>Ga0193706_1001560_pt1 | contig 10058 bp, 6 predicted proteins | sample U3c1metaG_FD_160130 | JGI IMG/M metagenome (GOLD analysis project Ga0193706, IMG submission 160130) | Soil microbial communities from a riparian zone of the East river system, Colorado, United States - U3c1 | ecosystem: Environmental > Terrestrial > Soil > Riparian zone | place: USA: East River... | reverse complement strand
GCCTGGAACCTGGTGGCGGCGGCGACGGCGTCGTCGTCAACCTGGTCGGCCGACCACGTCGAGACCATGCGTCGCATTCGTTCGGCAGCGGTCTGGCACGCCGCACATCCCTCGAGATGCAGAGCGCAGTCGGGCGTCAGCGTTCCCGCGTCGCGCGCCTCGGCGAGCACCGCCATTTGCAGATCAGGCTCGGAGCATTGCGGGTTCATCGTTCGTTCTCCTCGAAGCGACAGGCCTCATCGCCAAAGTAAGGATCGGCGCAGAGGATACGGGCGAGATCGCGGCGGCCGTCGCGAAGGCGCGACCGCACCGTGAGCAGCTTCGTTGCCACGATGCCCGCGATTTCTTCGACCGAATGTCCCTCCAGATCGTGAAGAACGATCACCGTTCGTCGTTTGGGCGAGAGCCGTTCGACGGCGCGACGAAGCCGGCCGGCCCGCTCGAATTCTTCGAGGGTCGGCTCGTCGAGGGCGGGGGACTGCGACTCCACGTCGCCGCGCTCGGCCAGCGCGAACCTTCGCAGCCAGCGCCGGTACCAGCGTTCGTGGCGGAGCACGGTCAGGTAGCAAATGCGGTAGGTCCAGGTGGAGAGCTTGGATCGCCCCTCGAAAGACGAGAAGCTCCGCAAGACCTGCTCGGCGGCGATCTGGACGAGATCGTCGAAGTCGGAACGGTTGCCCACCAGGCTGCGCATTTGCCGATAGACCAGCGGAAACACCTCGTTCGATGCAGCGCGGCTGCTCATGCCGGCGACCGAAGGAAAACGCTGCGTGCGATCTTCTGCTTCACTCGACGGCGCCGGACGATCGTCGGCCCGTCGAGGCGCGGTGGCTGGCCACTCGTCGACCGCATCCGTGAAAACAGCCGTTTCGGGAGGAGCGCTCACATGGGTATGAGTGCCTGGTCATGCTGAACGCGAGCACTTCCTTTTCAGACGCTCCCAAGAGCGCGACGCATTCGAAGCGTGCATTTCGTAAATGTTCGTTATTACATGTGCTTGTGCTGGTTTCATTCGTTGCCCCTCGTCCGCGTGGATGCGAATGCGGCGTTCCTGCCCCAACTGGCTCTTGTCTCGCATGCGCCGATTGACGGCAAAGCTACTGCTCGGTGTAGGTGCTGGCTGGCCGATTTTCCCGGCCGAACCGGCATGGGCAGGTCCCAGCAACATCGCCGTTCAGATGCGGTGCCCGGTCCTTTCGGAGGTTTCAGCCGCCGAATTCGAAGCGCGCGCCAAGGTGGATCTGTCGGCGCGTTCGACCGCCGGCGGAGAGCTGGAGGTCGTCTGCGATCACCTCGCGGCGAGAATCCGCTGGCGCGAGCGTGCGGGTGCTTGGTTTGCGCGCGTCGTGCCGCCGACGGCGACGCCAGCCGCGCTCGTCGATGCGCTGCTCGTGGCGTCGAAGGACTTGGTCGAGGAGGCCGCGCGCTTCGACAAGGGCGCGACCGGCGACGCGAAGGAGCAAGGGGAAACACCCGATCCGATCGCAGCGGGCGCCACCGACGCGTCCGATGCGGCAGAGACCGAACCAGCGCCTGGGCGAGCGGGCAAGAAACCGCGAACCGAGGAGCGCGCCGCGACACCCGAAGCCACCGTACCGTCGAGCGATCGCACGAGATTGCAGTCCACGCTGCCGGGGGAATTGGCCTTGGGTGTCTCCGCGGGGGCTCAGGCTGCGCTCTTCACCCTGCGCGGGACGGGAATGGTTGGCCCCAGCGTCGGCGTTTTCGTCGCGTTGCCGGCAGGGTTCGTGGCCTCCTTGGCGGGGGAATACGATTTTGCGTTCGGGGCGGGCGATGTCGTGGCGGTGCGCGTCGCCGGGGCCGCCGCGGTCATCGCCGCACAGTTCGGACCGGCGCGCGCCTTCGAAGTGGGCGTCGGGGGATTGGTGGGCGGTGTTTTCGTCAGTGCCGAGGTTCCGTACCAACCGACTTCCGACGCGCTCGGATTTTGGGGCGCCATCGTCCGGGCGCGCTACGCGCTGGGAAAGGATGCGTGGCGCTTTGCGGGCGGCCCCGACATCCGCTTCCATGGCGTTCGGCCCGAGGTCGCTGTCGATCGCGCGGTCGTCTGGGGCGTGCCGACGGTGAGTGTCGGACTCGTGCTCGAGGTGAGTCGCGAGCTTTACGGCGCGAGGTAACGATGGTTCCCGTAATGACGGTGAAGCAGATTTTTTCCACGGTGTGCGTGTCGCTCGACGGTTCGCCTCGGTGATGTTGCTATCATGACGCCGCTCGTGACCGATCCATTCCAACCGAATGTACCGCTCGCTCCTTTGACGACGCTCGGCGTGGGAGGGGAGGCGCGCTTCTTTCTCGACGCCGGCACCGAGGCGCAAGTCGACGCCGCGCTCGACTGGGCCGACAGACGTGGCCTTGCCGTGACGCTGCTCGGCGGCGGGAGCAACGTGCTGGTGAGCGACCGCGGCGTCGACGGCTTGGTCATCCGCGTGCGCATCCGCGGCATCGAAGAGCGTGATGTTCTCGGCGACGCGACCCGAGTGATCTGCGAGGTCGGCGCCGGGGAAGAGCTCGATCGCGTCGTGGTTCATACCATCGAGTCGGGCTACGGCGGTCTCGAATGTCTTTCCGGTATCCCCGGCTACATGGGTGCCACGCCGATCCAGAACGTCGGCGCCTACGGGCAGGAGATTGCCGATACGATCGTCGCGGTGCGGGTCATGGATCGCGCGACGCGCAAGGTCGAGGTTCTCGACAACGCCGCGTGCCGATTTAGCTATCGAAGCAGCGTGTTCAAAGGGAAAGAGCGTGATCACTACGTCATTCTCACGGTGACCCTCGCCCTTACCCCGGGCGGCACGCCCCGCGTGCACTACCCGGAGATCGTGCGCGAGCTTTCCCTGCGCGGCGGCGATCCCGGCTCGCTCGCCGATGTGCGAGCGGTGGTGCTGGCGGTGCGGCGTTCGAAGTCGATGGTCATCGATCCCGCCGATCCCAACCGCCGGAGCGTGGGATCGTTCTTCGTCAATCCCATGGTGACCGTCGAGCAAGGGAACGAAATCGAGCAGCGGGCGCGCGCCGCGGCGGTCGAGCCGCAAGCGATGCCGCGCTATCCGATCGGAGACCGCGTCAAGCTCTCGGCGGCTTGGCTCATCGAACGGGCCGGGTTCCCCAAGGGGACGACCGAAGGGGCGGTAGGCATTTCCACGCGCCATGCGCTGGCGATCGTCAATCGCGGCGACGCGACCGCCGCGCAGATTCTCGGTTTTGCCCGGCGGGTGCGGGGGGCCGTCGGCGATCGATTCGGCGTGGCTCTCACTGCGGAACCGGTGCTGATCGGCTTCTCCGAGGCGGAAGCGTCGTCCCTCAGGTGACCACATTTCCCGGGGGGCGGGGTTTCCGCGGTGTGACCGGTCTGCGTCGCCGCGGTGACGTCGTTCACGGCTAGGGCGCCAGGTGATAGGATGCCGTCACCGTTGCGATGTCCGCCTGGCGCCCCTACCTGAAGTCGTTTCTCGTTTTGACTTGCGTGGTCGTCTCGATTGCCGGCCTCGTGAATGTCTTTTCCGACAACGCCGATACCGTCGTCAAGGCCAAAGCGATCGGCTGCCCGCGCCCGGTCTGCAACCTGACCCGCATGGAGCGCAACCCCTTCGCGCAGACGTTCGAGTTTCAGTCGACGCTGGGGACCATCGGCGTCAAATGCGCGCGCGCGGGCATCTTCTTCGGCGAATACAGCTGCGTGAAACAGTAGCGCGGGGGGTTTGGCCGGTCAGCGTTTGAAGGCCGCCTCGAGGAGCATTTTTTGCTCGAGCTCGTGGCTGGCGTGGGAACCGGTGGCGGGGCTCGCGCTTTCGGCGCGCGAAACGCAGGTGAATGGGAAACGCTTGTCGAGGAGCGTCGGTAACCGCGAATTGAGCTGGTACCACGCGCCCATGTTCCACGGTTCGTCTTGCACCCAGACGAGCGGCGTCCCGTCTTTGTAGGGAGCGAGGGCCTTCACGATGGCGTCGTTGAGCGGGTAGAGTTGCTCGAGGCGGACGATGGCGACGTCGGTGGCGCCGATCTCGGTGCGCTTCTTTTCGAGGTCGTAGTAGACCTTGCCCGAGCAGAGCAGGATGCGCTTCACGTCGGTGGGATCGACGCTCGACGTATCGCCGATGACGCGCTGGAACGAGCCGTTGGCGAAGTCGTCGATGGTCGAGGTGGCGAGCCGGAGGTGGCTCTTGGGGGTCATGATGACGAGCGGTTTGCGCCAGGGCCGCAGCACCTGTCGCCGCAGAACGTGGAAGATCTGTGCCGACGTCGTGAGGTTGCAGACCTGCACGTTGTCCTCGGCCGACTGCTGCATGAAGCGCTCGAGGCGCGCGCTGGAGTGCTCGGGGCCCTGCCCCTCGAACCCGTGCGGGAGGAAAAGAACGAGGCCGTTCAGGCGGTGCCACTTGTCTTCGCCGGAGATGACGAACTGGTCGATGATGACCTGCGCGCTGTTCACGAAGTCCCCGAACTGCGCTTCCCAGATGGTGAGCCCGTCCGGGTAATCGAGGCTGTACCCGTAGTCGAAGCCGAGCACACCCGCTTCGGAGAGCGGGCTGTCCCACACTTCGAAGCGCGCCTTGCCCGTCGCCATCTGGGCGAGCGGAACGTACGGGGCGCCGCTCTTGACGTCGTTCACGGTGGCGTGGCGATGGCTGAACGTGCCGCGGCGCGAGTCTTGTCCGCTGATGCGAATGGGGACACCGGTCGATACGAGCGACGCATAGGCGAGCATCTCGCCGATGGCCCAATCGAGCGGCATTCCTTTCTTCACCCGGTCCAGCCGCTGTTCGAAAAGGCGGGCGATCTTGGGATGGGGGTGAAAATCGGGGGGAAGCGTCACGGCGCGCTCGCAGAGGGCGATCAGCTCCTGGCGCGGCACGCTGGTGGGCACTTCCGGGGTTTTGGAGTCGGCGCCCCCGGCAAAGCGGCTCCACAGACCGCCCATGGCCGTAGGAGCCCAGGAGAAATCGCCCTTACGGGCCTCGTCGAGCGCGGCGTCGAGCACCGCCCGGCGCCGGCCGACGATTTCTTCGGCGTGCGAAGTGGTGATCTGTCCCATCTCGACGAGGCGGCGCACGTACACTTCCCGCACGCTCGGCTTCTTGTCGATGATCGAGTACATGAGCGGCTGTGTGAAGCGCGGCTCGTCGGCCTCGTTGTGGCCGTAGCGGCGGTAGCAATACATGTCGACCACGACGTCTTTGCCGAAGAGCTGGCGGAACTCGATGGCAAGCTTGGTGACTTGCCCGACGGCTTCCGGATCTTCGCCGTTGACGTGGAAGACGGGCACTTTCAGCATGCGCACGATGTCGGTCGCGTAGCGCGTCGAGCGCGCGTCGGTCGGCATGGTGGTAAAGCCGATTTGGTTGTTGACGACGACGTGAATCGTGCCGCCGGTGGTGTATCCCTCGAGCCCGGCGAGGTTCAATGTCTCGGGGACGACGCCTTGACCGATGAACGCCGCATCGCCGTGGATGAGCAGCGGCATGACGACCTTGCGATCGCGGTCGCCGCGGCGGTCTTGCTTGGCGCGTACGCGCCCTTCCACGACCGGATTCACCCACTCCAAATGGCTCGGGTTGAAGGCGAGCGTGAGGTGCACGCTTTGGCCGGAGAGCGTTCGGTAGTCGGTGGAGTAGCCGAGGTGGTATTTGACGTCGCCGCTGCCGAGGAACTTCTGCGGATCGCCGTCCTCGAAGGCGGCGAAAATCTCGCGGATGTTCTTGTTGAGGATGTTGGCGAGCACATTGAGGCGGCCGCGATGGGCCATGCCGATGACGATCTCCGCGACCCCTTGCTGTCCCGAGGTCTCCACCAGCAAATCGAGCAACGGGATGAGACTCTCCGCGCCTTCCAGCGAGAACCGCTTGGCCCCGACGAAGTTCTTGTGGATGAACTGCTCGAGGATCTCGGCGTCGGTGAGCTTGGTGAGGATTCGGACCTGCGCGTCGCGATCGATCTTGAGCCTGTTCTGCGTCGATTCCATCCGATCTTGCAGCCACGCGCGCTCTTCCGGGTCTTCGACCTGGGTGAACTCGGCGCCGATGGAGCGGCAGTAGGTCGTCTCGAGGCGGGCGATGATCTCGCGCAGCGTCGCCTCTTTGGGGCCGGCCATGTCGACCGTCGAGTAGGTGCGATCGAGATCGGCCTCGGTGAGACCGAAGTTGGCGAGGTCGAGTTGGGGAGGGGCGGCGGGCTCGAGGCGCAGGGGGTCGACGCGGGCGAAGAGATGCCCGCGGGTGCGGTAGGCGTTGATGAGCTGGGCGACGTGACCCTGCCCCTCGACCATCGTCATGAGGGCCGGCGTCGCGCCGTCGGTCGTGGCTGCCGTCAGGCCGTTGGCGGTTCGGGCCGAGGCGAGACCGTGGGAGACGCCGTTGCCGTTCGTCTGTCCGCTGGGGCGCTCATTCAAGCGGTTTTCGAAGTAGCGGCGCCAGTTTTCGTCGACGGATTCCGGGTTGTGCAGGTAGCGGTCGAGCTTTTCCGCTACGTAGCCGGAGTTAATGCCAAATTCGTCCATGTGAGGTCCGAGAAGGTTATACCCCCGAGAGGGTCGCTTCCATAGCACGCCGGGCGGGGGAACACTGTCCCCTGACGCAGTCGTCGTCGTTAAACGGCGATCAGGCGGCTCGACCTAAGGGAACCACGAACTGTTCGACGGCAACCCCGGAAGCGCTGGTTTCCAAGAAGGTCGCATGGGCGTGGTGGCCCCCCGGTGCCTCACCCACCGACCCCACGTTGACGATGCGGGTGTCGCCCACGGCGCGGTCGAAGGGCACGTGGCTCGCGCCGCAAACGATGATGTCGGCCGGGTCGTCGGCGATGAGCGCGTTGACCTCTTCGTCGTCGAGGTCGTGGGAGAAGGGCTCGGAAGGATCGAGCGGAGAGCCGTGCACGAGCAGGATTTCACCGCCCGTTTCGATGGGGATGCGCATCGTCTTGGGGAGTTTGGCGAGGCGAGCGAGGATGAGCTCACCGAGATCGCTCCGCGTCGAGCGCAGGCGATCGAGGCGCGCGCGCTCGTGCTCGCTGGTGGCGCGGAGGTTGTCGAGGTCGACGGTGGCGAGCGCGCGATCGCCTACGCCCTGCACGCAGACGGCGTTGGCGGCCATGAGCCGGCGCCAAGTGGCGAGTGGCGTTGGGCCCGGAAAACAGAGGTCACCGGCGACGAGGAGCTTGGAAAAGCCCCGTCGTTCCGCCGTCGCCAGCACCGCGGCCAGCGCATCGGCGTGGCCGTGGATGTCAGAGATGCATAAAAACCGCATGAGCTCGAGGAGTCTAGCCCAACCGCTTTTCGGTGCCGGCACAAAAACCAGGTCCGCTACACTGCGTGGGGTGCGAACCCGAGCATTGCTCGAACTGGCGCGCGCCATCGACCCGGCGCGGGCGGGGAACTTGGAGGGCCGATTTTCGGCTTGGGCCAAGGATGCGCCCCAGGCGGCCGCCCTGGCCACGGTCGTTGCCACGGCGTTTCCCGCGTTCGCGTCGATGGCCGACGCGCGACCGTCGGCTTTCGTCGAGCTCTGCGCCGAAGGGTGGCGTGCCGAACGAACGCGCGCGGGTTTGGTGGGGACACTGCAGGCCCGCGCGAGCAATCTCGACGACGGCGATGGCGTGCGCGCGGCCCTCCGTCTCACGCTGCAGCAGGAAAAACTCCGCATCGCCACGCGCGAGCTTTTGCCGAGATCGCTCTACGGTGCGGACGTGGACACGACGGCGCGCGAGATCGCGGAGCTCGCGGAGGCGGCGATCGAGATCGCGCTGGCCGAGGCCATGCACCATGCCCGGGTCCGGTGGGGTCCGCCCCTCACCAACGAAGGAGCGCCGTCCACGTTCGTCGTGCTAGGGATGGGCAAGCTGGGGGGCCGCGAGCTCAACGCGGGATCGGACATCGATGTCATCTATTTCTACGATACGGACGAAGGGTCGGCGGTGCCGCCCGACGGCAGCGAGCCGCTCAGCTTGCACGAGTACTGGTCGCGGGTCGGGCGCCGGCTGACGGCCAACCTCGATGCCGCGACGGCCGAGGGGATGGCCTGGCGCGTCGATCTCCGTCTTCGCCCCGAGGGCTCACGCGGCCCGATCGCCAACTCGCTGCCCGCCGCGGAGCGCTACTACGAGACCTTTGGGCGCCTTTGGGAAAGGGTCGCGCTCTTGCGTGCCCGCCCCGTGGCGGGGGACCTCGCCCTCGGTCGAGCGGTGCTCGAGGAGCTCACGCCGTTCGTCTACGCGCGTCACGTCGACCCCTCCGTCGCCACCGAGATCATCAAACTCGCCGAGCGCGCGCGGGCGGAGCTTTCCGATGATCCGGCGCTCGATCTCAAGCTCGGACCGGGCGGGATTCGCGACGCCGAGCTCTTCGTACAGACGCTGCAGCTGATCTGGGGTGGCAACCAGCCGCGCGTGCGTGCGACGGGAACGCTCGACGCCCTGCGCCGCCTGCGGGGGCGCGGTCTCGTGACCGATCGCGAGGGGCGCGACGTGGCCGACGCTTACGTGCTCTTCCGGCGACTCGAGCACCGCGTCCAATGGGCGACCGGGCTGCAGACGCACTCGCTTCCCACCGATCCTGCCGAGCGCTTGCGCCTGGCGCGATCGCTCGGTCATGCGAGCGCAGAGGAGCTCGATCTCGACATCGAACGCGCGCGCAAGAAGGTGAGTACGCGTCTGGCGTCGCTCCTTCCCAAGGGCGTCGCCAAGCCCGCCGAGCCGGGCCGTTTCGCCGAGCTGATGCAAAGGCTCGACGAGGGGGATCCGGCCGCAGCCCTGCAGGCCTTGGTACGCGCTTTCGCGGGCGCGGCAACGGCCGAGCTTTGCCGCGATATCGAGCAAATGGCGCGCCGTCCGGACGACTTGCTCGGCTCGATCACCCGCGAGCGCTTTCCCGAGCTCGGACCGGGCTTTCTCGACGCGCTCATCGACGCCGCCGACCCCGAGCAGGCGGCGCGTTACTTTCGCACCTGGCTCGGTCGGCTCAGCGCCCCCGGCGTCTACGTTCGCCCCCTCGGCGAGGATCTCCGCGCGCTGCGCCGGCTCGTGGCCGCGTTCGGCGCCAGCGCCTTGATCGGCAATGCCATCGCCGACCACCCCGAGCTCGGCGACAGGGTCGTTTTCACACGCCGCGTACCCGACCGGGAGAGCGCGCGACAAGAGGTGGAGCATGAGCTCTCCGTACCGGAAGCGGCAATGGCGTCGAACGACGATCCCGACGCATTCGTGGGGGCACTCCGGCGGGCCAAGGCGCGGGTCACCGTGGAAGTGGCGCTGGCCGATTTGGCAGGCGAGATCGGGACCCGCGAGGCGACGCTGACGCTGTCCGGGCTCGCCGATGCCACGCTCGAACACGCCACGCGCTTCGCGCTCGGCGCGCCGGAGAAGGTGAGGGGACTCGCCGTCATCGCCGTGGGCAAGCTGGGGGGCAATGAGATCGGTTACGGCTCCGATCTCGACGTGCTTTTCGTCTTTGATCCGGCCTTTGCGCCCGACAACACCGATCCCCACGCGTACTTTGCCAAGCGCGCGCAGCAGGTGATCCGCCTCGTCTCTACCGCGCATGCCGAAGGGCCGGGTTACGAGCTCGATACGCGCCTGCGTCCCTCCGGCTCGCACGGTCTGCTCGTCACCTCGCTCTCCGCGTTCGCGCGCTACCACGACGTCGGGCTGCCCGGGCAGGCGCTGCCGAGCGAGAACGTTCCCGCAGCACAGTCGGGCGCGCCGTGGGAGCGTCAAGCCCTCATCCGTGCCCGCTTGGCGGCGGGCGATACTGCGCTCGGAGAAGCCTTCCTGCGGGTCGCCCACGTGGCGGCGTACGAGCGCGGTGCCCCTCCGAAAGCGGAGCTGCACCGGCTGCGAATGAGGATGGAGCACGAGCTCGGCCGGGAGCGCCCCGGACGCCACGATCTGAAGGTCGGTTTGGGAGGCCTGTGCGATATCGAGTTCGCCGTGCAGTACCTGCAGATGGTGGCGGGTCGCGATGCGCGCGTTCGCAGCACCGAGACGCAGCTCGCCATGACCAGCCTGGCCGATCTCGGCCTTTTGCGTGCCGATCTCGCCGAGACGCT
>Ga0193706_1001559_pt1 | contig 10060 bp, 9 predicted proteins | sample U3c1metaG_FD_160130 | JGI IMG/M metagenome (GOLD analysis project Ga0193706, IMG submission 160130) | Soil microbial communities from a riparian zone of the East river system, Colorado, United States - U3c1 | ecosystem: Environmental > Terrestrial > Soil > Riparian zone | place: USA: East River... | reverse complement strand
CGCCCTCAGCACGCTCGTCAGCACCGGACCGACCCACGTCATCCTTCAGGCGCGGGTCTACGCGCTCGACGAGGGCTGTGAGAAGGACGACCTCAGGTGCATCGCCAACATGCGGGTGAGCTTCACCGGCCAGGCCACCACCGCCAGCCCCCTGCCGACGCTCACCACCGGCGACACCCTCGTCCTCAGCGGCGCGACGGTCGGAAACGTGGTGACGTCCAGCTGCTCGGCCCCGTTCAGCTCCCTGAACGGGCAGCCGGCGACGGTGAACGGTCTCACGTTCAGCGTGGAGTGATCCCGTTCCGGTGGGGGAGCGTCCGCTCCCCCACCCCGTACGGTGGGGCGTCATGGACATCGTCGCCGCTGTGTTCATCGAGGAGATGGAGATGCGCCAGGCCCCCGGGCCCTCGGCGCGGATCGACCTGACCGGGGTCCACTTCTCGCTGGCCGCTCCCTCTCCCGTCCCGGTGACGATCGAGCCCCACCTGCTCGTCCTGGTGCGCTGCCGGCCCGACGAGCCCGGCCAGGGCGCCCTCGAGGTGGTGTACAAGCGGGACGACGAGCAGATCGCCCGCAACGTCCAGCCCCTCCAGGTCGAGCCGGGCAAGTTCAACTACCGGTTGGTCCGGGCCCAGCTCGAGTTCACCGACTACGGCGTGGTCGAGGCCCACTGCCGCCTCGACGGCGGCACCACCACGATCGTGCCGCTCACCCTCCTGCCCCCGGTGGGATGACGGCCTTCGCCGCCGCCCTCTCCGAGCACCCGTCGCCCCCCGAGGCCGTGGGCGAGGTCGTCGGCGCCGTCCTCGACCGGATCGGGCCGGCGCCCGACCTGGCGATGCTGTTCCTCTCCCCCGCCCTGGCCGGCGCGGCCGACGACATCGCCGCCACCGTGCAGGCCACGTTGCAGCCCGGCTGCCTGGTCGGTGCGGCGGCCAGCACCGTGGTCGGCGGTGAGCACGAGGTCGAGCACGGACCGGCCATCGCCCTGTGGGCCGGGCGCACCGGCCCCGTCCTGCCGGTGCGGATCACGGCCGAGCCGGCCGACGGCGGCGTCCGCGTCCTCGGCGTCCCGCAGGCGGCGGGTGAGGGCGGGCCCCGCACCATGGTCCTGGTGGCCGACCCGTTCAGCCTCCCGCTCGACGCCCTGCTGGCCACCATGGCCGACGACCTCCCCGATCTCACCGTCACCGGCGGACTGGCGTCGGCCGCCCGGGGGCCGGGCGGCAACCGGCTCATCCTCGACGGCGCCGTCCACCGCGACGGTGCCGTCGGCGTCCTGCTGCCACCGGGCGCCACCGTGATGCCGGTCGTCTCGCAGGGCTGCCGCCCGGTGGGCGAGCCCATGATCGTCACCGAGGTCGACGGCCAGCTGCTGCTGGGGCTCGCCGGCCAGCCCGCCCTCGACCGGCTGCTGGCCTCGGCCGCGTCGCTGGGCGACGGCGACCGCTCCATCTTCGAGCTCGGGCCCCAGATCGGCGTGGTGGTCGACGAGACCCTGCCCACGTTCCGCACCGGCGACTTCCTCATCCGCAACGTCACCGGCGTCGACCCCGACCGTCGGGCGGTGGCGATCGGCGCCCAGGTCGAGGTGGGCACCACGGTCCAGTTCCACGTGCGCGACGCCGACAGCGCCGACGAGGAGCTCCGGGACCTGATGGCCGCCGTGGCCCCGGCCCCGGACGGGCGCGACCGGGGCGCCCTGCTGTTCACCTGCAACGGCCGGGGCTCGCCCTTCTTCGGCCAGCCCGACCACGATGCCGAGGTCGTCTCCGCCGTCGTCGGCCCGGCCCTGGCCGGCATGGCCTGCGCCGGCGAGATCGGTCCCATCGGCGGCCGCAACCGCCTCCACGGCTACACCGCGTCCGTCGTCATCCTCGACGCCGGCTGAGCCGCCCGCCCTCGAAGCAGGCGGTCGAGCCGGCCCCGGTTGGCCCGCTGGACGACGATGAACGGGACGTTGCCCATCACGATGGCCGCGGCCAGGCCGACGGCGAGCGCCGGACTGCACCACAGCGCCGGGATCGGCGCCGTGGCCGCCGAGAGCCAGTGGACCCGCTCGGCCCGGATCGTCTCGGCGCGGAAGCGGGCCAGGTCCGCCGAGCGGCGGGAGCGCAGGTGGGTCTTGGCGAAGCCCCCGAAGAGGGCCCCGGCCTCGGGGAGGTGGTCCTTCCAGCGCAGCACGGCGGTGTGGCGCACCCACCACCGGCCCTCGTCCTCCCCGCGCCGCAGCCGCGTCAGCGGGCCCGGGCGGGTCACCCGCTCGACCGACCAGCCCGTCGCCCACCAGCCGAACCCGAGGGAGCACGTCCCCCACACGGCGGCCGCCAGCCACAGGTCGATCATCACGGGCACGACGACGGTTCGTCGCCGGCGGCCCGTCGGACGGGTCCTACCAGCCGGCCCAGCCGCTGGGGTCGTGGCGGCCGATGAAGAGCCACTCGAACAGCCCGTGGCCGACGTGGTCGCCGCAGGTGAACCGGCTGACGCTCTCCTGGATGCCGAACATGGTGGACATGACCTCGGGGTCGGTGAGGTCGTAGCGGACGCCCTGGACCACCAGGTCGCCCTGCCACATGCCGTGACGCCAGTCCGCGTCGCCGCCGTAGCCGGTGCCCTTGCCCAGCCAGACCGGCAGCAGCACCTCGACGTCGATGTCGAGCGGCTGGCCCTCGTCGGTGAGGTGCCAGGTGGCCCCGACCGCCTCCCGGGTGCCCTCCTTGAAGCGCACGTCGATGGTCGGGATGCCGAGATCGTCGATGCGACCGTCGGGCCAGGCCCGCACGGCCTGCCGCATGACCGGCGTGCCGTCGGGCTGGTCCTGGTAGATGCAGAGGATCGAGAAGTCGTCGAACTGCATGGGGCAGTAGATCCAGTAGAAGCCCCCCAGGGGACGGGCGGCCTGGATGCCGGGCGGCTCGGGCTCGCCGACGGGGCGGATCCCCCACGAGCGATCCCGGCTCCCCCACCAGCGGTCGGGGGTGACCTCGTGACGGGTGCCGTCGACGTCGACCCAGCCCTCCCAGCGGCCGGTCTGGGCGTAGCGCATCGAGTCGAACGTCTGGCGCTCGTTGAGCCGCATGATGTGGCCCGGCTCCTCGTGGGCGGGGATGGCCCCGGTCCACGTCATGTCGCAGGCCAGGCCGTGCTCGTTCTCGTCGCAGAGGACGCGGATGACCTGGAGCGGCTCGACGACCTCGATCCGCAGCGGCCCGCAGGTGGTGTCCATGCGGTCACCGGTGAGGGCCCGCGACGCCCGTACGACCCGGTGCTCGGCGGCATCGGCCACCAGCAGGAAGCCGTCCTGGACGCCGAGGTTGGCGTACTGGCCCATGCCGAAGACGAGGAACAGCTCGTCGGTGCTCCCGTGGGCGTTGAAGTACGAGCGGTCGTAGAAGTTCCGATCGCTCGTCGCCACGTGCCGCATCGAGATCGGCGCCTGGTGGATCGGATACTCATCGAGGGGAGACAGCGTCATGGGGGGCTCGTTTCGGGTGCGTCGGCCGAACTTTGGACGAACTCCGCCGCATGCGGCGTGGTCTCGTCCAAAGTTCGATCAGGACAGGTCGGAGGGGTGGACGTCCATGGCGGCGAGGGCCCTCTCGAGGGCGACGCAGGCCATGTTGGTGCGGGCGAAGTCCGAGTCGTGGGGGAAGATCTCGGAGTCCTGGAGGAGGGCGGTCAGGCGGACCATGACGATGGCGAAGCCGACCCCGGCGTTGATCTCGGCCCAGCGGTGGTGCTCGGTCGAGCGGCCGGTGGCCGCCTCCCAGCGGGCCGCCGTGTCCTCGTAGCCGGGCAGCCCCGGCAGCCGGGGCATGTCGAGACCGGACGACAGGGTGTGGTCGAGCCAGGTGAACCAGCCCAGGTCCTGGATCGGATCGCCGACGTGGACCATCTCCCAGTCGAGGACGGCGGCCACGTGGACGGTGTCGGCCGACTCGCGCCCGCCGAAGAGCTGGTTGCCGATGCGGCTGTCGCCCCAGCACAGCGCCACGTCGTCGATGTCGGGCGGCTGGTTCTCGCGCAGCCAGGCCAGCGCCAGCTCGGGGATCTCCTGGCGCACGTCGGGCGAGCACCAGGCGAGGAAGTCGGCCCAGGCGTCGACCCGGGCACCGAGCCGGCTGCCGCCGTCGGGGCACGGGTCGAGGTCCTTCAGGCCCAGGCCCTGCCAGTCGACGGCGTGGACGGCGGCCATGGCATCGAGGCCCGTGGTCCAGACCGCCCGCTGGAGGTCCTCGCCGCCGTCCTTCAGCCAGCCCTCCATCGTGTAGGGGGGGCTGTCGCACGGGGCCTCGCCGTCGACCCTGTCCATCACCATGAACGGGGCGCCGAGGATCGACGCGTCCTCCTCGTACCAGCGCAGCGTCGGGACCTTCAGGCCGGGCTCGCCGCCGAGCGCCGACATCACCCGGTGCTGGACCTCGAACAGGTCGTGGGGGAAGACGGTGTGGGTGGTCGGCTGGACGCGCACGACGAGGCGGTGCTCGGACCCGTCCCACGTGGCGTCGGCGAGGATCGTCTCGTTGCTGAACCCGGTGGTCGGCGGTCCACCGGCGGACGTGACCTCCACGGAGCTGTCGACCCGGGTCGACAACCAGGCGGCCAGGGTCGACCGGAGCTCGTCCGGGTCGCGTGGGCTCGGGAGCGCCACGAGCTCAGGCCTGGGCCGCGTGGGCGACGGTCTGGGTCTGGAGGAAGGCCTCCAGCCCCTCCGGGCCCAGCTCCCGCCCGAGGCCGGACGCCTTGAAGCCGCCGAAGGGCGAGCACATGTCCATGGTGAAGGTGTTGATGTTGACGGTGCCGGTGCGGATGCGCCGCCCGATGTCGGCGGCCCTCTCGTGGTCGGCGCTCCACACCGAGCCGGACAGGCCGTAGTCGGAGTCGTTGGCGATGCGCACGGCGTCCTCGACGCCGTCGTAGGGGATCACCGTCAGGACCGGCCCGAAGATCTCCTCCTGGGCGATCCGCATGTCGTTGGTGGCGTCGGCGAAGACGGTCGGCTCGACGAACCAGCCCTTGTCGAGCCCGGCGGGGCGACCACCGCCGACGGTGACCCGCGCCCTCTCGGAGCGGCCGATGTCCATGTACCCGAGGACGCGCTCGCGCTGGCGCTCGGCGACGAGCGGGCCGACCTCGGTCTCGGGGTCGAGGGCGGAGCCGACCTTGAGGGCGCGGACCGTCTCGGTCACGGCGTCGACGACGTCGGCGTAGCGGTCACGGCTGGCCAGGATGCGGGTCTGGGCCACACACGCCTGGCCGTTGTTCATGACCCCGGCCGGGACGAGCTTGGACACCACGTCGGCCAGGTCGGCGTCGTCGAGGATGATGGCGGCCGACTTGCCGCCCAGCTCGAGGGTGAGGGGGCGGAGGAGCTGGCCGCACAGGCCGCCGATGTGGCGACCGGCCGCGGTCGAGCCGGTGAAGGTGACCTTGTCGACGTCGGGGTGGGTGACGAGGTGCTCGCCGACCTCGCGCCCGGCCGGGACGATGTTCACCACGCCCGGCGGGAGCCCGGCGTCCTGGAGGATCTGGCCGAGGGCCTGGGCCGACAGCGGCGTCTCGGGCGCTGGCTTGAGCACGACGGTGCAGCCGGCGACGAGGGCCGGGGCCAGCTTGATCATGGCCTCGAACAGCGGGACGTTCCACGGGACGATGGCGGCGACGACGCCGTAGGGCACCTTGCGCACCTCGGACGGGCCCATCATCCCGGCCCGCACCTCGGAGAACTCGTAGGTGTCGGCCAGGCCGACGTACTGGTCGGCGATCATGGTGGCGGCGAAGACCTGGCCCATCACGGCCCACGACACCGGACAACCCATCTCGCCGGCGATCAGCTCGGCCAGCCCCTGCATGTCGGCGGTGATGGCGCCCGAGACGGTGGCGAGGATCGCGCCCCGCTCCTTGGCGCTCATGCCGGCCCACGGCCCGTGGTCGAAGGCCTGGCGGGCGGCGGCGACGGCCGCGTCCATGTCGGCGACGGTCCCCTCGGGCACGCGGCCGAACAGCTCCTCGGTCGACGGGTTGATCACGTCGATCGTCCCCGTCCCCTGGGGCGCGACCCAATCGCCGCCGATGAGGAACGCGTCGTGGACGATGGGCTCAGCCATGAAAGGTGCTCTCCTGGTCAGGTGTCCAGGAGATAGTAGAACCTGTTCTCGTTCCCTGCTCGCCACCCGGCTCAGATGTCGGGGTTGCAGTCTCCGGCGCCGAGGGTGGCGAGACCGGCGAGGTCGCCGTCGTTCCAGGCGGCATCGACCTCACCTCGGCCGTCGCGGTTGTGATACATGACCTGGCTGACGTCGTCGACGTGGTCGAGCCCCACCAGGTGGCCGAGCTCGTGCAGCACGAGGTGCGCCACGTCGATGTCCTCGCCGTGGGCGATCCAATCGGCGACGTCGGGACCGTCGAGGTGGACGATGCCCGTCACGCTCTCGTACTCACCGCCCCCCACGGCGGTCCAGTCGGGCGTGCCCACGCCACCGACGGCGCCGGCCAGGTCCGCCACCTCTGCCGGATCGGTCCAGGCGATCAGCACCGGCGACCAGCCCTCGCCGTAGCGGGCCGGGTCGGTCTGCGGGCGCGTCTCCAGCGTCGGCACCTCGTCGGTCGCACCCTGGTCCTCGAAGACGAGGCCGGTGGCCGCCGAGACCTTGGCCAGAGCCGCGGCCAGGATCTCGGCCCCGCCGGGGGGTGCGGTGCGGCTGTTGACGACGTACTCGATCGTCTCGCACGGGTCCCAGGCGATCGGATCGCCGTCGTCCTCGCGGGCGAGGAAGGCGTGCGCGCCCGGCTCGGCCGGGGGGATCGGGACCGGGCCCAGCCGGGCCGGCGGTGCGGTCGTGGTCGTCGAGGGCTGGGTGGTGCTGCTCGGCGGGACCGCCCGGCTGTCGGGCACGATCGGCCCGTCTCCGGCGGCCGGCGACTCCTCGCCCCCGAGGGCGACGTCGGTCGTGCCCGTGTCGCGGAGGGCGACGACGCCCACGGCGACGATCAGGAGGACGGCGAGGAGCCCCAGGCCGACCTGCCAGGCCGCGCGTCCCGTCCGGGGAGGCGGGGGTGGGACCGCGGCCGGGCGCGCCCCCCACAGCGGTGGTCCCGGCGGTCCCGGGGACCATGCCGCGGGGGCGGGCGGGCCCGCCCACGGGGGGCCGACGGTGGGCGGCCCGGTGGGGACGGACCACTCGGGCGGCGCGCCGGGCCACGGCCCGGAGGGGCTCGACGGCGGCGGGGGCGGGCTCACCCAGCCCCCGGAGGAGGTCGGCGGGCCGGCCCAGCCACCCTGGGGGGGCGGCGGGTCCGGCGGGGCCGCCCAGCGGTCCGGTGGCGCCGTCGGGAACGGTGATCCGCTCCCCGCCCTCGCATCTCGCTGGTCGTCGGACGCGCCCCACGGGCTGCCGTGCTGTCCCCCACCGTTCACGGTGTCAGGTTAGCGACCCGAGCGCCTCCGGGCCCCGCCGGATGTCGCGATCAGAGGTCGGGATCGCACTCCGCGCGGCCGGTGCCGCGCGGGCGCCCGTTCAGATGTCGGGATCGCACTCGCCCCGGCCGACGGTGGCGAGGCCGAAGCGGTCGCCGGGGCCCCAGTCGAGGGCGTTGACGCCCTCCGGGTCGTCGGTCATCACCTCCGTGACCTCGCGGACGTGGCCGAGGCCGACGAGGTGGCCCAGCTCGTGCATCACCAGGCTGACCAGGTACTGCCGGTCGCCCCACGAGATGGCGTTGGCGGCGTAGTGCCGGTCGAGCTCGATGTACCCGGTCACGTAGATGGCCTCGCCCACGTCCGAGAACACCGACAGGGGCTGGGTCAGCCCGGCGTAGCCCTCCAGCCCGGGCACCGCGGCGGCGTCGGTCCACGAGATCAGCACCGGCGACCAGCCCTCGCCGTAGCGGGCCGGATCCTCGCGTGGGCGGGACGAGCCCTGGGCCGGCGGTTCGTCGGTGACCCCCTCGTCGACGAAGACCAGCCCGGTGGCGGCGGTGACGCGGGCCATGGCCTCGGCCAGCACCTCGGCCGCCCCGGGCGGCGCCAGGAGGTCGTTGACGACGAACCGGATCGGGTCGCACGGATCCCACGTCACCGGGTCGCCGTCGGTCTCGAGGGACAGGTAGATGTGAGGGCCGGATGCGGTCGGGATCGTCGGCTCCGGCGCCTGCCGCGCGAGGGGGTCCGTCGGCGGCGTCGGTGGCGTGGTCGTGCTCGGCCGCGGAGCGGGCTCGGCACTGGTCGACGACGCGTGGGTGCCGGCGAGCGACGAGACCTCGTCGGCCACCGTCGCCTCGCTCCCGGCGCCGTCGTCGGCGCCGAGGACGACGAGGCCCACGGCGACGAGCACCCCCACGGCCACCAGCGCCAGCCCGGCCAGCCAGCCGGTCGCCCGGCCCCGGGGCGGGGGGCCGTTCGGGGCGGCGACGAGGCCGGACGGGTGGGGCCAGCCCGGGGCGACACCCGGCGGACCCATCGGACCGACCGGGCCCCGAGTCCAGGGCGGGGGCGCGCCGGGCGCAGTGGTGGGCGGACGGGTCGGTCCCGACCACCCCGCCGGAGGGCCGGCCCAGCCGAGCGGCGGGCGGGACGACGGGGCGGTCGGGGCGAGCCACTGCGGCCGGGGCGGGTCGGCCGGCGACCCGGTCGACCGGGTCTCATCCGGGGCCGCGGGACCCTCGTCGGGCGCGCCCGGGCCGCCGGGTCGGTCACCCTGGTCGCCGCCGCCACCATCCACCCTCGGAGGCTACCGGTGACACCGACCGCCGCTGCCCGGCGGCGCCAGGTGAGCCGTCGACTACAGGTCGGGCTCGCACTCGCCCCGGCCGACGGCCGAGAGCCCCACCAGGTCACCGGTGCCCCACGCCGACGGGGTGCTGTTGGGATCGTCGGTCATGACCTGCTCCGACGGGGTGACGTGGCCCAGGCCGACGAGGTGCCCCAGCTCGTGCATCATGATCCCGAGCACGTCGTCGCGGCCGCCGTCGGCGATGAGCCCGGCGGCGTAGTCGCCCGCCATCTCGACGTAGCCGGTGATGTACACCTGCTCGCCCGACGCCGCCTCCCGCCAGCTCGGCAGGGCCAGCCCGGCGGCCCCGTCCAGCTCGGGGTCGGCCATGGCGTCGGTCCACGAGATCAGCACCGGCGACCAGCCGTCGCCGTAGCGGGCGGGGTCGGAGTCGGGGCGGACGACCTCGCCCACCGGGGCCATCTCGTCGGTGGGCCCGTCGTCGACGAACACCAGGCCGGTCGACCCCTCCACCAGGGTGATGGCCTCGTCGAGGATCGCCATGGCCCCCTCCGGGGCCCGCCCGTCGTTGACGACGTAGTGGATCGGGTCGCACGGGTCCCACGCCACGGGGTCACCGTCGGGCTCGGTGGTGAAGAACGTGTGGGGCCCGTCGGTGGCCGGGATGGGCGGCTCCGGCGCCAGCCGCCCTCCCGGGAGCGTGGTCGTGGGGCCATCCGAGTCGGTGTCCCCCGGTCCGGGCCCGGTCGTCGCCGTGGCCCGATCCGCCGAGTCGACGGCGGTCCTGACCACCACGGCGACCGCCAGGAAGGTCAGGGCGAACAGGACCAGCAGCGTGGCCAGCCCGAAGCCGATCCAGACGCCGGGGCCTCCCGACGGGACCGGCGCCGGTGCCCCGGGAGGCGGCCAGCCCGCCGGTGGGCCGTACCCGGGAGGCGGCCCGTACCCGGGAGGCGGCCCGTACCCGGGAGGCGAGCCGTCCGCCGAGGGGGCGCCGTACCCCGAGGGGAGATCGCCCCAGGGAGCCGAGGGACCCGACGGAGCCGGGGGGACGACGGGCGCCGGGACCGTCCACGACCGTGGCACCGGCCCGTCGGACGCCACCGGCGAGGGCGGGACGGCCGGCTCCGAGGCCTTGGCGAAGGAGACGGTGCCGTCGGGATCGGAGGTGTCGGAGGTGTCCTCGCCGCTCGTGCTCATCCCCGCTCCCTTCGCGTCACCGGCCCGGGCGGGACGCTACCGGCCCCCCGGCGACCCCTGGCACCAACGGGACGGGGTCCCCTGCGCCGGATCAGAGGTCGGGGAGGCAGGGGCCCTGGCCGAGA
>Ga0193706_1001558_pt1 | contig 10060 bp, 11 predicted proteins | sample U3c1metaG_FD_160130 | JGI IMG/M metagenome (GOLD analysis project Ga0193706, IMG submission 160130) | Soil microbial communities from a riparian zone of the East river system, Colorado, United States - U3c1 | ecosystem: Environmental > Terrestrial > Soil > Riparian zone | place: USA: East River... | reverse complement strand
TCGGTCATCCACGGGAAGTCGCCCATGAAGACCGACTGCTCGCGGATCTCGCCCGTCTCGCGGTTGACGAAGGCGACCGTGACGGTCAGCGGGCGCGCGTAGGTGAGGTCCTTCTCGCGGCACTCGTCCAGGGAGGCGACCGGGTCGTCGAAGACGAACTCGCCGAACTGGACGGCGAGGTTGCCGGTGTAGTCCTCGATCGGCGAAATGTCGTCGATCGTCTCGCGCAGGCCACCCTTCCCGGTGTCGGTGAGCCAGGCGAAGGACTTCTTCTGGATGTCGATCAGGTTGGGAACATCAAGGGCCTTTGAGAGGCGCGCGAACGTACGGCGCGTCCGGGGGGCGTCAACAGGTGCCAAGACGGCGACTCCTCGAGCGATGGAGAGCGAGCAGAGAGGCTGCGCGAAAGCGCGACCAGCGAAGATAGCACACGGCATCGCTGCCCTGTGCGTGGGGGCTGTCAGCGCTCACGGACCCCGCCCCGGAGGCCGCGTATGTGGCGCGGTCCTCGTCGTCTGTTGGGCGGCTGCGACTATCGGCCGACCGGCGGATTGTACCGGCGAGCAGCGGTTCTGCCTAGGCGCGCAGCGGAGCGCGCTCCGCAACGACGAAGGGCCGGCTCGCTGAGAGCCGGCCCTTCAGCAACTGGCAAATGACGGATCGTCGTGCCTGGCAAGGAAGCAGGGGTGAAGGTGTACCGGAGGTACTCCGAACCCCCGATGACGCCGCCAGGCGCGACGAGGCGTTATTTGAGCTCGACGCTTCCGCCTGCCTCCTCAAGCTCCGCCTTGAGCTTGTCGGCCTCGTCGCGCTCGATGCCCTCCTTGACGGGCTTCGGCGCCTCGTCGACGAGCGCCTTGGCCTCCTTGAGGCCGAGGCCGGTCGCCGAGCGGACGACCTTGATGACCTGGATCTTCTTGTCGCCGGCGGCCGTCAGGACGACGTCGACCGTCGAGGACTCCTCCTCGGCAGCGGCGTCGCCGCCGGTGGCAGCGCCGCCACCGGCCGGCGCGGCAGCCGCCACGGCAGCCGCGGAGACGCCGAATTCCTCCTCGAGCGCTCTGATGCGCTCGGCGAGCTCGAGTACGGAGATCGCCTTCAGCTCGTCGATCCACTCCTGGGTGCTGGCCATGGTCAGTCCTCCTTCGCGTCGGAAGCCTCGTCGGCTTCCGCCGCGGCGTCCGTCTGGTTCTCAGTAGGGGTGGAGTCGGCCTCCGCGGCCGGCTCCTCTGCGGTCGCGGCAGGGGCCTCGGCGGCCTCCGCGTCCGGGGCGGGTGCCTCCTCGGCGGGCGCCTCCTCGGCCGGAGCCTCAGGCGCGGCCTCAGCCGGCGCCTCAGGCGCAGCCTCAGCCGGCGCCTCTGGCGCGGCGGCCTCCGCGGCCGGAGCCGCGTCGCCGCCGACGAGGCCCTGGTCGCGGATCTGGCCGAGCTGCACGGCGATGCCGGAGATGAGCGCGTTCAGCGTCCGCGCGAGGCCGGTGAGCGGCGCCGCGACGGTGCCGACGAGCTGCGCGTAGAGCACCTCGCGCGACGGCAGCTTGGCGATCGCTCTGATGTCGTCCGGCCCGACGACCTGGCCGTCCATCAGCCCGCCCTTGAAGGCGAGCACTTCCGTGACTCTCTGCGCGTCGCTCAGCGCCTTCGCCGCCACGGCCGCGTCGCCGCGCACGAACGTGAGCGCCGTCGGGCCCTCGAGCACCGACTTCAGCGCTTCGGCCCCCGCCTTGTCGGCGGCGCGCTCGGTGAGCGAGTTCTTCACGACCGTGAAGGTCGCGTCCGCCGCGCGCAGTCTCGCGCGCAGGTCGGCGACCTGGCTCACGGTGATGCCGCGATAGTCGACCGCGAAGACCGCCTGGGAGGACTCCAGCTCCCCGGCGATGCGATCGATGACCGCTGCCTTCTCGTCTCTGTTCATGGTCTGGTTCGCTCTCTTTCGAACTGCGAACGCCCGCGCGAGGGCGGGCGTCGAGGGAGCGAGCCGGCGGACCGGTTCAGACCTTCGAGGCACCGCCTGCCCCGGACTTACGACGGCCGGGGGTCTCGGGCAGGGCGCTCTTGGAACGAGGCTACGCCGCGAGCGGCGCCTCCTCCACGATGTCGCGGATGCGCGCGGGATCGACCTTGATGCCCGGCCCCATCGTCGAGGCGAGCGTGATCGAGTGGATGTACTTGCCCTTCGCCACGGCCGGCTTCGCACGGACGAGCTCGTCGATCACCGCGGCGTAGTTCTCCAGCAGGCGCTGCTCGTCGAAGCTCGACTTGCCGATCACGAGGTGGACGATCGCGGTGCGGTCGGTGCGGTACTCGACCTTGCCGGCCTTCGACTCCTCGACGGCTCTTCTCACGTCCATCGTGACGGTGCCGACCTTCGGGTTCGGCATCTTGCCCGACGGGCCGAGGATGCGGCCGAGACGGCCGACTATGGGCATCATGTCCGGCGTCGCGATCGCGACGTCGAAGTCGTCCCAGCCCTCCTCGACCTGCTTCGCCAGATCCTCCGCGCCGGCATGGTCGGCGCCGGCGTCGATCGCCTCCTGCATCTTGTCGCCCTGGGCGAAGACGGCGACCTTCACGTTCTTGCCGAGGCCGTGCGGCAGCGCGATCGTGCCGCGCAGCTGCTCGTCCGCGTGGCGGACGTTGAGGCCGGTGCGGATGTGCACCTCGACCGACTCGTCGAACTTGCTCGACTTCAGCTGCTTGACGAGCGCGATCGCCTCAGCGGGCGCGTACTCGTGCTCGCGGTCGTAGCGCTGGCGCGCCTCGCGATATGACTTGCCGTGCTTGGCCATCGTCACACCACCTCCACGCCCATCGAGCGAGCGGTGCCGGCGATGATCTTCGCGGCCTGCTCGACGTCGTTCGCGCTCAGGTCGTCCATCTTGATCTGCGCGATCTCGCGCAGCTGCGCCTCGGTGATCTGGGCGACCTTCTCGCGGTTCGGCTCCGAGGAGCCCTTGTCGAGCCCGAGCGCCTTCTTGATCAGCACGGCGGCCGGCGGGCTCTTCGTGATGAACGTGAACGAGCGGTCCTCGAAGACCGTGATCTCGATCGGGATGACGGTGCCCTGCTGCGAAGCCGTCTGCGCGTTGAACGCCTTGACGAACTCCATGATGTTGACCCCGTGCTGGCCCAGCGCTGGGCCGACCGGCGGAGCCGGGCTCGCCTGGCCCGCGGGGGCCTGGAGCTTGATGACTGTCAGGACTTTCTTGGCCATTAGATCTTCTTCACCTGGTCGAAGCCGACCTCGACGGGGGTCTCGCGGCCGAAGATTGATACCAGCACCTTGAGGCGTGCGCCGTCCTCGTTGATCTCGGAGATCTCCCCGGAGAAGTCGGACAGCGGCCCGGAGACCACCTTGACCGACTCGCCGATCGAGAACTGCGCGCGCGTGCGCGGCCGCTCCGCCGTCTCGCGGTGGAGCAGCCGGTCCACCTCCGCCTGCGTCAGCGGGACCGGCTCGTTGGACGCCCCGACGAAGCCCGTCACGCCGGGCGTCCCCTTCACGAGCGCCCACGAGTCCTCGTTCAGATCCATGTTCACAAGCACGTAGCCGGGCATCGTCCGCTTCTCTCTCAGCACCTTCTGGTTGTCCTTCATCTCGGACACCGTCTCGGTCGGCACGACGACCTGGCGCACGGAGCGCTTCTGGTTGAGCGAGACGACGCGGTGCTCGAGGTTGTGCTTCACCTTGTTCTCGTGACCGGAGTAGGTGTTGACGACATACCAGCGGAACATGGGGGATTCCTTCGGGGTTCGGCGGGACGGTAGAGGCCGGGCTCAGACGATGAGGTTGACGATCCTCGAGGCGACGAAGTCCATCAGACCGAGGAAGGAGCCGGCGACGATGACGAAGCCGACGACGACGGCGGTGGCCTGGCCGACCTGCCGACGGTCCGGCCACTGTACTCGTTGCAGCTCGCGCCAGCTTCCCCGCAGGAAGTTCGCGAGCCGGTTGCCCTCGCGCTCCGCGGGCGGCGCGGCCGTCCGCTCGCGCACGAGCTCCTCCCCGCCCTCCGCGTGGCCGTTGTCGGTGCGACCTTCCTCGAACGCCTCCTCGGCCTCGTCGACGCGGTCCTCGAGTGCTTCGAAGGTCGTCTCGTCGCCCTCGACCTCCGCTTCGTCGGCGGCGCCGACCAGCTCTCTGGGGCTCGGCTGGGTGGCGTCGGTCAGCTCGGGGCGGCCGAGAGCGAGCTGCGCCTCTGCGAGGTCGACCTCGCCGGTCGCCAGCTCAGCCGGCTCGTGCTCGTGCGGGTGCTCGGCGTCGTGGTCGGGTGCCGCCGCGGCACCGGCGTCCGCCTCGGCACGGCGCGCCTTGGCGCCGCCGGAGGCTCTCGCCTGGCGGTCGCGGCGTTGCTTCGCGCGTCTGCGGTCACGGGCCATCGGGCACAGGCTCGCTCAGCGAGTCTCCCGATGCGCCGTGTGCGACTTGCACCAGCGGCAGTACTTGCGCAGCTGGATCCGCTCCGGGTCGTTGCGCTTGCTCTTGTTCGTCTGGTAGTTCCGGCGCTTGCAGTCTTCGCATGCGAGCGTGACTGCGATCCGGACGTCTCCTCGGGCCATACCGTTCCAAGGTCGAAGTGGGCACGTGTCGGCAACCGGTGGCGGACAGGCTTTCGGCCGCCAGCCGGCGCGAGCCACGGAGTGTAGCGTGGACGCGGGGCTCAGCGGGTCGTTCGGCGCACGGACGAGGTACGCTGGCGCGCGATGGGGATCGCCGTCACCGGTCCGCTGCGCAGAGAGGTCGCTCGCGCGCTGCCCTCGCGCCCTTTCGCCGTGCGCTTCTGGGACGGCAGCGAGCTGCCCGCAACGGCCGGAAACGGCGCCGTCACGCCGACCTTCACGGTCCGCTCGCCGCGCGCGGTCGCGCACGCGTTGCGGGCGCCGGGACAGCTGGGGCTCGGGCGCGCGTACGTCGCGGGCGAACTGGCGGTCGACGACCTCGATGCCGTCATGGGGCTGCTCGATACGTGGCAGCCGCCGCCGCTCCACGGCCGCGCGAAGCTGCGCCTGATGGCCGCGGCGCTCGCCGCCAACGGCCTCACGCCACCGCCGCGGCCGCCGGACTCGGAGCTGACCCCGCGCGGAGCACGTCACTCGCGCGAGCGCGACGCGCGCGCCGTGCGCCACCACTACGACGTCTCGAACGACTTCTTCGAGCTGTTCCTCGGGCCGTCGATGACGTATAGCTGCGCCGTGTGGGCCGGCAGCGGAGCGACGACGCTGGAGGAGGCACAGGAGGCGAAGCTCGAGCTCGTGTGCGCGAAGCTCGGGCTGCAGGCGGGCGAGCGCGTGCTCGACGTCGGCTGCGGCTGGGGCGCGTTCGCGCTGCACGCCGCCGCGCGGCACGGCGCCCACGTGACCGGGATCACGCTCTCGCCGGCGCAGGCGGCACGCGCGAGACAGCGCGTCGCGGAGGCGGGGCTGGGCGATCGGGTCGACATCCGCTTGGCGGACTATCGCGAACTGGAGGCGGAGCCGTTCGACGCGATCGCCTCGATCGGGATGGTGGAGCACGTCGGCGAGGTGCAGATCGACGTGTACGCCGCGCGGCTCGCGGAGCTGCTGAAGCCGGGCGGGCGGCTGCTCAACCACGGCATCGCGCGCCAGCGCCACAGCGACCCGGACGCCGGCGACTTCTCCGAGCGCTACGTGTTCCCCGACGCCGAGCCCCTGCATCTGTCGCGGGTGCTGCTCGCGCTCGAGCGCGCTGGCTTCGTGACGCAGCACGTCGAGGGCTTCGGCGCCGACTACGCGGAGACGCTGCGGCACTGGGCCGAGCGGCTCGACGCGCGGCTGGACGAGGCGACGCGGCTGGCCGGCGAGGAGCGCGTGCGCGTCTGGCGGCTCTACCTGCGCGCCGCGCGCAACGGCTTCCTGACGAGCTTCACCGGCATCTACCAGGTGCGTGCCGCGCTGCCCGGCGGACCGGCGCCGGAGCTGGCGCCCGGTGGCGCGGCGCTCGTGCGCGATCAGGCGTAGCGGCGCAGGACGCTCGTGGCGCGAGCGCCCCAGCTCGCGCCGAAGAGGGCGGCGTGGAGCAGCAGCGGGACGAGCTGCCAGAGGGCAACGCGCTCGGCGGCGCCGGGCGCGAGCGGGCTGACCTCCTCGTAGGCGGCGAAGCAACGAGACCCGATCCCGCCCACCCCGCCGAAGAGGCGCAGCATCGCCAGATCGAGCTCGCGGTGGCCGCCGTGCGCCGCGGGATCGATCAGCCAGGGACGCTGCTCGCGGTCGACCATCACGTTGCCGCCCCACAGGTCGCCGTGGACGCGCGCGGGCGGCTCCGGCGGGCCGGCGAGCTCGGGCAGGCGAGCAGTGACGCGGTCGAGCAGGGCAGGCGCCTCGACGGGCAGCGCACCGCGGTCGCGGGCGAGACGGGCGAGCGGCTCGAGACGGCGGATCGCGTAGAAGCTCGGCCAGTCGCCCGTGGGCGCGTTGGGGAGCGCGAGCGGGCCGACGCGAAGGATGTCCGCCGGCCCGCCGAAGGTGGGCGCGCCGGCGGCGTGCAGCGCCGCGAGCCCGCGGCCGAGCGCCTCCTCGGCGGATGACCCGAACCCGCCCGTCCCGGCGTCGATCCAGCGAAGGGCGAGGAAGCGCGGGGCCTCGTCGTCGTCGGCGAGCGCGAGCAGCTCGGGGATCGAGAGCGCGCCTGCGTCGGCGAGCCAGCGCAGGCCGGCCGCCTCCGCGGCGAACGATCCTGCCGCGGCCGGGTCGGCGCTCGTCTTCACGAACACGCGCGTGCCGTCGGCGAGCGAAGCGGCATAGGCGTCGTTCAGGTCGCCACCGGCCACCGGGTCGAGCCGCGCGATCGGCTCGTCGAGCGCGGCGGAGAGCGCCGAGCCCAGGTCGTTCACGCGGCGTCGGCGCGCAGCTCGGCGAGCAGGCCCGCGCAGGCGGCCTCGACGAGGTCGAGCACGCGGTCGAAGCCGTCAGCGCCGCCGTAGTAGGGGTCGGGCACGTCGAGGCCGGTCGTGCCGTCAGCGACGCCGACGTCTGCGTTGACGGGGCCGAACTCGCGCAACAGGCGCACCTTCGCGGCGGCTTCGGCGTGCGGCGCACGGGCGCGCAGCGCGCTGTGGTTGTCGGCGTCCATCGCGATCAGCAAGTCGAACGCGTCGAAGTCCTCGTCCGTGACCTGGCGCGCCGTGCCGCGCATCGCGATGCCACGACGCGCGGCGGCCGCGGTCGCCCGCTCGTCAGGCGGGCTGCCGGCGTGCCACGCGCCGGTGCCGGCGCTGTCGAGCTCGATCGCGTGCTCGAGTCGCGCCTCCGCGACGAGCCGCGCCATCACCGCCTCCGCGGTCGGCGAGCGGCAGATGTTTCCGAGGCAGACGAACAGGACCCGGGGCATCGCTGGAAGGCTAGATCCCGCGACTCCTGTGCGCGTTAGGCCCTCCCAGAGCGGTCGATCGACGCGCTGTCCTGCCTAACGGTCGCAGAACGACCACAGGACAGGACAGCTCGCTGAACCGCGACCGTGGACGTGCGCAAACGCCCAGGCCCACCCCCTCGATGCCAACGAACCCGACCCGCCGACCCCGCACCGAACCGAGCGCCGCCGACCCCGGCCACGTGAATCAATCAACTCCGCGTCATCCGTGGAAACGACGGACTTACCGCCCGTGCGTCCTGCGGTGGTGCGGCACGAACGTCGGGCGTAAGGTCGCCGCCCATGAGCGGACCCGACGCGGAGCAGGGGGACGGGCAGGCGGACGCCGCGACGACACGCGTCGTGATCGCCGACGACCACGCGGTCGTGCGCACCGGCCTGCGGATGGTGCTGGACGCCGAGGAGGGGATCGAGGTCGTCGCCGAGGCGGGCGACGTGCCCGCCGCGCTGCGCGCCGTGCGCGCCTACCACCCGGACGTGCTCGTGCTCGACCTCAACATGCCGGGCGAGCCGAGCCTGCAGGCGATCCCGCGCTTCCTGGAGCAAGCCCCGGAGACGGCGATCGTCGTGCTGACGATGCAGCAGGACCCGGCCTTCGCACGCGAGGCGCTGCGCTCGGGCGCGCGCGGCTACGTGCTGAAGGAGGCGGCCGACGCCGAGCTGGTCCAGGCGGTGCGGCTGGCGACCGACGGGCGCACATATCTCAACCCCGAGCTGGGCGCGCGGATGGCCGCCGAGCCGCCCCCGAGCGGCCCGCCCGACAACCTGACCGAGCGCGAGCTCGAGGTGCTGCGGCTGATCGCGCTCGGGCACACGAACAGCGAGATCGCCGCGCAGCTCTTCCTGAGCGTGCGCACGGTCGAGTCGCACCGCGCGCACATCCAGCAGAAGGTGCGGCGCTCCTCGCGCGCGGAGCTCGTGCGCTACGCGCTCGACCACGGGCTGATCGAGGCCGGCGGAGACTGAGGGTCCGGCGCGCCGATCAGGCGACGTTCGTCGCCGCGCGGCCGCCCGCACCTCGCGACAGCGTCGCCTGGACCGTCGTCCCGGCGCCGGGTCTGCTCGTGATCGCGAGCGTGCCGTCCGCCAGGGCGACGCGCTCGCGCATGCCGGTGATGCCGAAGCCCTCGCGCGGGGCGTCGGGATCGAAGCCGGTGCCGTCGTCGCGAACGAGCACCTCGACCTGCGCGCCGCGCGCGGCGATCTCGATCGTCACGCGCTCGGCACGCGCGTGCTTGACGACGTTCGTGAGCGCCTCCTGCACGAGACGGAAGACGGCCGTCTCGAGCTCCGGTGGGAGCCGCTCGTCCTCGGCGCCGAGGCTGACCTCCGACTCGACCTCGAGCCCCTCGACCGCCGCCACGCGGCTGGCGAGCGACTCGATCGCCGGTTGCAAGCCGAGCTCGTCGAGCGCGGCGGGCCGCAGCTCGGTGATCAGCATGCGCAGCTTCTCGATCTCCGTGTCGATCTGCTCGACCGCGGTGCGCACCGCCTGCTCGAGCGACGCCGGGTCGCTGCGCCGCAGAGCGGATGACAGCAGCACCTGGAAGCCGGCGAGCCCCTGCAGCGTCTCGTCGTGCAGCTCGCGCGCCCAGCGGCGCCGCTCCTGCTCGGCGGCCGTCATCGACTCGCGCAGGCGCTCGTGCTCGACCGTCTGCGCGGTCGCGACCGCCGTCGCCGCGCTGGCGGCGAACGCCTGCAGCAGCACCTCCAGCTCGGCGCCGAACTCGGGCTCGCCACCGATGCGGTCGAACGCGGCGAGCACGCCGAGCGTCCGCCCGCGGAACTCGAGCGGCACCAGCAGGGCGCTGTGCGCGCCGGGCACGCCGAGGCGGTCGGACGAGATGTGCAGGCGGCTTGCGACGTCGCGGATCCGCTCGGCCTGCCCGCCGCGCAGGATCTCGCCCGACGTCGGGCCCTCCACCGGGACGCGCCGCCCTACGACGTCCCCTTCGACCTCGCCGGCGCACGCGACGACCTCCATCTCGTCGTCCGCGCGCAGCAGGATCACCATCGCGCGCGCGTCCACGAGCGCGCGCCCGCGCTCGACGATCAGCTCCAGCACGCGGTCGAGCTGCGTCTCCACGCCCACGGCGCGCGCGATCGCGGTCGTCGCCTCGAGTCCCTGGACGACCTGCTCGAGCTCGTCGCGGCGGTCCTGCAGGCGCTGGTAGAGGCTCGCGTTCTCGATCGCGACCGCCGCCCAGTCGGCGAGCGTGACGGCCGTCTGCTCGTCTGACTCATCGAAGTCGCCGCCGTCCTTGTCGGTCAGATAGAGGTTCCCCCAGCCGCTCCCCCGGATCAGGATCGGCACCCCGAGGAAGCTGCGCATCGGCGGGTGGTTCGCGGGGAAGCCGTACGAGCGCGGATGGCGGCGCAGGTCGTGCAGGCGCAGCGGGCTCGGCTCCTGGATCAGCAGCCCGAGGATCCCGCGGCCGTGCGGCAGGTCGCCGATCGCGCGATGTGCCTGCGAGTCGATGCCCCGCGTGAGGAAGCGCTCGAGCGACTGGCGGCTCTCGTCGAGCACGCCGAGCGCGGCGTAGCGGGCGCCGGTCAGCTCCCGCGCGACGTCGAGCACCTGCGCGAGCAACGTCTCGAGGTCGTGCTCGGCGACGAGTGAGCGTCCGACGTCGATCAGGCGGCGCAGCCGCTGCTCGTCGAGATGCTCGCT
>Ga0193706_1001557_pt1 | contig 10062 bp, 8 predicted proteins | sample U3c1metaG_FD_160130 | JGI IMG/M metagenome (GOLD analysis project Ga0193706, IMG submission 160130) | Soil microbial communities from a riparian zone of the East river system, Colorado, United States - U3c1 | ecosystem: Environmental > Terrestrial > Soil > Riparian zone | place: USA: East River... | reverse complement strand
GACGACGTTGAACTCGATGCAATCGGTCGCACCCCTGCTCTCCTCATCACGCCCGATCGCGCGGCCTTGCAGCGATTCAATCTTCACGCCGCGGATATCAATCGCGTGGTCGAAACGGCGCTTGGCGGCACCACAGTCGGGCGAATCATGGACGGCAATCGGCGCTATCCGATCGTGATCCGCTTGTCGGAGGAGAATCGCGCCGACATCGATGCCATACGGCGGCTGCCGGTGGGAACGGAATCGAGCGGCCTGCTGACGCTTGGGCAGGTTGTGAGGATCACGAACTCTCTCCAGGTCAGCGTCATTGCGCGGGAGAACGCACAACGTCGCGCGGGTGTTCTGGTGAACGTCGCTGGCCGCGATCTCGCCGGCTTCGTTGCGGATGCGCAAGCGCGGGTGAATGAAATCAAACTGCCGCCCGGCATGTTCATCGAGTTCGGAGGGCAGTACGAGAATTACATCGCGGCGAAGAAACGCCTGCTGATCGTGGTGCCGCTCGCGTTGGCCCTGATCTTCGTGCTGATCTACTTCAGTTTCGGTTCCTTGAGACAGGCGGTGCTCATTTTCGTGTGCGTTCCGCTCGCCGTCACCGGCGGTGTCTTTGCGCTGTGGCTCCGCGACATGCCGTTCACGATTTCGGCGGGCATCGGTTTCATCGCGCTCTTCGGCATCGCCGTTTTGAACGGCATTATGTTGATCAGCTACATCAATCAGTTGCGTCGCGAAGGCGTGGCGCTGCGCGAAGCGGTGGTCGAAGGAACGTTGACGCGACTTCGCCCCAAGCTGATGACCGCGCTGGTGGCATCGTTCGGTTTCGTGCCCATGGCGATCGCCACGGGCGCGGGTGCGGAAGTTCAACGGCCGCTGGCGACCGTGGTGATTGGCGGAATCATCAGCTCGACTTTTCTCACGCTGGTTTTGTTGCCGACGCTCTACGAGTGGATGGAGCGTCGCCATCGAACCGTCGGACTTATTCCTGTTCCGGCTCGAACCGAGCAAGAGAGGATACCGTTATGACAATGAAACTGATCTCAATCGCCGGAATTATTTGTGCCGGACTCGTCATGCTCCAGGCCGCCGACAAAATAGTGACCGGGCCCAAAGGCGGACGCATCCTCGAGAAGACCGCGCCGCAAGCGGAGTTTCTCGTCAGCAGCAATCGCAGCGTTTCGATTCACTTCTATGATGCCGCGGCGAAGGGAATCGCACCGACAACTCAGAACGTCACGCTGATCGTCGAAACGCCGGGCGCCCGGAACAAGGTGGAGTTCGATACGAAAGGCGATGCGCTGGTGAGCAAGACGGCACTCCCAGATGGCGATGGATACAACGTGGTGGTGCAGTTCAGACAATCGAGCGACGCCAAACCGCAGAACTACCGATTCCCATTGGATATGAGTAGTTGCGGGGGCTGCAAGCGCGCTGAGTACGCCTGCAGTTGTCATTAGCCTTGGCCCTCCGCTCAGTCGCGCAGCACGTGGCAATTATAGCCACCGGGATTCTTCACAAGATATTGCTGGTGATAATCTTCCGCGGGCCAAAATTTCGAAGCGCGGTTGATCTCGGTCACGATCGGACGCTTGAATTTGCCCGACGAATTCGCCTCCGCCTTCACCTTTTCAGCGGTGCGTTGCTGGGCATCGCTGTGAGCAAAGATGGCTGAGCGATACTGCGTGCCCATGTCGTTGTGCTGGCGGTTCAACGTTGTCGGGTCGTGCATGCGAAAGAAGTAACCAAGCAGTTCCTCGTAACTGAGCTTCGCGGGATCAAACACGATCTCGATCGCTTCGGCGTGGCCGGTGGCGCCAGTGCAGACTTCGCGGTAATTCGGATCGGCTTTGCTGCCGCCGGTGTAGCCAACGCGCGTTGAAATCACGCCGGGAATCTGCCGCAGGATTTCATCCATTCCCCAAAAACATCCGCCGGCCAGTGTGGCGGTTTCCGACTGCGCTTCGTGCTCTTCCATGGCGGGAAGTCTAGCACCACGACGCATGTTGCAAACCCGGTTTCTGCACTTGATTGGTAAACACGCGCCATTATTTGGGCTTTCCCGGATTTCCCGTTGACGCTCCGACCCTCGCCCTTAAACTTCGCGCTCCGGTGCCGGAATCGGCCCGTCTTAAAACTGAATATGCCTACGAAAATTGCCATTAATGGATTCGGCCGCATTGGCCGTCTCGTCTTCCGCGCCATCGCCGAACAGGGACTTCTCGGTAAAGAGTTCGACGTTGTCGCGGTCGGCGACATCGTCCCCGCGGACAACCTCGCCTACCTCCTCAAATACGATTCCACGCAGGGTCGTTTTCAGGGTGAAGTGAGTTCGAAGAAGTCCGCCGCCGACAAAGCTGAAGACGATGTTCTCGTCGTGAACGGGAAGGATATCCTTGTCGTCAGCGCGAAGTCGCCCGCGGAACTTCCGTGGAAGGCGCTGGGAGTGGACATCGTGATCGAATCCACCGGTCTGTTCACCGACGCCGAGAAGTGTAAGGGCCACATCACAGCCGGCGCGAAGAAGGTGGTCATTTCAGCGCCGGGCAAAGGCGAAGACATCACCATCGTCATGGGCGTGAACCACGAAAAATACGACCCCGCGAACCACCACATTATTTCGAACGCGAGTTGCACCACGAACTGCCTCGCACCGGTCGTGCATGTGTTGCTGAAGGAAGGTTTCGGCGTCGATGAAGGTTTGATGACGACGATCCACGCCTACACCGCCACGCAAAAAACCGTGGACGGCCCGAGCAAGAAGGATTGGAAAGGCGGCCGCAGCGCCGCGATCAACATCATTCCGTCAAGCACGGGCGCCGCGCGCGCCGTGGGCCTGGCGATTCCCGAAGTCAAAGGCAAGCTCACCGGCATGTCGTTCCGCGTGCCGACCCCGACGGTTTCCGTTGTCGATCTCACGGTGAAGACCGTCAAGGCAACGAGCTATGCCGAGATTTCCGCCGCGATGAAGAAAGCCAGTGAGACTTATCTCAAAGACATTCTCGAATACACGACGGACGAAGTGGTGAGCTCGGACTTTATTCACTCGAAGGCGTCCTCGATCTTCGACGCCGGCTCTGGCATCGAGTTGAACAGCAAATTCTTCAAGCTGGTGAGCTGGTACGACAACGAATGGGGTTACAGCAACCGAGTGGCTGACCTGCTCAAGTACATGCTCTCGAAGGGGCTGTAATTCGAAACAAACATTTCGAACGGCGGCATGGGGACATGCCGCCGTTGTCGTTTCAATAATCACACGTTTCGTACGTTGACTTCCCGTAGCTGCGGCGTAACGAACCCGTTGGGGAATTGTCACTTATAGTCTGTTGTGTGGCGCATTATGATGACCACTCAATTTGAAGAACAATCACCGTGGCAAAGACTGATGTCAGAAGGCGATTCGGGACTTCAGTGAGGCGATTGCGGAGTCGGCAGAGGATCTCACAAGAAGAACTGGCGGGGCGGGCGGGGCTGCATCGAACTTATGTGTCGGACATCGAACGCGGCGCGCGCAACGTTTCCCTGGAGAGCATCGACAAGCTTGCCCGTGCCCTCGACATCCCGGCGGGCATGCTGTTTTCGGACCAGGGCGAACCGGCTCCAGAAGTCGTCACCGCGTCCCTGCTGGCATCCGATGAACTAGTGGATATTCTTTTCATCGAAGACAATCCGGACGATGTGGAATTGACGTTGCGCGCGTTGAAGGACGCGAACATCACCAACCGCATTCATGTGGTGCGCGATGGCGCCGAGGCGCTCGATTTCCTGTTCAGCAGGCGTGACTACGCGCACCGGCAGCCGAGTGACCGCCCGCAAATGATTCTGTTGGATTTGGAACTGCCCAAGGTCGGCGGACTGGAGGTCTTGCGAAAAATCAAAGCTGATCCGCGGACGAAATCGATTCCAGTGGTGGTGTTGACAGCGTCGCGGCAACATCGGGACATCGCGGTGAGCCGGCGGCTCGGCGCGGAAGCCTATATCGTGAAGCCAGTGGATTTCCAAAACTTGAGCGAAGTGACACCGCAGTTGTCTCTGCAATGGGCGTTGCTCAAGCCGGGGCTGTTGCCACGCCAAGGGTTTATTGAGGCCAAAGCGTGAAAGAGAAATGAAACTCTCTCGCCGCCGCCTCGTCAGTGTGCTGAATGAATAGGAACTTCGATAAGCTCCTGCTGGATCAAAGTCTTGACGCGATCAGTGCCACCACCATCGAAGACCAAATTCTCTTCTGGAATTGTGTAGCGCATCGTCCCACGGCAGGGCGCGCGCACCAGTTTGAGGCGCCCGTGCGAACAGGCAACCGGCGGTGTTCGCGTTTCAACAAAACCCCAAAACCATTACTCACCCAATGCGCACCCCGCTGAAGGCATTGATCGTCGAAGATTCGCCGGACGACGCGGCGCTGCTCGTGGACGCGTTGCAGCAAGCCGGTTTCGATCCTCAATACAAAATCGCGTGTCATGAGGAAGACTGCCGCGCGGGAATGACGGAGAAGCCGGACATCATTTTCTCGGACTACAGCCTGCCGCAATTCTCAGTGAAGCGCGGCCTCGAACTGCTTCGCGAAACGGGTTTCGATATTCCATTCATCGTGGTTTCGGGAACCATTGGCGAAGATCGCGCCGTCGAGATCCTGAAAGCAGGCGCGACGGATTGCGTGTTGAAGGACCGCATGGAGCGTTTGGGTCCAGCCGTGACGCGTGCCCTTGATGAAGCGCGGGGACGCGCCGAGCGGCTCACCCTCGAGGCTCAGTTACGCGAGGCGCAAAAAATGGAATCCATCGGCCAGCTCGCCGGCGGGTTGGCGCATGATTTCAATAATATCCTCACCGTGATCCAGGGCCATGCATCATTGATGTTGGAAGATGCGGCATTGAGCGGAGAATCCAAGGACTCGGCCGAGGAGATTTCGCTCGCGGCTGAGCGCGGGGCGAGCCTCACGCGCCAGTTGCTCACGTTCAGCCGACGGCAGATTCTCCAAACGCGCAAGCTGAACCTGAATGATGTGGTGGAAGGAATCATCAAGATGCTCCGCCGCATTCTCGGCGAGGACATCAAGCTCACCTTCAAAGTGTCGAACGCCGCACCGATCCTGGCGGATGGTGGAATGATCGAGCAGGTATTGATGAACCTCGCGATCAACGCTCGTGATGCCATGCCCAAAGGCGGCGCGTTGAAAATCAGCACGGGCATAGAGACGATCGGCCAGGCTTTTGCCGACCAGAATCCCGAGGCGTCCGCCGGAGAGTTCGTGTACCTGGAGGTGGCGGACACCGGATGCGGCATCGCGCCGGAGAATGTTTCGAAGATTTTTGAGCCGTTCTTTACCACCAAAGAGGTTGGAAAAGGCACCGGGCTGGGATTGGCGACCGTGTACGGAATCGTCAAACAGCATCGCGGATGGATCACACTGCAGACCGCGGTGGATCGAGGAACCGTCTTCAAGATTTTCATTCCCGCGGTATCGGGCCGCGCCGAAGCGGTTGATGTTACCACGGAGGAAACGATTCGTGGCGGGAATGAAACGATCCTCGTGGTGGAAGATCAACGGCCGCTGCGCAGGCTCGTTTGCCATGTTCTGGAAGCGTATGGCTATCGCGTCATCGAAGCGGACTCGGGCAATGCCGCGCTGGCGCGATCGCGGGAGCATCGCGGCGGTATCGACCTATTGCTCACGGACCTGGCGATGCCCGGCGGAATGACAGGACGCGAACTGGCGGCAGCGTTGCGCGGGCCACACCCCAAGCTGAGGATCGTTTTCACGAGCGGCTACAGCGCGGAAACCGTGGGACAGGATGTGCGGCTGCGCGAAGGATTCGATTTTCTGCAAAAGCCCTACGCGCCTCGAACGCTGGCGAGATGCATCCGCGAACGCCTGGACAGCTCGCGAGTGATTTGACGAGCAACGGAATTCAGAACGCGAGTTTCACGCTCACATCGCGTCGCATCAAGGTGCCGGCGTGAAGCGAAACAACTGCGCTGCGTGTGGCGCGAGGTCGAGATACAAACCGCGCGTGTTCAACGCATCGCCCTGGCGCTCGTGAACTTCATCGCCTACCAGATCCACGAGGTGCCAGTTGAATTTGTCCAGGCTCGCCGCAGTGAGCGGCGCGTAGCATTGACTCTGCACTGCGCTGAGATTCACAACCACGAGATCGAAGGCGCGCGAATCTGTTTGCCATTGGACGATGGCGATGTGCTGGTGCGTTGGATTCTCGGTCCACGCGGGTTGCGCTTTCAACAATCTCCATTCACCGCGCCCGATTGATGTTTGCCGAAGCGCGCCCAACAGCTTCTCGTAATTCGCGGTGGTGCCGGAATCATCCGGCTCATGATGGCGTGTCGCAAAATGAACGTTGGCGTGAATGCGCCGCCCGCTCGCCTGCCCTTCATGGATGAAGCGCATCCCGGGTAATCCAAGCACCAGCAACGCGGCAGCGTGATGCTCGCGCGGACCCAACAATGATGCAATGCGCGGCTCGTCATGGTTCTCGATAAAATGCGCGCTGCGAGCGATGAACTCCGGCGCGAGCGAATGCAGATACCGGGTCACTTCTCCGGCCCCGCGAGCGATGAGACGATCGTAGAGTTTTTTATCGTAGGTGAAATCAAAGCCAAGTTCCTGCAGGCGCGCTTCAAGGTCCCAGTACGCCTCAGCTAAAAACAGAAACTCGGGACAGCGGCCACGCACCGTGTTGATTGCGGCGCTCCAGAACTCCGTATCGTTAGAAACCGTTTCGACTGCAAAATCGCGCCACGTGCGGGCGAACACCTCGTTCAACTCCAACATTGTCATGTCGCACCGCACCCCGTCGCAACGCTCCGCCACGCGCATCAGTTCCGCGATCATCGCCTGGCGCAGCGCGGGATTGCGGTAATCGAGTTGCAACGTGTCCACCCAGGGCGAGTCGTGCCCGGAGTCGCCATGCGCGAACCATTTTATCGCACCACGAAAAGGCTTGATTGTTCCGTCACGCGGCGAGTCGCTCGTCACGTAAAACTCGGAATGCGCCTTTACCCACGGATGATCGAGCGCCGTGTGGTTCGGAATGAAATCGAGGACCAGCTTGATGCCGCGCTCGTTCAGCTTGCGGCGGAATGCGGCGAGCGCGCCGTCGCCACCGAGCTTGCGCGAAACCTGATAGCCCGTGAGCGCGTACGGTGAACCCGCCAGTTCACACGGCCCGATTTCCGTCTCGCGTCCGGCGAAAGCACGTTTGCTGTGATCGAGTCCGCGGCGGCCAAGCGTCCACACCCCCATGAGCCAGATGTGCGTGAAGTCGCAGCGCTGCCAAAACTCAAACTCGGAATCGGGCACCTCAGCGAGCGTGAGACGGCGGCCCGCTCGATCAGAGAGTTCAGCGAGCCAGCAGCGGGTGTTGATCTCGTAAAGGAGAGGATGGTTCAAAACACCGAGGTCCAAAATCCAAACATCAGATAAGCTCCAAACAGCAAACCTCAATCACGCTCTGGCATTGCGTTGGTGTTTGGAGCTTTCATCTCAAGTGTTCAACGCCTTCAACGCTTTCTTGCAATCGCTCGGGCGCAGAACGAGCAAACCTTTGGTCTCGTTCGGCGGCGTGGCGCAATAGGCGTACTCGATGTTCACCTTCGCGGCGCCGAGCTTCTGCGCAATCTTCGCGAGCGAACCCGGTTTGTTGTCGCCCTCGATCATCAGTACATCGTTCTCGATCACAAGGACGCTGTGTTCTTCGAAGAGCAGAAGCGCTTTGCGCGTATCGCTCACGATCATTCGCACCACGCTGTGATCCACGGTGTCGCTCGTCGTGAAGGCGTAAATATTGATCTTGGCCTTGTGCAGTGATTCGCACATGCGCGCCAGCGTGCCGGGTTTGTTCTCAAGGAAGAGCGAAAGTTGAGTAGTGATGTTCATGTTAATTCCAGGTTCCCTGTCGGCGCGCAGGCTAACGAGCCAGCTCACGTAATGGCCACAGAAAATATCCACATAAACAAGGGCGGAAAAACGGAAAAAATTCATTGACCTCATGCGCGTGGTGCATCACCAATGACGAACCCGAAATGGGCTTGTATCGGAAATACTGATGCAGATCGAAGCACTGAAAGTTTATTGTGACGTCGTCCGGTTCCACAGTTTCTCCCGCGGAGCCGAAGCGAACGACGTGCTGCAATCCTCCGCCAGCCAGACCGTGCAGGCGATCGAGGAAAATCTTGGCGTGTCGCTGATCGATCGATCGCGCCGGCCCTGGGCCGTGACGGAGGAAGGAAAGGTTTTTTACGACGGCTGCCGCGAAGTCGTGGATCGCTATTTCGAAGTGGTGGCGCAGGTGAAGAATCGGCGCGCCGCTGTTGAATCCGTCATTCGTGTCGCGGCGATTTACTCCGTGGACTTCCGCGACATGAGCCGGTGCGTGGCGAAGTTCAACCAGCTTTATCCCGACGCCAAAGTGGAGGTGGAATACGCGCATCCAGATCGCGTTTGCGAACGCGTGCTCACGGATGAGGTCGATCTCGGCGTGCTCTCGTATCCCGCCGAGCGCAAAGGCGTATTGGTCATCCCGTGGCGCGACGAACCGATGGTGCTGGCGTGTCATCCGGAACATCGTTTTGCCAAGTTGAAGAGATTCGACGTGCAGCAACTCGAGGAAGAAACACTCGTTGGGTTCGACACGGAATTGTCCATCTGGAAGAAAATCGATCGGTTCCTGAAGGACCACGGAATCGAGGCGAACGTCATGGTGCGATTCGACAACATCGAGGCGATCAAGCGTGCGGTCGAAGCCGGCTCTGGCGTGGCGCTGTTGCCCAAGCCGACACTTCAGCACGAGTTGCAACTCGGCACGCTCGCCGCGGTGCCACTGGCCAATAGTTCTTTCTCGCGGCCGATTGGAATCATTCACCGCAAGGGACGAAAACTTTACGCGAACACAGAGGCGTTTATTGAAGTGCTGAAGAACGGCGTCTCCGCGAGACCATCCACGAATGGCAACGGCGCGCATGTGAACGGAGGAACGCAGAACGTGAAAGCGCGGAGAAAAGTCAGGAGAAATTCATGAACGCGTCACCTGTCCGCTTTTCAACGCCAACAACGTTGCATCACTCGGCCCAGGATTGCGGAGATCACGTCGCGGCGAATGGATGCAAAAGCATTTTGTTGGGGTTATCCAAGGTAGCGACTGCGTCGCAACCCTGGGCTGAAGGATGGAACCCCGTTGGGGTTCGCTCTGCGCCGCCCCGCGCACTCGAAACGAAAGGATTTCAGTTATGATCACTGCACCCACAGCCCAGGGTCTTTACGACCCCCAATTCGAACACGATGCCTGCGGCGTTGGCTTCATCGCCCACGTCAAAGGCAAGAAGTCGCACGGGATTATTCGCGACGCCATCGGCGCGCTCGTGAAGTTGAATCACCGCGGCGCGTGTGGATGCGAGGCGAACACGGGCGATGGCGCTGGCATTCTCATCCAGACGCCGCACGAGTTTCTCAAGGCGGTTACGACGAAGGACAAAATTTCACTGCCGGACGCGAAGGAATACGGCGCGGGCCAGGTGTTTCTCCCGCAGGACGCAAAGCAACGCGCCGAGTGCGAGAAGTTGTTCAACCAGATTGTCACCGAGGAAGGCCAGGCCGTGATCGGCTGGCGCACGGTGCCGACGAACAACGCCTCGCTTGGCTTCACAGCCAAGGCGAGCGAGCCGTTCATCCGCCAGGTGTACATTCGGCGCAACGCGAAGCTCGCGGACGACATGGCGTTCGAGCGCAAGCTCTACATCATTCGCAAGCGCGCGGAGAATTTGATCCGTTACGGGCGCACGGGCGTGAAGGTGCCGGGCGGAGAACATTTCTACGTCTCGTCGCTTTCCTACAAGACGTTGACTTACAAAGGCATGTTGATGCCGGAGCAGGTCGATTTGTTTTATCCCGACTTGCGCGACGAGGCGATCACCTCGGCGATTGCGCTGGTGCATTCGCGTTTCAGCACGAACACGTTTCCGAGCTGGGACCGCGCGCATCCTTACCGGTACATCGCGCACAACGGCGAAATCAACACGCTCCGCGGCAACATCAATTGGATGCACGCCCGCCAAGCGCTC
>Ga0193706_1001556_pt1 | contig 10064 bp, 7 predicted proteins | sample U3c1metaG_FD_160130 | JGI IMG/M metagenome (GOLD analysis project Ga0193706, IMG submission 160130) | Soil microbial communities from a riparian zone of the East river system, Colorado, United States - U3c1 | ecosystem: Environmental > Terrestrial > Soil > Riparian zone | place: USA: East River... | reverse complement strand
GTCTTGCGCGTCCGCGATGCGCAGCACCGCCGAGAGCTTCCTGACGACGTCCTTCTGCGACTGCTGCAGGGACGCGAAGTTCTCGTGCTCGTCGGACGGAGTGGCCTTGCGGTAGTAGCGTGCCACGTTGGCCATGACCGCGACCTGGTCGCCGGTGAAGCCGCGCAGTCCCGCGTGGCTGATGAGGTAGTACGAGTGCTTCTGGTGATCCTGATACGACACGTGCATCCCGACTTCGTGAAGCAACGCCGCGTACTCGAGGAGCTCCCGCTCTCCGGTGCGGAAACGATGCAGGTCCTGCGTCTGATCGAAGATCCGCAGCGCGAGTCGGGCCACGTGAGTGGCGTGAGCGCGCTCGACGTCGCTTCGCTCCACGAGTCCCATCACCGAAGTGCGCCGCACGCTGCCGGCGGGCCTGGCTGGCGAGCTCCCGCCATCGAGCACGTGCTCGACGATCCCTTCGCGCAGCGCGGCGTCAGACGCCCGGATCTGCTCGATCTTCAGCTTGCGCATGATCTCGTCGAGCACGATCGCGCCGCCGAGAATCGTCTCGGCGCGGCGCTCGTCGATGCTGAAGCGGCGCGCGCGCTCGGCGGCGCTGAGCGGAATCAGGACGTCGATGACCTCGCGCAGCCGCTTGCGCGAGAGCCAGCGCAGACCGGACGACATCTGGTCCCCCTCGGGGCTGGCCAGCGCAGCCAGCGTCACAATGGTCCCTGAGGTCCCCACCGTGAAGTCGAACCCGAGGCGGCCCAACGCGCCGAGCGATTTCTTGAGGCGCTTGCGCACGTACTTGCGGCACTCGTCCACCATGGCCGGACTCGCGGCACCCTGCAGCGCGAAGAGCTGAGACATCCGCAACGCGCCGGCTGGCTCGCTGCGCGTGAGATAGACCTCGTCGCTGGTGCCGGCGATCAGTTCGACGCTGCCGCCGCCGATGTCGATGGCGAGCGCCGTTCCGCCCTGAAAATCCGTGGCGGCGCGGACAGCCCGATAGATGTAGTCCGCTTCCTCTTCGCCTGAGATGACGCGGATCTTGATGCCCGACGCCTTCTGGGCCGCGGTGATGAAGCGGCGTCCGTTGGGAGCCTCGCGGATCGCACTCGTCGCAACCGCCACGACTTCCTTCACCTGCCAGCGCTCGGCGATCCCGGCCATCCGGCGCATCGTCTCTACGCCGCGCTCGATGGCTTCGTCCGTGAGCGGCCGTCCTTCCAGGCTGCCGCGCCCGAGCTGCACCATGTCTTTCTCTTTGTCGATGACGCGGTAGCCGTGCTTCCGCTGCTCCACCACGATCATGTGGATGGAATTCGTTCCGACGTCGATCGCGGCGATGCGGTTGCGAGGCACGGCGGAGATTATCGACCCGGATCACCAGAGACCCTACCAGTTGCCGGTTGCCGATGAACATCGCTGCGGCTGCAAACCTGCTGGCAACTGGCAACCGGCAACCGGCAACCGCTTCTCAGGTCAGCCGCAGTCGCATCGTGAACGTGGAGCCGGATCCCTCTTCGCTCTCGACCGTGATGAGGCCATCGTGGACCTCGACGATCGCGCGGGCGATGTACAACCCCAGGCCAAGGCCGCCGTAGTAGCGGCTGGAGACATTGCGCGCGCGGTGGAAGCGCTCGAAGAGCTGAGGGATCTCGTCGCGCGGGATGCCGATGCCGTGATCGGTCACGGAGGTGAGCACGAACCCGCTCTCCTTCTTCACACACACGTCGATGTCGCTGCCCTCCGGCGAATACTTGAGCGCGTTGGACAGGAGGTTGTCGACCACCTGACGCATGCGGTCGGGATCGGCGACGACGCTGGTCTCTTCGGCGCTGATGTCGAAGTGGATGCTCCGTGCGGGATGCTGCACTCGAAACGCGGAGACCCGGCCTTCGATGAACGCCAGCCAGCGGATGGCCTGGGGATGGATCTGCAGCCGGTTCGTCTCGATGCGCGAGACGTCGAGCAGCTCCGAGATCAGGCCCATCATCCGCTCGATCTCGCCGAGGACGGCGTTGATGTAGGTGGCGCGCTCGTCGGGACCGAGGTCGTTCACCGTCTGCGCGAGGAGCTGCGTGTAGCCCTTGATCGTCGTCAGCGGCGTGCGCAGCTCGTGAGAGGCGACGGAGAGGAACTCGTCCTTCTTGCGATCGAGCTCCTGGAGCGCCGTGATGTCGCGGATGACGAGCACCGCGCCGACGATGCCGCGGCTCTCGATCGGCGCGGCGGCGATGGAGAGGTCGAGGTCCCTGCCGGTGATGAGATGCCGGCCGATCGCGAGGTAGTCCGGCACGGTCTGGCCGTTGAGCGCACGTGCATACGGCATGTCCGAAGCGGCGATTGGCCGGCCCTCGGAGTCGCGAAGATTGAGCAGCGCAAACGAGCCCTTCTCCACTGCCTCGGCGCGCGATGCCAGGCCGAACATGTTCAGCGCGGCCTGATTCACGTCGACCACCGTGCCGTTCGCGTCGTATACCCACAGCCCATCCGTCATCGAGCCGAGGATCGAGTCGAGGCGAGCCGATCGCTCGGCCATCATGGTCGCCAGGTTCTCGATCTCCCGCCGCGAGCGCACCTGCTCGGTGACGTCCTGCACGAGCACGGTCAGGCTCTGGGTGATCCCGGAGAAGCGTCCCCGGGCCGCGGAGATGATGCGGTTCACGCGCAGATCGCCGACCTTGAGCTCCTCGTCCACGCGTGGCTCGCCGGTCTCGGCGACCTGCTTGAGGATGCGCTCGACGCCGGGCAGGACTTCCGCCGCGCGAAGGCCGATGACTTTGGTGTCGTCGGAGATGCGTCCGAAGCGCGCGGCGAAGTCGATGAAGCGGGCGTTGGCGAGCTCGAATCGCAGCTCGTCGGCGGAGATCACGGCGATGCCGATGGGCGCGCTTTCCAGCACACCCTCGAAGCGCACGCGCGCATCGACTTCGCGGCGCGCGAGCTCTTCGGCGGCGCGGTGGCCGTCCTGAGCGATCGTGGTCAGGCGGTGGATGTGGCTGGCCGCACCGATCCGTTCCGACACGGACCGCGCGAACTCCAGATCCTCGGCGTCGAAGTTCCGTCGCGGGTCGGACTGGGAGATGATCACCGCGCCGATCCGCGCGCCATAGGACTCGATCGGATACGCGATGAGGCTCTGCTCGTGCAGCGCTGCCTTGACGGCGCGCTCGCTCTCGTCGCGCGAGAAATCGAGCAGCGCGTCGCCGCGTACCTCGTAAAACAGCAGCGGCCGTCCGATCTGGAACACCGTACCGGGCAGGCCTTCGCCGGGACGGTAGGGATGGTCCTCGAAGTAGTCGCGATACCGCGCGAGCGCGGGCTCCGTGGTCGCATAGCCGACCAGCTCGAGCCCACCGGTCGCGGGGTGGTAGAGATAGATGCGCACCGTTCCCGCGACGGCCTCCGCAACGCGGAGCGCAGGAACGTCGAGATTGTCGAAGCTGGGCGCGGCAGCGACCATCTCGATGCCGAGGTTGGCGAGGCTCTCGGCGCGGCGGCGGCGCCATGCCTCGCTCTCGGCTTTCTGCCGGTCGTCGGTGACGTCGCGCGAAAGCACGACCGACCCGATGATGCGCGACGCGTCGTCGCGGATGGGCGCGGCCTGCAGGTTGACGATGCGGTCGTCGTCATTGCGGCTGTCGCGAATGACGTAATCGGACCGCAGCGTCTCACCGGCCAGTGCGCGCGCTGCCGGCAGCTCGTCGGGAGCGAGCGGAAAACCGTCGCCGCTGAGATGTTGATGGGGACCGGTGCGCTTCTCCGCGCCGAACAGGACCGAGGGATCGCGCTGTGCGGCGGCATTGATGCGCACGAGGTTTCCGGACGCGTCGTAGATGGCGGCCGACTCCGGGATCTGGTCGAGGATCGCGTTGACCTTCGCCATCTCCTGGATCGCGCGGCTGTGAAGCAGCGCGTTGTTCAGCGCGAGGGTGGCGTAGCGCCCGATCTCGCCGAAGAGCGCGACCTCCTCATCAGTCCACTGACGCAGACGGTCGCTCTGGTGCACTCCAAACGCCCAGGGGTCGTCCTGACGCGTGCGCAGGATCTGCACCATCGCGGAGCGGACACGGAAGCGTCGCGCCAGCTCGGGATCGAGGTCGGGGTCACCCTCGGCGACGGCGATCGGCTGCGCCGACTCCATCGCGCGACGGATCAACGCGTACGAGTTTTCGAGATTCAGCGATGCCGAGTCGGTCAGGTCGGACATCACGCCGCCGACGGCGTATGCCACTCTCGCCTGAGTCGCCTGTTCGTGGACGGGATGCAGCATCCAGGCGCGGTCGGCGCCGAGCTCCTCGCGCGTGGTCATGACGATCCGCCTCACGACCTCGGGGAGTTGCAGGGATCCCGTGAACGACTCCAGGATTCCCGACAGGAACCGATACCGCTCCTCGGACGAAAAGCGCGGCCGCTCGGCAACCGGCCCGAGATACCGGACCATGAGCCGGCGGATCGCGGAGTCGTCGCCGGATGACTCCGGCAGCTCGAGCACGCGGGTCATGGGCTGCTTGGTCTCCGCGGCGTCGCGGAGTCGCTGCCAGGCAGAGTTTCCGCTCACGGCGATGAGAGTGAATCGCTGCCGATCGAGGAGTGCGACCGCCTCCTGTTCCGAGGCCGCCACCACCGGCGTGAGCCTCAGCGAACGGGCCACGTCCACCGGCGTACGCGCTGCGTTCTCGCCGGCGACGATGAGCACGTGATTCGGCATGGGCTTCGCGGCCCATGCTAACAGATGCTCAGAAGCGCACGAGCCGGTAGATCGAGCTCGCCGAAGGCACGCTCATCTGCGCATCGAAAACGACGAAGTCGCGCACGGCACTTCCCGGTACGACCTCGACGCGGTCATCCGATGTGAAGGTCAAGATGCGCTCCGGCTCGGAGAGCGCTCTCTCGATTCCCTCACGGGTCGTGGCCCCGCAACCCGCGATCATCGATCGCCCATCCTTGAGGACTACCCAGACGATTCGCGGCATGGAGTCACAAGCTAATGTCATGAACGGGTAGTGCACGTGAGGGCGCTCACGTTTCATCGATCGTCGGAGAGGACGTCGCTTGCGGGTTTCAGACGGACAACAAAGCTGTCATTTCGAGCGTATTGACGTCGGGCGGCGCCGCGACTGAGAGATGGAAACGATCGCGAATCTGCCGCGAGGGTGACCCCTCATCCGCCCCGCGAAGCGGGGCACGGTTGAGTGAGCAGCGCCCTCCAGTGACATGCTTCGCGCGTAAGTCGAACCGCATAGCGGACCGCCGGCGTCTCGCCGGCTGTCTCGGCGGCGTCTCGCCGCCGCGTCTCTCTCGGTCGCACGGGCCGCCCGCCCACCCAGGTGGCGGCGCGGGACGCCGCCACGTCAGCCGGCGAGACGCCAGCGGTCCGCTTCGCCAGTCTCATCGCTCTCAGTCGCGGCGCCGCACGACGTCATCCCACTCGGGATGACGAACATTGCACAATTCGACATGGCGCCATTGCCCCACACCCCCCACTCCAATCCTTAGAATGCAGCGAATGACCAAGCGTTCCTTCGACGAGCTCGTCCAGCTGATGACCCGCCTGCGCGCTCCGGGGGGCTGTCCGTGGGACCGCAAACAGACGCTTCCGGACCTCAAGCCGTTCGTGATCGAAGAGGCCTACGAAGTCGTCGACGCGATCGACAAGGACGACCGCGAGGCGCTGCGCGAGGAGTTGGGCGACCTGCTGCTCCAGGCCGACATCTACGACTCCGTCACCGCGATCCACGACAAGCTCGTGCGCCGCCATCCGCACGTGTTCGGCGACGTCGAGGCGAACGATGCGGAACAGGTGCTCGTCAACTGGGAGAAGCTGAAGAGCGACGAGCGCAAGGCCGAGAACAAGAGCATCCTCTCCGGCGTGCCCCAGTCGATGCCCGCTCTTCTGAAGGCATCGCGGCTCACCGAGAAGGCCTCACGCGTCGGCTTCGACTGGCGTCGCACCAGCGACGTCTTCGACAAGCTCGACGAGGAGATCGGAGAGCTCCGCGAGGCCATCGATCAGAGCGACCCGGCCGCGATTCACGACGAGGTCGGCGACCTCCTCTTCACGATCGCCAACATCGCCCGCAAGGTCAACGTCAACCCGGAAGAGGCGCTGCAGTCGACCAACCGCAAGTTCATGCGCCGCTTCCAGTCGATGGAGTCGCACGTCCACGAGCGCGGCCAGAATCTCGACCAGCTCCAGCTCGAGGAGATGGACCGGCTCTGGGACGAGGCGAAGGCGGAAGAGAGAGGATGAACCGGGGTTCTCAGTTCTCAGTTCTCAGTTCTGACATTGCATGAGAAAGCTCGCCACGCTCCTGACGCTGATCGTGCTCGTGGTCGTGTTTCACGACTTCGCGGCTCCGCACGGGCGCGGGTTTGCGGCACGCGGGACGCTGTTTGCGATCGACGAGTACCGGGCGCACGTTTCGCCGCACCTGCGCGGGCGCGTCACGTGCCGCTTCCAGCCTACCTGTTCGGCTTACGGGCGCGAGGCGGTGCGGAAGTACGGGTTCGCGAGGGGGGTGGCGAAGGCGGCGTGGCGCGTCGCGCGGTGCGGGCCGTGGACTTCGAAGGGGACGGTGGATCTGCCGTGACGAGCTGCGCGCTCGGACAGATGTCATTCAGCACACATTCCTCGCAGAGCGGCCGGCGCGCGATGCACGTCTGGCGGCCGTGATCGATGAGGCGGTGCGCGAACACGGTCCACTCCGACTTCGGCAGCAGCAGCACGAGGTCTTCCTCGATCTTCACCGCGTCGGTGTTCGCAGTGAGGCCGAGGCGGCCTGAGACTCGGGTCACGTGCGTGTCCACGACGACGCCCGCGGGTGTCTGAAAGGCGTTGCCGAGAACGACGTTCGCGGTCTTGCGGCCAACGCCCGGGAGTGCGGTGAGCTCATCCATGGTCCGCGGAACGTCCCCGCCGTGGCGCTCGACGATCGCTTTCGCGCAGGCGATGACCGCCTTCGCCTTGTTGCGGAAGAAGCCGGTCTGCTTCACGTCCGTCTCCATCTCCACCTGCGACGCACGCGCAAAGGCCTGTGGATCGGGGTACTTGCGGAACAGCGCCTTCGTGACGATGTTCACGCGCGCGTCCGTCGACTGGGCGGAGAGGATCGTCGCGATCAGCAGCTCGAAGGGACTGGTGAAGTCCAGCGAGCATTTCGCGTCTGGGTAACGCTTCTTCAGGCGCCTGTTGACTTCGGCGGCGCGCGCTTTGAGGTCCGGCATCGCGCGAAGTTTAGTGCTCCGCGGCACTAAAATGCGCCGCATGACCACGACCGTCCACGAGCCACGAGTGATCCGGGCCCCACGAGGTACGCAGCTCAGTTGTCAGGGCTGGCAGCAGGAGGCGGCGCTGCGGATGCTGATGAACAACCTCGACCCCGAGGTGGCCGAGCGCCCCGAGCAGCTCATCGTGTACGGGGGCATCGGCAAGGCTGCGCGGAACTGGGAGTGCTACGACGCCATCGTGGCGACGCTGCAGCGATTGAAGAACGACGAGACGCTGCTCGTGCAGTCGGGCAAGCCGGTGGGCGTGTTCCGCACGCACGAGAACGCGCCGCGCGTGCTCATCGCAAACTCCAACCTCGTTCCGCACTGGGCGACCTGGGACGAGTTCCGCCGCCTCGACGCGCTCGGCCTGACGATGTACGGCCAGATGACGGCCGGGTCGTGGATCTACATCGGCACCCAGGGCATCCTGCAGGGCACGTACGAGTGTTTCGCGTCGGTAGCGAAAAAGCACTTCGATGACACGCTCCGCAACCGGCTCGTCGTCACCGCCGGCCTCGGCGGGATGGGCGGAGCGCAACCGCTTGCCGCGACGATGAACGATGCCACAGCCCTCGTGGCCGAGGTCGATCGCACGCGCATCCAGCGCCGCCTCGAGAAGCGCTATCTCGACGAGGAGGCTCCGGATCTCGACGCCGCGATCGCGCGCGCGCTGGAAGCGAGGGAAAAAGGAGAGGCGGTCTCGATCGGCGTCGTCGCGAACGCCGTCGATCTGCTCGAGGCCCTGCTGGCCAGGGGCATCGTGCCCGATGTGCTGACGGATCAGACGTCCGCCCACGACGAGCTCACCGGCTACGTACCGGCCGGGATGTCTTTTGATGAGGCTTTATCGTTACGCCAATCTGATCCTGAAAAATATATCGCTTTATCGTACGAGACCATGGCCCGGCACATGCGGGCGATGATCGAGTTGCAGAACCGCGGCGCGATTGCGTTCGACTACGGCAATAACCTGCGGGGCCAGGCGCTCAAGGCGGGCGTGACGAATGCGTTTGAAGTGGAGGGCTTCGTGCCTCTCTTCATCCGGCCGCTGTTCTGCGAGGGCAAGGGGCCGTTCCGCTGGGCGGCTCTCTCCGGCGATCCGAACGACATCTTCGTCACGGACGAGGCCATCCTGGAGCTGTTTCCGCAGGACGCCGCACTGCACCGCTGGATCCGAATGGCGCAGAAGCGCGTCGAGTTTCAGGGATTGCCGGCTCGCATCTGCTGGCTCGGGTACGGCGAGCGCCACAGGGCGGGCCTCCTTTTCAACAGGCTGGTCGCGGAGAAGAAGGTCAAGGCTCCGATCGTGATCGGCCGCGATCACCTCGATGCGGGATCGGTCGCATCGCCCAACCGTGAGACCGAGGCGATGAGGGATGGATCGGATGCGATCGCGGACTGGCCGATTCTCAACGCGATGCTGAATACGGCATCCGGCGCGACGTGGGTATCGCTTCACCACGGCGGCGGCGTGGGCATCGGCTACTCTCTGCACGCGGGCATGGTCGTCCTCGCGGACGGGACGGCCGAGGCCGCGGTGAGGCTCGAGCGCGTGCTGACGACCGACCCCGGCACCGGAGTCATGCGCCACGCCGACGCCGGCTATCAGGAGGCCATCGAGGTCGCGAAGGAGAGGGGCGTCGACATCCCGATGATGTGATGTGCGGCGCGTTGCGCCGCCGCATCCGGAGCTAAAGGCCCAGTTCTTTCTTCAGCTTCCGGGCGTTCTCGTCCTTCGGGTTCTTCTGGAGGTACTCGCGCAGCGCGGCGCGGCCGCGTTCGAGCTCGCATCTGCAGAATGACGCCGTCCTCGCGATCTCCAGCGTCGCGGAGGGGTCGGTCGCGCGCAGCTCTTCGAAGAGTCGAAACGCCGTGTCGTACTGCTGCGACTCCTGCGAGAGCCAACCGAGCCACCTGGCAGCCAGTGCGCGCGTGGCCGGCGTGCGGGCCGTGCGCATGGCCTCCTTGAGCTCCAGTCGCCCCAGCCCGAGCTCCTTGTCGCGATACGCGATGTACCCGCGCGCGAAGTGTCCCAGGGCCTCGTCACGCTTCGCGATCTCGGCCACCTGCGCGCGGGCTACGTCCGCGTCCCCTCCCGCGATGCGCGGCGTCATCATGTGAAACCGGACCAGGTCGAGGCGCACCTCGACGTCGTCGGGATCGCGCTCCAGCGACGTGTCGAGCGCCTTCCGGATGTCGAGAGCCAGCATGAAGAGCCGGATCGGGTTCGTTGTTTGCTGGGCTTCCGCCATCAGGCGCCGGGCGCGGGCGTGCTCTGCCGCAGGAGCGGCAATCAGGGAGCCGGCGAATACCAGAGACAGAGCAAGGGTTCTAAGACAGACCCGACGCGTGCATACTGTGCGGTCGAAGAATCTCGGAGGTGTCGTCATCAAAGCTCAGAAGGATATGCAAAAAGACTGGGTGAACATTCTGTTCCTCACCCTCACACCCGTCATCGGCGTAGCAGGCACGGCCGCATACACATGGTACGCAGGCTTCGCCCTCTGGATGCCGCTGCTCATGTTCGGCATGTACCTGGCCGTCGGCATGTCGATCTGCGCGGGCTACCACCGCTTCTTCTCGCACAAGAGCTACGACGCACATCCGATCGTCCAGTCGTTCTTCGCGTTCTTCGGCGCCATGGCCGCACAGAACTCGATCCTCTGGTGGTCGTCCAGCCACCGCGTCCACCATAAGTACGCGGACAAGGACTGGGATCCGTACAACATCCAGCGCGGCTTCTGGTGGGCGCACATGTTCTGGATCTTCTACCGCAATGACCAGCGGGACGACACGTTCGA
>Ga0193706_1001555_pt1 | contig 10071 bp, 11 predicted proteins | sample U3c1metaG_FD_160130 | JGI IMG/M metagenome (GOLD analysis project Ga0193706, IMG submission 160130) | Soil microbial communities from a riparian zone of the East river system, Colorado, United States - U3c1 | ecosystem: Environmental > Terrestrial > Soil > Riparian zone | place: USA: East River... | reverse complement strand
CCGTGCTCATCACGATGATCTGGTTGTTCGCCTTTTTGAACAGCGTGATGAGCACGGTGTAAGGCGTCGCCTTCGAATCGAGCAACTGATGAACGATCAGGTTGGTGTTTCCGACCACGGTTTCTACAAAACCGACCGTCGGGCTGAGCTCGACCACATTGCGCCGGCTCCACTCGAAGCCGATCGGGTCTTCAATGCGGCGTTTCACGGCCATCACCTCCAGCAGCGGATGATCGAGGAGCTTTTCCACGTCGCCGCCAATCACCGCGTGCAGGTTCCAGAAATTGTAAGTCTTCACCAGGTTCGCGTAGTCGCCGGCGATGACGAACTCCGGATCATCTTCCAGGAACAGGTCGGAGATGTTGTTCAACTGGACGAGGCGATCGAGCGCAGGAGATTGAATTTTGTTTTCGCGACACAGTTCGTAGCAAAGGGTGCCCGCGGATTTCGTGAGGTCATGAATCAAACGCGCGTGCTGTGGTTTCACGTCGGCCGGATGATGATCGATGATGACCCAGTCCTGCTTGTCGAGCCGCGCCTCGCAACTGAAATCAGTGACCCAGGCAGAGCGCTCGCGCATCTCGCGAGTTTTCCACGCCTGGTAATGATACGCCTCGAGCGGCACTTCCTGGCCGAACAAATGTTTGGCCAGACGCTGAAGTAAGAGACCAGAAAGAAAACCATCGAGATCACTCTCGTGTGTCAGGATCACTTCCGGCTTGGGTAACGCTTCCATTGCACGCGCACCCTACGACAGTGGCGCAACGTCTCCAAGCAAAACGGATTCACGTGCCGCCGTGGCGGCGCAGCTCATCGAGAAAGGACCGGCCGCAACGCTGCAGACGTTGTTCCAGTTTCTTCGTACAGTCGCAGTCGCAGCAGGCCCAAGGCTCCGAGCCATTCTCGTGGCGGCAATTTCGGCGCGAGTGCGCATCACGAACATCCAACAGTTTGAAAAATTTCTCCCAATACGGCCGCTCCTCATCGAGAGGCGTTGCGCAAAAACAAGTTTCAACCCAATGAGCGACGCCGTCTTCATTCACTCGAGCGTGCGCCACATTGTGAAGATATTCGTCGCCCGCAATCGAGCCGCGTCCGAGTGAACTGTCTTTGATGGAATCCAGCAGAGCGGCTTCGCGCCCTGGTTTCACGCGTGCTTTGACGAGGTAACGCATGATTGAAGATAACGTGCCTCCGGGATCTTGCCCTTTGAAAAGTCGCGCCGCCTATGCTTACGCAATAGCAGCGCTGGCTCCGCTTGCACGCCGACCTGGCAAGACGCCGGAGGCACTTTGAGGCGCCCCGTAAGGCAGATCGTCAGGAAGCGGGGCGAATTCACGAATGGCGTCCCAGAGGCGGGAGAAATCCTTGTTCACATCGCCACTCAAACAATCGGTGATGTCGCCTGCCAGGTCGGGGTGTTTATCGATCACCTTCTTGAACGAAAAGTTTTCGTCGTAGAACGCATATACGAGCTTGCGCATGTTCTCGATGCCTTGCCGCAATGTTGACGCATAATCCGCAAAGCGCTCCGGCGAAAAATCCCGCGCCACGATCGCCGCATGAACCGCATCAGCCGCCATCACGCCGCTCTTGAGCGCGAGCATGATTCCACTACTGAACACGGGATCGAGAAAACAAAACGCATCGCCGACGAGCAGCAATCCCTCGCTGCCGCAGTGGCGCGAATGAAACGAGTATTCGCTCGTAATGTAGTACTGGCCCGTCTGCTGACCGCACGCGACATGCTCTTCCACCCACGGGTTCTGCTTCACCTCGCGATCGAAGATTTGTTTGAGATCGCGCACGCCGTCGCGCGTGAGATATTTGCCCTCCGCCACTGCGCCAACGCTCACCATGTCGTTGTGTTGCGGAATGTACCAGAACCAACCCTTGTCCGGCAGCATCGCGACCGTCGTTGCGCCTTCATCCACGCCTTCGTCGCGTTTCGCGCCTTTGTAATAGGTCCAGACCGCGACTTTGTTCAGGAACGGATCGCGCACGCGCCAGTTGTTGCGCACGGCCGAGAACGCTTCCTTCCCAGTGCAATCCAGCGTGATCGGCGCGTGAAATTCGTGTTCAAAACCATCCTTGTCCCGCGCGCGAACTCCGATTACGCGTTCGCCCTTGCGCAGGAGCGCGCTCACCGTGATCTGCTCGCGAATCTCCGCTCCGCGGCTGCGCGCGTGATCGACGAGCATTTGGTCGAATTCCGAGCGCAGGATCTGCCAGGTTTGCGCCACGGTCTCACGGTCGTAGCGATTGAAAAAATAAAACGGCTGTGAGGCTTTTCCGTTCGGCGACACGAATTGAACGCTGTACTTCTTCACGAAGTGCGATTGCTTCAGCTTGTCCACCACTCCGAGCCGCTCAAGTGGCTCGTAGCAGAACGGCAGCATGGATTCGCCAATGTGGTAGCGCGGAAATTTCTCCCGCTCGATCACCAGCACGCGATGCCCACGCTCAGCGAGCATGGCCGCGGCGCTGCTCCCCGCGGGGCCCGCCCCAATGATCAAAACGTCGTAGCTCAGTGCGTTTGTTTTCATTTCTGATCGGGAAGGATTTCAACGATCTCCGCAAGCGGACGTTGTTGCGGATCGAACAAGGTATTGCGGCGTCCGTAGAGCACATGTTTGCCGCGCAGGTGCAACGAGCGGTTGATGAAATCATCCGAGCGCACGCGCAGGAACGCCTTGGGCCTGCTGCTGTGCGGGATTTTGTATTCGCGGAGAATGCCGCCGAGCGGCTGCTGTTCCTCCAGGATTCGCGGGCGCGCGGAACATGGGAACAACCCGAGATTGATCTTGATGGCGCCGAACTCGACAGCTTTGCGATTCTTCTTCGTGACCAACACCACTTCGCGGAAATAGAAATCGCCGCGATGACGCCGCGAGATCACCTGGAGCGAAATACTGTCTTTGTGAAAGTCCTCCAGCGTGGGCGTCATGTCGTCGTTGTGAACGAGCAACGTCCGCCACGGTTCAGAAATTTCATCTCCACGCACCTGCTCGATCTGCGGCAGCTCACGATTCGCCAGCGCGTAAAATTCATCGAGTGGATATGCGAACGGCAGCACACGCGCGGGCTGAAGCAACGAATCGGGATTGGGCAGCGTGCTCATGCGTACCGCGTGTTCTTGTGTTGCGGCAGGAAAAACTCGTGCAGCAGGCGATCGACTTGCAGCATTGCCTCGCGGTTCAAAACGATCGCATCACCATCCACTGCGACAAAGCCCCAGTCCTTCAGCGTTTGCAGCGGCGCAGCGAACTGCTTCACCGGATCAGTGCCAAACTTCTCTGAAAAATATTTGCGGCTCACTTTGCCCAGCTTCAGTTGCAGGATGAACTCGCGGATGTAGCGTTCGTCATTCGACGGCGTGAGCGCGCGGTGGATCGGCATCTCGCCACGCTGCAGCGATGCCACGTAAGGATCGAAGTCGTGTTGATTCTGATAGTGCACGCCGCCGATGTGACCAAAGCTTGCCACGCCCATCCCGAGCAAATCCGCCCCCGCCCACAACCGATCGCGGTAAATGAATTTCGTTTTCTCAGGATTCTTCACCGCGGTATAAGCGCTCGAAATCGTGTAGCCCGCCTGGCTCAACTCGTTCCACGCGTAGTCCACCCAGCGCCGCTTCACATCCCAATCAGCGACGGGGGCGACAAGTTTCCCTTCCTCTTTCATCTGTTTGTAGATGGTCGTGTTGTAGGGAATCTCCATCTCGTAAATCGTCACGCTGTCCGGGGACATCTCGATGGTGCGACGAATGTTCTCGCGCCAGTTCGCGTCGGTTTCCTCCACCATTCCGGCGATGAGATCGATGTTGATTTGCGGGAAATCGATCTCGCGGGCGTAAGCGTAGGCGCGCACGATTTCCTTCGAGTGATGCGCGCGTCCGTTGATCTCGAGAATGTGATCGTCAAAATTCTCCACGCCGAGGCTCAGCCGCGTGACACCCAGTTCGCGAATCGCGGCGAGCTTGTGATCGGTGAGCGTGCCGGGCTCGGCTTCGAAGGTGACTTCTTCAACTTCATCCCACGGCAACAGCCGCTTCATCTCGCCGGTGAGATGCTTCAATTGATCCACGGACAAGTAGCTGGGCGTGCCGCCGCCGAAGTAGATGAAGTTCGGTTTGCGTCCGCCGATGAACGGCTTCGCCGCATAGAGCGTGAACTCATTGATAACCGCGTCAATGTAGCTGCGAATCGCCGCGGCATCCTTGTCCGTGTAAACACGGAAGTAACAAAAATGGCAACGCTTCCGGCAGAACGGAATGTGAACGTAGAGGCCGAGCGGTGTTCCTTCCTTCGGCGGGCGATTGAGCGCTTCGACCAACTCGGGAATCGCGTCGGTCTTCCAAAAGGAGAACGGCGGGTAGTTCGAGACGAAGTAGTTGCCGACGGTCGTTTGCTTCTGGATCGGCGGCGCTGTGGGGCGCGGAAGCGGGATTTCAGTAGATGTGCTCATCTCGTTTTCTTTTCTCCAAAGCAATAGATCGTCCCATCATTCGCCCCGACAACAAATCTTCCATCGGCAACTGCGGGCGAACTCTCGACTGGCTGGCCGATCTCGTAATTCCAAACTTCTTTCCCATCGCTCAGACGCACGACGTAAATGCGCCCGTCATCGGAACCGACGACGACCTTGTCGCTGGCGATCGCGGGCGAGCTGTCCACTTTGCCACGCGTCGGGAAACTCCAGAGCTCTTTGCCATCGGCGCGATTCACGCAATGAAGCTTCTTGTCGCGCCCGCCGAAGACCACCCGGTCGCGAGTCACAGCCGGCGAGGAAAAGTAGGGAAAGGCGCGATCCTTGAACGACCACAGGTTGGTCTCCTTCAGCAAATCCACGCAGCGAAACTCGTTCTCGTAGTGGCCGTAGTAAGCCTTGTTGTCGAAGAGCGCCACCGAACCAGCGATGTAAGCGCCGCCATCGATCTCCTTCGCCTTCGCGCCGTCCTTCAACGAGATCACGTGCAGGATGGCATCGCAGCCGCCGAAGATGGTCTGGCCGTTCAGGATCGCAGGCGAGCCGTTGATGTAGTTGCCGGATTCGTAAACCCAGTTGCTCTTCCCCGTCGCGGCGTCCACGCAATGCAGCAGATGGTCATAGCTGCCCACGATGATCGACAGCTTGTTGCCATCGCGAAAGTAATTCGGTCCGCCGAGGATTTTGTCGCCAGTCGCGTACTTCCAGGCGAGTTGACCGCTCTTTGCATCCACAGCGTAAAGGACGCCGTCGTTGGCGCCGCAGAAAACTTTGCCGTCCATCACGAGCGGTGAAGATTCAATCTGGTCGCCCGCGCGAAAGCTCCACAGCTTCATCCCATCAGCCAGTGCCAGCGCGAGCAGATTGCTATCATGTGAACCCACGTAAACGGTTCCGCCGACAATTGCGGGCGAGGAGTTCACCGGCCCGCCGGTTTTCACAGACCAGAGCAGCGTGGGTTTTTCGGGAAGCTTTTCTTGAGAAACGCCCACGAGCGCCGGCGAGCCGCGAAACATGGGCCAGTCCGCCGCGCCGCTGGGTAAACAGAAAACCGCCGTGCCCGAACAGAGCATGGCCGAAAGGATTCCCCGCAGTTGTTTTCTCATCTTCACCAAGCGCTCGCACTATCCGGCAGCGCGCCCGCGCTCGCAACAAATAATACCGACACGTATTAAATGTGTCGTACATCACCTTGGGCCTTTGCACTCCCAATGTGAGTTCGGGACAACGTGGGCGCGGCTCCGTACGAGCACATGCGCAGGCGATTAATCGCAGCGAAAGAATGTGGCAAGGAACGCACTTGCCACGGGGCTAGACACATGAGTAGCTTCGAGCCGAGTTTGCCGGAGATCAGCACCTGCCATGCAAGCCGTAGCCATCACCAAACTACGCGACGCGTATGCCGCGCGCGCATTCACATTGATCGAGCTCCTCGTCGTCATCGCGATCATTTCTATTCTCGCGTCACTGCTGCTGCCGGTGCTGACGAAGGCGAAGCAGAGCGCCAAGGGCGCTGGTTGCTTGAACAACTTGAAACAGTGGGGCGTAGCCACCCACATCTACGCGAGCGATAACGAAGATAAATTACCGCAAGACGGAACGCCGAATCCCGGGAATTCCTCCACAAACGTGGGCTGGTACATCGATCTGCCGAAGAGCATCAGCCTGCCGCGCTATCACGACATGCCATGGCGCACCAATGCATCCGCAGATCCTGGCAACGCACTGTGGCTTTGTCCGGCGAATACGCGGCGCAGCAACGGCAACAATCTTTTTCATTATTGCCTCAACCAGCATGTAAACGGAACCGGTGGGGGTAATCAGGTCACGATGTCGTGGCTGCCGCAACCATCCGAACTCGTGTGGCTGTATGACTCGAAGAATTTACCCGCCGTGGGCGGCCCCACGTTCATTCACACGAACCTTCACAATCGCGGCGCAAGCATCTCGTTCCTCGATGGCCACGTCGCTCGCTTCGCCAGTCACTTGTACTGGGATTTCTCCGCCAACAAACCCATCACCAACAACCCTTCGATCATTTGGTACCCATGAACAACTCCCTTGCCCGCATGTTTTCAGGGCTGCTCTGTTACGCGGCTCTGTCCTCACCTGCCGCCATCGTCCTCACCGATACCTTCTCCTACTCCGATGGTGTCCTGACCAATGTTTCAAATCTCAAATGGCGCCACACGTCCGGAGGCGCGGAGGAGGTGAACGTGGCGAGCGGCGGCGTGGAATTAACCAGAAGCGAAACGGAAGATGTGGACGCGGCGCTCACGCCGACATTCAGCGCAAGCAGCGCCGCCGCATTGTACGCAAGATTCTCCATCACCGTACTGTCGCCACCCGCCGGAGCGAACGGCAATTACTTCGCGCATTTCGCGGGTACCAGCGCTCGCGCTCGCGTGTTCGTGATTACAAACGGCGCCGCGGCGGGAAAGTTTCGATTGGGCATCGCCAATGGCACCGCGACTGCGTCGAGCATCTGGCCCTTTGACCTGAATACAAATGAGGCTCACACCGTGGTAGTGCGGCTCATTGTCAACAATGCGCAGGCAACTCTGTGGGTCAATCCTCTGGCCGACACCGACGCCTCCATCGCGGCGACTGACACCGCGTCCGCATCGAGTGCAAACGCATTCGCGTGGCGGCAAGACACAGGGATGGGAACTTTAGCCGTCGATCATCTCGTCGTCGCGACCAGCTTCGGTGAAGCCACCTCGGCCAACGAGACGCCGTCCATTTCAAATGTTGCCGACCAGCAAGTAGCGCAAGCCGCGAGCACAGCAGCCATTCCGTTGCTCATCGGCGATGCAGAAACCGCAGCCGACGCGCTCGACCTCACCGTGGTGGTTTCCGATAGCAACCTGCTGCAAAGCATTTCGCTCGGAGGCGCGGGCTCGAATCGCAGTCTCACCATCACGGCTTCACCGAGCCAGACTGGCGCCGCCACCGTGACTCTTCGCGTTTCCGACGGAACCACCACGAACATCAGTTCCTTCCAACTCACGGTCGTGCCCGCGCTTCTGTTCGCGGATCCCTTCTCGTACTCGGACGGCACGCTCATTACCAATGCCACGCCTCCGTGGACGCATCACAGCGGCACGGTGACCGGACAGGTTCAGGTGCTCGGCGGCAAAGTCGTTCTGTCGAGCACGCTGACCGAAGACGTCAGCGTCGTTTTGTCGCGCGGCCCGTTCGCCGCAAATTCCGGCGCGATTCTCTACGTGAGTTTTTACGTGAGCTTTTCCCAGTTACCGGGGAGCACGGGTGATTACTTTGCGCACTTCAACACCACGGCGGCGCGCTGCCGTTTGTTCGCCAATACAGCGAATGCGGCTTCGGGAAAATTTCGGCTCGGGATCGCGAATGCGAGTTCCACTTTGGAGCAACTCCCGATGGACCTTTCACTGAACACGATCTACTTCGTCCTGGTGCGTTACGAAGTCGGTGTGGCCGTCAGCACACTCTGGGTCAATCCTCTGGCCGAAACTGATGCCAGCGCGAGCGCCACCGACGCCGCGGCCGCTTCCAGCATTAGTTCCTTTGCACTACGGGAAGACCATCGGCACGCTCAGCATCGATAACGTTCGACTCGGACTGACATTCGCATCCGTCATCGAATCGCCGGCGCCTTCCTTGAAGATTCTAAACACACCTCCGCTGCTGCGCATTTCGTGGCCTGCGAGCGCAAACGGATTCGTTCTGGAAGAGAAAGCGGATCTCACCACGACCAACTGGCTCGCCGACTCCAACTCAATTTCCACCGCGGACGGCGAAAACTTCATCACCATCACGGACGCAGCTGGGGGCCGCTTTTACCGCTTGCGCAGATGACGCCCGGTCTGTCACCCATCGTCCGTGCAGCGCGCTGTGTTTCTGGATCGCGATGGGACGATCATCCAAGACAAGGACTACCTTCATCGACCGGAGGAAGTGGTTATTTTTCCGGGCGCGCGCGAAGGCATGAAACGCCTCCAGGACGCGGGCTTTAAAATCGTTCTCGTGACGAATCAGTCCGGCGTGGGCCGTGGTTATTTCACGATTGAAGATGTGCAGCGCGTTCACGAGCACTTGCGGGCCGAGTTGGCCCAGGACGGCGTGCGATTCGAGAAAATCTACATCGCACCCGAGCATCCTGACGCACCGAGCCGCGGACGCAAACCGTCGCCGCAGTTTCTCTTTGATGCGCGCGACGAACTGGGAATCGACCTCGCGCAGAGCTTCATGGTGGGCGACAAACTCATCGACCTCGAGTGCGGATGGAACGCAGGCGTGAAGAAATCCATTCTCGTGCGCACCGGCTACGGGGCGAAACTGGAGCAATCCAATCCCGATGTCTTGAAGCGCGCCGCCGTGGTGGATGGGATGGCGCAGGCAGCGGAATTTATTCTCGCGGGTTGATTTTATTCACACTGCGCAGTTGAATAGGCCGATGATCACTTTGACCAAACGGCAGCGCGAAGTCCTCGATTTCGTGATCGCAACACAACAGGAGGAAGGCTCCAGCCCCACATTGCGTGAGATTTGCGAACATTTTGGCTTTCGAAGTCCAAAGGCTGCCGCAGACCACTTGACCGCACTCCAACGCAAAGGCGCTCTCTCGCGTCACGCGCGTCGCGCCCGTTCCCTTCGGATCACGTCGCCGTTGCAAAGATTTCTCCGGCCGGTCGTGAACATTCCGATCTATGGCTCGATTCCCGCCGGCTTCGCGGACGAGCGTCAGGAAAGCGCTGGAAACGCTGATGGTTGCGTGTCAGTAGACTTGGGAACACTGGGACTGGCTTCAGCAAACAAACTCTTTGCGCTGCGGGTGCGCGGTGACTCGATGATCGGCAAGCACATCGTGGACGGCGACATCGCCATTCTCGACGCCGCCCGCACTCCTCGGGCGAACGATGTCGTCGCCGCATTGATCGATGGCGAAAGCACGTTGAAGACGTTCGCCATGGAGCGCGGCAAAGCAATGTTGCGCGCGGAGAACCCGCGGTATCCGACGTTGATTCCGGCGCAGTCGCTGGAAGTGCAGGGCGTGATGGTTGCATTGGTGCGGCGCCCGGCTGCATGAAATTCCGCGTTGAGCGGCAAATCACCGTCGCGATCGAGAACGAGCCTGGACGGCTTGCCGCCATCAGCCGCGCGCTCGCGGAACGCGGCATCAACATCAAAGACCTCTCGATTCTCGATAACGTGGAGCAGGGAGTGATTCGCCTGGTGCCGAGCGACGCGGCGGCCTGCAAGACGATGTTGGAGGAGCAGGGTTTTCATCCGATCGAAGCCGAAGTGCTAATTGTCGATCTGGCGGATACGCCGGGCCGGCTCGCGGTACTCAGCGAGGCGTTGGCGAAGAACGGCGTGAACATCGATTACGCCTACGGCAGCGAAGATCCCAACGAGCAAAAGATGCGTCTCGTGATGAAAGTGTCGCCACTGGCACGTGCGTGCGACGTGCTCCAGTCATTCCAGGAAACCTGAATGCATCGCGTGCGCGAAGGCACGATCGGCATCCTGCCCGCCGGCGCGCTGGGAGTAGGGTTCTTCTATCACCTCACACGCCAGCTCACGCGAATCGATGACGCGGTG
>Ga0193706_1001554_pt1 | contig 10082 bp, 3 predicted proteins | sample U3c1metaG_FD_160130 | JGI IMG/M metagenome (GOLD analysis project Ga0193706, IMG submission 160130) | Soil microbial communities from a riparian zone of the East river system, Colorado, United States - U3c1 | ecosystem: Environmental > Terrestrial > Soil > Riparian zone | place: USA: East River... | reverse complement strand
AAGCTGGGTGGACAGGCACAGGTAAAAGGTGTTGCGGGTACATGGAAAGATCTTACTGACTCGGTGAATCAAATGGCATCCAATCTTACCGGCCAGGTAAGGAATATTGCCGAGGTAACAACGGCGGTGGCGAAAGGCGACTTATCAAGACAAATTACGGTGGACGTTAAGGGAGAGATCCTGGAGTTGAAGGATACGATCAACACGATGGTGGATCAGCTCAATTCCTTCTCATCTGAGGTAACACGTGTGGCAAGGGAGGTTGGTAGTGAAGGAAAGCTGGGTGGACAGGCAAAGGTAAAAGGTGTGGGTGGTGTATGGAAGGATCTTACTGACTCGGTGAACCAGATGGCATCAAACCTTACCGGCCAGGTACGTAATATCGCCGAGGTAACAACGGCTGTGGCCAAGGGTGACTTATCAAGAAAAATTACAGTGGACGTAAGGGGAGAGATCCTCGAGTTGAAGAATACGATCAATACAATGGTGGATCAGCTCAACTCCTTCTCATCCGAGGTAACCCGTGTGGCCCTTGAGGTGGGTACTGAAGGAAAGCTGGGCGGCCAGGCACAGGTAAAAGGTGTGGCCGGTACATGGAAGGATCTTACGGATTCGGTGAACGGCATGGCCAGTAACTTAACGGGCCAGGTGCGTAATATTGCCGAGGTAACAACGGCGGTGGCAAAGGGTGACCTTTCAAGAAAAATTACAGTGGACGTTAAAGGAGAGATCCTGGAATTGAAGAATACGATCAATACGATGGTGGATCAGCTGAACTCATTTGGTAGCGAGGTAACACGCGTGGCACGTGAGGTGGGTTCGGAAGGTAAATTGGGTGGACAGGCACAGGTGCCGGGTGTGGCAGGTACCTGGAAGGATCTTACGGATTCTGTAAATATCATGGCCGGTAACCTTACATCACAGGTAAGAAATATTGCGGAAGTAACAACGGCTGTGGCAACAGGTGACTTGTCAAGAAAAATTGACGTGGATGTGAAAGGTGAGATCCTTGAGTTGAAGAATACGATCAATACGATGGTGGAACAGTTGAGAAGTTTCGCATCAGAGGTAACCCGTGTGGCTCGTGAGGTGGGTAGTGAAGGTAAGCTTGGCGGACAAGCCGCGGTAAAAGATGTGGGTGGTGTATGGAAAGACCTTACCGATTCTGTGAATGGTATGGCCAGTAACCTTACTGACCAGGTGCGTAATATCGCCGAGGTAACAACGGCTGTGGCGAAGGGTGACTTATCAAGAAAAATTACGGTGGACGTTAAAGGAGAGATCCTGGAGTTGAAAGATACGATCAACACGATGGTGGATCAGTTGAACTCATTCGGTTCCGAGGTAACCCGTGTGGCACGTGAGGTGGGATCGGAAGGTAAACTCGGCGGACAGGCCGAGGTAACGGGTGTTGCGGGAACCTGGAAAGATCTTACCGATTCGGTAAATAAAATGGCCAGTAACCTTACCTCGCAGGTACGTAATATCGCCGAGGTAACAACGGCTGTGGCTAATGGTGACCTTTCAAGAAAAATTGGTGTGGATGTAAAAGGTGAGATCCTCGAGTTGAAGAATACGATCAACACGATGGTGGATCAGCTTCGTGGTTTTGCATCGGAAGTAACCCGTGTGGCACGTGAGGTAGGTACCGATGGTAAACTGGGCGGACAAGCCAATGTACCGGGTGTTGCAGGAACATGGAAAGATCTTACTGACTCGGTAAACCAGATGGCCGGTAACCTTACAGCACAGGTAAGAAATATTGCCGAGGTTGCTATCGCGGTGGCAAATGGCGATATGAGTAAAAAAATTACGGTGGACGTTCGTGGAGAGATCCTGCAGCTGAAAGAAACATTGAATACGATGGTGGATCAGCTGCGAGCCTTCGCTTCTGAGGTAACAAGGGTGGCACGTGAGGTGGGTACCGATGGTAAATTGGGTGGACAGGCCTTTGTACCGGGTGTTGCAGGAACATGGAAAGATCTTACTGACTCCGTGAATCAAATGACGGGTAACCTTACCGCACAGGTACGTAATATCGCCGAGGTAACGAAGGCGGTGGCATCCGGTGACCTTTCAAAAACAGTGGCGATCGACGTAAAAGGAGAGATCCTTGATCTTAAGAATACCATCAATACAATGGTGGAACAGCTGAACTCATTCGCCTTCGAGGTAACAAGGGTAGCACGTGAGGTAGGTACAGAAGGTAAGCTTGGCGGACAGGCCGAGGTACGAGGTGTGGGTGGTACCTGGAAGGATCTTACAGATAGTGTGAACATGATGGCATCCAACCTTACCAACCAGGTGCGTGGTATTGCAAAAGTAGTAACAGCTGTGGCAACAGGTAACCTGAAACAAAAACTGGCGATCGTGTCACGGGGTGAGGTGGCACAACTTATTGATACCATCAACGAGATGATCGATACACTGGCACTCTTTGCCGACCAGGTAACAACGGTAGCACGTGAGGTGGGTGTGGATGGTCAGTTGGGTGGACAGGCTAGTGTACCGGGTGCATCAGGTATCTGGAAGAACCTTACAGAGAACGTGAACCAGCTGGCACAAAATCTTACCACACAGGTGCGTTCTATTTCTGAAGTGGCATCCGCGGTAACAAAGGGTGACCTTACAAGGACGATACGTGTAGAAGCGAAGGGTGAGGTGGAAGCTTTGAAGGATACCATCAACCAGATGATCGCAAACCTGAAAGAAACAACATTGCTTAACCAGGAGCAGGATTGGCTGAAATCCAACCTTGCGAAGTTTACGCAGATGTTACAAGGGCAGCGTGATCTTAAAACGGTAACACAGCGTATCCTTTCCGAGTTGGCGCAGGTGGTTACGGCACACTGGGGTGCTTTCTACATCTTAAGACAGGATGATGAAACCCAGGACGTAAAACTAAGCCTCTTCTCCGCCTACGGATATAAATCTGAAAAGAATATACCCGCGGAATTTGCGATAGGTGAAGGGCTTGTAGGACAGGTGGCTTTTGAAAAAGAAAGGATCATGTTATCAAAGGTGCCTACCAATTATATCAAGATCAATTCCGGTTTAGGAAAAGCACAGCCGTCAAATCTTATCATCCTACCGGTATTATTCGAGAACAAAGTAAAAGCGGTTATCGAGCTGGCATCACTTGATGCATTCAGTCAAACCCATTTGGACTTTTTGGGTCAGCTGACAGAAAGTATCGGTATCGTATTGAATACCATTGAAGCGAACTCACGTACAGAGGAACTGCTTACACAGTCACAGTCTCTTGCGGGTGAGCTGAAATTACAACAGGAAGAGCTGAGCCGTACCAATGATGAGTTACAGGATAAAGCATTGCTGCTGGTGAAACAAAAGAACGAAGTGGAAGACAAGAACAAGGAGGTGGAAGAAGCAAGGCGTTCACTGGAAGAAAAAGCCGAACAGCTGCAGCTTACTTCAAAGTATAAATCAGAGTTCCTTGCAAACATGTCGCATGAGCTAAGAACACCACTGAACAGTTTGCTCATTCTTGCGCAGCAGTTGTATGAGAATGCGGAAGGTAACCTTAATGATAAGCAGATACGTTATGCAAAAACCATCCACTCATGCGGTGATGACCTTATTCAATTGATCAATGATATCCTTGATCTTTCTAAGATCGAATCCGGATTTATCTCGGCCAATATCTCACCGGTACGTTTTTCAGAGATCGCGTCATTTGTGGAAACAACATTCAAACCATTGTCTGAGGCTAAGCATTTGCGTTTTACCATTGATACAGATTCACAGCTTCCTGTGAGTATGGAGACCGATCTGCAGCGGCTGAACCAGATCCTGAAGAACCTGTTGTCAAATTCATTCAAGTTCACAGAAAAAGGAGAAGTCAAGTTAAAGATATACGAGGCCAACAAGAACTGGAAACAAAGCAATGCCAACCTGGATGCAGCCAAAAGGGTGGTGGCCTTTGCCATCAGCGATACCGGTATAGGTATCCCGCAGGAAAAACAGAATATCATTTTTGAAGCGTTCCAGCAGGCGGAAGGATCAACCAGCCGTAAATATGGCGGTACAGGTTTGGGATTGTCTATCAGCCGTGGCCTTGCGGAATTGTTAGGTGGTAGTATAGAACTGGAAAGTAACCTGTCACACGGAAGTACATTTACTTTATTCCTTCCAGTAGAAAGTGTTTCAGGTATTGTTTCAAAAGAAGCATCTGATAATTTAAATGCACTTCAGCAGTTTAGCCTGGGTGAAGACAAAGGCGAAATTGATACACTCCTGAATTCGATCCGTGCAACAAGCGGAAGCGATAGCAAGAACCTCAATATCGTTAGCGAGATGATCAACGATACAGGTGATGACCGGACTAATATTTTACCTACAGACAGTGTGCTGCTGATCGTTGAGGATGACCTGCGTTTTGCGAAGATCATGATAGAGAAGGCTCACGAAAATAACATGAAGGCCATTGTCGCCATCAGTTATATTGAGGTCTTTGATTTTATCAACCGCTTTAGTCCCGACGCTATTTCGCTTGATGTGAAGCTTCCCGATACCAGCGGGTGGAAAGTTCTTGATATGCTTAAGAATGACCTGAACTATCGCCACATTCCAATTTATCTTGTTTCAGGCGAAGAGAACAGGAGCCTTGCATTAAAGCGTGGCGCCAGGAACTTTTTGCTGAAACCTTTGGATAATGACATATTAAATGAGCTTTTCGATGACATTCTTTCTATCAGTAAAAAAACGACGAAGAACGTACTGGTGGTAGAAGATAACGAGATCGATTCTTCACAGATCGCAAAGATGATAACTTTTGAGCATGTTAATGTATCTATTGCATCAACAGGGAAAAAGGCGATCCACGAATTGACCAACAAAGAATTTGACTGTGTTATCCTTGATTATACTTTACCTGATATATCCGGGGCTGACCTTCTTAGCAAGGTTGAAGAGGTAAAGAAAAAGTTAACGCCGGTGATCGTTTATTCCGCCAGGGATTTTACCAAGAATGAGCTTAGCCATATCAACCGCACGTCAAATACCATTTTGTTGAAAGGCGTTAATTCGCTTGAGAACTTACTCGAAGAGAGTATTGTACACCTGCATCTTCCGCACAAGGCGCTGCCGCAGGAGAAGCAGCGGGTGATAGAAGGTATACGCATAAAAAATGATATCTTAACTGGCAAGAACATTCTCGTGGTCGATGATGATGTGCGCAACCTCTTTGCTTTGACCACGGTCTTTGAAAGGTATAACATTAATGCGATCACAGCGGAAAGTGGCAAAGAAGCTATTGACATGATCAATAATGAAGAACTGAAGGTAGAGATGGTATTAATGGATATCATGATGCCTGAAATGGACGGCTATGAAACCATTCAAAAAATAAGAAGGGAGCATAAGAACAGTACCCTTCCCATCATCGCAGTTACAGCCAAGGCAATGAAAGGGGATCGCCAGAAATGTATCGAGGCCGGCGCTTCCGATTATATAACCAAACCTTTAAAAATTGACCAATTGCTTTCGTTGATGCGTATTTGGTTCTATAAATAAACCCGATGAAAAAAAAGATCCTATTAGTTGATGACAGGGAAGACAATTTGCTCTCTATGGAGACCATATTGGAACCCGACGGGTATGAACTGGTAAAAGCAAGCTCGGGAAGACAGGCATTAAAGATACTTTTGGTTGAATTTGATTTTGCATTGATCCTGATGGATGTAAAAATGCCCAACCTCACCGGCTTTGAAACAGCGGCACTCATCTACGAAAGGGAAAAACTAAAGCATATTCCCATTGTATTTATAACGGCCAATACCTATGGCGAAGAGAATATGTTTAAAGGATATCGCATGGGTGCGGTTGATTACATATATAAGCCCATCAATCCTGAGCTTCTCCGCACCAAGGTCTCTGTTTTCATTGATCTGTATACAAAGAACCACCAGCTGATAGCGCATGAACAAAAATTAATTGCCATCAATAAGAGCCTGGAGAACGAGATACACGAAAGAAAGATATCCGAAGCAAAAGCGAAAGACCTGAACCGGCAACTCCTGGAAAATATTGATCGCCTGGAAGCCGTTAATAAAGACCTTGACCGTTTTGCCTTTATGTCTTCCCACGACCTGCAGGAGCCCTTGCGCAAGATCCGTACGTTCACCGATCTTTTGTATTCAAAATATAAGGATATCTTTGACGAAGATGCTACAAGGTATGTCAACCGCATTCAAAAAGCTGCTGAACGCATGCAGACATTAATAAAAGACATACTTGAATTTTCAAAGGTATCCAATGATAAGACCTCTTTTGTGAAAACCGACCTGAATGTTTTGGTGGAAGATGTGCTTACCGAGCTGGAATCAACCGTACAGGAAGAAAAAGCGCAGGTAAAGGACCTTCCTTCGCTGGATGTTAATCCCGGGCTTATGACGCCGCTTTTTTCAAACCTTATCGGGAATGCTTTAAAGTACCGGAAAAAAGATGTTGACCCGGTTATTAATATCTATGCGCAGGAAGCCGATCCCACCGTAAAGAATGGTAATGGTGATATAAAGAATGGAAAGTTCTACAGGATCTTTATTGAAGATAATGGTATCGGCTTTGACCAAAAATATGCAGAACAGATATTTGACATGTTTGTGCGCCTGCATGGCAACAATGAATATGAAGGAACGGGTATTGGCCTGGCCTTATGTAAACAGATCGTTGAACATCATCATGGTTTTATATCGGCGCTGAGTAGAGAAAATGCCGGAACCACTTTTATTATCTCTTTACCGGTGCAATAAAATGAGTATAGCTAAAATGACCCCCGTTGATCCAGTTATGAAAATATCCCCCATACGCATATTGATAGTAGACGATGATGAAGATGATTTCATGATCATAAAAGAATATATAAGCAGTATCAATGGACATGACTTTCAAATTGACTGGTGTTATGCCTATAATGAAGCGGAACGTAAGATCTGTGAAGGAAAATACCATTTGTATTTCGTGGATTACCGCCTTGGCGCAAAGACAGGCCTGCAGCTGATCCAGGATTCTATTGCAAAGAATTGTGAAGAACCTTTTATTTTACTCACCGGTGCCGGCAACCACGCGATTGACCTGATGGCAATGGAATCAGGAGCTGTTGATTACCTGGTAAAAGGAGAACTGGGTGCAGAAAAGCTGGAAAGATGCATACGATACTCAATGGAAAGGGCATCTTCCCTGAAAGCACTCAGGGCCAAAGAAAGAAAATTCCGGAATATTTTCGAGCGTTCAAAAGACATGGTGTTCATAGCAGATGCGAAACTGGTATTTACTGAAGTTAACAACGCCTCTTTCACACTACTGGAATACGAACGTGAAGAACTGCTTTTGAGAAGCCTGTATAATATCATTGCCAACAAGATTGATGCTGTTGTTATCAAAGAACAAATGGGTGTGCAAGGCGAAGTATCAGATAAGGAGGTAGAGATCATTACCAAAAGCGGGGAAAAAAAATACTGCATCCTTACCCTTTCCACGGAAACGGATATTGCCGGTGCCAAATATACCCAGGGTATCATACATGACATCACTTCCCTGAAAAAGGCAGAAAAGGATACACTGATGCTGGAAAAACTAAACGTAGCCGGGCGACTGGTAAGAATAATGGCGCATGAAGTAAGAAATCCCCTGAATAATATCATGCTGTCCACAGACCAGCTGGAACAGTCCATAGATAACCCGGAAGGGAAGATATGCATGGAAATTATAAACAGGAATGCCAAGCGGATCGGTGACCTGATCACCGAATTACTGAATTCATCAAGGCGTGACCCGGTTAGTGTTGAGAAAAAGACATTACAATCGGTGATGGAGGAAACAATTGAGGCTGCTATTGACAGGATCAAACTGCGCCACATAAAACTGGAAACTGATTTTATAGAAGAACCTGCATGGATAATGGCCGATAGCGAGAAACTAAAGATCGCTTTCCTCAATATCATTATCAATGCCATTGAAGCCATGACAGAAGATGAAGGGAAATTGCTCATTTCCATAAAAAAGAAGGACCATCAATATATCGTTTCCATTAAGGACAATGGCATTGGTATCAGTGATGAGAACCTGTCACGTCTTTTCGAACCTTATTTTACTTCAAAACAAAATGGAATGGGGCTGGGGCTGGCCTCAACCCTCAACATATTACAGTCTCATAATGCAACGTATGACGTAAAGTCTGAACTTAACAAGGGAACAACTTTCCAGTTGTTCTTTAACATGGCCTGATGATATTTCACCCTGTCTCTCTCGTTGGATAAAAGCTGTTTACGGGAAAAATAAAATAATGGGTTTTTTAATTATTTTATTTATTTTGAGTCTGCTTAACTGTTCTAAAAACTGCCAAAGTCTAAAACTGCTCATGTGAAAACAGGAAATGTATTCTTTATTGTAGATGATGATCCCGATGACCAGGAATTATTTATTGAAGCTTTGCAGGGAATAGATGAATTTTGTAAGTGTATCACTGCTTTTGACGGCGAAGAAGCCCTTAAGAAACTCAACGATGGCATACCTCAGCCGGATTTTATTTTTTTGGATCTCAATATGCCCCGCATGAACGGCAAGCAGTTTCTTGCCCAAATAAAGAACAATGGAAAGACCCGGCATATCCCGGTCATAATTTATTCTACTTCTTCAGAAAAAAAAGACATCCAGGACACTACGGACTTAGGTGCCCTTTATTTTTTACAAAAGCCCAACAGGTTTGAAGAACTTTCCAAAGCACTGAATGAGATCATATCCGGCATTTTGCAAAAGAGACAGTAATTGTTTAACATATTGTGCTTCTTAAAAGCTTAATTTATAAGAACTCCATACAAGGAGGATTTATACATTTTTCGATTTGCGGTTGGCGGTTCAGCAACCGCGGTCATCGCCGTGGCCGGTGTCTAACCGGCCACTATCTCATCACTGGATATTATTTCAATGGCACAACACCTTAGGTGTTAAATAAAAAAAACCGGGTTTTAGCCCCGGGATATTTTATAGTTGTTTGTTTTGGTATTAAACTTTTGGAGCAGCCGCTAAGATCTCTGCATTGGCGCCGCTTGCATATTTTTCAAAATTCTTTACAAATTGTTCTGCCAGGTCTTTGGCCTGTCCGTCATAGGCTGCTTTATCCGCCCATGTATTGCGTGGGTTTAAAATATCCGAAGGAACGCCCTCACAGCTTTTAGGCATCATCATTCCAAATACAGGATGTACTTCATATGCTGCTTTATCCAACTTACCTTCCAGCACCGCTGTTATCATTGCACGGGTGAAACTTAATTTCATCCTGCTGCCGATTCCATAAGGGCCACCACTCCAGCCGGTATTTATCATCCATACATTTACATTATGTTCATTCATCTTTTTACCCAGCATTTCGGCATATTGAGCAGGATGGAGGGGAAGGAAAGGTGCACCAAAACATGCACTGAAAGTAGATTTGGGCTCCGTTACCCCAGCCTCGGTACCTGCTACCTTTGCAGTATAGCCGCTGATGAACTGGTACATAGCCTGTCCTGCAGTTAATTTGCTGATGGGTGGCAAAACACCATAAGCATCGCAGGTTAAAAAGAAAATATTTTTTGGCGTTTTACCAATTGACGGCTCAAGTGCATTACTGATAAAGGTCAAAGGATAACTCACCCTTGTATTTTCAGTGATCTTCTTGTTGCTGAAATCTATTTTATTGGTGCCTTCGATAAAAGCAACGTTCTCTACCAAAGCCCCGGGCCTGATAGCATTGTAGATCTCCGGTTCTTTATCCTCGCTGAGGTCGATACATTTTGCATAACAGCCACCTTCAAAATTAAATACACTGTCCCTGGTCCAGCCATGTTCGTCATCACCGATCAGTTTACGGTTAGGATCAGCGCTTAAAGTTGTTTTACCGGTACCACTCAATCCAAAGAATACAGCAGTATCACCGGCATCTCCCATATTGGCACTGCAATGCATGCTTAATACATTAGCACGGGTGGGTAATACAAAATTCAGCATGGTAAATATGCCCTTCTTCATTTCGCCGGTGTACCCGGTGCCGCCGATGAGGATGGTCTTATGGGTGAAGCTGAACA
>Ga0193706_1001553_pt1 | contig 10084 bp, 9 predicted proteins | sample U3c1metaG_FD_160130 | JGI IMG/M metagenome (GOLD analysis project Ga0193706, IMG submission 160130) | Soil microbial communities from a riparian zone of the East river system, Colorado, United States - U3c1 | ecosystem: Environmental > Terrestrial > Soil > Riparian zone | place: USA: East River... | reverse complement strand
ACCGCCTACGAACCGGGTCGCGCCGACCCAAGGAAGACCACCTATGAACTCCCTCATCCCGCTCACTCTTGCCTGCTGCCTGGTCCTCGGAAGTCAAACGCCCGCTCCGTCCCAGGGCGAGAAAGCCACCAAAGACATGCCCATCGCTCTCGGCAACTTCTCCGTCAGCCTGAACGTGAAGGACATCAAGGCCTCGAAGGCCTTCTACGAGAAGCTCGACTTCAAGCAGGTATCCGGCGTGCTCGAGCAGAACTGGGTCGTGCTCCAGAACGGCAGCACCAAGATCGGCCTGTTCCAAGGGATGTTCGACAAGAACAGCCTGACCTTCAATCCGGGCTGGGACAGCGACAAGAAGACGCTGAAGGAATTCCAGGACGTGCGCGAGCTTCAAAAAATCTTGAAGCAGCGCGGCCTGAAGCTGGATGCCGAGGCCGACGAGTCCACGGACGGCCCGGCGTTCTTCACGCTCACCGATCCCGACGGCAACCCGATCCTGGTGGATCAGCACGTGCCGAAGCCGAAACGCTAGCGCGCAAGCAGGTCGGGATAGGCCCTTCGGCGGGCAGGCCACATGCATTTCGTCGCAGCGAGTCGCGGTCAGGCCGAAGGCTCGCCACGAGGAGTTCGCAGGTCCACACGACCTCCTGGTGACGAGCGCGATTCAAGCCTACCGGCGAACCATGTGGTCGATCCAGATGGGCGCGAACGGAGACGTGCAGCCCTTGGAGACAGGGAAGTCCCGGTAGATCCCCAGGGCTTCCCCGATCGCCAGGGCGCGTTTGCGATGCGAAGGGAATTCGATGCCGATCTGCGCGAGGCAGCTGTTCATCGTCCACTGAGCAGCGGGATCCGCCGCCGCCATCTCGGACTCGATGCGATCCAGGAGTCCCGAGAGATCGAGGCCGTCGGGGCTCTTGGCGACACGCCCGGCGGTCAAATTCCAGCCGGCGCGGGCGGCCCAGGGGTCCTTGGCCTTCATCCACTTCTCGCGCAGGGTTTCCTTGTCGCGGTGCTGCTTGACGATGTAGGAGTTGAGCCAGTCGGCGAGCCACGGGATCGTGGCGGAGCGGACCATTCCGTCGAGCTCCTTCGACGACAGCTTCTCCGGACTGATCAAGAGGATGGCCAGGAGCCTGGCGTCGAGGTTCTCCGTCGCCCAGAGCTCCAACCCCAATTCGTGGTTGGCCTTGCTCTTCTTGGCCAGCTTTCGAATGTCGCCCATCTGGACGCCGTACTGGTTGTCGCCCGCGCCGTTCCTGGCGTTCCGTGTGCGGACGCTTTCGTTGCCGAGCTGCTTCAGCTCCGCGAGAGCTTCTTTCACGTTCATGGGGAGAGCGAGGCGGCGTGCCGCGACGGATTCGATGCGAAGTGACGTTCGACTTCCACCACGCCCAAGATATCGGGCGGTTCGTTCTTCATCTATCGGGGCGGGCACTCGCCCTTCGTGATCCGGCGACTTCGCGGGCGGCTGAGCTCCATCGGAGGCTTCGAGTCGACTCGAAGGCTGCGCTACCATCCATGAAAGGGACTTGCGAGCGATTGCGATTCCCATGCTTCGTTGGTCGATAGGCCTTCGGAATGGACTCGCGCGAAGCCCCGATGGAGAGACTGCTCTGCAAGACGCCCGGTTGCACCCGGACCATCCTGCCCTCGACCGCGGAAGGGACTGGGGGATTCTGCATGCCTTGCGTCCAGGCGAGCGCTCGAGAAGCGCGCGCCATTTTCGTCGCCGCGAATCGAGTCGAGGTCGTCCGCGCAGCGCGGGCGATCTCTACAGGTCGTTGAGCGCGGAGCAGTGCCGTCGACTCGTCGAGGAGGCGCGCGCTAGCCCCGAGCTGCTGCGAACCGTCGGTGTCCACCTCGCGCACTTTTCCGACCACTCGCTGCACGAGGTGCAGCGGGCTTTGCTGGATCTCGGAGAGTTTTTCCCTTGCTACGTGTTCCGCGGCGCGCCGCTCGAGATCGTCCGCGCCCTGATCCAGCGATTGGGCTCGAAGGAGCACGAAATGAATCAACTGCTCGTCGCGCTGGCCTGGACTCGCCATCCCGCCGCGATGGCGGCCTTCATCCGCTGGAGCGCGGATCCGCCGCCCTGGGCCAGTTCCCTGCACGTTCCGCCGGCGGAGTACACCTTGGAGGCCGGCTACGAGATCGTCGACGGCGTACCGAGCGAGCTCTTCGCGCAAGACTGCCGAGCCATCGATTTCCGAAGCGCAGAACCGCGCGCGGGCGAGTCGAGTTTCGTCGTCTGCGAGCCAACTTTCGGGCCTGGTTGTCCAAGCTGTGGCGACAAGCCCTGCTTGCTCGTTCGCGGACTCGCTGACTCAAGCGGCGCGGATGTCGCGACCTGCTTGCGTTGTGTCGAGACACGCGTGGTCTTCGCGTTCGCCGATTTCGCTCGAGGCTGGACGACTTTCAACGCAGCTTCAGACCGGCAGCACGACGCAAGGAGCGAGCCTCCGACCAGGGAGGCGCAACTCGGCAGCCCCAGATCGTCATTTGCCGCCGTCGATTGGTGCATCGGCGAAAGCCTGTCGCAGATCGGCGGCCATCCCAGCTGGTTCAACGACGCGAACTATCCGACCTGCCCCTCCTGCGCTCGCCGCATGCACTTTCGACTGCAGGTCGCGCTCGAACAGCTCGCCCCTCACTCGGAAGGCATCATCCATGCCTTTCGATGCGAGTCGTGCGCGATCGTCGCCACCGATTTCGAGCAGTCGTAGCGTCGGCGGTGGCCGCGGCCAGATCAGCGTTTGGGGTGCACCTCAGCCGATGCGGCCGTGCTGCTCAGGGATGAGGCGTGATCGCGAGGATCGTGATTTCGCCCTTCCCAGGGCCATAGCACCAGAAGAGTCGGTAGGCACCGGGAGTCTGATTCTGGACGTAGGCTTCGAAGACCTTGCCCGCTTTCTCATAGGGGTGGTCGATGGACTCGTATGCGTGCGTGTGCAGTCCTGGGTGCTTCGGATTCTCGAGCAGGAGTCGGACACACTTGTCGACCTGTTTGAACAACCCTTCGGCCTTGGACGTTTTGGTGCGCTTCTCCCGTGCGCGTTTGGCGAGCGACGCTGCTGCCATGGCCTGCAGCGCTTCGAACTGAGTCGAAGCTTCGGTCGTCCACCGCCCCTGGAACGCCACGGTCAGTTGTCGCGGAGGGATTTCGAAAGCTTTGCGGCCTGATCGAGGTCAGGGCCGACCGTCAGTTGGCCGGCCTTCGCCTGTTTCAGGCCGCGCCGCAGGGCCCCGAGGGCTTTCGGGTTCTCGTAGAGCCACGACTCTCCCTCGGGAATGATGCGCGCGAGACGCAACACGACCTCGTTTCCACGGTCCTCGACGATCAGGGTCCGGTTTGCGAAGGCTTCCCCCAGCGTGACACGACCCTTGGAGTCCGTGTTTTTCGTTTGCAGTACGCGTTTGGCCATGGCCTAAGTATCGGCCACTTGCCCATTGTGGGCAAGTGGGAAAGTGGAAAAATTCTTCATGCTGGGGACCAGTGTCCCCGGCAAAGCCTATGTCTCTCAGGCCAGCCGTCCCATCCGGCCGCTCTGGTAGTCCTTGATCGCCTGGTAGATCTCTTCGCCGGTGTTCATGACGAACGGTCCGTGCGACACCACCGGCTCGCCGAGGGGGTCGCCGCTGAGCAGCAGGAGCTTGGAGTCGGCAGTCGCGGAGATGGACACGTGCTCTCCTTCAGCATCGAGCAGGGCCATCTGCGCGTCCTCGATCGGATCGGAACCGTTGGCGCTCGCCGAGCCCTCGAGCACAACCACCGCCGCGTTGTGTCCGCGAGGCAGATCGAATTCGACCGACGAGGACGCCCCGAGGCGAACGTCCCACACGTTCAACGCAGTGAACGTCTTCGCAGGGCCGCGAGCATCACGGAATTGTCCGGCGATCACGCGCACCTTGCCCGCGCCGCCCTCCAGCGCGACTTCCGGAATCTCCTTCGCGGTGATCCCCTGATACTTCGGCGCCGACATCTTGTCGCGAGCGGGGAGGTTCACCCACAGCTGCACCATCTGCATCGTGCCGCCCTGCTTGGTGAACTTCTCCTCGTGGAATTCCTCGTGCACGACGCCGGATGCAGCGGTCATCCACTGCACGTCGCCGGGCCCGATGACGCCGGAGTTTCCGGCAGAGTCACGGTGAGCGACGCTCCCTTGATAGACGATGGTCACCGTCTCGAAGCCGCGGTGCGGGTGCTCGCCGACGCCACGCGGCGTGTCGCGGGGTCCGAACTGCGTCGGGCCGGCGTAGTCGAGCAGCAGGAAGGGGCTGATGCGCTCGCCGAGGTCGTTCGAGGGAAACAGATTCCGCACGTGGAACCCGTCGCCGACCATGTGGGTCGATCCGGTCGAGAAGACGCCGAGGACTTGCTTCGCGCTGGATGTTTTCATGGCGCAGACTCTAGGACAGGTTTGCGAAACTCTCGAACCGACCAGCGCCTCGCTCGAAGTTGACTGAGCGCACAACCTCGGCATGCGGACTTCAGATCCGCCCCTTTCCTAACGCGAAACATCAGGCATAGGGAGGTACAGCGAGAGAGAAAAGGCGCCACGCGTCGAGAGGCACGCCCCAGCATCTCTCCGCATCACTCACCGCTTCATCAAACGTCCTGTGCCAGCCGTCGAACTCGCAGCCCTCTTCGAGCGACGAGTGCCCCATGAGCAGCCAGCCTTCCGAGCTCGGTTCTGGTTCGACAATCAGCCACCGGACACCCTGCTCTCGGCGCTCCTCAGGAATCTCCGCGATGGAACGACCCGCCGTTGTCATGGTTTGCTGAAGGGCGTTTGAAGCTTCGGCGCCAGCCGAAGCACGAGATCCCTCATCTTACTGCTCGAACAGCACGCCCTGAGTGGCCGGCTTCGCCTCACCAGGCCGCATTCCGTCGAGGGGCGCGTCCTCTCGGACGTCGAATCCGAGGCGCGCGCATTGGACGTCGAACAAACGCTGGATCACGTCCCACCGCGGGCCGATGCCGTGCATGCGCTCGCCGAAGTGATATTCGTTGAGCTTGCCCTCGCGCATGTCGCGTTGGGCGGAGAGGACTTTCTCGGCGCGATCGGGGAACGCGGCGCGCAGGCGCTCCTCGAAGACAGGAAGGACTTCGGCGGGCAGCCGCAGGAGTCCCATGAATGCTGTGGTCGCTCCCGCCGCGCGAGCTTGCTGCAGGATGCTAGGAATGTCCGAGTCGCTCAAGCCCGGAATCATCGGGCAGATGGCCACGCCGCAGGCGATGCCCGCTTCGGACAGCGCGCGCAGCGTCGCGAAGCGCATCGCGGGCGCCGCGGCCCAGGGCTCGATCGCGCGAGCCGTCTCCGCGTTCGCGTAGGGAATCGAAACGAAGACGCGCACCGCTGCACGCTTCGACAACCGCGCGAGCACGTCGATGTCGCGCCGGATCAGCGCGCTCTTCGTGATCATCCCGATCGGCTGCGCGAACTCGACGCAGACCTCGAGGCAGGCTCGCGTCAGACCGTACGAAGCCTCCAGCGGCTGATAGCAATCCGTCACGCCCGAAAAAGTAATCGGCTCGCGCTTCCATCCGCGCCGCGACAGCGCCTCGCGCAACAAGGCCTCCGCGTTGGTCTTGACCACGATGCGCGTGTCGAAGTCCGTCCCGGCTCCGAAGCCCAGGTACTGGTGCGTCGGGCGCGCGTAGCAATATGCGCAGGCGTGCTGGCAGCCTCGATAGGGGTTGAGCGACCAGCGGAACGGAATGTCGGGCGAATCGTTCTGCGCCAGGATCGAGCGCGCTTCTTCTTCGTAAACGGTGAGTTGCGCTTGCGGCGGTTCACCGAGCCATTCGACGTGTGTGCTGCTCCAGGGATTCGGCGGGTTGGACACCGGACGTTGCATGCTGCGCATCCTTTCTAGTCCACCGCCCGGACTCTATCCTACCGGCCCTACCCCCAAGGATCATTCTCATGCAAATGGCCATGTGCTCGCTCGCCTTCGCGTTCTTCGCCCCCGCTCTTTTCGCGCAGGAGAAGCACGGACTGACGATCGATGACATGCTCGCCATGGATCGCATCTCCGATCCGCAGCTCAGTCCCGATGGTCAATGGGTCGCGTACAACCTGCGCACCACGGATCTTGCGGCGAACAAGGGGCGCACCGACGTGTGGATCACGCGGCTCGACGGCTCGCCGCCGCGGCGCTTGACGGCGCACGAGGCGTCCGACGGGAATGCGCGCTGGTCGGCGGATGGGAAGAGCCTGGTGTTCCTCTCGACGCGCTCGGGCTCGAGCCAGGTCTGGCGCGTGCCGATCGACGGCGGCGAGCCGCTGCAGCTCAGCAAGTTCCCGCTCGATGTGAGCAATCTTGCGGTGTTCCCCGACGGCGAGCGACTGCTGCTCACCATGGAGGTCTATCCGAAATCGAAGACCCTCGACGACACGAAGAAGCAGGACGACGAGCGTGCGGCGAACAAGGCCACTGGAAAGCTCTACGAGCAATTGATGGTGCGCCACTGGGACAGCTGGGAGGACGGAAAGCGCAGCCATGCCTTCGCGTGGAAGATCGGGTCCGACGCGCCGATCGATCTGATGGCGGATATGGACGTCGACACGCCGATTCAGCCGTTCGGCGGCGGCGAGGACTTGACGATCAGCGCCGACTCGAAGTGGGTGGTCTTCGCGGCGAAGAATGTCGGGCGCGAGGACGCCTGGTCCACGAACAATGACGTGTGGGCGGTGCCTTCCGATGCAAGCGCGCCGCCGCGTTGCTTGAGCGCGGCGAACAAGGCTCAGGACGGAGCGCCGTCGTTCTCACCGGACGGGAAGCGGCTGACCTGGCTCTCGATGGCGCGGCCGGGATTCGAATCGGACGCGCAGGTGATCCAGTTCATGGAGTGGCCCAACGGGACGCCGCGGCCGATGACGCGGGGCTGGGATCGCTCGGCGTCGGAGATTTCCTGGTCGAAGGACGGCGGGACGATCTACACCAGCGCGGACGACCTCGGGCAGAAGTCGCTGTTCAAGATCGACGTCGGCAGCGGCGTGGTCACCAAGCTCGTCGGCACCGGCACCAATGCGTCGCCGATGCGCGCGGGGGAGCGACTGGTCTTCCTGCAGGACACGCTGAGCCTGCCGACGGAGATTTTCACCTCGAAGCTCGACGGCAGCGACGTGCAGCGGCTTTCGCACGTCAACGACGCCAAGCTCGCCAACGTGGCGATGGGCGAGTTCGAGCAGTTCCAGTTCCCTGGTTGGAACGGCGAGACCGTGTATGGCTTCGCGCTGCGTCCGGCGAAGTTCGACGCGGCGAAAAAATATCCGATCGCTTTCCTGATCCACGGCGGGCCGCAGGGTTCCTTCGGGAACCACTTCCATTATCGATGGAACCCGCAGGCTTACGCCGGCGCCGGCTACGCGAGCGTGTTCATCGACTTCCACGGCTCGACCGGTTACGGGCAGGCCTTCACCGATTCCATCACAGGGGATTGGGGTGGCAAGCCCTACGAAGACTTGATGAAGGGCTTGGATTTCGCGCTGGCGAAGTATCCCTGGCTCGACAAGAACAACCAGTTCGCGCTCGGCGCCTCGTACGGCGGGTACATGATCAACTGGATCGCGGGGCAGACCGATCGATTCAAGGCCCTGGTTTGCCACGACGGGAATCTCGACGAGCGCATGGCCTACTTCGACACGGAGGAGCTGTGGTTCCCCGAGTGGGAGCACGGCGGCCTGCCCTGGGAGCCCAGCTCGGGCTTCACGAAGCACAACCCGATCGACTTCCTCGCGAAATGGAAGACTCCGATGCTCGTGATTCACGGCGGGCTCGATTATCGCGTGGTCGACACCCAGGGAATCTCGACGTTCACGGCCCTGCAGCGCATGGGGATTCCGTCGCAGTTCCTTTATTTCCCCGACGAAAACCACTGGGTGCTCAAGCCGGCCAACTCGAAGTTGTGGCATTCGACCGTCCTGGCTTGGCTCGCCCGCTGGACGAAATGACCGCGGCGCGCAGATTGCAGTAGCAGATTCACGGCGCTCGCCTGTTGTCTTGCGAGCTCGCGCGAGCGATCCTCGTGCGACCCCTAACGGAGCCGAATCATGCTCGAGTTCACGCGCAACCTGTCCCGCTCGATTCTTTCCGCCACCTTGCTGTTGTCGCTCGCGGCTTGCAGCGGCGGAGGAGGCGGCGGCGGAAGCAACAACAGTGCGTCGATCGCCGGAACGATCGGATTCCCCGCGACCGGCGGACCGATCCTCGAAGCCGAGCCCAACGACACGGTCGAGCAGGCTCACTCCCTGGGGACGTTGGTCGCGGGCCAGACCATCGTCGTCGCGGGCCAGGTGTCCGGCGTGGACGCTGTCGACGGGTTCAAGGTCACCGCGCCTTCGCGCGTCACGATCACCGCGACCCTGAGCTTCGACGCGGCCGACGATTTCGACATCGGCATCTTCGACGCGATCGCGGGCGATTTCGTCGAGGCTTTTGCCACGACCAGCGTGCCGGAGGTCGGCACGTTCCATGCACAAGGAACTTTCTTCCCCGTGGTCGCGCAGTTCGCGGGCTCCGGCAGCTACACCTTGACGCTCGTGGCTTCCGCGCCGGCGGATCCGATCGTCGAGCGCGAGCCCAATGATCTGCACGGCCAGGCCCAGTATCTCGGGACCATCGACGGGGGTCAGCAGATCAACCTGAGCGGCAATGCGGATTCCGTGACGGACGCGAACGATCGATTCCTGATCGCGGTTCCGGAGGACATCGATCTGGCGGCGGATTTGTTCATGTTCGGACCGGGCTCGAACTTCGACGTGATCTACTCCGACGCGACGCCGGACATCCTGGCGCCGATCGAGATCATCCGCTTCAATTCCCTGATCGCGAATCCGGAGACGGGCACGGCTCCGATCACGGCGCTGACGCTGGTCGAAGTCACCGTGCTGGCGACTTCAGGCTTGGGTGCCTACGACTTGACCTTGAGCGCGACGGCTTCGATCGCAGCGACGGGCGGCACGAGGAGCTGGAGCATGGCGCCCTCGTCGCACGAGCTGCGCCAGCGCTTCGCGAGGCAATCGAGCCAGCGCTTCGGCGCTCCGATCCTCGACTCGATGCCCGGCGAGCTGCTCGTCATGCCGCGCGCGGGTCGCGACGTGCTTCCGGAGCTCGCTCGCCGCGGTCTCGCGGTCGAAGCGCGCGTTCCGAACGGCGTCATGAAGTGCGTCGCGCAGGTTCCGGCGGGAATCTCCGAGGAGAATTCGCGCCGCCGCACCGTGGCGCTGATGGCGAGCCTCGGTGGCCTCGAAGCCGTGGAGTACGCCGAGCCCAACTTCATCCGCCACGCGTATGGAGTGCCCAACGATCCCTTCTTCAATCTGCAGTGGCACTACACGCAGATCCAGCTGCCGGCGGCCTGGGACATCACCCAGGGCGACAACTCGATCCGCGTCGGCGTGATCGACACCGGCCAGACCAATCACCCCGATCTCGTCTCGCGGCTGATCCCGGGCTTCGATTTCATCTCGAACGTGGGGATCGCGGGCGACGGCAACGGAGTCGACGCCGATCCGACCGACATCGGCGACGGTCAGGGCGCGCAGCCTTCGAGCTTCCACGGCACCCACGTCGCGGGGACGATCGGCGCCACCACCGACAACAACAGCGGCGTCGCGGGTGTCACGTGGTTCGGCAAGATCATGCACCTGCGCGTGCTCGGGATCGGCGGGGGCACGGACTTCGACATCACCCAGGCGGTGCTCTACTCGGCCGGACTGGCCAATGCGGCGACCACGCCCCTTCCTCAGCCGCTCGACGTGATCAACATGAGCCTGGGCGGGCCGGGCTTCTCACAGACGTTCCAGAACGCCTGCACGGCCGCGAAGAACGCGGGCGTGGCGATTTTCGCCGCGGCGGGCAACGAGAACTCGACGGTCGAGTCCTTCCCGGCCGCCTATGACAATGTGATCTCGGTCGCCGCGGTCGACTTCAACGCGGCGCGAGCTCCGTACTCGAATCACAATGGAGAGGTCGACATCGCTGCCCCGGGCGGCGACATGACCAAGGACCTCAACGGGGACGGCTTCGGGGACGGCGTGCTCTCGACGCGCGCGGACGACTCGGGCAATCCGACGGT
>Ga0193706_1001552_pt1 | contig 10085 bp, 6 predicted proteins | sample U3c1metaG_FD_160130 | JGI IMG/M metagenome (GOLD analysis project Ga0193706, IMG submission 160130) | Soil microbial communities from a riparian zone of the East river system, Colorado, United States - U3c1 | ecosystem: Environmental > Terrestrial > Soil > Riparian zone | place: USA: East River... | reverse complement strand
TTCGGCGCTCATTCCCGGAAGCCTCGGCCCGGTTGGGCTCGACGGTGACTTCGTCGTGGAGATGACCGATCCCGGTCCCGTGGGCCTCCCGGTCGCGGGCACCGACGTCGGCGGCAGCGCCGCCAAGTTCCGATATCTGCAGGTGACGCTGACCTCGGTCGGGCAAGTTCGCCCGGCCGGCGATCCCGCGGCTTGCGCTGCAGGAGCGGTCGTCGCCGGAAACGAAGCGGGCCGCGCGTTCGTCGTGATTGGGCCTTTGCCATGAGAAGCAAGAAGGAGATGCGGGAGATGTCGTCGCCAATGCCAGAACGGTCGTTTGTCTCGAGAGCCGACAAGGAGAGGCCGCTCCGGACAGCGGGACTCGCCGCGCTCTCGCTGCTGGCATGTCTTACGGCGAGCGGCGCCGCCAACGCGCAGATCGATACCAATCCTCCGCTGCAGAACGTCATGCTGCTCGTCGACACGTCAGGGTCGATGGAATACGCGACCGACGGCACCAAGGTGGCGTGCGATCAAGTGGACGCCACGCTCACCACCGAGACCAAAGCCACATCGCAAAAGAACCGCTGGACTCAGCTGGTGGAAGTGCTCACCGGCGACGTCACGAATTACAGCTGCTACACGCAGGATCGCGGCTCCGTCGGTTTTCGCGACGAGTTTCGCCTGGGGGGCATCGACTCGTACGATTACAACTACCACGTGCCGTACCATCGCATCGTTTCTGGCACCGGCGCGACGGGGCTCTGCACGATGGGCGCAGGCGTTGTCGATACCAATCCGTTTCTATGGGGAACGACGCCGTGGAAGTACCACGCTTACAATAGCGTCGGCACCGCCTGTACGAACTTCCAGCAAGCAGAGACCGGTCTTCTCGACGCTTACCGCGATCGCGTGCGCTTCGGGCTCATGACGTTCGACGCCGCAGTCGACGCGGGCACGGGGCTCAGCGCCAACAAAGCCGACTTCGCCACCGCCAACGCCGGCAACTGGAGCTACTTCCTCGATTGGCGGAGTAACCCCACGTGCACCTCCAACGCGAGCTGCGCCAAAGGCAGACCCGGAGGTTGCGCCGCCAGCTCGAACATGGAAGTCGGCGCGCGTAACGCCTCGGCGCCGCCGTGGGAGGGGCGCATGGTGCCCTTCGGTTCGCCGGTCGCCGATATCGCCGACGTGCGCACCACCAACCAGCGCATTCAGCAAGTGCTCACCTCGGTGCGTCCGTTCGGCGCGACGCCCATCAACGGCCTTCTCAACGACGCGCGCGATTTCTTTCGCTCCGATGTCGACGACGATTACGTGAGCGGCACGAGCTGCGACACCAAGACCGGCGTCGGCTGCTTCGGACCGTCGAAGGACGGATTCGTCGCCCAGGGTTGCCGCAAAAATTACATGATTCTTCTCACCGATGGCGAGCCGAACCTCGATCTCCGCCCATCGTGCGAGGGGACGACCGGCGGCATCGCCGGCGTATGTCCTTACACCGACCGATCGTTCGAGATCGTCAAAGACTTGGCCGAGCCGACTTCCGGCAAGGTGCCGATCAAGACGTACGTGATCGGCTTTGCCGTATCCACCGTCGACGCGGGTCAGCCGTCACCGGTCGATTGCAGCAAGATCTCCACCAAGGGGACGGGCGGCGCGGGCGACACGTTCGACCCCAAGGGCCTGTGCGGCGCCAGCATGGATCCCAAGCTGTCCACCTGCTGCACCCTCGCCAAGATCGCGTTTTACGGCGGCTCGACCAACGCCTACTTCGTCTCCAACGCGACCGAGCTGCGCGCGGCGATGGCGTCCATTTTGCGCGGTATCGACGCCAAGATCTCGACGCGAACGATGCCTGTATTCGCCGCCGCCATGAACGATTCGCTCGGCGGCGCCTATTCGTTTTACTCGTCCTTTCGCGCCGATCAGGCCGACGTCTGGTCCGGTGTTCTCGAGCGCCAGCGTACGAAATGCGTCCCTCAGGCGAGCGGCAGCGCGACAGTGATCACGCCCACCGAGCTTCCCATCGATTCGAGCTTGGGCGACAAATTCTCCGACAACGTCGCCGCGGCCGACTCGACCCACCCGCGCACCTTTTATACGGTCATCCCCGACGTCGTGGCCGGTTTGCAGTGGTCCGATCGATCGATCAGGCCGTCCATTCCGGTCACGAACCCGGATGGCATCGGAACGCAATCGGGCACACTCGTCACTGGCACGAACAGCAACTTTTTCGCCCCCAAGATCCCGGCCACGGCGATGAAGATCAGCAAGTCGGCTTGCACCGACAAACCGGTGCCCAGCACCGACGACGCCTGCGCCACGATGTTCATGAAGTGGGAGCTCGCCGTCGACAACACGCCTTATGTGAAACGCGGCGACGCGTTCGGCGCCATCTACCATTCCACGCCCACCTTGGTGGGGGCGCCCAGCGAGTTTTTGCGCGACGAGTCGTACACGCAGTTCGTCGCCGATCAGGCCAAACGACCACCCATGCTCTACATGGCGACGACCGACGGCCAGCTGCACGCTTTCAAGGTCGACGTCTCCCCCAACGACAAGACCGACACCTTCACCATCGACAAAAAGGTGAACAACGAGCTCTGGTCGTTCTTTCCGCCCGCTGCGCTCCCCCGCATCCCATCGCAATACCCTGGGACCGAGCAGGTCATCACCGACGGCATGCCGGTGGTCAAGAACGTCGTTTACGTGCGCAGCGCGGCCGACGCCAAGAGCGGCGGCGGCAGCGCCCAGTGGCGCACCGTGCTCGTGTCCGGATTCGGCGGTGGGGGTCCGGGGTACTTCGCCCTCGACTTCACGAGCCCCGTCATCAAACAGAACGACGCCAACACCGGTCCCAAGATGCTCTGGCAGCTGACCACCGATGCCACGGGCAACCGCCTCTTCGGCAAGCGCGGCGGCACGCCGGCCATCGCCACGCTGTTTTTCGGAGCGGGCGGCATCGATCCCAAGGAATACGCCGTCGCGATTCTGCCCGGCGGCGACAGCGATGGGCCGCGCGTCGGACCGTGCGCCCAGCGCACCGCGGTCGATCTCGTCGACGGCACCAAGCAGGCGCGCACGCAAGTTCGCTGCTGGAATAGCGACCCGGCGCGCTCGCTCACGATCGTCCGGCTCGATACCGGCGAGATCATACGAAGCTTCCGCGACGACGACGACGGCCCGGCCTCGGTGCTCCCGCGCTCGCATGACAACTTCGGCAAGGACCTCAAGCTTCCGGCGCCCATCTCGGGACAGCCGATTCCATTTCCGTCGATGGGCGGCGAAGTCTCCGACCGGGCGTTCGTGGGCGATCGCGACGGCATGATGTGGCGCGTCGATTTCTCCTCGCCCAATCCGCAAGAGTGGAAGATGCAGCTCTTCTTCGATGCCTTCACCGGTCAGGCTTACGGCGACGGGCAACCCATCGCCACGCCGCCCATTCTCTCCGTCGATCGCACCGGCAACGTGACGGTGGCGTTTTCGACCGGCGACCAGGAGACGTTTCTCGCCACCGGCGGGATGAAGAACTACCTGTGGAGTCTGGTCGAGAAGCCGAGCGGCACGCCCCCTGTCTTCAAGTCCGAAGCCCAGTGGTCGCTCCTTCTCAAAGACGGCGAGCGCATCTCGGGGCCGATGTCTCTCTTCGCTTCGACGCTCTACTACACGACGTTCTTGCCGGCCCCCTTCGGCGGCACGCAGAATTGCAGCGCGGGTCAATCGCGCATTTGCGGCGTGCACTACCTCCTGCCGCGCGGCAACGCGGGCGACGGCGGCGCCGTGGCGCGCCCGCTGCTCAACACGGAAACCGATCCCTGTTTGCAATTCGGCGAAAGCATCATCTTCGGCGCGGGCATCACGCAGAAACCGACGTGCAACCAGGAGACAACGTACAACGACCCCTACCTCGGAAGCGGGCAGCACAGCACGCTCACCAACGTGAATCCAGGTACTTTCGAGCTGAAGGTGCAAACTGGCCCTGGCGGCAATCGTCCCGTCGGCGCCGAAACCAATGTGCGCACCATCCCGCTTCAATCTCCCCTCACGACGACGCGCATCGATTCGTGGGCGGCGGTCGTCGAATGAACGCGCGCGAATGGCGGCGCGTGGTGGTGGGACTGTCCGCCGCGCTGGGGCTCGTCCTCGGCGCGTGCCGACGGGAGAAAGCGCCCGCCCCCACACCGGTCCCGGCGCCAGTCGCCAGCACCGCGCTCGACCGCTTGCTCCCCGGTGAGCTCGCGGAAGGGAGCGATCACGCGATGGGGCTCGCCGTCCCGCGCGACATGCATTTCGAGCGCGTGTTCGACGACTCGGCTCTCGCGCGCGGTCGCGTCGGCGCCGATGCGCTCGCCAACTACGTGCGCAAGCGGGTCGACGCCGCCACCGTCGAAATCGCCGCAACGCGCACGCTATTTCCGAGAGCCCACGTCAAAGGCCAACCGGCCGACAAGACGGTGCGCATCGAAGTGATCCGCGAGGTCGACTCCACGGTTCTCTACTTGCACGATACGACGCCGCCCGTCCTGCCTCCCGGGCTGACGGACGAGGAGCGCTGGCGCAAAGAAGGCGTCGTGCCGGGTAAACCGTTCAACCCGAAAGCGCTCTAAACTACTTCTTCTCGCCAATCGCCTTGCCGACCTTTTCGAGCAAGGCCTGGATTTTGAACGGTTTGGTCAAGTAGTGGCGCGCGCCAGCGTTGATGCCTTGCACGACGTCTCTCGGCGAGTCGCGTCCGGTCAGGAAGATGAGTGGCACGCTCTTGAGGCGCGACTCTGCTTTCAGCTTGCTCGCCAAGGTCCAGCCATCCATGCGCGGCATCATGACGTCCATGATGATGAGATCGGGCGGCTTCATGCGCGTCAAATTGTCGAACGCGATCTGCCCGTCGGACGATTCGTAAACGCAATAGCTGGCACCCAGCGAGCGCACCAACATATCGCGGATGGCGGCATCGTCTTCCACGACCATGATGATCTTGGCGTGCGGGCCGGGGTTCGCCGTTGGCGTCGGCTCGGGCAGCGCGGGGGGAGCGGGCGGCGTCGGTGCGCGCGCGGGCACCGGCGGCGGCTGTGGAGCGGCTGCTCCCGGCGGACCCGCCCGAAGCGGGACGGGCGGCGGAGGCGGTCCTTTCGGCGAGGGCGGCACGCGCGGCGGACCACCGGGCTGGGGTCCGAGCGCGATCGGTGGCCTGGCCGCTGCTTGGGAAGGATTGTGAGGCAGAGTGGGGGGCGACCCTCCAGCGCCGGACTTCTGTCCATCCGGGCTTGCGGGCGCAGGACGGGCCGGTCCAGTGCCGGTGCCGACGGTCAACTTGCTGAAGGGTGACTTCGGGGGCGGTGGCTGCACTGCGATTGGGGTCAACGGCGGGAACGGTCCAGGCTTGAGAGCCGCGAGCGGCGCCTTTCGTTGCTAGCCCTTTCGGGCGAGGCTCCGCCGGTGTAAAGACCCCCCGAACATGACGACCGAAGGCGGGCCCCTCAAGCAGACTCCTCTCTACGCCGAGCACAAAAAGCTCGGGGCGCGGCTGGTACCCTTCGCTGGCTGGGAGATGCCCATCCAATATGCCGGCATCGTAGAGGAGCACCGCGCGGTGCGGACAGCGGCCGGGCTCTTCGACGTCTCGCACATGGGAGAGCTCGAGCTCCGAGGCGAGCATGCGGCAGCGGTGGTCGACTACCTAGTGACCGGTGACGCCGCTGCCCTCGATGACGGCAAGGCGCTCTACACCTGCGCATGCAACGAGCGGGGCACGATCTTGGACGATCTCATCGTCTACCGCATCGGACGGGAGGCGTTCCTCGTCGTCTGCAACGCGGGCAATCGCGACAAGATCAGCGCGCACTTCCGCCGTGCCGCCGAGGACCACTGCGAGTTCGAAGATTGCTCGGACAGGACGGCCCTTCTCGCGTTGCAAGGGCCCCGTGCTCTCGAGATTTTGGCATTGGCCGGCAAAGACGCCGCCGCCTGCGCCGAGTTGAAGAGCTTCCACTTTCGCGATGCGGTCGTGGCCAACGTGCGCGCCACCGTCGCTCGCACCGGGTACACCGGCGAAGACGGGGTGGAGATCTTCTGCCCCTCCGCCGACGCCCCGCAGCTCTTTCGCACCTTGCTCGAGCTCGGCAACGCCAAGGGGCTCGCGCCCGTCGGGCTCGGCGCGCGCGACACGCTCCGGCTCGAGGCGTGTCTCGCCCTCTACGGCAACGACATCGACGAGACGACCAATCCGCTCGAAGCGGGTCTCGGCTGGATCGTCAAGATGAACAAGCCGCTCTTCATCGGCAAAGAGGCGCTCACTCGCGTCCAGCAAGCGGGCACGGCGCGCAAATTCATAGGCTTCGAAATGACGGCGCGCGGCATCGCCCGCCACGGTTACCCCCTCTGCGACGCGCAGGGCAAACCGATCGGCACCTGCACCAGCGGCGGCCCGTCGCCGACGCTCGCCAAGAACATCGGGCTCGGCTACCTGCCGGCCGAGCTTGCCGCCGTCGGCACCGAGTTCCAAGTCGACTGCCGCGGCAAGCTGATCGGTGCCGTCGTCGTCAAGAAGCCCTTTTACAAGCGCAATCGAGGAGCAGCATGAGCGACAAGTTGGATGTTCGAGACGGCCTTCTCTATACGAAAGAGCACGAGTGGGCGTCGTCCAAAGCCGAAGGGCTGCAAGTAGGCATCACGGCCTACGCCGTCGATCAGCTGGGGGACATCACCCTCGTCAACATCGACCTGAAAGTGGGCGACACCGTCGCGGCGGGCAAAACGTTCGGCACCATCGAATCGGTCAAGACGCTGAGCGACCTTTTTTCGCCGGTGAGCGGCAAAGTCGTCAAGATCAACGGCGAGCTCGAAACCAAGCCCGAGCTCGTCAACGAAGATTGCTACGGCAAAGGGTGGATGATCGTCATTTCCCCGAATGACGCCGGCGAGAAGGACAAGCTGCTTTCCCCCGCCGCCTATCGCGATTTGCTGAAATCCGTCGACCACTGAACCAGGTTTCGCCCTAAGCGTCGGGCCCCCTCATCGATGCGCTACCTACCGCACACAGAGCAAGAGATCGCCGCCATGTTGGCCACGATCGGCAAATCATCCATCGACGAGCTCTTCGCCCAAATACCGAAAGAGGTGCGCCTGGCGCGGCCGCTTTCGATCGAGCACGCGCTCGACGAAGCGAGCTTGATGCGGCACCTGATCGAGCTGTCGGAGAAGAACCGCGGCGCCGCACTGGTCAGCTTTCTCGGCGCGGGCGCTTACGATCACCCGCTCTCGCCGGCCGTCGATCAGCTGCTCTTGCGCAGCGAGTTTTACACCGCTTACACGCCGTACCAGCCCGAGGTCGCGCAGGGCACATTGCAGTCGATCTTCGAGTTTCAGTCGATCGTGTGCGAGATCTTCGGGCTGCCCATCGCCAACGCCTCGATGTACGACGGCGCGAGTGCGGCCGCCGAGGCCGTGCTCATGGCCAAACGCCTCACCCGCCGCGAGGGTGTGCTCGTTTCGGCCGGCGTCCACCCGCACTACCGCGAGACCATCGACACGTACCTGCAGGGTATCGGACAAGGCAAAAAGGCGATTCGAACCGTGCCCCTCGGCGACGACGGATCGGCCGACATCACCGCCCTCGAATCGCTCGCTTCGCCCGATCTGGCGGCCATCGTCGTGGGATACCCCAACTTCTTCGGATGCGTGGGGGACGTGCGTCGCGCCGCCGAGCTCGCGCATCGCCACGGCGCTTTGCTCATCACCGCCACCGAAGATCCATTCGCCCTTTCCCTGCTCGAACCCCCCGGCGCGCTCGGCGCGGACATCGCCGTCGGCGAAGGGCAGGCCCTCGGCATCCCGTTGCAATTCGGCGGACCTTACGCTGGTCTTTTTGCGTGCCGCGAGGGACGCGACTTTCTCCAGCAGATCCCGGGGCGCCTGGTGGGCGAAACGGTGGACAAGCATGGCGAGCGCGGTTACGTGCTCACGCTCTCGACGCGCGAGCAGCACATCCGTCGCGAGCGCGCGACCAGCAACATCTGCACGAACACCGGGCTTTGCGCCCTCGCCGTCACCATCCGCATGTGCATGCTCGGCAAGCAGGGCTTCCTTGAAGCGGGGCGTCAGTGTCTCGCCAAGACCGAGTACCTGAAGGCGAGCGTCGCCAAGCTGAAGGGCTATTCCCTCGTCTACGCGGGGACGCCGACATTCAACGAGTTCGCCGTGCGCGTGCGCGGAGGGAACGCGGCGCGCGTCGTCGATGCGGTCGAACCGAAGGGCTTCTTGGCGGGGCTCGATCTCGGTCGCGTCGATGCAACGCGCGCCGACCAGCTGCTCGTGGCCGTCACCGAGTGCCGCAGTCGGGCCGACCTCGACGGCTTCGTCGCGGCGCTCGACGCCGTCTGACGCGATCGACAGCGTCGATGCGGCGATCATGTCGATCCCGCGAACACGAGTGCCACTGTCTTCGCCGCACCACAGTGGTGTCAACCGCCGTTCTCACCAACCGCTGACACGTCCCGCGCCGAGCCTGGAAAGCGCCCCAGCACGGTAAGAGCTACGCGCCGCGCGGCACGCCCGTTGCGATGAAGTCTCATGTGACTCGTCTCGCGCCGTTTCTCGCGGCCATCGCCCTCGTGCTGCTCTTCGCTCGGCCGGCATTCGCCGTAGGCGGGGTCCTGGTCACCCCGGGAGAAACCGGCCGGGTGATCGAGGTTCGCTACGCACTGGCGTTGTCGGCCGCGCAGACGACCCGCTGGGCTTCCCTACGCTTCGACCGGTTTCCCACGGCGGCCGCGTGGATTCTGCCGGTACGACCGGGAGCACGTATCGACGAAGTGGGCGACGCGTGGTTCGAAGCGCTCGAGCTCGCGACGGCACCTCGCGTGGTCGCGCCACCTTGCGGCGATGGCGGCGCATCACCGCCAAAAATCGCCATCGAGCGTCGACCTTCGCGCGGCAGCGGCGTGCCGCCTCTTCGCACCGCGCTGCTCGACGATGTGCCAGCGCTTCGTGCTTTCGCGCAAAGCTGGGGTCTCGAACTGACGCCCGAGATGGAGGGGCGATTGGGGGAGGTCACCGAGCGCGGCTTCGCGCTTTTGGCCCTCGTTTACAGCGGGCCGCCGTCAGCAACCGCAACGCGCACGGTGCGCATCACCGACGATGCATTTCCGTGGGTTCCCCTTCTTCTCACCGTCGCCGGCGACGATCCTATCGAGGTAAAGACTTTCGTCTTGGCCGAGACGCGCACCAGGCTCGGCCCCGGTCCCGAGTTGGAGATCGATGGAGCGCGCATCTCCATGACGAAAGACGGCGCGACGAATTACGCCGCCGAGCTTCGTTCGGCGTTGCTCGGCGCCCGAGGCGCGAGCTTCGTCGCCGAAGCGGCGGGCCACGATCTCCTCTTCGAGGGCGCGCGCGGCCCCGCAAACCTCGAACCTAGCCCCGCCCTCGCCCCGGCGTACTTTCGTTTGGCGGGCGGCGATGACCATAACGACGCATCCGATCTCGCCCTGGCGCTCTCGGGGCTCGACCTTTCCGCCGTCTGGCTCACGCGCATGAGCGGGATCGTCCCGCCTCGCGCGTTCGGCGACGATCTCGCGGTCACGCGGCGCGACGCGCAGCGTTTATCTCCTTTCCTCGTCGCGAGCGGCGCGCCGCCATCGTGCCCCACCCCCGACGGCGGGCGCGTCGGCCCGGGTGGCGGCCCCGGAGGTACCGTCGGTCCACCCTACCCGCCGCCCTCTTCGCCTCCACTTCCGCCACCCACGTACCCCCCACGCGATCTGCCGCCGCCGACTTCCGTCGGAATGTCGTGTTCGTGCGCGCCCGGCTCGGCGCCACCCGAGCCGACGAGCGGTGACGAATCTTGCGACGGGTCCGATCCCGGTGCAGCCGATGAACCGGACGAGGGCTGCGACGGCTCGGCGGATGACAGCTCCGGCGACAGCTGTGACGGCTCAGCCGACGATTCGTATGACGGGAGCGACGACGGCTGCGACGGCAGTTCTTCTTCGGGCTCCGGATCGGAAGGTGGCTGTAGCAGCGGTGCTCCTGAGAGCGGCGACGGGTGCAGCAGTGACTCGACGGGCCGATCCGAAGGTTGCAGCACCGCGCCGAGCGCGCGCTCT
>Ga0193706_1001551_pt1 | contig 10088 bp, 5 predicted proteins | sample U3c1metaG_FD_160130 | JGI IMG/M metagenome (GOLD analysis project Ga0193706, IMG submission 160130) | Soil microbial communities from a riparian zone of the East river system, Colorado, United States - U3c1 | ecosystem: Environmental > Terrestrial > Soil > Riparian zone | place: USA: East River... | reverse complement strand
TGACTTCATGGCTGTCGATCTCGACGCGCTTGCAGAGATTCCCGATCTCGTTGGCGAAACAGACCTTGAGCGCGTGCCAGGTGTTGCTGGCGTATTTGATCATCTCCGCCGTGCGGATGCTCGTGTTGATCACGGGCGCCTGGACCTTCGAATAGAGCGCTTCGGTCGGCGCCGCGTCCGACTGGTAGTTGTGCCCGACGAGCGTGAGCGGCGGATTGCGGAAATCGTGGATGGCGGTTCCTTCCCGCAGGAACTCCGGGTTCACCGTGACGCCGAAGCCTGTGCCGTATTTCTTACCGGAGGCTTTCTCGAGCGTGGGGATGACGAGCTCGTGCGTCGTGCCCGGGAGAACCGTGCTGCGCACCACGACGACGTGATAGTCGTCCTTCTCCTTGAGCGCGGTCCCAATCTGCTCGCAGGCGCGTTCGAGGTACGACAGGTCGAGGCTGCCGTTCCGGCGGCTCGGCGTGCCGACGCAGAGCAGCGACAAATCGGTCGCCTGAACCGCCGCAACCGTGTCCGTGGTGGCAGAGAGCAGCCCGTTGTCCGCCGCGGTGCGTATCAGCTTGTCGAGCCCCTTTTCGACGATGGGGCTGCGGCCTTCATTGAGGCTGGCCACCTTGTCGGGGTTCACGTCCACGCCGATCACCGTATGTCCATCGGCCGCAAATGAGGCGGCCGAAACGCTCCCGACGTACCCGAGACCAAAAACAGAAACCTTCATCGCCCTTTTGTCCTCCGGCGGGTCTAAAGACCCCGCCCTACATTTCGTCCGAGACAATGACGCGCCCCAAACGCTACGCCGCCGCCGTGCCGACGCTGGTGATTCGTCCGAACGCCTGTTCGAAATCCTGCGCGACGGCCGACCAGTCGTAGCGCTCGACCACCAGCCGGCGCGCCTCAGCCTCGATCCGCCGGCGGCTCTCGGTATCCCGAATCAGATGAATCACCGCGTGCGCAAAGCGCGTGGGTTCATCCGCAATCATGACGTTCTGGCCTGAGGTCACGGGCAGCCCTTCGGCGCCGACCGTCGTCGACACCACCGCCTTACCCATGGCCATCGCTTCGAAGATCTTCAGACGCGTGCCGCCGCCGATCCGCAACGGGACGACGTAGACGGATCCCTCGGCAATGTGCGGACGCACGTCGTCGACACGTCCAGTGACTTCGATCCCGGCTTCATCCGCGAGCCGCTTGACAGCCGCCGTCGGCGTCCGTCCGATGATGCTGAGCGTCACGTCGGGTTCGATCTGCCGTATCCGCGGAAGGATCTCGCGGACGAAATACAGCATGCCGTCTTCGTTCGGTAGCCAGTCCATGGATCCGGTGAAGACGAGGTGCGTCCGCCGATCCGGGCGTGCGCTCGCCGACGGCGGCTGGGGCGCGAAATACGAGGTGTCCACGCCCGTCTGTACGACGTGCGCCGGCCTTTTCAGTGCCTCTGGGTAGAGCCGTGTGAAGGTGTGCCGATCCGCCTCGGAGACCGCCAGGACCAGATCGAAGCGCGCCAGCGCGTCCCGCTCGAACCGAAGCATGCGCCGCCACTGCTGCGTCATCAGCAGCCGGCCGGCAGGGTTCGTCGCGTTTTCAGCGTGCCGTCGCCAGATTTCCGCCTCGACGTTGTGTGTGAACAGGATGGCCGGGCACGGGAGGCTATCCGGCAGGTTCACGACAGGCGGCAGAAAGTCGCAGACGATCGCGTCGAACCGGCGTTCGGCCAGAAGCCGATCGAGCGCCGTCCGATAAGCGGCCGCCCGATATTTGGCCACCGCGTAGGGAGCGGGGTCCAGGAGATAGCGCGCGGCATCGAGGTAAAAGCTCGCGGTGCCTTTGCCCGCGTCGCTGCGGGGAACCGTCACTACATGCGACGCCACCTCCCGCATCCCCTCCAGACTGCCCGCGGTCTCGGCCGGGTCGGCGAACGACAGATACGAGATGTCGTGACGCTGGGCAAGATGGCGCATCAGATGCCAGGTACGAAGCTTTCCTCCCTTGTCGAGCGGCAGCAACAGACCCGCGTTCAGCCACAGAATCTTCATCAGTGTTTGTCCGTCTCCTTCAGTGACGTCATGCGGTCGCTCTCAGTGCGGTCTCTGCAGACGGAATGGTCAGCGGCTTCCCGGGGAGTGTCTGCACACCCTCGCCGTCGATGTGCGTGCGATACCAGAGCTCCAGGTTGAGCAGGCTCCAGATGGCGTCTGCGCCGTCGGCCACGCCCGCGGCGTGCGCGGCGATCAGCCGTTCGACCGCCGAGGGCTCGATGATGCCGCGGTGGCGGCTGCGCGAGTCGAGCAGCACGTCGCGCGCGACGTCCTGCCACGGGCCCCGCATCCAGAGACCGAACGGCACGGGGAAGCCCATTTTCTTGCGCGTGAGGATCTCGGGCGGCAGGATTCCCCGCACCGCCTCACGCAGGATCCATTTCGTGGTGAAGCCGCGGAGTTTCATGCGGGTCGGAAGGCCTGCGGCAAACTCGACGAGCCGGTGGTCGAGAAATGGCACGCGGCTCTCGATCGACGCCGCCATGCTCATCTGGTCCTGCTTCATCAACAGCTCGACCAGGTAGGTCTTCATGTCAGCGTAAAGGAGGCGATCGAGCGTGGTGCTGTGGCCGTTCGGGGCATCGAAGAACGCGCGTGACGGCCCGTAGGCACGCTCGGGCGTCGCCTGTGCCGCGAATGCGGGGGAGAGCAGCGACCCCTGGCGCCGGAGACCAATCGCCGCGAAATTGTCGAAGAACATCGCCTCTGGCGTGCGCGGCATAGCCAGGAACGAGCGCGTCGCGTACCGGCCGACCTGGCCGGGGAGCTTCGGGACGATTCGGCTGGCGACCCACCGGCGAAGAGGCGCGGGGACGGCGGAGTATGCGGCCGCCGCGCGCCAGTTGGCCAGTGCCCGAGGATACTTGCCGTATCCCGCGAGCAACTCGTCGCTGCCCTCGCCAGTGAGGACGACCTTGACGTGATCGCGCGCCAGCGCCGAGACGAAGTACAGCGGAATGCTGGACGGGTGCGCGATCGGTTCGTCTTCGTGCCAGATCAGCCGCGGCAGCGCGCCGAAGAAGTCCTGGTCGTCTATGACGATTTCGTGCGCGTCCGCCTTGATCGCGGTGGCGACCTGCCGGGCGTAGTCGAGCTCGCTGAACGCACGCTGCTTGAACGCGACCGAGAAGGTCTGCAGCGGGCGATCGATCATCTTCGACATCAGGGCCGCAATGGCGCTGCTATCGAGGCCACCCGAGAGGAACATGCCGAGCGGCACGTCCGCCATCAGGCGAACGCGAACAGCTTCCTCGAGCAGGTCGCGGAAGCGCCGCACCAGATCGGCGTCGGACAGGCGCGCGAGCTCGTCTGACGGCTGCCCCGCGGGGATGTCCCAGTACCGCCGGATTGACACCGCGCCTTTTTCGAAGACGAGCGTGTGCCCCGGCTGCAGACAATGGATGCCCTTGAATAGCGTCTCTGTCCCGGAGAGGTAACGGGTTCCGAGCAGTTCGGGGAGCGCGCCTTCGTTGGCCTGGACGCGGACCAGTCCACTCTCGAGAATCGCCTTGATCTCCGATCCGAAGATCAGCCGGTCGCCCGCCATGGCCCAATAGAGCGGCTTGACCCCCAGCCGATCGCGCGCGAGCAACAGGCGCCGCCGCGGAGCATCCCAAATCCCGAAGGCGAACATGCCGCGCAGGTGCTCAACGGAGCGGTCCCCCCACTGCTCGTAGGCATGGAGAATCGTCTCGGTGTCCGATCGTGTCTTGTATGTGTGTCCAGCCGATTCGAGCTCGCTCCGGACCGCCTGGTGGTTATAGATCTCGCCGTTGAAGACGATCCAGATCGTGTCGTCCTCGTTGGCGATCGGCTGATGCCCGGCGGCAAGATCGACGATGCTCAGCCGCCTGTGGCCGAGCACTGCCCGGTCGTCCGCAAAGATGCCCGCGTCGTCTGGCCCGCGGTGCGCGATGATGTCGCGCATCCGGGTGACGCGCTCGCGATCGTCGGCGAGAAGCCGATCCGCCGCGACGATGCCCGCGATTCCGCACATGGACTAGGTCGCCTCCGTGATGGTGCGCGCGGCCGGCGTCCACGCGGCGGAGGCCGCGGCGTGAGCGCCCGTGTCCTGCGCCGTCCGCGTGACCACGCGTCCCGCCGGTGCCGCTGTTCCATCGATGAACTGTCTGAACCAGAGCTCGAGCATGACGAGCTGCCAGAGCCGATGGGGATGGTCGGCGCGGCGCGAGCGGTGCTCGTCCCAGAGCCGTGCGACCTCCCGGGTATCGAAGATGCCGCGATCGCGCAGGCGGCCGTCGAGGAGCAGGTCCCCGGTCATGGGGGCGAGCGGTCCGCGCAGCCATTCGCCGATCGGCGCGGCGAATCCACGTTTGGGCCGCTCGATGATCGAACGTGGCACGCGGCGGTCGAGGATCCGGCGCAACAGGTATTTGCTCTGACCGTTCTTGAGCTTCAACGATACCGGCACGCGTGCCGCGAATTCGAGCAGCTTGTGATCGAGCAACGGCTCGCGCGCTTCGAGCGAAACCGCCATGCTCATCCGGTCGACTTTCGTGAGCACGTCGTCGATCATGTACGTGCGAGCGTCCACATACAGCGCGCGATCCATCGGATCAAGCGAGGCACAGTCGCGATAGGCGTCCCGGAAACTCGAGAGCGCATCGGCATGACGGACCGAGGCGGCGAAGTCGCCGGAGTACAGCCGTGTCTTCGCGTCAGGCTCGAACATCCCGTACGCATGCTTCAGCGCATATGCCTGGTCCGGATCTGAGCCGAGGTGGCGCAGCGAGCGCGCACCCTTCACCGACAGGGGCAATGCCTGTCCCAGCCATCCCGCGACACGGCTCGCGGAGCCGAGCGATCCGCGGATGCGCTGTTCCCACTGTTCGACGCGGTGGCGGGTATACCCCGCCCACAGTTCGTCGCCACCGTCCCCGGACAATGCGACCGTGACCAGCTCGCGTGCCGCCTTGGACACGTAGTAGGTGGGGACCGCCGACGAGTCCGCGAAGGGCTCGTCGAAATGCCAGGCCAGCTTCGGCAACAGGCCGTCGACCTGCGGGTCCGCCATGAGCGGATGGAACTCGCAGCCCAGGTGCCGCGCCACGGTTTCCGCGTGCTGGACTTCGTTGTAGCCCTCGTGATCGAAGCCGACCGCGATCGTGACGGGGGGCGTATTGCTGACTTCCTTCATGTAGGCGACGACGGTGGACGAGTCGATTCCACCCGACAGGAACGCGCCGAGGGGCACATCGCTGACCAGCCGCAGCCGCACAGCCTCGCGCAGGAGCGCGTCGAGCTCCTCGAGGTACGTCTCCTCGCGCGCCGGGTCTCCGTCGCCCGTGAACTCGAGGTCCCAGTACCGCGACACGCGAACCCGCCCCTGCTCGGCGACGAGTACGTGGCCCGGTGGCAGTTTGTGGATCGCGCGATAGATCGTGTCGGGTGCCGGGATGTACAGCAGCGTCAAGTACGCATCGATCGCCTCGGGCCGCCACGCGCTGGGCACGTCTGGATCGTGGAGGAGCGACTTGATCTCGGATCCGAACACAAGTCCGGCGCCCGGGATTTCGCTGTAGTAGAGCGGCTTCACGCCCAGGCGATCACGCGCCAGCAGCAGCCTCCTCGCCGACTGATCCCACACGGCAAAGGCGAACATGCCGCGGAACCGATCGACGCAGCGTTCCCCCCACTCCTCGTAGCCGTGAACGATGATTTCGGTATCGGAATTGGTGCGGAACCGGTGGCCCTTCGCCAGGAGCTCGGTGCGGACGTCGGCAAAGTTGTAGATTTCCCCGTTGAACACGACCTGGACGGAGCCGTCCTCGTTGGCGAGCGGCTGATCGCCTGTGGCGAGGTCGATGATGCTCAAACGCCGGTGGCCGAGCCCGACGCCGGGCCCTTCGTAGTAGCCCGCGGCATCCGGCCCGCGATGCGCGACGGCATCCGTCATGGCGACGAGCACATCACGATCGATGGGGCGCCGAGGATCGTAGTTGACCCGGCCCGTGATCCCGCACATGTCAGATTCCCGCCGCCTCTGCGTGATGGGTCCCGGGCGACACGTGCCGCTGTAGGCCCGATACATATAGATCTTCGAACGACGCGATCATGCGATCGAAGGAGTACCGCTGGTGCACGTCGGCGCGGGCGGCATTGCCTATCGACGACGCACGCGCCGGATCGTCGATGAGCCATCGCAGCGCTCCCGCGAGCGCCTCGGGATCGGTTGGCGGCACGAGTAGCCCCGTGCGGCGGTGATCGATCAGATCGAGCAGTCCGCCAACCGCGCTGGCGACCACCGGGAGGCCCGCGGCCATCGCTTCGATCGCGCTGTTTGGAAAGGCCTCGGACCGGGACGGGAGCACGAAGGCATCAGCGGCCGCGAGTACGGCCGGCACATCTTCGCGGTGGCCAAGGAATTCCATGTGGGTGTCGAGTCCGCGCGCCGCCGCAAGCTCCTCGAGCGCCCGGCGTCGCGGTCCATCGCCGACAATCTGGAATTTCAACGCGGGGTAGACGCCGACGAGCATGGCAGCCGCGGCAATCAGCGTCTCGTGGCTCTTTTCCGGGCGAAGATTCGCGATAGTGACGATGGTGCGGATGCGCTCCGGTGCGTTACGGCCGGCGAACGCCGCGAGGTCGAGTCCGTTGGAAATCACCGCAGTTGACGTGGGCGCGAGCCCCTCCTGTGCGAGGATCTGCGCCGCGGCCGGTGAATTCGCGACGACCTTCGTCGCGAATCGGTAGGCGTGCCTCTGCATCCGAATCTGCCAGTCGGATTTGTCCGGGTTCAGCTCGCGACGGCTGCCAATCCGGACGGGGACTCCTCCCAGAGCTGCTCCAGGCAAGCCGAAGATGTTCGTGTAGAGATCGCATGTCTGCACCACCGCAATGCGTTCGCGGCGACACCATCGCGCGAACGAGAGAAATTGCCGGGCCGTGCCGGCCCTGGCAAAGCCGTGAATGGGAAACTCGACGACCGACGCCGCGCGCTCGACGACACGAGGAAGCCACGCACCCTCGCGGTGAAAACACACGACATGCACCTTGAAGCGCCCGGAATCCAGACGACGGATGAGCTCGGTCATCTGCCGTTCCGTACCACCTGGTTCAAACCGGGTCATGAACACGGCGACCGGTATTTGTGGCGACGAATTCACAGTGGCCATCTCAGCAAGGGGGGTGCCACGATGGGGTGTGACACCGGCGAGGATTTGTTGGCGAAATCCTTCCTAATTGACCGGATTCCTGCCGGAGTGGGAAGAGCTCAGCCATTTCGTGTGTCGCGTGTTGGACAGGGGGAGGAAGGCAATACAGACAAAGGGAAAAGGGAAAAGGGAAGGGGACAAGCCTATTGGGCCGCTCGAGCGGGTGCGGCGGCGGCCTGGTCTACGTACTGCCGGTGCCACAGTTCGAAGACCATCAACTGCCAGAGGCGCAGGGTATGGTCTCGCCTGGACGACAAATGCTCGTCGACCAAGCGATCGACGAACGACGCATCGAAGTAGCCACGCTGGCGCGTGCGCGGCGATCGGAGGACATCCGAGAACACATCCTTCAAGCCGCCGCGGAACCACACTCCAAGGGGAACGCCGAAGCCCTGTTTCTTTCGATCGAGGATGCCGTCGGGGAGGAGCGTTCGAACCGCTTCCTTCAGCACGTGTTTCCGCCGGCCGTTGTGAATCTTGAACGTCGAAGGGAGCGCCGCCGCGAAATCAATCACCTTGTTGTCGAGCAACGGCACGCGCGATTCGATCGAGTGCGCCATGCTCATGCGATCGACTTTCGTCAGGACGTCCTCGGGCAGGTAGGTCTCGAAATCGAAGCGCATCATCCGGCTGTGCGGTGGGAGCGACCCGAACCGCGCGAACTGGGCGGCCACGCCGTGCTCGACGCTCCATTGCGTGAGGGCGCTGCGTACATCGGGCGAATACAGCGCGTCTTTCTCGTCCGGTTGAAAAAAGGCGATCGAATCCAGATACCGCCCGTCGTCATTCCGCGAGACATGCCGGAGAAAGTTCTTGCCGCGCGCTCCGTGCGGCAGAAGCGGCCAGACCGCGCCGGCGACAGCTCGTGCGCCCGGGATCCCCAGCCGATCGAACTGCGCGACGCGTGGGTGAGGCAGGTAGCGGTCGTATCCGCCGAACAGCTCGTCGCCGCCGTCACCGGAGAGCACGACGGTGACGTGCCGGCGCGCAATTTCCGACACATACCAGGTGGGAATCGCCGACGAGTCCGCGAACGGCTCGTCGAAGTGCTCGATCAGGCGATCGAGGATTGACACGCCGTCCGGGCGCACCACGAACTCGTGGTGCTCGGTCCCGAAGTGGTCGGCCACACGACGCGCATGTTCGAGCTCGTCGAATTGCGGCTCGTCGAAGCCGATTGAGAACGTCTGCACGGGACGACTCGACGCTTCGGCCATGAGGCCCACGACGATGCTCGAGTCGACGCCGCCCGACAGAAATGCGCCAAGCGGCACGTCGCTGACCATGTGCGATCGCACGGCGTCGGCCAGCACCTCTCGAAGCCCACGAGCGGCCTCTTCGCCGCTGCCGCGGAACGGCTCGGCCGCGCTGATTTCCCAGTACTTGACGATGTCGGTCTTGCCGTCCTGCCAGCGGAGAAAATGTCCCGGCGGCAGCTTCCGGACGCCCTTGAAGAGCGAGCGATCGCGCGGGGCGTAGAGGAAGGACAGGTAGTGATCGAGCGACTCGAGATCGATCTCGGGCTCCACGGCTCCCGCGGCAATCAGCGACTTGATTTCCGATCCGAAATAGAGCCGCGCGCCGCGCTCGACGAAATGTACCGGCTTGATGCCGGCACGATCGCGTGCGATGAGAAGGGTTCGCCGGGGTCGATCCCACAACGCGATTCCGAACATGCCCCGCAGGCGGGCGAACGCCGCCTCGCCCCATTCCTCGTAGGCGTGCACGATCGTTTCGGTATCGCTGGAGGTGTAGAAGCGGTGCCCCGCCGCTTCGAGCTCGGCGCGCAATTCGCGGTAGTTGTAGATCTCGCCATTGAAGACGAGCCAGACCGTTCGATCTTCGTTGTGAATGGGCTGATGACCGGTGGACAGGTCGATGATGCTCAACCGCCGCATCCCCAAGCCCACACCCGGCTCGACGTGAATGCCTTCGTCGTCCGGGCCTCGATGACGAATCACCTCGCACATGCGATGCACGAGGGCGAAATCAGCGTCGTTACGCGGATTGCGGGAGTCAGGACGGGATGTTTCGGCGAACCCTGCGATGCCACACATGAGAGTCGTTCGCTGCCTAGTGCCGTTCGATCGTCATAGCTGAGCGCATTCAATGCACGGATGAGGCCAGCGTTGAGGTCGCCACGACGCTGGTGCCATCAACCAGCACTGCAGAGCTGGCTGGTTGGGCTTCGTCCAAAGCCGCGAGGCGCCCGTCGGTCTGAACTTCGGCGCAACCCCACGATTGATTCGGGCCGCCAGACTGCGGTCCCGAACCCCACTCCACGGCCGACAGGATCATCATCTGGCGATCGCTTGTCGCTACGCGGAAGGCCGCACCATGCCAGCCTTGCGGAGGCGGCTGGGTGAGGGGAAGGGCATCTACACGGACACGCCGGTGCTGCGCGCTCGCGCGTGTCGAGGGGGACGTCACAAACGTCAACGAGCTGCGCGGCAGCGCGCCAGTCGTGCGGGCGCGAAGGCAGGTGCCCCGCTCGAGGCGGCCGTACTCCGGCGCATGACGATCGAGGCCGGCCGCATCCGCCGTGTTCAAGATTCCGGCACCGTCCGAACTGGCGAGGAGAGCGACGCACCCGTCAGATTCGAACAGGACGCTTCGATCGTGTACCGAAGGTTTCCAGTCTGGATGGACGTGCCAGAACACGTCCGCAACGGCCGCGTCGTGTCCGAGCAGGTGATCGATGACGATCCACCCGAATCCATGAACCGCGAGCACACCGCGAGCATGGACAATCGGACGGTATCCATCGTGGCGGCCTTCGGCATAGTCAAACCGCCGGTCCGATCGCCAGACTGTCGCTCGGGCATCCGCCACGGTGTGCCAATGAAACGAGCCGCGTGGTTCGGACTGGGAG
>Ga0193706_1001550_pt1 | contig 10090 bp, 5 predicted proteins | sample U3c1metaG_FD_160130 | JGI IMG/M metagenome (GOLD analysis project Ga0193706, IMG submission 160130) | Soil microbial communities from a riparian zone of the East river system, Colorado, United States - U3c1 | ecosystem: Environmental > Terrestrial > Soil > Riparian zone | place: USA: East River... | reverse complement strand
GCGTTTCGAACGCGACTTCGCCAGCAGGGATGCGGCGGAGCCGATGGCGATCTGCTCGGGCGGTTCGTAGGTCTGGACCAGGCTGGCGAAGGGCAGCCCTCTTTTCCTGCCGCCGAACATCGCCTCGATCCGCCGATAGGCGTGGAACCTGCGAAGGCTTCGCGAACGCCAATGCTCGGTATGGAACCTGATCGCCTTCTCGTCCTCAACGGTGCCCGACCGCTCGAACAGGGACGAGACGAATTCTTCGATATGCGCGCGCTCCGCCTCGGCCGCCACGTCGGCGGCCGCAAGCGCTTCGGGGCCGCGAAGCAATTTGACCCTCTTCGGCGCAGACGCGTCGATCCACAGCACGGGCGCGCCATGATCGAGCGCCGTAGCGATGGTGTGGCGCGTGCCGCCGACCGCGCCCGGTGAGTCGCCGTCCCAGACCGCGATCAGGAAATCGATCTGCTCGACCATGACCCGGCCGGCCGCCGCGGCCCGTTCCGAGGTCAAGGTCGAGAAATGATGGAGCGCGACGGCGTCGCCGGGCGTGCGCAACGTCTCGAGGAAGAGGGCGGCGACGCTATCGTCCTGGTCGGCAAGCTCGAACCGGCGAACCTTTTCTGCAACCTCGCGGATCTTGTCGGCCCGCCTGGTTACCTCGCGGTCCGCGGCCGGCCGGCCCGCCATGAGCGCCTCGCCGTCCTCCGCAGAGTCGGGATGGGCGTTGATCGCTATGTTGAGATCGAGCCCGAACGGAAGCGGAGCGGTCACTTCCCAGCCGCGCTCGAGCGCAAGCTCGACCGCGGTCAGGTCCGCGCCATGGGCAAGAAGCGAATGGAGGCGAGGCGGCGCGGCGGTCGAAGGCTGCTGGCGAGCGCCCGCCGCGTCGATCGCATCGAAGATCCGCGAAAGCTCGGCGCTGACCCCGTCGCGATTAGCGCGAAGCGAGGCGTTGCCGGCCCGGTGGCCGGTGATTCCGACGCAAAGGCGCGCGGGCGGCAGCACGATCGATCCGGACGCGCCGGCCTTGGTCGAAATCATTCCGGCATCGTAGCGACGGCGACCGTGTCGACAAGCGCCTGATTGCAACGGCGGTTTCGCGATGCCGCCTTGTTGACCGGCGCGGCGCCGAATATGGTTGCTTCGTAATCAGGGCATTGCACCGGGGCCTGGTGCGCGGTTCGGTGGGGGAGGCGACGGATCGGCGCATGAACGAGGTCGAGGATCCTTGGCCGGGCGACAGCGGCCCCACCGTCTTCCTGAGCTATTCGCGCGAGGACCGGAAACGCGCGCTGCCGGTCATCAAGAGGCTCGAGCAGGCCGGGTTCAATGTGTGGTGGGACGGGCTGCTCGAAGGCGGTGAGCGATTTTCGCGAACGACGGAGGCGGCGCTGGAGGGCGCCAAAGCCGTCGTCGTGCTTTGGACGAAGACCTCGATCGTCTCGCACTGGGTGCATGACGAGGCGACTCGCGGACGCGACCGCAAATGCCTGGTTCCGGTATCGCTCGACGGAAGCGAGCCGCCGCTCGGCTTCCGCCAGTTCCAGGTGATCGACTGCTCGCGATCGGCGGGAAAGCCGATGGAACAGATCGTTCGGGCCGTCGCCGCGCTCCACGGCAGGCCGGCCGAGCCGGCCGCGGCTTCGGCCCGAAGGCAGGCTCCGAGCCGCCGGGCCTTCGTCCTCGGCGGAGCGGCCGTGGTGGCGGCGGGCGGAGGCCTGGCTGCCTGGCGCTCGGGTCTGCTCGGCGGCAGCGCGGGCGCTCCGAACAGCGTCGCCGTCCTCCCCTTCGCGAACATGAGTGGCGATCCCGCCCAAGCCTATTTTTCCGACGGGCTCGCCGCCGAGGTGCGCTCCGAGCTTGCCCGCAACGCCGAGCTTCAGGTCGCGGCCCAAGCCTCGTCGAACAAGTTCCGCGAGCGGCAGGAGGACGCGCGTGGGATCGCCCGAGCGCTGCACGTCACCTATCTTCTCGACGGCAATGTCAGACGCTCCGGCAATGTCGTCCGGGTCGCTGCCGAGCTGATCGACGGACTAAGCGGCTTCAGCAAATGGTCCCAGACCTTCGAACGGCCGATGACCGATATCTTCGCGGTCCAGAGCGAGATCGCCGAGGCGGTTTCGGCGGCCCTGTCGGCACAGGTGACGAAGCCGGCCGGACCGGGCGGCGATGAAGCCGGCCGTCGGCTTGGCCGAACCGCAAGCGTCGCCGCATACGATCTTTACCTGCGCGGCAAGGATGCGTTCGAGCTGAGCGCGGACGAGGCCAGCGACCGCGCCGCGCTTGGCTTCTTCGACCAGGCGATCGCCGCGGACCGGAATTACGGCAGTGCCCATGCCGCCCGATCGCGCTCGCTGGCGGTGATCGCCAACCAATATGCGCAGGGCGCGCAGCGGCGCTCGCTCTACGAGCAGGCGGTGACGGCCGCGGAGAAATCCGTCGCTCTGGCGCCGGCCCTCGCCGATGCCCATTCGGCCCTCGGCTTTGCCTTGTTCAGCGGCAGGCTCGACGTGAAGGCGGCTCGAGGCCCCTACGACCGTTCGAACGCGCTGGGGAGCGGCGACGCAGATGTACTCAGCCGCTACGCACTTTATTGCGCCCGGACCGGACGCCTGGACGATGCGCGCAGGGCGATCAGCAAGGCTTCGCAGCTGGATCCTTTGAGCCCGCGCACCTTCCGCTCGGTCGGCGCGGTCGAATATGCCGCGCGCAACTATGTCGCCTCGATCCCGCCCGTCGAGCGGGCGCTATCGCTCAATCCCAGGATGAGCGGCGCCTGGGCGGCGATCGGTGCAAGCCGGCTGATGATGGGCGAGACCGACAAGGCCCGCGAAGCTTTCGGCAAGGAGAAGAGCAGCCTGTTCGGACTGCCCGGAATCGCGATCATCGCGCGCAGGAGCGGAGACCAGGCCGCGGCCGAGGCAGCGCTGGCACGAATGATCGCCGAGCATGGCGACAACAGCCTCTACCAGCAGGCGCAGATATACGCCCAATGGGGCGATTCCGACGGGGCGCTGGCGGCGCTCGGCAAGGCGCGCGCGGCGGAGGATTCCGGCCTCATCTTCATTCGCAACGATCCATTGCTGGACCCGCTTCGGCAAAGGCCCGATTTTTCGGGTTTGCTAAAGGATCTGGGATTCGAATAGGTTTCGGGCACCAACAAAAAGAGGGGGGATGGCCCATGCGCGCATTGGTGGGATTGACGGCTCTGGCGGCGGCTTCGTTCATGCTTTCGGCCTGCAACGATGATGTCGCCGCGCCCGCGGCGAACAATGTTGTCGAGACGACGGTGATCGACGAGCCTGACATGTCGAATGTCGTCGACAACAGCGCCGGAAATGAAAGCATGAACGCTTCCGATCGCGGAAGCGATGACCGCGGAAGCGACGACCGCGGAAGCGATGATCGGGGCAGCGACGATCGGGGCAGCGACGACCGCGGAAGCGACGACCGCTAAAGCCCAACGAAGCTAATGCCGGCCGCCTGCCTCGCGGTGGGCGGCCGGATCGCGTTCAGAGCCGCGTTACGCGGCCGGGCGGTGCGTTCCTGGCGGTCCGGATCCAGTCGAGATAATCGCCGACCTTGGTGTAGATGCCGGGGATCCCCGGCAGTGCGCATCCCGTGCCCCAGGATACCAGTCCGACCAGCACCCGCTCGGCGCCTTGCGCCCGGGTCACCGGTCCTCCGCTGTCGCCGGTGCAGGCATCCTTGCCCGGCTGGCTCGAGCCGGCGCAGATCACGCCCTTGCCGAGGAAGTCGCGATATTCCGGAACGGCCTCGCAGCGCGCCTGAGGATAGACCGACAGGTCGACCTGCATGAGCACCGGCGAACCGCGCAGCAGGCTGCCGTCGAGCGCCTTGGTCCGGGCGCCCGAGGCGCGGGCGGAAGTAAGCCCCCAACCGAGGACCGAGACCCGATCGAAATCGGTCAGCTGCCGGTCGCCGGCCTTCTCGCCCAGCAGGCGGATCGCTTTCAGCCGATTGACGGGCAGCGGCTTCGTCAGCCGATCGGCGGCGACCTTGATCAGGGCGATGTCGTGAATCTTGCGGTCAGGATCGTAATCCTTGTGGATGGCAACCCGCTCGATCCGGTAGGTCGTACCGCCCCTGGTCAGGTCCTGAGTGCCCAGCTTGATCCGCCGAACGTCGGCGACATTGCCCTTGATCTTGGCGACGCAATGGGCGGCCGTGACCACCCAATTGTCGCCGATATAGGCGCCGCCGCAGCGATGAACCCGCTCCCATTCCGGCTTCTGATCGTAATAACGTTTGTTCGGATCGCCTTCCCGAAGGTTGCGGTCGGCCGTGATCTCGGCCTCCGTGTAGGGCGGGATCGCATACATCTCCGCCTGCCACGGCGCGCTTCCGGGCAGCGCCGGGCTGCCTCCGACAATGCGGCCGCCGCCTTCATCCTCTTTGTCCTCCTGGCGAGTCTGGGCCTGGCCCGCCGCGACGGCGGCGAAGATCGACAAGGTGAGAGTGACCAGGATTGCCGTGGCGGATTTCATCTATTCACCTCATGACGTCGGCGGACGAAACGGTGGCGGTCCAGCGGCCGACCAGCGGCGTCGATGGATCGCGGGCGCCAGTCGCGGCGGCGCAGAGCAGATGCTCGAGCGCCGAGCGGCAGGCGGCGGGATCGCGCGCTCCGGCGCCGTCCTGCTCGAGAGCCGAAGCGTCGATCGGCGAGTCTGTCGCGATGGTGATGAAGCGGTACCGGCCCGGACTGTCCATCGCGACTCGGCGCTGGAGCGGCTGTCGCGGGCCAAGGGCCGGGTCGCGGGTCCCGCTGGGCGGCAGCAGCAGAGTCACGCCATAGCTGTCGTCTATGCCTAGCACGTAGATGAAACGGGGCTCGTCCGTGGCATTGAGCACTGCGATCTTCGCCTGCTCCCCCACCTTCAGAAGCGGCCGCGCCCAACCCGCCGGCGCCGGGCAGGAATAGACGTCGTAATCGCCGGGTGCGATGCAGAAGCTGGCTTCCGCCTTGCCTGGGTCGGTGCGCAAGGCGAGCAACGCCTGGACCCTCGCCACCTTCTGAAGAGCGCCGCGGAGCCGGTCGGGAAAGCCGGGATCCGAGGGAGGGCCAAGGCCGGCGATCGATTCTCCGCCGACATTTCCAAGCCGCGCGGTTCCGCTTGTCTCGACCCCGATCACAAGCTGCGCCGGCTCACCGATCCGGGCGTAGGCAAGACCGGCCAGCGCCTTCTCGACTTGGGCGCCGGCCGCCGGCGTCGCGGCAATCACTCGGACGAGAAGCTGTTGCGTGCCGAAGGCGTGAGCGCTCTCTCGAGCGAACAATGTGGCCGGCAATGGCGAGGCCGGCGTCCCGTCCAGCGTCAGGCTGGAATCGAAATCGCGGACGCCGATAATCGTGCCGGTGGCCAGCGGCGTCGCGCCGTCCCGAACGGCGTCGGTGCCGCTCGCGAACAAAGCGTAGGTTGACCCCTCGGTCACCCCCGAAAGCCGCCCGGCGGCGATTGTTGCGCCACCTGCGTTAGGCGAAGCGCTCAGCAAGGCCACGCGGGCCGCACCGCCTCCGAAGCGTGCGTCGAGCGCGCCTTCGGCCTGTGGGGTCTGGAGGCTGTGGCCCCCGTCCGCGACCTTGAGGCGCACCTCGGCGGCGATATCCCGGAAGGTCGCGTTCGGCATTGCGGCCAGGGTCGCGACGAGCGCGGACGTGAACACGCCCGCCCGGTTCCCGACCTCGCCGATCTCGCGCGCTTCCTCATCGTCAGCGGCGGCGGCGAGGTGGACTCGATAGCCACCCGACCCGCCCCGCGCCGCGGGTACAGCTGCTATTGCTGGTGCATGGGCGACCAGCGGCGGAGCGCTTCGAGGCACGCCCTCGGCGCCGGCCCGGGCGCCAGTCCCCGAATTGCAGCTGTCGAAGATGGAGACGATGTTTACGCCCTTGGCCGCCGCCCGATCGAGGATTGCACCGATCTCGCGGTCGAGAATGTCGGCGGCCGCGGCGGCGCCCGGCTTGCGCGCGTCCGTCGGCATGATCGTATCGTTATAGCCCGAAGCCTGGCCGAAGATCTGGTCGTCGATGAAACGCGAGCCGTGCCCTGCGAAATAGAAGAGCAGGGTGTCGCCGGGGGCCGAGGCGGCGATCCTTTCATCGAGTCCCTTCAGGATCGCGCGTCGGGTCGCACATTTGTCGGTCAGAGTGATCGAGACCCTGTTCGCCGACCGGCAATTGCCCGCTACCGGCTTATCGAGATCCAGAGCGTAGGTCGTCCGAAGCGTCGCCTTGATCCGCCCGACGTCGCCGACCGCTCCGCGCAGGTCCGAAAAGCCCGCTTCCGGCACGTTCGTCCGCGAATAGAGATAGGTATCGACACCGACGAACAATGCCCTGACCTCGGCCGAAGCCGCGCCCGGCACGCCGGCGAGAAGCATGCAGGCCAAAGCGCGGAAGCGGTTCACGGCCGGGTCTCCCGCAGAACCACCTTGCTTGGCTGGCCGGTGAAATCGAACAGGCTCGGCTCCTGCGCGCGCGGGCGCCTGGCGGGCGAGCCGTCGAGCAGGACGAAGCCGCGCTGGCCGGAGGCCGAGCTCGTGAGCCGGCCGACCCGGACGTCTTCGCTGAGCGAGGGCAGCCGTCTGGTCGCATAGAGCAGCCATTCGTCGAGAAGGATCCGGCCATCGCCGTTCAGATCGGCCTTGCCGCCGCTGTCGGTCAGACCCTCACCGGCAAGCGCGTAGGTGAGCAGGCCCTGGCCAAGCGCCGGGTCCTCGAACGCGAGATCGTCGGCCTGGGTGGCGGCGAGGATCCGGATGCCCTTGTCGAAGGCGAGCTGGCCCAGCCCGGAATCGCCCATCGGCCCGGGCTTGAAACCCATCCCGTCGACGCTTGCGGCCGAATGGCAGGCGTCGATGATGAGCGCGATCTCGGCGGCCTGGATCGAGCCGAGATAGATCGAGAGATTGGCCGAGGAGAGCAAGGTAGAAGGCTCGGGCGCGGCGGCGCCGTCCGGCCATTTCCCATCCGCCGGGACGAGATAGAAATTGCCCTGCGGATCGGCCCACCCGTGGCCAGAGAACGAGATGATGACGATATCGTCCGGGCGGACAATATCGAGCCCGGACGCATCAAAGCCCTGCTCGGCCAGATATTGTGCTGAAACCCTCACGTCCGCGCCGCCGAGCGCGCTGAGCAATATCTCGATGGCTTCGCGAGTCACGCGCTTCATCTTGCCGTCCGGCCCCTTGCGTCCCTCGAGCGCGATCCGGCGAACCTCGTAGCCCGGAATTTTGGCGAGCCTTTGGGAAATCAGAGCGGCGTCGTCCGCGGCGAAACGCAAAGCGAGCCGCTCGCTGTCATAGGCATCGATTCCGATCGTGACGACGAAGGCGCGCGGAGGCACCGGAGCAATGGCCGGCCGGCGATACTCGAAGTCGGCAGTATCGCTCTTCACCCGGTCCTCGTTGAACGCATAAGCGGAGAAAGCGGACGTTTCCGTCCCCGAAGCGGCGGGCAGCTTCACCTCGAAGTCGAGCATCGGATATTCGCCCGCCTCGCCGGCCTCGACCCGGCTGAGGCGCCGCCAGGTTTCGAGTTCGCGTCGGGTCGCCTCGGCGACATGTTCGGGGCGGCGCTCGTTCCAGCCGGGATTGGCCCGAGTGAACTCGAAAGCCCCGCCCGGCCTTTTCGACGCTGCGTCGAACGCGATCCTGTTTTGCCTGACATCCTCATAGACCTGGTCGGGATGGTGAAGCATCAATCGGCCGTTTCGGAACAGCCGGACGTCGTAGACGCCCGATTTCGTCTTGCCGTTGGCCGCCGAAGGATCCTCCCCGTCCCGCACGCGGACTGAAACTATGGCCGTGTCGGGTGACGGGCCTTGCCGTACCCCGGCGATGACGATCCGCGGCAGGACTCGATTGAGCGCGGCGATCGGCTGAAGCGGCTTGAACGTCGAGCCGCAATTGCCGACCGATGTGCAGTCGAGCAGGCGCTGGGCCACGCGCGGCTCGAAATAATCGCGCATGAAGGTCTGCGGGGCGAGCGACTGGAAGAGCGCGTCCGGCATGAGCCAGCGGAATTGCGACGAATCCGGCCCGAGATTGGTATCGTAGCGGCCATCCGGCGTGGCCGTCAGGAAACCCTTCTGACCGGAGAAGAAATGGGTGGTGAACAGGGTCGACCAGTCCCTTGTGTCCCAGACCCTGAGGCCGTTGATCGCGGAGGCCGCCCAGAAGAATCGCCCTCCCGGCAAATACCCTCCGGCGCCGGCGCCCCCGAACTTCAGCGGCTCGAGCTCGGCACCGGTGGCGAGATCGAACCTGGCGATGACATCCTCGCCATGGCCGGAAATCAGGCCGGTCCGGCCGTCGCTGGCGAACATGGTGGGCACCGATGCGATTACCGGCGACTGGATCCAGGAGTCGCTGTCGAGGCGCCAGATCGCGACACGGCCGTTCCCGCCGACAACCAGGCTCTTGCCGTCGGGCGTGAAGGCGAGGTGGGTCATCTGCCCGCCCTCGGCGAACGCCCTGCTGTTCTTCTTCGCGCCGTCGCCCGCATCGACGATGGCGAGCGCGATCGATCCGTCAGATGCGGTGGTGGAGACGGCGATCCGGTCGCCGGCCGGAGCGACTGCGAGAAGGCCGACATAGGTGCCCTTTGCGATCCGGAAGGCGGCGAGATCGCGCCAGCGCCCGCTGGCCGGATCGAAGCGGACGAGCCCTCGCTCGGAGCCTGCATCGGGCCGGCAATTGGCGAGGCCCGCACCGACGAATCCGCCGCCCGGCAGAGGCGCGACGAAGCAGTGCGGCGGAAGCGTCGCCGTGACCTTCCCGGTCGCCGAGTCGATGACCAGCTCGGGCGGCGGCGCGCCCTGCGCATCCGGATCGGTCGATTCCCGATCGTCGAGAGGGGTGGTGGAGGTTGCCAGCAGCAAGGTATCGCCGAGCCAGCGCACGGCCTCGTAATCGCCCGGCAGCCTTGCCTGCGTCCCGTAGCGCGCAGTCGACGTCTCGAAGATGTCGAGACGGGTGAAGAGACCGTCCGAATCCTCCTCCACGCTGGCATTGAGCAAGGCGAGCCGCCTTCCATCCGGCGACAAAGCCGCATCGTCATAGGCGGTGACGGTGGGCGCATAGAGGCGGGCGATGCTGCCGTTGGCGGCGACCAGCTCGAAGCCGAGCGCGTGCCGTCGCAGCTTCAATCGGCCGTCATGGGATCCGGGGAGGCGCGGCAGCAGGGCTTCGGCCTCGTCGCGGCTCATCGCCTCGCCTTCGTCGTAAATCACCTCGAGCGCCTGGACCCAGCGGGCCACCTGATCGAAGCCGTTGTCGCGGGCCGGGGCGGGCGGATCGGACAAGATACGGACCGTCCGCGCCTTCAGATCGACCGCGTAGGCCCGCCCCTTCGACGCAAGCCCCTCGCTGATATTGTTGACCGCGCCGGTGAGGGTGAAGGTGTGGCCATCGGGCTCCGCGACGATAGAATTGATCCGCATCAGCTCGCCGCCCGCCGCGTCTGCCGCCGCGGGGAGCGGGAGCCGGTCGAGGATCACGCCCCGGTCCACGTCCCAGACCTGCACCTCCCGGGCCAGGCCGGAAGCGGAGACCAGATATGCATCGTCGAGGCTCCAGGCGGCGGTATCGACGCCCGACATGGGAAGCGCCTGTAGAACCACCTTGGGCTGGACCGGCTGCTGCGCCCGCGCCGTTCCCGGGGCGGCGACAGCGAGCACGAGTGCGGCAAGCGCGAGCACGCGCCCAGCTCTCGCTCTCATGGTTCGTCCGATCATCCGATCGCCCCCGCTTCGCAACAGGTCGCAGAGGGGGCGGAGCCAGTCAACGCCGCCGGCCCCGTATCCCCCTATGGATCGGACCTGGCAATCGCGACGGACGGCGCCACGACGCTCCATCGGGCGACTCGCGGGACCGACGGATCGCGCGCGCTGCTCGCCGCGGTGCAGCGCGCCGACGCGGTCGCCGCTTGACGGGGCGCGGGCCGACCGCTTCAACCGCAAGAGAAGGTTTTTCCGGGGGAAATGACATGAAGCGTCTCGCGATCGCCGCCTTGCTCGGCGCCAGCCTGCTTGCCGGAACCGCCGCGGCGCAGGTGCCCAAGGAGCAATTGCTC
>Ga0193706_1001549_pt1 | contig 10091 bp, 13 predicted proteins | sample U3c1metaG_FD_160130 | JGI IMG/M metagenome (GOLD analysis project Ga0193706, IMG submission 160130) | Soil microbial communities from a riparian zone of the East river system, Colorado, United States - U3c1 | ecosystem: Environmental > Terrestrial > Soil > Riparian zone | place: USA: East River... | reverse complement strand
GATCAGTGCGCTGTTGCTCGCGTTCTTCTATTACGTGATCGACATCAAGAACCACCGGGGCTGGTGCCGCCCCTTTGTCTGGATCGGCATGAACGCGATCACCATCTACCTCATCGTCCACGTGGTGAAACTCCACGTCATCGCCCAATACTTCGTCGGCGGCGAAATCCATTCCACGCTGGAGAAAGTCCATCACGGACTGGGCGCATTGGTGACCGCACTTCTGGCCCTCGGGTTTTCCTTCCTGATTTGCCGGTTTCTCTTCCAGCGAAAAATCTTCCTGCGCGTCTAGGAACAGGAAGAGCACCACCAGTTGCCAACCTCAACCGATTTCTGAACCGTGCGCCTGAAAACTATTTTTCACGATTCAGATGATTTGCCTTTCCTCGAAATCCCATCAGTTCGCTTCACTCGCGATTCCGCCTTAGAAGATTTTTCAATTTGCTGTTTTAGGAGGCGAGACACGGACGTTTTGAGTTCAGTTTGATCCTTCAAAGCTTGGTCGAGCCGATCCGCCAGTTCTGTCAAAACGACACGAATGCTCGTAGCCAATTCCAAGCATTGCTCATCGTCCTGAGAGTGAAGTCCTTCGCTAAGCGCACTGTGGAGAAGCAACAAAGGATTGTGGCCGTCAATTTTGAGAACGTCCGGAATACCCTTCTTAATTTTCTGAACTGCTTTGTAAAACTGCGTCTCTGCTTTCGCTAGTTCAAGTTCTCTGAGTACCTGAGAACTTGCTCCGATTCGTTGGCAAACCTTAAGGATCTCGTTGATTATTCGGTTCTTTTGGTTTTCGACTACGCGCCGATAATAGCCAAACGCACCGATGCCCATGCCCTGCGACTCAGCTCGGCGTCCCTTGAAGAAGAAGTCACGATCAGGACCGATCAGGGTATTCACCCGCGGTGGCACGTGGGGTGCAAACGCAGGGTGTTCCACTCTTCGATTTTTTCCCGCATGTCCTGGCGGGCGGAGCCGCTGCGGGTCTTAGACCGGCGATCGACTGTGGGTTGCGCCTCGCAGTGCGCTCAGAACTTCTTGAAGTAGAAGTTGTCGCGGGAAATACCGAGGTCTTCAACGATGTCGGCAATGATGCCTCGGGGAACATCACCGGCGTGCCAAGCGAATGTAATCAATCGGTCGGGCCGGAATGGATTGGAATAGTGGCGGTGACTGCCCGCAGTGCGAAGAAGTTCGCAGCCGATTTCCTTGAGGCGGCGCTCCAACTGTCGGCAGTTCCATGAGGGATATTTGCCCATGCTCAGGCGACGAGCACAAATTTGTCACGAAACGCAGGGGGAATGGGACGACCGGTTTCCAGTAGCGTCTCCAGATGCGTTTTGGCGGCTTGTTGAAAGCGAAGCGTCGCCTCCCCACGATCACGGCCGTGCGCGTGGCAGCCGGGAAGAAGGTTCGATTTGGCGATCCACACGTCATCTTCATCCCGGCGCAACTGAATCTTTGAAAGCGGCACGATCATTGGCGAAAGAATAGAAGCCGTGCGATGGCGGGTCAACGTCCGTAACCGCAGGCAACCAAAATCTCCGTTACCCCAAAACGCCGCCACCTCACTTCGGTTCCCACAACTCAACAGGATTGCCCTCGGGATCATGCAGGCGGGCGAAGCGGCCGTTCGGATACGTCTCGGGATCGACGCGCACTTCGATGTTTTGGACGCGAAGTTGCGCGATCATGGCGTCGAGGTTGCGCACGCGGAAGTTGATCATCCACTGCTTTTCGATGTTGCCGAAATAGTCAGTGTCGATCGCGAAGGGAGCGAAGGCGGTCGGCCCAGCTTCCTGCGACCAGGTCTTTTGATTGTAATCCGTGGGCACCAAATCGATGCCGAGTGTGTCCTTATACCATTGAGCGAGCGCTGTTGAATTTTTCGCGCGAAAGAAGAAACCGCCGATGCCGGTGACGCGTTCCATGATGGGCCAGAGTGAAGGGATTGATCGTTCGTTGCCGAGCTTCAATTATTGTTGTCGTCGATCACCTGTTCGATTCAGTGGGCACCGCGTTGCTCGAGCAGTTCAACAATCTCGTTGTGGCCGCGTCGCGTCGCCCAGGCGAGCGGCGTTGTCCACGGCGGATCATCAGACCGTTTTGGCCGAGCGCCGCGAGAGAGAAGAAATTCGACCATCTCTTTCCGTCCGAATTTCGCGGCCCAGCCGAGCGGCGTGGAGCAGATGTCTTCATCGCGCGCGTGCAGGTCCGCGCCGCGATCGAGGAACCAAGTGGCTTTTTCCACGTTCCCACCACCCGCGAGATGGTGCAGTGCCGTCGCGCCCAACCAGTCGGTGGCATTTGCATTCATCCCGTGGTGGAAGAGAAGTTCGTTCAGCTCGCGCGTTTTCGCCCCGACAGACCAGCTCGGAAAAGTGACGCGGCGCGGAAGGTCGGGCTGATAGCGCAACATCAGGCGCACGAACGCCTCCTGACCTTCGCCCGCTGCATTCGCCAGCGCCTCGGGATTATTGGCCAGCGCAGGGTTCGCCGCGAATACCGCCGCCCCTGTGAGAACATCGCCGCTGTAAGCGAGCAGGTGAACCGCGCGTGATGCGCCGTAAGAACACAGCAGTTCGACCATTTCAGTGTTCGGTTTGACGTAAGAATAACCAGCCGTGGCCAGCGCAGCACTCAACGTATCGGCGGAACTCTCGACTTCCACATTGGGATGCGCGCCGTGTGCCAGCAGGAGTTTCACGATTTCAATGTGGCCCCTGACGGCAGCGGAATGCAGTGCGTGGCCACGCGGCGCGATGCCTTCCTCCGGCAAGTTCGGGTCCGCGCCGCGATCGAGGAGCAGCTTCACGATCTCCATGTGTCCGCCGGCGGCCGCGTTGCGCAGCGGTGTACCGGAGCACGCATAGTAAGTGACGGCGTCTGAAGAGCGATTGGCCAGCGAAGTATCTTCAACGCACAACTGGCGCACGCGATCCAAATCGCCGAACCACGCCGCAGTGCAGATGTCGCAATAGGCGCCGCGAGCGCGCAGGTTTTCGTAAATGGCCCGAGGTTTCGGAAAGTTTTCCGGCACACGATCCCGGCCACGATAATGGTAATCACCGTTGTTGAGATGAATCGGCCGCGCGCCATCACAGCGCCTGGCGTTGATGTCTGCGCCGCGCGCGAGTAGTTCGTCGATGACATCAATCTGGCGCGTCATCGCTGCCCAATGAATCGGTTGGTTGGATCGCAGGTCGCCGACGTGGAGCAATTCGGGTGAGGCATCGAGGAGGCCCCGCACCTTGGCGAGGTCATGCTGGCGAATGGCTTCAGCGATCGGTTCTCCTTTCGACGAGATGTTGTGTCGCGACGCGAGCTTCGTCTTCAGCAACGTTTCCATTTCGGCATAACCACGGTCGCGCGCGATCTGCAGGAGCGAATCGTTGACCGCGAGGCCGATCGGATTGGGATCGCGTTCGAGCAGAAATTCGGTGACGGCGAGCTGGTTCTCGCGCACGGCGAAGTAAAGCGGCTTTCGGTAATGGAACTGACAGCGCACCAGCGGCGGGTCTTTGTGAACCAGCCGTTCGACCGCCGCCAAATCTCCAGCAATGCAGGCGCAGAAGAGCGCCCACACCTCCGTGCCTATTCCAGACGACCACACCAACGGCTCGTTCTTTTTCAGTTCGTCAGGCTGAGTCATCTTGATCGAGCGTGATCACGGCGTTTATTCGTGTCACATCCAAATTGTTGCCGCTCGAGATGGAAACGCGTGAGCCGGAATCACAGCCGTCGATCGTGTTCCGGGAGGATGGGGTGGCCGACGGGACTCGAACCCGCAACAGCCAGCTCCACAAGCTGGGACTCTACCATTGAGCTACGACCACCAATCCGGGCGGCGAAACTAGTTTTCATTCCCGATGACGTCAAGCCGCCGTACGGGACCGCACCTCACCCGTATCGATACGGCGCGGACAACGTGAACGTGTTGGGCAGATGCCGCACCTCGTTGATTTCGCCTTCGCGCAGGAGCACTTCCACAATGTCGAAGCGGATTTTCACCTGCGGGTTCTTGATCAACGTGAGGTAATCGAGCGCGCACTGTGAGAGCAGGCGTTTCTTGCGCGCGTTCACAGCTGCGGCGGGGCGCACCCAGTCTTCGCTCGATCGCGTCTTCACTTCCACGAAGACCAGGCAGTCGGCGTCTCGAAAGACGAGGTCGATTTCGCCGCGCGTGGATCGGAAATTCGCCGTGAGAAACTTCAGGCCGAGCCGTTGCAAGTGGCGCTTCGCTGCGCGTTCACCGAGCACGCCGTGACGCAGGTGCAATGGCAACTCGCGCCGGGAAATGAGAGCGCGAATTTTCGTGAAAAGGTTCATGCGGCGACGATCGCGACTGTTTGCGAAGACGCCGTAGCCGTCAATGCCTACAGCGCGGCCCGCGGCGGCTCAGGTGTTTCGAGGAGCAACTCGGGCGCGGGAATCGGCTGCGGCTTCATCGGCGAAAAGCTGCGTCGGTGCAGCGGACACGGCCCGCGTTGCACCAGAGCCGCCAGATGCCGCTCGGTGCTGTAGCCCTTGTGTTCCGCGAAACCGTAGCCAGGCCACTGTTTGTCGAAGTCGATCATCATTCGATCGCGCGTGACTTTCGCCAGCACGCTCGCCGCGGCAATGGAGTAACTCCGAGCGTCGCCATCGATGACGGGGGTCTGCGGCCAGCGCACGCTGGAGATTTGATTTCCATCCACAAGCACGTGCGCGGGTTGCGGAGTAAGCTGGACGAGCGCATCATTCATCGCGCGAAACGTCGCCTGAAGAATGTTGATCTCGTCGATGAGTGTGTGGTCGCACAACGCGATGGCGTAGCGAATCTCGGCGCGAGCGGTGAGCGCGGCAAAAAAGTGATCACGCTCTTCTGGAGTGAGCTGCTTCGAATCGTTCAGCCCCCGGAGCGCCCGAGGCAATCCGTTCACAATCCATTCCGCCGGGAAAATGACAGCAGCGGCAACAACAGGCCCGGCCAGCGGCCCTCGGCCCGCTTCGTCAACGCCGGCAATTTCAGTGAACCCGCGCGCGAGCAATTCGCGTTCGTAACGGAATCGGGATTTGCCGGCGGGTTTCAACACGCGGTCAAGCTATCGTCATGGAAAGTGGCGGCCAACGAAGAAATCCGCGGGACAAACATTTACCGGCAGGTTGAAGTGCGAACTGCGCGTCCACGTCACGGCGTGATTCGACGAGCGCGAAACAAACGTTCAGCGGAGCCGATGCGCACGGTTCCTTCGACAGAACTCACGTTGTTCGTGACGGCGAGCACGAATGGCGCTGCCCCGGGAACGGGCGCGGCCCCGGCGACAATCGGCGCAGTGGCCGGAATCGTCGGCGCGGCGGGCATCACTTGCGCGGCGATCTCTCGATTCAACGCCGGCTTGTTTGCGGGCGAGGAGGAAAATGTTCCATCGATGATCACGAGTTGATTGAGCGTGCGGTTCGTCCCGGTGACCCGAAAACCGAACCGCCCTCGATCCAAGGTCGCTTCGCGCTTGAAGCGCGCGGGCATGTCGCTGAGCGCCTTGCTCGCGACGACACGATCTTCAGCGCGAGTGAGCTGCTCCGAAACAACTCCCTCGTACACGGAACCGTCCGCATCGGTGACGCGCACGATTTCATTCGTGTGCTCGATGCTGAAGCGCGCCAGCACCGCCATATCCGCAGCGACCGATTGCTTCGCCTTGTCTTCCAACTGAATCCGGGAGAACGGCTCGGTGCGACGAGCGCGCGTGAAGGTATTCAGCGCCAACTCCCGTTCGGGCCCTTCAGTCGCTTTCGAGGGCGTGGGTGGCGCCTGTTGATTGACGTAGTTGTTTGCGAGCGTGGTGGAACTATCGCGATTCACGTTGTCCACTGCGCCGTTGCGCGCATTCCCGGCAAGCCCGCCGCGAAGCTGCTGCTGCTGTTGATTGCTTCGGACCGCAAAGTTCTCCGGCGTGGATTGGTCCGCGCGATTTTCCACGAAAGCATTCTGAGACGGGTCGCTGCGATAACCACGTTGCACCGCGCTGTTCTTCGCCAGCGCCTGTGCAGCGGCGGCGGGAGATTGTGGCGCGTTGGCCGCAGGCGCAGCCGCAACCGAGCCGGCGTTACTTTCGAGCGGAACGGAAATACTGGAACTCAATACGGAAGTGTCGGCACTGGCGGCCAACGGGTCCGTATCCAGAACTTCCACATTCGCGAAATCCATTCTGCCAAGCGAAACGATTCCTCGAGGCGCGTTGGACGAAGGCTGAGCGGCTGGCGCGATACTGCCGCCGCCGCCGGCTTGCCGATTTGCGGGCCGCTCAAAATCCTTGGTAGTGAAAAGGGCTTCCTCCTTGATCGTCGGCATCGATTCGGGCTCTGCGAGTTTCTTCGTGGCGATGTCTCCTTCGTTATCGCGAGATGATTCGCGCGGCGGCACGTCTGCTTTCGCCAACTCGGTCTTTCCGTTGAAGGGCTGCGACTCCTGGAAAACCATCCATCCGCCCATGCCGAGCAACGCGACGAGGCCGAACGAGATCGTGACCATGCGCCACGCGGAGAACCAGCTTGCGATGCCAGGGCGAGACTCGCTGCGGTGCTTCGTCGCGAACTGCCGCGTTACTTCGCCCTGCAACAAACGTCGAGACGCCGGGTGCAGCGAAAACTCACCGCCACGTTCACGGCGTTCACGTGCGTGACGTTGCAACAGCTCTTCAGCTTTGTTTTGCGGTTGTTCCGGCATCTGGTCGTTAGACGGACATTGTCCTGGTTTTCTCCCGTGAATTCGCGGCGGTCGGAAAATACTTCCCCGCAATGATCTCAAGCTTGTCGAGGCATTTGCTCAGTCGCGAGCTCACGGTCTTCGGGTTCAACTCGAGCGTGGCTGCAATTTCCTCGTAGCTCAGGTCGGCAAAGTAGCGCAGCTCGATGACTTCCCGACATGGTCCGCCGAGCTCAGCCAGTGCGTGTGTGATGAGTCCCGCGTCTTCGGTATTGATCAACACACGATCTGGTCCCGGCGCGTGCGCCGGCGGATCGATCGGCACGCCGTCTCGATCATCGACGTTGAGTGAAATGGGCTTATGTCCGCCGCCGCGTTTGGCCGCGCGCTGTTTCTGCAGATAGTCGTGCGCCTTGTTGGCGGCGATGCGGAAGAGCCATGTCTGAAATTGCGAGTTCCGCTGAAACGTGTGCAGGTTCTTGATGACAGTTAAAAAAGTTTCCTGACAAATCTCTTCCACGTCTTCCGTCGAAAAATCCGAACTGAGCTGAAAAACGAATCGTCCCGCCGCGGCGTAGTGCAGGTCGAACAACTCATCCCACGCTTCCGCTTCGCCGCCGAGGCAGCGCGCGAGCAGTTGGGATTCGGCGTTCATGCCGCGGAAAATAAAGCATGAGCGTGCGTTTGGCGAGAGTCCCGCGAGCGCGGTGCAAGGTGGCGAACGATCAAGAGCGAATCATCGCTTGCCCGCTCGCGACTCCGGGCTAGGTTCCGCCAGTCTCAACCGAGACTGTCCTCGCGCTGGTCGTTTTGACGGCGCGGAGAGCTGAAGAAGTTAACAAGGAGATGGCAATGAAGAAGACTGTATTGAGAGCGCTTGCGCTCTGTCTCACCACGGCCTTCGCGACCAGTTCCATGGTTGCGCAGGATTACGACACGAAACCAGGCAGCGGCAAGTCCGGCGTAAATCCCGTCGGGGCGCCGCCCGGAAGCATCGGTTCGAGCTCGAGCTCCGGTCTCGGATCGACCACGAGCGCTGCCATGAGCAAACCTGTTCGCCTCAGTAAACTCATGCGGCAAGGTATCAACGGCCAAACGGGCCAAAGTCTCGGCACGGTTCAGGACGTCCTTATTGACCCGTCAACCGGTCAGGCACAATTCGCTGTAATCTCGTTAAGCGGCGCGTCAGCCGGATCACCGGGCAGCAGCAGCACGGCGACCAGCGGCATCGGATCGACGAGTACTTCAAGTGCGGGCGGCAGCCTCGTGGCGGTGCCGTGGAGCCTGGTGCAGCAGAGCGGGATCGATCAATTCACGTTGAACGTCGATCAGGCCAGACTGCAGAGCGCGCCGACATTCACATCGGCAAGCTGGCCTTCCATGGATTCCTCGTGGAGTCAGCAGGTCAACTCGCATTTCGGGGTAAGTGGTTTGGGAGCGCCGGGAAGCAGCAGCGGCAGCGGCTCGGGTCTGGGCAATCCTTCCACGCCTGGATTGCCGCCGACTCCCGGCACGCCTGACATCAACTCGCCGAACAGCACGCCAGGCAGTGGACTGGGTTCGCCGGGCAGCCGCACGGGCGTAGGCACGCCAGGATCAAGTGGCCGAGGCACTGGCACCGGCACGTCAGGTTCCAGCGGCACCTCGGGATCTAGCGGCTCGGCAGGTTCCGGCGCGGGCGCGGGCGGCGGAAAATAGTCAATGTTGCGACAACTCCGGGGACGCACTGTTCCCGGAGTTGCATCCCCGAGCATTGCGCGATTGCGGCGCGCGATCCCCGGAAATTCAAAATCCCTCGATGATAAGAATTTTTGTCCGCAATCGCCGCGACCGTTCACGCTTCATCGGCCGGCGCGGGTGGATCGTCAGCAGACGCCGGGCGCGCAATTTTCCTTCGACACATGCGGCCATTGTTTTTTGTCACGAGCACGAGATTGCTGATGCTGAAGTGCTCGTGCGCTTCGGTGAACCAGGCACGGCGGATGTCGCGATCAATCTTCCAACTGAGCTGTCGACCGGTTGCGCCGTGGGCGAGGAATGGTTGGAACTTGCCGACCAACTCGCGCCGATGACGAATAGTTGATGGCAGAGGCGGCTTCGTGCTGATCAACATTCCTTTCACGCGCATCAAGCGGGAAGCTGCCGGAACCAAGCGAGCGAACGCTATCCAGAACCGATCTTCCACGCAGTGCTGACGCTGATCATCAGCGCCATGATGCTCATGATGGCGGTGAATCCGAACAGAAAGAAAAGCGTTCCGGACGAGGCGATGAGAGTGATGATGGCCGCCACTCCGCCCAGGCTTGAATCGCTGCCGCGATAGAGAATTCGAGCGCCAGCACCGCTGAACAAACCGATGAGGATGACAAGAAGAGAAAGGGCGAATCCCATCGCGACCGCGAGCCCGACGACGATTCCCACGCCCAAAGCCGCGCCGAGAAACGCTCCGAGCGCGCCGAGAAAGATGTTCCCCTGCAATCTCGGCGCAGCGGTCGGCATGGCGCTCTTCTGAATGTATCGCGACGGTTCCGTCGGCAGCATCATGGGCGGCGGTGAGGCGGCGGTGCTTGCCTGATGACTGACACGCAAGCCTCCGGTCGTTCCGGGAGACACCGCCGCGATTGAGAGAACGGCAGGCGTGATAATGGGTTGCGGGAACATCTGGCCGAGAACGGTATTGGCGGCATCGGTACCATCGGTGCCGCAGGTCGGGCATTGCACCGAAAACGGCACGCGCCCGTCGACCGGTTCCAAATCAAATTTGAACTTCTGCCCGCAGTGACATTGCAGCTTGAGTTCCATGCGTTCTTCAGGTTGCGTCGCTAACCCGACAAGTCAGTCGCTGTTTGGGATGGGGCTGAAACAGCCGGGATTGCGCGTGCCAGTTTGTTAGAGGTTTGCAGCCTCGTTGTCGAGGCGTGAAACGTAACTTCCCGGAAACGCTTTCGTGGCGGAGATGACCAAGGCTCGCAACCGGAAACGAGGCGTTACGGCGTGGGGAGATCGAGGCGGAACCGGCCGTTCGTAATCGAGAGGCCCGGACCGCTGGCCGTAAACACTCCGAAAATTTCTGCACCTTCAGTGCTGATGAAAACCGATCCCGAGGTCGCAGACGTTGCGGTTTCAGTGCCGGCGTAAACACCGGTGCGATAGGTAACCGTGGCCTGATCCGTGATCGGATACATTGTCAGGCCGGCAAAGACGTTAGAGACGGAAAGGATCAACCCTCGTCCCCCGGTGGAATCACTCATCGTTCCGTCCACTGCGCTGCAATAGATCGCGAAGTTGGTTTCCGTTACCATCACGGAAAAGATGTTGTCTGTCGCAAGTTCGCGGCTCACCCGCATGTTGATACCGTTCACTCGCGCGGAAATCGTGTTTCGACTCAAATCTGCCGGAAAAA
>Ga0193706_1001548_pt1 | contig 10094 bp, 9 predicted proteins | sample U3c1metaG_FD_160130 | JGI IMG/M metagenome (GOLD analysis project Ga0193706, IMG submission 160130) | Soil microbial communities from a riparian zone of the East river system, Colorado, United States - U3c1 | ecosystem: Environmental > Terrestrial > Soil > Riparian zone | place: USA: East River... | reverse complement strand
GCTTCCAGAACGGCCGCCCCTCCGGCGTCTCGTAGACGATGTTCGCGGCGCGCGAGAAGGCGCCGATGTAGCCGGACGCCGACCACAGGGCGACGGCGAGGCCGACGACGAACAGGATCCCCGCCGCGCCGCGGTTGGAGGTGATCGACTCGATCGGCCCGGAGAAGGTGTCGGCGGCGGTGCTCGGCCCGACGGCGGTGACGATGTCCGTGAGCTTTCTCGTCGTCTCCTGCGGATCGCCGACGAGGCCGATCACCGACACGAGCGCGATCAGCGCCGGGAACAGCGCGAGCAGCCCGTAGTAGGTGAGGGCGGCGGCCCAGTCGGTCATGCCGTCCTCGTTGAACTCCTGGACGGTGCGCTTCAGGGTCGGGAAGAGGGATGTGCGCGTGTCGGTGCCGACAGGGCGGTAGTCCATGCGCCGCCGGGCGGGGGCGTCGCCGGAGGGCTGGGCGCCGGCAGGGGCTTCGCCGGCGGGGGCTTGGCGCTCTCGCGCGTGCGCGTCGCCTTCGTGCGGGTCGTGCGCCTCCAGGTCCGCGCGTGCGCGGCGCGCCGCGTCGACGTCGGGGTCGCTGTCGGCTCGATGGGTCCGGTCGGGCTTCGCCATGCCCCCGTGGGGCTACCCACCTTTTCCGCAACCATGCGCCAGCGGTCAGCCGTTCGACCGCCGGTGCCGGCGCTAGCCTGTCCGCCCCCGTGGAGTACCCGAGCGAGACGTTCACCGAGGCCGAGCGCGCACGACTGGCGCCGCACGTCAGCGACCTCGACGCGCCGGTGTTCGCGCTGTTGAACCTGCCGGAGACCGTGAAGGGCGCGCTGTTCGCGCGCTACTCGCGCTATCCGGGGACGCTGCGCCGGCTGTTCCTCGACGAGTTCGCCGATTCGCTGCCGGAGCTGCCTGCGGGCTGGAGCACGAGCGGCGAGGGCGACCGGGCGGCGGAGCTGTACGAGAGGATCTTCCTCGGCTACGGCGACGACTCGGTCGCGCAGCTCGGTGGCGCGCACGTCGCCTGCGAGTGGGTCTCGAACGTGCTGACGAAGGTGCTGCAGCGGCCGCGGCTGGGCGCGTACCTGGAGCAGTCGACGCGCTACATCGCGTACGACGCGCCGATGGGCGGGCGGGGACCGGATCGCTACCGCTACTACCGCGACGCCGAGCTGGGCGCCGAGTACGAGGCCGCGATGGACGAGCTGTTCGCGACCTACTCGTCGGCGATCCCGCGCGTCTCGGCGTGGGCGGCGGAGCAGTTCCCCCGCCGCGACGGCGAGTCCGAGCCGGCGCACGCACGCGCCGTCAAGGCGAAGGCGCTCGACCTGCTGCGCGGCCTGCTGCCGGCCGCGTCGCTCTCGCACATGGGGATCTTCGCGACCGGCCAGACGTACGAGCAGCTGATCCTGCACCTGCTCGCGCACCCGCTGCCGGAGGCGCAGCGCTGCGGCCGCATGCTGCTGACCGCCGTGCAGTCGACGATCCCCAGCTTCGTCACCCGCGTCGAGCGGCCCGACCGCGGCGGCGCATGGGTCGACTTCCTGCGCACGCGTGCCGAGACCGGGCGGGCCTGGGCGGCGCGGCTCGGGCTTGACGAGACCGAGGGCGGGGCCGAGGCAGGCCCGTCCGTGAAGCTGCTGCGCGTCGACGGCGACGAGGACGACCTGATCGCCGCGCTGCTGTTCGAGGCCTGCGGCGTGCCGGAGGAGCGCGCCCGCGCGGCGGCGGTCGCGCTCGACGGCGCGCGCCGCGGGGAGCTGGTGCGCGACCTCGTCGGCGCGCGCGAGAACCGCCGCCACCGTCCCGGGCGCGGCTTCGAGGCGCTTCGGTACCGCTTCGAGATCGTCTCCGACTACGGCGCGTTCCGCGACCTGCAGCGCCACCGCATGCTGACGTGCCAATGGCAGGCGCTCACGCCGGACCTCGGAGCGGAGGTGCCGGAGGAGGTGGAGCTGGCGGGCGCCGGCGACGACTACCGCCGTGCCCTCGAGATCTCGCGAGCCGAGTACGAGCGCCTCGCCGCCGCCGGCCTGCGCGAGGCCGCGCCCTACGCGGTCTGCCTCGGCTATCGCATCCGCTACGTGCTCGACATGAACGCGCGCGCCGCGATGCAGCTGATCGAGCTGCGCTCCGGCCGCGAGGGCCATCCGTCCTACCGCGCCGTCGCGCACGCGCTGCACGCCGCGATCGCCGACGTCCACCCCGCCGTCGGCGCCGCGATGACGCACGTCGACCGCGAGACCGAGCCGCGCCTGGAGCGCATCCTGTCCGAGATGCGCACGCAGGCGAAGCAGGACGCGGCGGGCGCCTGACGCGGAACGCCATCCTGCCCGAGGGTCGCGTGACGACCTCAGGGCAGGACGGCGGCCCCGGCCGTCAGTCCTCCGTCTGCTCCGCCGCCACCTTCGCCTCGAGCTGCGCCATCACGTCCGGGTCGCGCAGCGTCGTCACGTCGCCGAGCGCGCGGCCCTCGGCGATGTCGCGCAGCAGGCGGCGCATGATCTTGCCCGAGCGCGTCTTCGGCAGGTCGTCGGCCCACACGATCCGCTTCGGGCGCGCGAACTTGCCGATCCGCTCGGCGACGACCTTACGGATGCCGGCCTCGACCTCGTCGCCCGGCTCGGTGCCGCCGGTGAGCGTGACGAACGCGCAGATCGCCTGGCCCGTGTCCTCGTCGGACTGGCCGATCACGGCCGCCTCGGCGACCAGCTCGTGCGCGACGATCGCCGACTCGACCTCGGCCGTCGAGAGCCGGTGACCGGAGACGTTGACGACGTCGTCGATCCGGCCGATCACCCACAGGTAGCCGTCGCGGTCGCGGCGCGCCGCGTCGCCGACGAGGTACGTCTCGCGACCGAAGCGCGAGAAGTACGTCTCGACGTAGCGCTCGTCCTCCTTGTAGAGGCCGCGCAGCATCGACGGCCACGGCTGCGTGAGGATCAGCAGCCCCTGTCCGTTCTCGACCGGCTGTCCGTCGGACTCCCCGACGACCTCGGCGAAAACGCCTGGGAACGGCGTCGTCGCCGAGCCCGGCTTCGTCGCCGTGATCCCCGGCAGCGGCGTGATCATGATCGCGCCGGTCTCCGTCTGCCACCACGTGTCGACGATCGGGCAGCGCCCGCCGCCGATCACCTTGTGGTACCAGAGCCATGCCTTGGGATTGATCGGCTCGCCGACCGATCCCAGCAGCCGCAGCGCGCTCAGGTCGTATCTCGCCGGGATGTCCGCGCCCCACTTGATGAACGTGCGGATCGCGGTCGGCGCGGCGTAGAGGATCGTCGCTCTCGCCTTCTCCGCGACCTCCCACCAGATCCCGTTGTGCGGGTAGTCGGGCGCGCCCTCCCACATCACCGATGTCGCGCCGTTGCAGAGCGGCCCGTAGACGATGTACGAGTGGCCGGTGACCCAGCCGACGTCGGCCGCGCACCAGTAGACGTCCGTCTCCGGCTTCAGGTCGAAGACGTATCTGTGCGTCGCGGAGACGCCCGTCAGGTAGCCGCCCGTGGTGTGGAGGATGCCCTTCGGCTTCGCCGTCGAGCCGGACGTGTAGAGGATGAAGAGCGGGTCCTCGGCGTCCATCGGCTCGGCCGGACACTCGGGGTCGGCCGCCGCGAGCGCCTCGTCGTAGAACACGTCGCGCCCCTCGCGCATCTCGCACGAGGCACCCGTGTGCCGCACGACGACGATCGTCTCCAGCGTGGCGAGGTCGCCCATGACCTCGTCGACCGAGGCCTTGATCGGCGCCGTCTTGCCCTTGCGCCGCGCGCCGTCGACGGTGATCAGCGCCTTCGCCTCGGAGAACTCCATCCGCTCGCGCACCGACTCGGCGCTGAAGCCGCCGAAGACGACGTTGTGCGGCGCACCGACGCGCGCGCACGCGAGCATCGCGACGACGACCTCCGGGATCATCGGCAGGTAGATCCCGACGACGTCGCCCTTGCGGATGCCGAGCTCCTTCAGCGCGTTCGCGAAGCGCTGCACGTCGCGGTGCAGCTCGGCGTACGTGACGTCGCGCGTCTCGCCCTCCTCGCCGTGCCAGTGGTAGGCGACGCGATCGCCGCGGCCGGCGGCGACATGCCGGTCGAGGCAGTTGTGCGAGACGTTCAGCTTGCCGCCGGTGAACCACTTGTAGAAGGGCGGGTTCGCGTCGTCGAGGACAAGGTCCCAGGGCTCGAACCAGTCGAGCTCCTGCGCCTGCCTCGCCCACCAGGCCTGCGGGTCGCGCGCCGCCTCCTCGTAGATCGCGGGGTCGCTTAGCAACGCGCTCGCACGGAACGCCTCGGATGGCTCGAAGCGCTCGATCGCGAGCATCGCCTCGAGCTCCTGCTCGAGCGTGGACCCGCCCTCGGTGGCTGCGCCGTCAGACATCTCGCTCCTCTCGGATGACAGTCGGGAGTCGCGGGTCGGCGGCTCCGCGTCCTCTACTTCTACCCGCCCGCGCGCCGTGACGACGCCCGGCCGCCACGAGGCCGCCGCGCACAGGTCCTGCTCGGCTACGATCGCCCCGGCGGGACACAGCAACGAGCGGAGATGGCATGAGCGACGGGCCGACGACATTCCCGCTGGACGAGAGCGATCTCCCGACGCACTGGGTCAACATCGCACCGGACCTGCCCGAGCCGCCGCTCCCGCCGCTCCATCCCGGAACGCTCCAGCCCGCCGGCCCCGACGACCTCGCCGCGATCTTCCCGCCCGCGATCATCGCCCAGGAGATGGCGGGCGAGCCGCTGGTGCCGATCCCGCAGCAGGTGCGCGACGCCTACAAGCTGTGGCGGCCGACGCCGATGTTCCGCGCCGAGCGCCTCGAGCGCGTGCTCGACACGCCCGCGCACATCTACGTCAAGTACGAGGGCGTCTCGCCGGCCGGCTCGCACAAGCCGAACAGCGCGATCGCGCAGGCATACGAGAACGCGCGCGCCGGGGTCAGAAAGCTGGTGACGGAGACGGGCGCGGGCCAGTGGGGCTCGGCGCTCGCGTTCGCCTGCAGCCTGTTCGGGCTCGAGTGCGAGGTCTTCATGGTCGGCTCGAGCTACGACCAGAAGCCGTACCGCCGCTCGATGATGGAGACGTGGGGCGCGACCGTGCACCGCTCGCCGAGCGACCTGACGGAGGCCGGGCGCGCGCAGGCCGAGCACACGAGCGGCTCGCTCGGGATCGCGATCTCCGAGGCGGTCGAGGTCGCCGCGAGAGCGGCCGACGCCAACTACGCGCTCGGCTCGGTGCTGAATCACGTCTGCCTGCACCAGACGGTGATCGGGCAGGAGGCGATGACGCAGCTCGAGCTCGCCGGCGAGGCGCCCGACGTCGTCGTCGGCTGCGTCGGCGGCGGCTCGAACTTCGCCGGGCTCGCGTTCCCGTTCGTGCGGCTCGTGCTGCGCGGCCGCGCGCGCACGCGCTTCCTCGCCGCCGAGCCGGCCGCCTGCCCGACGCTCACACGTGGCGCCTACCGCTACGACTTCGGCGACACCGCCGGCCTCACGCCGCTGCTGCCGATGTACACGCTCGGCCACGACTTCGTGCCGCCGCCGATGCACGCCGGCGGCCTGCGCTACCACGGCGACGCGCCGCTGCTGTGCGCACTCGTGAGCTCCGGCCTCGTCGAGGCGCGCGCGTACCGCCAGAACGACGCGTTCGCGGCCGCGCTGCAGTTCGCGCGCACGCAGGGGATCATCCCCGGCCCCGAGCCCGCGCACGCCGTGCGCGCCGCGATCGACGAGGCGCTCGCCGCGCGCGAGGCGGGCGAGAAGCGGGTGATCCTGCTCGGCCTCTCCGGCCACGGCCACTTCGACCTCGCCGCCTACGACGCCTACCTCGCAGGAACGCTCGAGGACCCCGAGTTCGCCGCCGCCGACATGGCCGCCGCGCTCGCCCGCCTGCCGGACGCGCCGGCGATCGTCTGAGGTCGGGACAGTTGCCACGACCGGAGACTTATGCCACACTCGATTCGGTATGGCACACTCATCTCGTGCGGTCCCCCTTCGTATCGGTCGCCAAGGGCGGGTCGTCATTCCGGCTGAGATGCGGCGAGAGTTGGAGATCGAGCCGGGTGAGACGCTGATGGCTCACGTGGAGTCGCATCGGCTCGTGCTGGAGCGGCGAGAGGAGATCTTGGAGCGCCTGCGGAAGGAGCTGCGCGGCACGCGCCCGAAGGGGCGGAGTGCAGTCGATGAGCTGATTGCCGAGCGTCGTGCCGAGGCGAGACGCGACGCGGCTGAGTATGAGCGACGCAGCTGAGGCGGTTCTCGACGCCTCGGCGCTCATCGCGCTGCTGTGGGAGGAACCCGGAGCGGACGCGGTCGAGCCGCTCCTGAGCCGCTCTGCCATCTCCGCGGTGAACTGGGCCGAGGTCTTGCAGCGCTATCGGGCTCACGGCGTTGAGACGGCCGGAAAGCGCGAGAGCGTCGAGGCGCTCGGCGTCAGCGTCGAGGACTTCTCCGCCGAGGATGCCGAGACGGTCGCCGAGCTGTGGCGGCCGACGCGTAGAGCCGGCTTGTCGCTGGCCGATCGCGCCTGCCTGGCGCTGGCGCGACGCCTCGGCCTCGCCGCCTACACCGCCGATCGCGATTGGCGCAAGGTCGACGTTGACGTCGAAGTCGTCGTGATCCGCTGACGGGCAGAGGCGGGCCTCTATCGCCCGCTACGGGCCGGCGGAGCGGATGCCGCAGACGTTCGTGCTGCCAAACAGCGCTCAGCGCCGCTTCTTGCGCTTGCGCTTCGACGTCGCCGGATCGGGGCCCGTGAGCTCCGACGCGTCGTCCGGCACCGTGAGCTGGTCCGGTGGCGTGAGATCCCCGCCGCCGCGGCGCGCCTCGGCGTCGCGTACGCGCTGCTCGCGCATCTCCGCGGCCGACGGCCAGGGCATCGCCTCGCCGCTCTGCCACGCCGGTGGGATCGCGCCGCTGACGGAGCGCCCGACGAACAGGATCGCGAGCGCGGCCAGCCAGTAGACCTGCACGATCGGGATCGGCACGAGCATGAGCACGAACAGCGCGCCGGAGATCACGCCGAGGTAGCCCAGGAAGCGCGTCAGCAGGCCCACGCGCATCGCGTTGACGGAGATCAGCACGATCGCCAGCGCGAGCGCGAGCTGCACCACGACCCCGAACAGCGGCGGCACACCGGCCTCGATCGCCTTGCGCGCCTCCTCGTAGGTCTGCGACCCCTGCGTCGCAAAGTGCTCGACGTTGACGCCGAGCGCGATCTGGGACGCGAGCGTGAAGATCGCGACGCCGAAGCCGCCGACGAACGGCAGCGGGCGGATCTGCCACGGCACGTCGGGGTTGCGCGCGCGCGTCGCGCGGTAGAGGAAGTCGAGCACGAAGGCGATCGCGATCGCCCCGATCACCGAGCAGGCGGCGGTGACGTACAGCGACGCCTGGTTCTCGTGGTAGAAGAGCATCGCGGCCGGGAGGTTGTCCGGCGGGGCGCCCGCGGCGACCCGTCCGACGAGGCCGCCGAGCAGCGTGAAGACCGACGCGACGCCAGCGACGATCGCCATGCGCGGCCGCTCCCGCCTCTCCGCCTGCACCAGCTCTTCGGTCGCCATGGGGCGCACATGCTAGTGCGGCGGTCCGCGGACCGCCCCACGACCGGCCGGCGACGACCCAGGAGGGTTTGGCGAAACCCCCGCGGGTTTCGCCAAACCCTCTTAGACTCGACAAGGTGGAGATCCACGAGGTGATGACGGCTTCGGTCGTGACGGCCGAGCCGGCCACTCCGGTGCAGGAGGTCGCCGCGCTGATGCGCGAGCGCAACGTCGGCTCGGTGGTGCTCGTGCGCGACGGCGAGCCGGTCGGCATCGTGACCGACCGCGACCTCGCGATCGGCGTGCTCGCCGATGGCCGCCATGGCGACGACCACGCGAGCGACCACGCGAGCGCTCCGGTCGTCACCGGCGACGCCGCGATGGACGTGACCGCGGCCGCCGAGCTGATGGTGCGCCACGGCATCCGGCGCCTGCCGATCGTCGGCGGCGGCACGAGCGCGGCGGGCGGCCGGCTCACCGGGATCGTCACGCTCGACGACATCGCCGCCCGTACGGGCGACGCGGCGCTCGTCGCCCAGCTCGCCTCGCGGATCACGCGCGCGGCGCTGCCCGACTTCTACTTCCACCAGCGGGGCGGCTGAGCGGCGATGGCGAGCGGACCGATCGTCGTCTACGGGGCGACGGGCTTCACCGGCACGCTCGTCACGCACGAGCTGCGACGGCGCGGCCTGTCGTGCGTGCTCGCCGGCCGCAGCGCCGACAAGCTGGCGCGACTCGCGGACGAGGTCCGTGGAGCCGGCGGCGACGGCGCCGCCGAGGTCGCGACGCGAGCCGTCGCGCTTGACGACCGCGACGGGCTGCGCCACCTGCTCGGCGACGCGGCGGTCGTGATCAACTGCGCGGGGCCGTTCATCCGCTACGGCGAGCCGGTCGTGCGCGCTGCGGTCGAGACCGGCACGCACTACGTCGACACGACCGGCGAGCAGCCCTACATGCAGCTGCTGCAGGAGCGCTACGACGACCCCGCCCGCGCCGCCGGCGTGGCGGTCGTGCCGGCGATGGGCTTCGACTACGTGCCGGGCGACCTGCTCGCCCACGTGACGGCGCAGGGGCTCGAGCCGCTGCGCGAGCTCGTGCTCGCCTACGCGCCGCGGAGCGTCCAGCCGACGCGCGGCACGCTGCGCTCAGCGCTCGGGATGCTGGCCGCGAAGGGCGTGCTGTACGAGGACGGCGACTGGCGCCCCGCCCCGCCCATCCCAGAGCGGCGCCGCTTCCCGTTCCCCGAGCCGGTCGGCATGCAGCCCGTGATGCGCTACCCCTCGGGTGAGGTGCTGACGGTGCCGCGCCACGTGCGCACGCGCAAGCTGACGTCGCTGATCACGGTCGAGACGTTCGCCGGCACGCCGAAGGCGGCGCCCTTCGTCCCGCTGACCGCCCCGGCGCTGGCGCTCGCGCTGCGTTCGCCGCTCGCCGGCCTGCTCGAGCCGCTGCTCGCGCGCTACCCGGAGGGGCCGTCCGAGGCGTCGCGCGCCAAGGTCCGCTTCACGATCGTCGCGCTCGCGCACGGCGAGGACGGCCGCACGCGCCGCGGCGTCGCGACCGGTGGCGACGTCTACGGGCTGACGGCGGCCACCGCCGTGCACGGCGCCGCCCTGATGGCGCAGGACGGCTACGACCGCGGCGGCGTGCTGAGCCCGGCGAGCGCCTACGACGCGTCGGCGTTCCTCGACGCGCTCGTCGCGCACGGCGTGAGGTACGAGATCGAACCGGCACCGTGAGATCCGCCGCGCCTGGGTAGCATGCAGGCGATGGAGGGATTCGGAGGACTGTTCGGCGACCCCGACGAGCTGCAGCGCCGCATGGCGGAGTTCGCCGAGAGCATGCAGGGTCAGCAGAAGCTGGCCTGGGCCGACAACGCGATCAAGCTCGCCGTCGACCTGACGGTCGCGGCGATCAACCGCGTCAACATCCAGGGCACGACCGAGGAGCAGGCACAGCAGATCCGCAGCGTCATGGCGGTCGTCTTCCCCGAAGCCGTGACGCTCGTGCGCGAAGCGCGCGAGGGCCTGCAGTAGCCAGGAGGGCTCAGCCGGCGCGACGCGCCGACGCGCTGGGCGGGCAGCGGACCGTCGTCGTGGCGCTCGCGCGGGTGCCGTCCTCGAAGCCGAGCTCCGCGCGGAAGCGGAAGGCGCCGCGCGGGCAGCGGTTCGGCAGCACGACGCCCTCCGGCCGGTAGCGCACCGTACGCCCACGGACGCGCTCGACGTAGCGAATGCGCGGGTCGCCCACCATCAGCCGCAGGTCGACGAGCGCCACGTCGGCAACCTCCTCGAGCGCCGGGACGACCGGGAAGCGGACGGCGATCGCGCCGCCATAGGGCGCGGCCGCCGCGGCCACGTGGCCCGCGAGCACGATTCGACCGCCGAACGGGCGCTGGCCGTCGATGTGCACGACGAGCCCGAGGATGCCCTGGTCGATCGGCCCCGACAGCAGCGCGAGCGTCCCGTACTCAGGGATCACCTGCCCGTCGCTGAGGCGGATCTCCGCGACGATCGTGCCGTAGGCCATGACCGCGTTGGGGGAGCATCCGTCGAGGCCGGAGCCGTTGACGATCACCTC
>Ga0193706_1001547_pt1 | contig 10097 bp, 7 predicted proteins | sample U3c1metaG_FD_160130 | JGI IMG/M metagenome (GOLD analysis project Ga0193706, IMG submission 160130) | Soil microbial communities from a riparian zone of the East river system, Colorado, United States - U3c1 | ecosystem: Environmental > Terrestrial > Soil > Riparian zone | place: USA: East River... | reverse complement strand
GTCGTCGAGGGCGGTCACGAAACCCGGCTGGCCGCCGCGGGGGCTCACATCGGCCTGTCCCTCGGGCGAGAAGGTGGCCACGAACAGCATCGGCGACGCCGCTATCAGCCTCCGGCAGAGCTCGTCGATGTGGCCGATGTCCTTGCGGACGGCCGCCTCCATCGGGGCGTTGTAGAACTCGCGCAGCTGCTCCGGCCGCTCGAACGCGCCGCGAAACGGGTCGCCTTCGCTCATGACCTGACTATCCCATGCCGGGGAAGCGGCCCGGCAGCACGTACCGGTGGATCACCCAGAGGAGCGCGAGCAGACCAGCGGCCGCGAGCAGCCCGGCCCACACCGGCACGGGCTTCGGATGGGCCGCTCCACTCTCGGGGGCTGCGGCCAGTGCGGATGTGGCCTCAGGATCCGTAGCGGTGGGCGCTCCGGCGGTGGCGCCGCCCACGGCCCCGGCCGCCGCGCCTCCATCGGCAGCCGCACCGACGCCGCCCGCGGCTGCGGCCCCGCCGCCCTTGCCGGGCTTCGAGCCGGCCTTGCCGCCGCCCCCGGGAGCCGACGCCCCGCCGCCGCCGCCCGCCGCGGCCTTCGCTCGCGACCGCTTGCTCCTCGGCACGACCGCCAGCGGGAGGGCCTTGCCCTCGATCGCCATCAGCGCCTGGGCGGTCACCCACACCGGCGTCTGCGCACTCGACGACGAGTAGCCGACACTGCCGTCGCTTCGCTGGAGGCGGACGAGATACGACTGCGCACGCGAGACGGCCGCGGCGCCTGAGCCCGCAGCGGCCAGGCCCTGCACTGCGTAGGAGGTGGACTGCGCGTTCGAGCTGCGTCCCTTGAACTGCCCGAAGCCGCCGTCGCCGTTCTGGTTCGCGCGCAGCCAGTCGGCCGCCCGCTGCGCCGCCTTGCCATGGGCACGCCCGACGGTGGCGAGCGCCTGGAGCGCCGCCCCTGTCATGTCCGCGTCGCTCGTGGAGGCACGTGCCACGCCGAAGCCGCCGTCGTCGTTCTGAGAGCCGACGAGCCAGCGAACCGTTGCCGATCCCGCGGATGCCCCGGAGGCACGCAGCGCGATCACCCCGAACGCCGTGTAGCTCACGAAGCCGGAGATGGAGCCGTCGCCGCGTCGGCGCTTCTCGATCTCCGCAAGCAGGTCGCGTCCCCCGAAGTGGCGCGGGTCCATGCCGGCCACCCTGGCCACCAGGACGGTCCGCTCGATCTCACCGATGTCGCGCAGCGAGGCGCTGCCACGAAGCACGTACGCGGCGGCCGAACGTCCGCCGCTGCGCTTCACGTCGCGCGGGTTGCGGCCCGCCGAGGCGAGCCCGAGCCCGGCCCAGCCGCTGTACAGCGGGCTCGAGCCCAGCTTCGGCGCCGCGCCGAAGCCGCCGTCCTTGTTCTGCGCGTGCAGCAGATAGCTCTGGGCGCGCTTCGCAGGCGTGGCGGCAGCGGCCACGGCCGGCACGGCGAGGACCAGCGCAAGCACCACCAGGCTCGCCACGATCGGCGCGGGCGAGCGCTCCCAGCGCACCTCGAGGCGCCGCCGGTAGCGCGCTAGCGCACGCAGGAAGGCTGGGCCGAGCAGCAGGCAGAACACCACGTTCCCGACCGCGTGCGCCACGTTGTAGGGCAACGAGGTGGCCGACACGGCGAGATAGGTGTCGAGGTCCTGGCGGGCCGCAAACGTCCACTGGTAGATATCCATCCACGCACCAAATAGCAGACCGGCCACCCCGCACACCGCCGCCAGCACGAACCGGTTCGGCTCGCGGCCGCGAAGCACGCGGGCGAGCACGGCGCCGCCGACGCCCACGGCTCCCCAGCCCGCCATCTGCCACACCGTCCATGGCCCCTGGGAGAGAAAGATGTTCGACACGATCGCCGTCACGGCGCCCACAGCGAAGCCCGGGACCGCGCCCAGCGCGTAGCCGGCGAACAGGACGATGTCCGTGGTCGGCTTCACGTTCGGGATGGCCGCGAAGGCGAGCCGCCCCACAACTGCGAGCGCGGCCAGCGCCGCCACAACCGCGAGCACTCGCGCGGGCGGCTGCTCGCGCTCGTACCAGGCGAAGCCGGCGGCGAGGGCAAGCCCGAGGAGCGCGAGCGAGGAGACCTCCCAACTCATGGGGCGACCTCCGCTCCGGCGCGAAGCGGCCCGGGTGCGGCGTCCTCAGCGGCCGGGTCGCGGAGGGCGGCCGGATCGCGGAGGGCGGCCGCGCCTTCCTCCGGCAGCAGCGCGGCCCCGCCGGTCACCCGCGCCACCTCGGTCGAGAAATGGCGCCCGCCGGCGAGTACCTCGCGCGGCGAGCCGTCCGCGATCACGACACCCTGGCCGAGCAGCACGATGCGGTCGGCGAGCCTGGCCGCGAACTCGGTGTCGTGCGTGGCCACCATGACCGCCGCTCCCGCCGCGGCGAGCTCGTCGGTGCGCGCGGCCAGCTCGTCCTTGTGGACGCGGTCCATCCCGCGCGTGGGCTCGTCGAGCAGGACCACCGCTGCGGGGTCGCCGGCCAGCACCACCTCGAGCGCGAGGCGCTGGCGCTCGCCGCCAGAGAGATCGCGCGGGTTGGCGGCCTCGCGGCCGGCCAGGCCGGCGCTCGCCACGCCCGCCACGCCGGCATCGTCCACCGCGTGGTCGTGCACGAGGTAGTCGCCCGGGTTCTGGAGCAGCAGCGCCACCGCGCCCGAGCGCTCCACGTGCCCGCGCGTCGGCTCGGCAAGGCCCTTGGCGAGCCGCAGCATGGTGCTCTTGCCCGCGCCGTTGCGGCCCATCAGCGCCACCCGCTCTCCGGGATGTAGCTCCAGATCGATGCCACGCAGGATGGCGGGTCCGTCCTCGACCTCGAACCAGAGGTTTTTGAGCGCGAGCGCGGGCTGCGGGCCGCTTTTGCGGTGAAGGATTCGGCGGCGCCTGCCGCGCGGTGCTCCACTTGATCGCACTTGTGCATGTATGTCATGCACAAGTGCGATGGAGTCGTCGGTCGCGGCGGTTTCGGCGGCGCGCAGCGTGGCGTGGGCTTCCTTCACCGATGCCGGCAAGGGCCTGAGCCCAGCGAGCGAAAAGAGCCGAGCGCCCGGCGTCGCGAGCGCCGGCGCCGACTCCACCGCCCAGTCGAGGAACTCGCGTGGCGCCGCGTCGCACGCCACCGCGCCGTCCACCATCGCGATCACGCGGTCTGCCGCGGGCAGGCAGCGCTCCAGGCGGTGCTCGGCCACCACCACGGCCGTCCCCCAGTCCTCGTTCAGTCGGCGCAGTTGCCAGACGAGCTCGTCGCCCGCCACCGGGTCGAGCTGTGAGGTCGGTTCGTCGAGCACGAGCAGCGACGGGTCATGCACCATCGCGGCGGCGATCGCCACGCGCTGGAGCTCTCCCCCGGAGAGCGTGTCTGTGCGGCGGTCGAGCAGGTGCGCCACGCCCAGGCCGAGCGCGGTCTCCTCCACGGCGCGGGCCACCGTCGCGGCGGGCTCGCCGCGGTGCTCCAGTGGCAGCTCCAGCTCGGCGCGCACGCCGCCCATCACGATCTGAGTCTCGGGCTCCTGGAAGACCGTGCCGCACACCGCGGCCAGCTCGCCGGGCCCGTGGTCGCGAACGTCGAGGCCACCCACGCTGAGCTCGCCGCTCGCCTCGCCTCCGTGGAAATGCGGGACGAGGCCGCAGAGCGCGCGTAGGAGCGTCGACTTCCCCGACCCCGACACTCCAGCGAGCACTGTGAAGGTGCCCGGCTCGAGTTCGAGGCTCAGCTCGCGCAACGAGGGCCTGGTCGCCTCCGGGTAGCGGTAGCTGAAGCGCTCGGCCACCACCAGCGGCTCAGGCATGGGCCACCCCCATGCGCGCCGCGCGCCCGGCGTACGGCGCGAGGGCGAGCAGCACGACACCAGCGCTGAGCGCCAGCTCGGGGAGCCCGGTCTCGATCTCGAGCGAGGGGTACGCCTCCACCGAGCCGAGCCCGGCGATCGCGCTCGCCACCGCAGCCACGGCGATCACGGCGGCCGCGGCGCCCACGCGCCAGTCGTGGCGCGACCACGCCTGCGGCCGGCGTGCCGTTCGCCCGCCGAGCGAATAGCCGCGAACCTCGAGCGCGGCCGCCACATCCACCGCGCGGTCGAGCGCGCCGGACAGCGCCGCGCGCGCGACGGTGAGCCGGCCGGGCGGATGCGGGCGGCAGCGCGCGGCGTCGCCCATGCGCGTGGCGTCGCGAGCCAGCACGGGCACGAGGCGCGTGGCGAGCGTCGCGGTGAGGGCCGAGCGGTAGGACACGCGCCGGAACATCCGCAGCAGCTGGTCGGGGTCGACGGCGGCCGACAGCAGGCCGAACGCCGAAACGATCACGATCACGCGCATGCCGTTGAGGGCGCCGGCGGCGGTGGCCTCGAGCGTGATGTCGATCCGCCGGCCGAGCAGCTCGCCGCCGCGGAACAGCAGGGTGTCGCCCTCGGGATACACGAGCGGGTTGATGAGGGTGACCAGCAGCGCGAATGGAACCGCGAACCGCAGCGAGCGCCCGATCTCCCGTCCGACCCCTGCAGCGATCCCTGCGAGGACGATCGCGGCGAGCGCCGCCGACAGCACGAGCGGGTGCAGGAACAGCGCGCCGGTGAGCGCGAGCGCGGCGCAGTAGGCCGCACCGGCGCCGGCACGGGCAGTGTGAAGCGCGCTGGGGCGACTGCGGTAGACGGGGATCAGGCTCATCGGCCCACCAGCGGAAGCTTCTCAACCCTGTCGCCGGTCACGGCAACCGCGAACGCATTTCGGAGCTTGCGCTCGTCGAGCGCGCGCACTCCCGCAGCGAGACCCTCGTCGTCGAGCGCCGTGACGATCCAGACGAGCTCCTCGGCGCGCGGCTGAAGCGCCAGCACGAGCCCCACGCCGTCACCGCGCTGCACACGGCGCGCGGTATCGCCGTTCTCGTCGAGCAGCTCGAGCGTGTCTCCGTCGCGCGTGAAGCGGGCGAACACGCCGGTGGCCTCGGGTCCGTCCTCGAGGTCGGCGGCGCCGCGCACGATGCGCGCGCGCGGCCAGCGCGCAACCACGAGTCGTGTCACGGACTCGGTGCCCGGCGCGCCGAGCGAGGAGCCGGAGGTGGACACCCCCACCTCGTTCAGGCGCTTTCGTGCCTCGCCGCAGGGCGGCGAGCCAACCTGCTCGCACTCCACGCGAACCGGTCGCCGCTTTCCCTCGAGGCCGTTGGCGAACGGCTCCGGATAGGCGCCCACGATCGCCGGAACGCGCATGGCGGCGCTCCAGTCGCGGCGGTCCCACTGGATCCGGTCCCCGGGCAGCACCTCCCACTCGGAGGCGCCCTTGTCGGCCTCGAGCCCGTTCACCCAGAAGAACCAGTCCACCTGCCCGCCCGCGCCCCGCCCCTCGAGGCCGTCGATCGATTGCACGAAGCGGCCGCCGAAGCGGGTGGTCACGTCGAAGTCCGAGCGCAGCATGCGCATCACTGTCTGACCCTCGCGGACGCTCTCGAGCGTCGTCGAGCCAAGCTCCCGGTGTCCGAAGTCGCGCGTGACCCGCAGGGTCGCGCCGCCGCCCGGACGCGTGTTGCCCTCCCCGAATCCGCAACCCGCGGCCGCCGGCGCGAGGGCCGCGACGAGCAGGGCTGCGAGTAGGGCGAGCGCACGTGTCACGGCACCTCGACCAGCTTGGTGAACGAGCGCACGAGCCCATCCTTGCGCGCGACGAGCCGCTGAAAACCGGTGTGCAGCTCCAGCTGCACGCGCCCCTCCGCGTCGGTCACGCCGCTCACGCCGGAGGCCGTGACCGTGGCCCCCGCGACCGGGATGCCATCGCCCGCGTCGTCGTAGCCGCGCACCTCCGCGGCGACCCCTCCCCGGAACACCGAGGCCGTTAGCCCGAGCGTTCGCTGACAGTCACCCGCGCGCACGCAGTAGAACCAGGTGACCCGCTGTCCGCGGCGGAGCCGGCCGCGGCCGAACGGCCCGCCCATGTCGCCCGCCCCGGCCGTGGCCGCCCGGGGGCCGACCTTGTAGACCCAGCCCCGCTGCCCACGGTTGCGGTCGGGGCCGATACCCGTCACGAGCAGGCCGGCGGCGTCGCGCGGCCTCGCCGAGCAGGCCCCGAAGTCGCGGAGCCGCAGGCGGCCGGCGCCGCTCCGGACAAGGGCAGCCAGGGCCGTGCCGTCGCCTACGGCGCAGCGGTGTCGGCGCACCGCCACCGTGGCCTGACGCGTGCTCACCGTCCGCTGCTGCGCCGCGCCGTCGCGGAACACCACCATCTGCTTGACCTTCGGAGCGGCCGCGCCGGCGGCCGGCGGCGAGGCCAGAGCCATCGCCGCCAGGCCGCCGAGGATCACACCGCGCACCGTCATGGCGACGGCGCCACCGCGTCGAGCTCCAACGGGCCCCCGCCGAGTGAGCGGAGCCGCAGGGCGTGCGAACCGGGCTTCAGCTTCCGGCTCACCCAGAGGACGCTGCGGTGCTGCGTGCGGCCGCGCACGCGCAGCGTGCGGCTCTTCCCGTCAACCGTCACGCGCAGCCTCCCGCCCTTGGCGAGCTTGCGTCCGATCAGCGCCACCTGCGCTCCGCGGAAGCGCATGCGCCCGGTAGCGCCCGCTCGCTCGGCACGCACGACGGTACGACCCCACGCGTTCGCCGCCCGCTTGCGCTTCCAGCCCCGCGAGAGATGCAGGATGCCGCGGTCGCGATCGTCAACCGGGATCAGCAGCGGATCGGTCACGGTGCTGGCCGAGTTCAGCGCGCGGTCCGTGGCCGTGATCCGGAAGCGGTATGCGTCCCCGGACTCGCCGCGGAAATGAAGCCCATTGATGGGCGACTTGTCGAGCAACGTCCTCCACTCGGGCTCGGCCTGGCTGGCGCCCGCGCCGTCGGCCACCTCGCTCACCTCGACGCTGTAATGCGCCACGCCGCTGCCGGCCCCGTCCTGGGCGCCCCACGACACGAGCACCGTGCGCGAGCGCCCGTCCCGGCTCGCGAGCCGGCGGCCCGGCAGCTCGGTCTCCGAGGCGCCGAAGCCGGACTCCACCACCGGCGGCGTGTCGTCACTGGACGTGCACGCCGCTGCGCCGGGCGGATCGACGCATAGCACCACCGTGTTGGAGCGGATCGTGTTGGGCTTCTCGGCCTTGAGCCGGTAGATGCCCTCGTTGGGGAACGTGAGCGTGGCGCGTCCGTCCGCGCCCGTGGTGGCGCCTCCAACCGTTGCGCCGTCCTGGGGGTCGCCGTTCGATCCGTCGGTCACCTGCACCTGCATCGGCTCGCCGGTGAGCGCAGTGTCCGGGCCGGTGAGCTTCAGCGGGATGCTCACCGAGAACGGGATACCTGCCCACAGCACGTCCTGCCCCGCGAGCACCCGCTTCTGGCAGCCGCCCTTGTCGGAGAACTGGTGGTTGATCCAGAGCGACCAGTACTCGCTGTTCGGATCGACCTGCTGGTCGGCCACCCGCTCGAGGAAGTAGTCGTCGATCCCGAAGTTGCCGTAGGGCCCGTCGATGGTGAAGCCGGCCAACTTCGCGGCATCGTCAAGCGCGGCTGTGGCGGTCGGGCCGGGCTCCGGCTCGGCGGCGCCGTTGGTGCCGTCGCACTTGTGCGTGCCGGCGGTCTGCGTGGTCACGTCGTGACCGTCTGTTGTGACCGGTCCGTCGAAGACGGTCCTGCTCGGCCCCTCCACGCGGAGGTTCACGGTCACGGGCAACGCGTGCGCGGCGGGGGCCGCGGCGAGCGCGGCGAGAACCAGCGCCAGAGAGAGCGCTGTACGGCGGAGGCGATTGGACATGGAGCCACCCCTTCCTCGAGGGTCGTGTGGGCTGTCGGCCGGAGTCAGGTCTCCTGGCTTCGAGCTCCGCGCCGCGCCTTCCCGGAGAGCCGTCAGCTCCCCAGTGGCTTCATGCGACGCATCAGCGCCCGTTCACAGTGGCGGGACCGCGCGGGATTCACACCCGACTTCCCTCGACCACCGACCGTTGAACGCGAGCAGCATACCCCACCCCCGCAAGCCCCCCACAGCGGCCGCTAGAATCGCTCGCCGCACTCGCCGCCATCGTCTAGGGGACTAGGACGCCGCCCTCTCACGGCGGAAACCGGGGTTCGAATCCCCGTGGCGGTACTTGGGAACCTCGCTTACCGGGCGGTACCCGGTCGGGCATCAGCCCAGCACGAGGTACGACGCGCTCACCCGGCAGCTGCTGGTGAAGTGCCGGGTGAAGACCTCCCAGATCACCGTGCGGCTCGTATCCGTCATCGCGACCGTGAAGTGGTCGCCGGCGGCGGTGGCCGTCTGGACGAAGTTGGTCGGGGAGGGCGACATCTGGCCGAAGACGGGCGCCGTGTCGCCGTTGTCCACCCAGAAGCTCTGCAACCCCGCGCTGAAGTGCTCAAAGCGCATCGTGCCGTCCGTCGTGAAGGTGGCGGTGCTCGGGCACAGGTAGCTGATCCGGCTGCCAGGACCGGGCGATGAGGGGCTCGCGAGGATCGCCGTCATGGTCCCGAGGTCGGAGTTCGCCAAGTTGACGTGCTCGAAGTTCGCCGCGCCATTATTTGCGTCGAGGAACTGGGTGGCCTGCTTCCCGTCGAGCGTGTCCGCGTCGAGCGTGCTTCCGCCGCCGTCGTTCGCAAGTACCGTCGGGAAGATCTCGCTGTCCCGCGCGAGGGTGCCCGCGATACGCGGCTCCGCGACGGTGCCGCTCGTGATGTCCTCCCCCGCGTGCTCGTGATCGATCGGGGCAGGCGCGCCATCGGCACCGGGCGCGCCATCGGCACCGGACGACCCGGGCGCGCCGGGTGCACCGGGCGGGCCAGTGTCGCCCTTCGGGCCGGTGACACTTCCCGAGAAGTCCCGCCGCGAGAGCGATCCGTCCTTCACGTCACGGCCGGTGAGCGAGCTGTCCTTGACCACCCTTCCGGTGATTAGCCTCACGGCGCTGTGCGTGACGTCGGCGGCCACGGGGGTGCTGCCGAGCACGATGAAAAGCGCGAGGAGACCGATCCACTGCCGCCGCGCCGCTCGGGCCAGAGCCGCAAACACCTCGTGACTATAACCCCGGTCTCCCGAATCGGCCATGGGCCTGCCTCGGCTTGGCCAGCGAGACGGCGAGCGCTGCCGCTTTGCGAGACGAAGCGGTCAAAGCGCCTGCGTAAGTGCCCCCGAGACGCGCGAGCCTGGCGAAAGGCTGGCGAACGTCGCGTCCCGCCCGCAGCGTGCCCGAGCGTCCCCCACTCTTGCGGCTGGGCCTGGTCGCATCTACGCTGGCCGGTGACTCGCGATGTCTGCAGCCCCGCGCGCGCTGGCGCTACTTTCGTTCGTCACGCTGGCGATGCTCGCCGGCTCGCCCGAGTCCGCGTCCGCGCAGAAGTTGGACCAGCGCGGCGCTGGCGCGTCGCTCAGGATCCTCGTTCGCCAGACGAATGCGCTGCCGCCCGCGGCCGCGCCGCCGGCCAAGCGGCGCCAGCTCAGGCGGGCGGCGCTTGCGGCCAGGCGCTCGGCGCGCAAGCGTCCCTGCGCGTCGATCAGGCAGCTCGCGCGCTACCGCAGGGTTCTCCGCGGCATCCGCGTGAAGAAGGGCCGGCGGCAACGGCGCGCCTCAAACCGGCTCACCGCGCTCGCTCCCGCGGCGATGAACGCCAGCCGCGCGCTGCTCGCGAAGCGGGGCACGCGCCGCTGCGGCGGCGGGGTGAAGCCGAGCAAGCTCGAGTCGGCCCGCTTCAGGATCCTCAAGAACGACGCGCGTGGGATGCGCCTGCGCGTCCAGCTCCCGGCGCTGCGCTTCGTGAATCGCGTGGGCGGCGGGCGCACGTGGACGAAGCTCGTGCTGCCGAAGACGGACTCACCGGGGCGCGCGGGCACGCCCGGAATCCCGATGGTCAGCGAGATCCTCGGCGTGCCCCACGGCGCGGCGCTCGACGTCGACGCAACGAAGACGTCCTCGTACACGATCCAGCAGGTCGATGTTTTCCCGAACCAGCGGGAGGCGGTGGACCAGGACGCGCCCGAGCCGGGCAGCCGGGCACGCTTCGCCAGTCCGCCCTTCAGGCTCAATCCCGCCGCTTACAGCCGGGCCGGCAGGTTCCCCGCGCACGCGGCCGACGGAAGGATCCTCGGCCATTCGCGCGACATCACGCTCGGC
>Ga0193706_1001546_pt1 | contig 10099 bp, 9 predicted proteins | sample U3c1metaG_FD_160130 | JGI IMG/M metagenome (GOLD analysis project Ga0193706, IMG submission 160130) | Soil microbial communities from a riparian zone of the East river system, Colorado, United States - U3c1 | ecosystem: Environmental > Terrestrial > Soil > Riparian zone | place: USA: East River... | reverse complement strand
AGAAGGTGAAATACGCATGCCGACCATCAGTGCGCCGGTTCCTCCGAAATCATCTGCGTGGGGCAATCCTGCAGCTTTCCAAACGAGACTTCCGGGGCCTCCCACTTCCTCGCCCAGCGGCGATGTCTCCCGGACGCTCCCGGCAAGGACAAGACCGAGCGAGGCCTCCGGATGAGAGTGAAGCGGCATCCGGGACCGGGCCGGATACGCGTACATGGAAGCGGGGCGCATCAGTGGGTCGGCCATCAGGATCCACTTTCACAAGAGAGGGCGAGGCATTGTTGAAGGGCAGTTTCGATTAGCCCATCGCCTTCCAGGCAGGCAATTCGAATGCACCACGCGACGGCTCGTCCAAGGCGCCCACCCACCGACCCATCTCCAGACGCAAGGCCGGGCGCATGCGCCGGCGCGACGTTCGAATCGTTCAAGCATCCGCGTGGCGGCCTTGCTAGGAAGGGACCCAGGAGGCGAGGCCGGATGAAAATATTGTTCGCCTGCGTCCTCGCAATCCTCTCGGCGGGTGCGCATGCCGCTGAAAAGAGTCCGGCTGTCGCTCACGGGGCGGCCTCATCGCCGCTGCTCATCGAGCAGATCGGCATCAGCCGCACGACAATCGCCTTTTCGCTCGCCGGCGACATCTGGCTCGTGAGCCGCATGGGTGGATCGGCGCGGCAGCTCACTTCGGGTCCAGAAGAGGATAACGACCCCTTTTTCTCTCCGGACGGAACGCAGATCGCCTTTACGCGAACCATTGGCGGCCGTTCCGACGTCTATGTCGCCGACATCGGCGGCGGAGACGCGACGCGGCTGACGTTTCATCCGGCATCGGATCTGGCGCGAGGCTGGAGCCCGGACGGCAGGAATGTCCTGTTTTCGTCCCCGCGCGGCTTGCCGGTGGAACGCCGACTATATTTGATTCCGGCATCGGGCGGCGCTGCGGCCGTGCTTCCCATACCTCTCGCCAGGGGAGGCGCATACACATCCGACGGCAACGGTCTGGTCTATCTTCAACGGGAGCCGTCCGGGAGATATGCTCTGTCCTGGAAGGGCTATCGCGGCGGATCGACGGGGCTGCTGGCCTATGCGGATCTGAAAGCCGGCACGTTCCGCCAGCTCTCTGACGGGATCGTCAACGACATTGCGGCCACGAGGGCCGGGGATCGATTCGTGATCGAGTCCGACCGCGACGGTGGAATCTACAATCTGTTCTCGCTCGATCCCGTCACCGGCAGAGCGGACCAGCTGACTCACTTCAAGGACACCGGCCTGGGCGCGTTCGCGGGCGCTCCGGACGGCGTCGTGGCCTATGAGCGGGACGGCCGCCTCTACACCCTGGATCCTGCCTCGGGCGCGGCTCGGCCAGTCCCACTGAAAGTAAAGCTGGATTTGCGCGAGACCAGGGTCCGAACCGTGCAGGCCGCCGACTGGCTGAGCAGTGCGGCGATTTCCAGCACGGGCGACCTGTCGTTCGAAGCTCGAGGCGACATCCTGCTGTTCAGACGGGAGGCGCACGCCAGCGACAACCTCACCGCATCGAGCGGGGCCAATGACCGGATCCCCGCTTTTTCACCCGACGGGACCGAGCTCGCCTATCTGTCGGACGCTGGAGGCGACGAAGACCTTTACGTCCGGTCATTGCCGTCAGGAAAGACGCGGCGAATTCCGCTTCCCGAGGACCGCGGCGGATATGGGGAACTTCGCTGGTCTCCCGACGGCCGCAAGATCCTGTTGTCCGATGCCCGTCTGACGCTCCGCCTCGTCGACCTCGACTCCGGGAAAATCAGCGAGGTCGAGACGTCGAGTCACAGCATGCAATCGGAATTCAAGCCGGTCTGGTCGCCGGACTCCCTGTGGCTGGCCTATGCCCAATACCAGCCGAACAACAATCGCGTCATCATATTGTACGATGTTCGCGACAAAGCGCGTCATGTCGTCACCGACGGCACAATCGACGCTGCCAGTCCCGCCTTCGATCGGGCAGGCCGCTATCTGTACTTCATCAGCAGCGAAAACGCGGCGGCGGCCGATGCTCTGGGCATGAGGGGGGCAGCGATGCGGCCGCTCGTCCTGCGAGAGCTTCGGGCGATCGCGCTGCACAAGGGCGACCAGTCGCCGTTCGTTGCGCCGACCGAACCGGCGGCGTCCGCAAGCCCGCGTAGCGACCGGATCGACTTTGCCGGCATGAACGAGCGCATCTGGCAATTTCCGGAAATAAAGGACTTTGACCATATCCTGGCCATCCCGGACGGCCTCCTCGTGAGGGCGCGCGAATGGCCTTCCACCCCGGCGGCGACAAATGCGCGCCTGTCCCTCCATAAATTCCGGGCATTCGCTGACGCCCCGTTGGCGAAGCTCGAGGATTCGATCGACAGCCTTTACGTCTCTCCGGACGGCAGGAAATTTCTGTTTCAGGTGGGGAGTGAATGGAAGGTCCGGGATAGCGAAGCCGGCGCCGAATCGTTCCGGCCTGTCGATATTGCGGCCGCGACGGTGACGATCGACCCGGTCCAGGAATGGCGAAATCTGTATCACCAGGCGTGGCGCGCATTCAGGTCATGGTTCTACGATCCGAACTTTCATAATCAGGACATAAGCGCGCTGGAACGCCGCTACGAAGCGTATCTGCCCAATTTGAAGCGGCGAGCCGACCTCAACACGCTCCTCCGCCGGGCAGTCGGCAATCTTTCGGTTTCTCATCTCAGCTTCAACGGCGGCGATATTCCGAATGAGAGCGTGGGCGCCAAGCCAGCGGCGACCGTCGGCGCCGATTTCGACGTGACGGGAGGCCGCTTCCGGTTCTCGAAAATCTACCGCCCCCATGACCTCGCGCTTCCGGCGGCAGCCCGGAGTCCATTCAACGACACCGACGTCGCGGAAGGCGATTATGTCATTTCGATCGATGGCGAGGATGTCCGTCCGACCCGCGAGATCTTCAGCTATCTCCTCGGCGCTGCCGGGCGGCGCGTGGCGCTGACCGTCGCGGCCGAGCCTTCGGGACGGAATGCACGCAAGGTCTGGATCACCCCCTTGTCGAGTGACGCCGCAATCCGACAGGCCGCCTGGGTCGAATCCAATCGGGAATATGTTGAACGGCGTTCCAACGGAACTGTCGGTTATGTCTACATCCCGGATTATGCCGAAAGCGGCACCAATGCGTTCCTGCAACAATGGATCGCAGCAACGGACAAGTCCGGAGTCGTGCTCGATCAGCGTTACAATCCAGGGGGCATCGGGGGCGATCTGGTCCTGGATTATGTCGCCCGTCGGCCATTGGCGGAATATGCGTTTCGTGATTCCGATTATCTGCAGTTCCCGGTGATCAGCGTGCCGGGACCTCGAATACTCCTGATCCATGAATATAACGGGTCGTCATCGGATGTTTTCCCGTGGCTCTTTCGAGCAGCGCACGAAGGGACGATCGTTGGGACGCGCACCGCCGGCTGGGCCGTGGGTTCCTGGTATTTTACGCCCCTCCAGGACGGCGGCGAAATCATCGTTCCGATGCGCGCGTTCTTCAATCCGCGGGGGACCTGGGACATCGAAAATCAGGGCGTGGCGCCCGATGTCACCGTAGTGCAGGATCCCCAGGCCGTGCTGGCGGGCCGAGATCCGCAACTCGAGCGGGCGGTCGATCTTGTTTTGCACGAGCGCGAGCAAAAGCGGCCGCCGCCACCGCAACGTCCGGCCCCGCTCCTGTTCCCCGGGAGCCGCGGGACGACCCATCATTAAGCGCGGACATCTGCGGAAGGAGGCGCTCCCTTTCCCTGCGCGACGAAAGGGCACCTGATCGAGCCCGCGAGTTGGCACCGCTCCGCGCGGGCGCTAGAACCGGACCGCAGGCGGAGGGCCTGCGCTCCGTTTCCTGGAGGGCCGATGAGGGCGGCAACGATCGCGCGTTATGGATCGCCCGGCGTGATCGAGGTGCGCGACGTTCCGGCGCCGGTGCCCGAATCCGACGAGCTTCTGGTCCGGGTCCATGCGGCGACGGTAAATCGCACCGATTGCGGCGAGCTTCGGCATCCAACCCTCATTCGATTGCTGACCGGCTCCAGGTCACGGCGAACCATCCTCGGAATGGATTTCGCCGGAACGGTCGAAGCCGTCGGCGGGAAGGTGAGCCTGTTCAGGCCCGGAGACCGCATTTTCGGGATGGCCCCGTCCAGGGGCGAAGGCGCCCAGGCCGAATATTTCTGCATGCCCGAGACCGGGGCGGTCGCCGCCATGCCGGAGAACCTGGACTTTCATAGCGCAGTCGTCTGCGAAGGCGCCTATTACGCCAATGCGAGCGTCGAAAAGCTGGGATACAGGCCCGGCCACAGGATCCTGATCTACGGCGCCTCGGGCGCGATCGGGACGGCCGCGGTGCAGCTTGCCAAATTGCGCGGAGCGGAGGTGACCGCCGTGGTGGCCGGGCGCCACCTGGACCTGGCCCGATCCCTCGGCGCCGACGTGGCGGTCGATTACGCCACCGACGCATTCGAGCGGCTCGGCCGCGACTATGACGTGGTGTTCGACGCGGTCGGCAAGCTCGGCTTCCGGCGATGGCGGCGACTGCTCAAGCCCGGGGGCGTCTTTGCTTCGACGGATGTCGGCCCATGGATGCAAAATCTGCCGCTCCTGCTCTGGTCGAAGACGATCGGAGGCGCGCTTGTCGACGTGCCGGTTCCGAAGCGCGGAACCGGAAAGGCATTCGTGACGGATCTCAAGGAAAAGATCGAGGCGGGCGGATACATCCCGGTCATCGATCGGCAGTATCCGCTCGAGTCGATCGCCGATGCCTATCGTTACGTCCAGACCGGCGAGAAGGCGGGCGTGGTGGTCGTCGACGTCGTCGATCCGTCCAGGGCCGAGTGAGCGTTATGGGCGCGCACCGACGGGACTTGGCGATTCGACCGCTCCAATCATGGCGAAGGAATTCCTCCATGCTCCGCGCATCCGCTTTGCTGCTCGCCGCCGCGGCCCTGCCGATCGTGGCCGGCTGCACGTCCGGAATCGCCGCATCCTCCGCGCGATCGGCGGAACGCGAGGATGCCCGCTTTGCCGACCTCTCCCGGCGCTATCTCGACGGGATCGCGAGCCAGAACCCTTCCTACGCGACCACGCTCGGCGACCATCGTTTCGACGACAGGCTTCCGGACATGTCGGCCGAGGCGCGCGCACGGAGCACGGGATTCGCCCGAGCGATCCTCGCGGAGCTGAACCGGCTCGACCGCGCCCGGCTCAGCCGCGACAACCAGGTCGACGCGGCCTTGCTCGACAACAATCTTCATTATTCGATCTGGACCGACGAGACCCTGCGCAGCTGGGCCTGGGACCCTCAAATCTACAACGAGGCCGCCGGCGGCGCGCTCTACGGCCTCGCCGCCCGCGATTTCGCCCCATGGGAGACCCGGCTCAAATCCGCGACCGCGCGAATGGAGGCGATGCCGGCACTGTTGGCCCAGACTCGGGCCAACCTTGTGCCGGCGCGGGTGCCCGAGATTTTCGCGACGACGGTCGCCAGGCAGAATGGCGGCATAGTCGAGATCGTCGAGGAGATGCTTGCGCCGCACAAAGGCGATTTGAACGCCGCGGACGCCCGCCGCTTCGATTCGGCTTTTGCAGGCCTGAAGGCGGCGGTCGCCGAGCACCAGCTCTGGCTCGATCGCACCCTGGTCCCCAACGCCAAAGGCGAATTCCGCCTCGGCCCCGATCTGTACGATTCCAAGCTCGCATTCGCTTTGGCCTCGCCGCTCAGCCGCGCCGAGATCAAGCGGCGCGCCTCGCTCACGGTCACGGCCACGCGCGACGAGATGTACGCAATCGCCCGCCGCCTCCTTGCCGGCCGGGCCGGCGCTCCGCCGCTCCCCGAGCGGCCGACGGCGGCCCAGCAGCAAAAGGCGATCGAAGCCGCGCTCGAGCTCGCTTATGCCCACCGCCCCTCGCGGTCCGGAGTCGAGGCCAAGGCGGTCGAGACTCTTGCCCGGGCGACCGCGTTCGTGCGCGAGAAGAAGCTGGTCACCGTTCCGGACACGCCGGTCCGGGTCATCACCATGCCCAGGTTCCAGCAGGGCGTATCGCTCGCTTATTGCGACAGCCCGGGCCCGCTCGAGAAGAATCTCGCCACCTTCTACGCCATCTCGCCGATCCCGGCGGAGTGGACCGACGCGCAGGCGACCTCGTTCCTTCGCGAATATAACGATTATGCGATCCACGACCTCACGCTCCATGAGGCCATGCCCGGCCATTATCTCCAGCTCGCTCACTCCAACCGCAACGGATCGACCCTCCGCGCGGTGCTCGCCTCCGGCTCGTTCATCGAGGGGTGGGCCAATTATGGCGAGGCCGTGATGGCCGACGCCGGCTATCTCGACGGCGATCCTCTGTTCCGCCTCATCGTGCTCAAGCTGCGCCTGCGCGTGGCCACCAACGCCCTGCTCGATATCGGCGTCCAGACCGAAGGCATGACCCGCGAGCAGGCGATGGAGATGATGACCGTCACCGCCTTCCAGCAGGAGCGCGAGGCGGCCGGCAAATGGGTGCGCGCCAACCTGACCTCGGCTCAGCTTCCAACCTATTTCGTGGGCTATTCAGAGCATGTCGAGCTTCGCCAGGAAGCGGAGCGGCGGCGGGGCGCGGCTTTCGATCTAAAGGCCTATCATGACGAGCTTCTGAGCCACGGATCGCCGCCCGTCCGCTATGTTCGCGCCCTCATGTTCGGCGAACCGATCGCCTGAATCCGGCCTGGCAGCGGCGGACGAACTTCCGCATCTCGGCAGCAGGTCAGCCCCATTGCATTGTCGACCGAGGATTCCCAGTTCGGTGGGAATGGGGGCGGACATGAACGGGAAGCTTGCACAAAGGCTTGCGAGGATGGCGAAGAAGCTGCTTTTCGTCCTCGCCACGATGATCTTGGTCTGGGCTTTCGCCCAGACATTTCCCTTCGACCTCGCAATCCTGCTCGCCGGCGACACGTTGCTCTACGTGGAAGTCGTTTCCGCCGTCTGGATCGCTTCCCGGATCGCCAATCTGAAAGCGGTGGCGGGCTGGGCGAAGCTGGTCGTCGGCCAGAAACTCCGCCGCGCGGGCGTTCGACGAGCGCTTCGCACCCGCAGTCGGCCGAAGCCCAAATCGCCCCCTTCCGGAGATGACGGGTGGCCTCGCTTCGCCGTCCCACGCCTGACCGCGCCGGCGTTCCTCCCGGTGCGGGCCTTCGCCTAACCCACTTTGCCTTTGCGGTTCTTCGCCACCACCGCGACGATGATCAGCACGAAGGCGGCCAGCCGCAGCAGATAGACCCAGCTCCTTTCCTCGACCGGTATGTCGGCAAGCGCCAGCAGGGCCTGGTTGAGGCCGAGCAGCCAGAAAGCGAAGGCGAAGGCGAGGAACAGGCTGTCGCGCGTGCGCTTCCAGAAGCCGAGGAAATGCAGGCCGCAGAGGACGAAGCCCAAAGTGACCGCGCCGGAGAGGAAATCGTAGAGGGTCATCGTCTCTCCTCCACGTCCCAGGCGAGGCCGAACAGGAGGATGGAGACGGCGGCGAGCGCCAGTCCGATCCTGACCAAACTGAAATTGGCGTCCGGAAATACGAGCAGATCGAGGATCACGGCCAGATTGTTCGCCGCCAGAAGCGTGAAGCAGAGCGCGCTCCACAACAGGAGACGAGCGCGCGTGCGGGCGTAAGCGCGGCCGAGCAGCCAGGCGCAGGCCGTGCCGGTCGCGAAGCAGAGCAGATAGACCGCGGTCGGAAAAATCTCGGCCATCAATCTCTCCTCAGCCTGAACGCGTCGGCGAAGGCCGCGAGGCCGTCCGCGCCCGCCCCGACGATCAGCCGCCGAACCGCGTCCGGCCTTTGCGAATAGAGCCTCGCCGCCCCGTCGGCGAGCGCGGCGAGATCGGCGGAAGCGGGCCGGTAGCGGGCCCCCGCCGCATCGTCGACGACGATCAGTCCGGCCGAAAGCAACGCTTCCAGGCCTTGGCTGACGATCGAATCGCTGGCGCGGAGGACGTCGACCAGCTCCTGCGGAGTCCAGCCCCGGTCCTCGGCGCGGGCGAGATGGAGAAGCAGCTCGAGCGTCCAGACCGAGCCGAAGCTGCTTTGGATGAAACCGGCAATCTGCTCGTCGGTCGGAGCCACGTCTTTCCCAATGCGGTCGGCGCTTGGGGCCTTCTAGCGACGGGACGCGCCGGTTCAACCGCCGCCGCGCGCTAAATCTCCGTCGCCCGATGCCACCCGCGCGGCCGTGGGCAGGGACGGCGCGATCCGCTAGGATGATCAGGGGATCCGCGGCCGATGGTCGCCAGGCACTGGGGGGTGAAAAAGTGCGCAAGTGGACTTGCCCAACCTGCTCTCGAGTCCGCGCCACGGCTTATTGCCCGAGCTGCGGCGAGGTGCCGCTTCGTGAGCGCGACCTCAGCATAGCCGACCTGAGCGGACAATTTCTCCGCGAGTTCAGCAGCGTCGATGGACGGATCATGCGCAGCGTCCGGGCCTTGCTGACCCGGCCGGGATGGCTGAGCGCAGCGCATGTCGCCGGCCGGCGCCGCGCTTTTTTCGGGCCGTTGCCGCTCTTCCTCCTCGCCAACGCCTTGTTCGTCGGGGTCCAGTCGCTCACTCACGCCAACATCTTCTCATCGCCGCTGGAATCGCATCTCCACAATCAGGACTGGAGCCCGCTGGTGCGCCGACTGGTCGACGACCGGTTCGGCGGACGAAGCGAGGCCGTCGCCGCTTATGCCGCGAAGTTCGATCGGGCGGCGATGCTCAATGCCAAGGCGCTGGTCATCCTCATGGTGCTCGCCTTCACGCCGCTGCTTGCGATCGTGTTTCGCCGCGCAGGGCGCGCGTTCGGGGCGCATCTGGTGTTCGCGCTTCACCTGTACGCGTTCATCCTGATGTTGATGTGCGTGGCCCTGGTGGCAGCGGAAGCGCAGCTTCTCGCCGGCGGCCTCGGGTTGGCATCGCCCCGGGTCGACGTCGCGATTTCTCTTGCCCTGCTGCTTTCGTGCGGCGCCTATTTGTATCTGGCGGTCGGCGCCTTCTACGGTTCACGCGGCGGCTGGCGTATCGCCAGGACGATCCTGCTTTCCGCTTCGATCGGCCTGATCGTGGTCGCCTATCGCTTCGCGATCTTCCTGATCAGCTTCGCAACCACCTAGAGCGGTTTCCAGTCAGCTCACTTCCGCCACGGCTTCGCGCCCCGCCGCTTCGAGCCGCTCGACCAAATTGCGGCGGCAGGCGGCGAGCGCGTCCGGGTCGGTGCTCCGGATGACGAAATTTGCGCCGACCCTGCCTTCGCGGAAGAAGGGGTAGGAGCCGATCTGGCAGCCTTCATGCGCGCCTTCGACCTCGAGAAGAAGCTCGGCGACCTCGCTTTCCGGGGCCCAGCATCCGACCGTCTCCGAGATGATCGGACGACCCCCTTCGAGCGTGCCGGCCAGAGCCTCGAGCATCAGGGTCGCGATGTGGGGCACCCCGGCCAGGATGAAGATGTTGCCTATCCGTATTCCGGGTGCGCCCGACATCCTGTTCTCGATCAGGTCGGCGCCGGCCGGCACTCGGGCCATTCGAAGCCGGGCCGCGGTCACTCCGCCGCGGCTTTCATAATAGGCCTCCAGCACGGCCCTGGCCCTGGGGTGGACCTCCACTTCGACCCCGAGCGCCGCTGCGATCGCGTCGACGGTGATGTCGTCATGGGTCGGGCCGATCCCGCCGGTAGTGAACAGATAGTCGTTGGTGGCGCGAAGCGCGTTCACCGCCTCGGCGATCCTGCCGATCACGTCCGGTACGACCCGAACCTCGATCAGGCGAATGCCCTGAAGATTTAGCCAGCCGGCGATCTGGGCGATGTTGCGGTCCTGGGTTCGGCCCGAGAGGATCTCGTCGCCGATGATCAGCAGCCCCGCCGTCCAGATGCGGTCTTCGCTCATGCGGTCCCTGTAGCCGCGCACTTTCCGACCGTCATCCCGGTTCGGCATGGGATGGGTGAAAAGTCCCGCACCCTTTGCTATATTCCGGGACATGACCGAATATCAGGCCGTTACCGGCACCGAGACATTGCCGCGGAGCGGCGCGATCAAGCTTCATGGGCCCGAAGGCTTCGAAGGGATGCGCGCAGCCG
>Ga0193706_1001545_pt1 | contig 10104 bp, 8 predicted proteins | sample U3c1metaG_FD_160130 | JGI IMG/M metagenome (GOLD analysis project Ga0193706, IMG submission 160130) | Soil microbial communities from a riparian zone of the East river system, Colorado, United States - U3c1 | ecosystem: Environmental > Terrestrial > Soil > Riparian zone | place: USA: East River... | reverse complement strand
CCTGCTTTCTCCAGCGCGTCCATCGTTTCCTCGAGGGACAAGCGGGCGGGTCCTGCCTTTGCGGCGGATTTGGAAATCGGCTTCTTGGAGGTCTTTGTGGCGGCCATGATGGAGAAATTCTAACGGTGCCGGCCGAGAGGGCAGGGCGCCGGTCCGAGGACGCCGGCGGCTCGATCCGCTAAATCCTGCGCAGTCGGCCCAGGATCACGCCTCCGACCGCCAGCAGGGGCACGCCGGCCAGGAAGATCCCATAGGACGGCTCGGGCATCTGGCGCATCTTTGCCCATTCGACGTGGTGCTCCACGTCGAAGGCTTTCGTGCAGTTGAGACACAGGAATCCGGCGACCAGGAGCAGGATTCCCGAACCGATCGTGATCGATTGGCGCGCGACGGAAGACATCGTGGACTCCTTTTCGCTGGAGGCACGGGCTGGCGCGGTCCTCGAATCCTGCTTGCGGCGCGGGATGCACCGAGAAGCCACAGCGAGCGCGTCCAGCCGTTGGACACCTGTATACTCGAGGGCTGCGAGCTCTCGCCATGTTGCGCACCGCCCTCGTCCAGACCTACCATCCGTACACGCAGTTCACCCACGTCCATCCGCTCGGGATCATGATGATCGCGGCGCTGGCGCGGGAACGGCATCCGGACGTGCACATCCTCGACATGAAGGTCGAGGACTGGACGCCGGCGCGCTGTTGCGACGAGCTGGAGAAACTGAAGCCCGACGTCGTCGGCCTCTCGGCGATGACCTACGAAGCGGGCTGCATGCACGAGGTCGCGCGCGAGATCAAGCGCCGCATGCCGGACGTGATCGTGGTCTGCGGCGGCCCGCATCCCAGCGTCGCCGACGAGGACGTGATGCGCGATCCCACGGTCGACTACGTGGTGCGCGGCGAGGGCGAGCTGGTGTTCGTCGACCTGCTCGACGGCATCGCCGCGGGTCGCAGCGACTGGAGCGAGTGCACCGGGCTCAACTGGCGCCGCGAGGACGGCACGGCGGTGCGCAACGCCGATCGCCCGCCGCCCCAGGATCTCTCGGCCCTGCCCTTCCCCGCCTGGGACCTGATCGACCACGCGAAGTACCACCTCGTGCCGCGCGGAGGCGTGATCTACGCCCACAAGGAATTCGCGACGATGTTCTCGTCGCGCGCCTGCCCCTGGCGCTGCACGTATTGCCACAACAGCTACGGCAAGACTTTCCGCGAGCGCAGCGCCGAGCACGTGCTCGCCGAGATCGATCTGCTCGTCACGAAGTACGGAGTGAAGGAGCTCGTCTTCATGGACGACATCTTCAACTTCAAGCCCGAGCGCGCGAAAAAAATCGCGCGCGGATTGATCGAGCGCAACTACAAATTAGCGCTGACCTTTCCCAACGGTTTCCGCGGCGACATCCTCGACGAGGAGCTGGTGCTGCTGCTCAAGCAAGCCGGCATGTACCGATGCATGGTCGCCGTCGAAAGCGCCAGCCCGCGCATCCAGAAGGTCATGAAGAAGAACCTGAAGATCGACAAGGTGCGCCACATCGTCGACTTCATCGCGAAGCAGGGGATCATGGTGCACGGCGCGTTCATGCTCGGCTTTCCGACCGAGACGGAGGCCGAGATGCGCCAGACGATCGACTGGGCGGCCTCGAGCTCGTTCCACACCGCGGCCTTCTTCCGCGTGATCCCGTTCAAGGGCACGGAGCTGTTCACGCAGGTCGAGCACGCGGGCTACGCGCTGCCGACCGACTGGTCCGCGTACGAACCCTACGAGACGGACATCAATCTTTCGACGGTGCCGGAGAAGAGCATTTTCAAATTGCGCAAGGAGGCGTACCGGCGCTTCTATTGGAATCCTTCGCGCATGTTCAAGATCTTCAGGCTGATCCCGAACAAGGCGAACATGCTGCCGTTCCTGACGCTTTTGTTCGCGCGCAGGGCTTACGCGCGTTGAACGATTCCGCATGATCGGCGTTGTGAGGGAGAGGTGGCGAACATCCTCTCTCCCTTCGGCAATCCTGCGACGGAACGGCTGCCTGGACTCCAGGCAATGAACGCCCTCACCGTCGCGCTCACCGCTGCGTGCCTCAGCTTCGCGCTCGGGGGATTCGGTCCGCAGTCGAAGCCGTCGGAATTCGCCTTCCTCGTCGTCGACGGACGCAGCGGCGAGCCGATTGCCGATGCCGAAGTGCGCTGGGCCGAGGATGTGTGGGAAAGGCCTGCGGACGCATCGTTGTTGGATCGCCTCGAATCGCAACACGTCCGAAGCATGCAAGATTTCTGCGATCGCGAGCGATTGGCGAATGCCTCTGGTCGCATCGCACGCTCCGGCCCCGATGGCCGTGTGGTCTTGCCGACAAGCAGCGCGCCGATTCTTCTCGCGCGAAAAGGCCCCCTGCTCGGTGGCACGGACTGCCTGCGCTGGAACGAATCGAGCTCCCTATCGACGTTGAGCTTGTGGCCGGATGGCGATCTGTGCGTCCGAGTCCTCGACAGCTCGGGCCGACCGGCCGCAGACGTGACCGTGCTCCTCGTGGCCAGCGATGAGCAGAATCCCCCTGGATGGGTGCAGCAGCGCTCCACGAGCATGGCCGACGGCGTGGCGGTGATCCAACACGGATTCGTGACCGTTGCTGCAGGCGCTCCGTCGAGTGGCTTGAAGGATCCCGCCTGGCGCGTTGCGGTCGGAACGATTCCCTCGACCGCCGGGGTGTTCGCGATCGACCCTCGTAATCTTCCGCGTGAGCCCATCACAGTTCGCTTGCCACCGACGGGTGACGTGGAAATTGCGATGCGAACGCTCGAGGGTCAGTCCGCGGCGCTGGACTTGCCATTGATCCTGGCGGCGGCGGATTCCGGTGCTTCGTCCGCGGGCGTGACAGACGTGCGAACTCCGAGGCTCGGCGGTTCCTCGCGTCCGGACGAAATGAGCGCGCAGGTCGTCGACGGAAAGGTCGTCTTCCGCAACATCGGACTCGGTCAGCATCTGATCGCTTCGGCGAGCCGTCATTCCAGGCTGCGTGTGAGTGTGATCCGTTTCGACGGACCAACAGAACCCGGACAACTCGTGCAACAAACTCTTGTGCTCGGCGCGGGTGGTGTCACGTTCACGGGCAGGGCTTTGGACGCCGAGGGCAAGCCCATTTGCAACGCGGAAATGCGCGTCGAGCTGCTCAGCGGCCCGTCGCCAAATCGACATCAATTCAGCAATTCTTCGCCCAAGGATCCGCTGACTCACGGGCGCGCGGTCTTCAAGTCGGGCCGCCAGGGCGAATTTGCGATCGATTACGATCAAGAGCAAGCCGAAGGTGGACCGCCGCTCCTGCTGCTCTCGAATTCGCGCGAAAACGCAGCGACGCTCGAGAAGCTGATCGACGTGAAGGAGCAATGGATCGTGGGATCGCATGCCCTCGGCGACGTGCGGCTTCCTGTCGCTCCGATCTATGCCGCCGGGGTGGTGGTCGACGCTTCGGGCGACCCAATCCTCGGGGCCCAAGTTTGCGAGCCCCATGGCAACATCCGGATTGGAATCTACGGGGAGACGGACGAGCGAGGTCGGTTCGAGTTGCGGTCCGCCACGCCCTTCTCGACCGTCTGCCTGAGCGTTAGCAAGCAGGGTTTCGCAGATCTCTCTGGGTGCCAGGGTGAGACCGGTCGCACCGATTGGCATCTCGTACTCGAGCGGGCCTGCAAGATCGTCGCTCGTTTCAAGCTTCCCGTTGGCGCGAATCCCCGCGATTTCCAGGTCAATATCGATCAGACGGAGCATCACGGCTCGGGCTCAGCGTGGAACCATCGCGGAGGTATGGGGAAGGACGCACGCCTGGTGTGGGACACTTGCCAGCCAGGAACGTACACGCTCACCGTGCCGCCCTCGAGGAAGAACGGCACGAAGCGCGTCCGTGTCACAGACATCGTGGTTCGCGCTGGCGAAACGACTGACGTCGGCCTCATCGAAATCAGTTTGCGGTAGCCGTCGATCCGAAGCCCCCCTGAGGAGCACGAGCCGATGCTGATGTGGCGCGCCCCAACTCGCATGTTAAGATTTCCGAGCTGATGCCGAGCGAGTCGAACATGCTGCCGTGCTTGACGCTTCTGTTCGCGCGGGGGGCTTACGCGAGGTGAGCCCTTCGCGCAGAGCGCCGTCTGCTCGCGCGACTTCGTCGCATGATTCGTCCGTCGGAGTGCGGCGCGTGGTCTACAGCGTCGCGGCGAGTCTCGACGGCTACATCGCGGGTCCGCGCGGGGAGTCCGACTGGATCCTCATGGATCCGTCGCTCGATTGGAAAGCGTTCATGGGCCGCTTCGACACGGTGCTCCTCGGTCGCAAGACCTTCGAGGTCGCCGGCGGCAAGTCGGGCGGTTCGATGCCGGGGATGAGCGCCTACGTTTTCAGCACGACACTGAAGAGCGCCGAGCATCCTCGATTGAACATCGTCGCCAAAGACGCGGCTCAGTTCGTGAGCGAGCTCAAGCGCCAGCCGGGCAAGGAAATCTGGCTCATGGGCGGCGGCGGGCTCTTCCGCAGCCTGCTCGAGGCGGGCGTCGTCGACCGCATCGAGGTCGCGCTCATCCCGATCCTGCTCGGCGAAGGCCTGCCGCTCCTGCCTGTCATGCCGCGCAAGACCCGGCTCGCGCTGTTCGAGAGCAAGGCGCTGTCGAATGGCACGGTGATGCTGCATTATGACGTGCACCGCTGATGCCGTGACGCGTCGGTGTGGACTGCCATGAATCAGGACAGGACTCGTTCATCGGCCGGTGAGGCCACGCGCGGAGCGACGGGTCAGCGGGGTCGCGAGCCGTTGACGGCGATTGCCGTGAGCTGGGTCTCGTGGAACTACGAGCTTCGCCTGGTCGAAGCTCCCGCCGGCACGATCGCGATTCCGTGGTTTGGCGAACAGGGCACGTTCACCAGCTCGGGCAGGTCGTGGACCATGGCTCGCGAGGCCTGGTTCCATGGCGCCTTCTCCATGAAGCAAGCTGGCCGCACCTTCGCCACCGCGGAGAAACCCGGCGCTTTCTTCCGCTCGTTCCAGCTCGAGTTCGACGACGAGCATTTCATCTGGGAAGCCGAGTCGCCCTGGGGACGAGCCTTCCTGCTGCGCAAAGGCAACGCGGTCCAGGGCTCCATGCGCCCCGTGAGCGCCTTCTCGCGCCGCGCGACGATCGACTTGCCCGACGACCTCTCCCTCGAGCGCAAAGCCTTCCTCGTCTGGCTCGCCCTGCTGATGTGGCGCCGCCAACAGAGCTCGAATTAACCTCGGTACCCGGTATTCCACCGCCATCCTGAACATTTCCGATACCGGCGCCCGCGCGGGGACTGAACCGGTGCAGTCTGGATGCGTCTCTCGCAAAGTCTCGTGCGCGTTCACGGACCGCTTTTCATGAACCGATTCGCATTCACTTCGCTCACCGCGATTCTGGCGCTTGCGCCGCGTCAGGCTTCGACTCCCAGCGGGTCTTTCGCGCAAGGCAAGTACGAATTCATCGTCGTCGACGGCCGTTCCGGAGCGCCGATCGCCAATGCCGAAGTGCACTGGGAAGAGCAGATCGAGGTGATCCCGCTCGACGATTCGCTCTGGGGCAAAATGGTTCGCCTGAGCGAACAACATCGCCGCGATCATGCTGAGATCGAGCGTCTAGCCACTGCTTCCGGCAAGTTCGCCAGATCCGATGAGAATGGACGGGTCGAACTGCCGATACCCGCCGCGAATGCGCTGCTGGCCGTTCGAAGCAATCAACTGTTCGGCAGCAGCAAGGATGGCGTTGGATACGAGTTCCGCCTCTGGCCCGACGGCGATCTGCTCGTGCTTGCCGAGGACTCGAACGGGAAACCGCTGCGCGATGCTTCCGTCCTGCTCGTCGAGAAGTCCCCGGAGCATCCGGATGGAAAAATCGAACGCCGCGCGCTCACGGGTCCCGATGGAGTCGCCAGGATCGCCCACGGATTCGTGACGATCGCCTCCGCTTCCAGGATGGAAAACCGTCCACAAGTCCGTTGGTGCGTGGCCGTGGACAGCATTCCGCGAGTCGACGGCTTGACGGTTCTCGACCCGGACAAACTCCCGCGCGAGCCGATCCGAGTTTCCTTGCCGCCGACGGGAGAAGTGGAGATCCGTTTGCAGGAACTCGACAAGCGCCCCGGGTCGGTCGAATTCGCGGTCAGTCTCAGGGAGGCGAACCTCGATTCGAACTTGTCGGAGTGGAACCTGGGGCAGGGTAGTTTGCCCAAGTCCGGCGAGCTGCGTGCGGTAGCCGTCAACGGCAAGGTCGTTTTTCGCAATGTCTGCCTCGGCCAGAAACTCGTCGCATCCGCGCTGCGCAATGCGCCGTCTCAGCTCCAGGTCCTGCAGATCACCGGTCCGAAGCGAGCCGGAGATCGGGTGCGCACACCGATGGTCCTCGGCGCAAATGGCGTGACTATCACGGCCCGGGCGCTCGATCCCGACGGTCAGCCGATCGCGAATGCGGAGCTGCGCGTCGAGCGGCTGAACGGGCCATCGCCGAAGCGAGGCATGTTCACGAATACGAGTCCCGACGAATTCATGACGCGCGGCCGCTTTCGGCTGCACTCGGATGAGCAGGGACGAATCTGGCTGGATCTGCCGCTGGATCTCGCGGATCAGGGGCCTCCGACGCTTCTCGTCTCGCAACTGCGAGAGGGCTTGCCCACGATCGAATCCAGGCTGGATCTCGGGGAACGATGGACAGTCGGACTCCATGACCTCGGCGACGTCCGCATCGAGGTCGCACCGATCGTGCTCTCGGGCGTGGTCGTCGACGCCGAGGGTGCTCCCGTCCCCGGCGTCTTGGTGGTTTCCGGCAATTCGAACGTCCGCACCGCCATCCGAACGCTGACCAATGCCTGCGGCGAATTCGAGTTGCGCTCGGGAGCACCCTACAAGGCGTTCGACATCAGCGTCGATCCCCCGCCGGGGGAAAGATCGAAGCCTTCCGTCTCGTTCAAGTCAGGCACCACGGGCCTGCGACTCGTGCGCTGAGACACGGATCGAGCGCAAGCCGCGATGGCCGGTATCGGCCAGGTTCAGGATGGTGGTGGAATACCGGGTACCAGTCACGGGCAGATCGCGTACTCCAAGCCATTGGACAGGGTCGCGTTGTTCGGCGGGGAGAAGCCGTTGTCGCGGCCCCAGAATTGGCAGTCGATGACGGTGCCGGGGACGGACAGGTAGGGCTGGGGCGTGCCGCCGAGCGAACCGGCGGCGAAGGCGTTCATGTCGATCGAGTAGACGCCGGAGCAGTTGTTCGGCGGAGGACTGCCGCCGGAGCCGAGGGGTGTCGAGCGGCGGACCGGGCCGCTCATGCAGCGTACTCCCCCGACGAAGGGCGCCGCGGCGCGGCCGGTGTTGCTGTAGAGCAGCAGGCCCGGCTTGTTGTTGATCACGTTGGTCGCCTTGACGACGAAACCGGAGCTCGCGCTCGCGTTGGGAAATCCCGTGGAGGCGATCGTCGGTGTGCAGCCCAGCGAGTTCACCTTCGCCGTGCAGTAGGTCTGCACCGGAGCGATCAGGCAAGGCCGCTCGAACTGAAGGTGATCGATCTCGATGCCCCCATTGGAGTTTGTCACCTTGATCTGACGGATGCCTCCTGTGAACACGACGCCGAAGAAACTGTCCTCGCCTGTCGTTCCGCTGTTGCTGAAGTCGCCGAGGCCGGGAGCGATCACCGATCCAATCAGCACACCGTTGACGTCGAAGGCTTCGAAAGTGACCGTGCAACCAAAGTCCCCGTCGGTCCACGCGAAACCCGCGTGGTGCGGAAGTCCGCCGAGGATGGCCTCGTCGAACGTTAAAGTCAGGGATCCAGGCGGAGCGAAATAGGAGTCGCAGTTCGTGCAGACCCCATTTCCGATCACACCGTCGTCTCCATCGACGGAATCGGTGATCGAAGGGGGATATTGGACGCTCGTGACGAATCCGCCCGAGGCCGAGACGCCGGTGACATTGAAAAGATGATCCTCGAACGTCTCGAGCGAGTAGGCCGGCGAGTTGACCGGGAAGGGGCTGTCGGCGCTGCTCAGGTAGGGCGTGGGTCCGAGCATGGTCTGCGCGGAGGCGGGAACGGCGACGAGGGCGACGAACAGTGCTGCTCGGAATTGCATGGGAGTGTTCTCGAAGGAGTTGAGGGTTCACTCCCCAGATCCGAGCCCCGTCCCCCGCGTTACACGCGGTACCCGGTATTCCACCGCCATTTATTCCATTCGAATGGAATAGATGGCGGTGGAATACCGGGTACCAGGCTGAGGCGCGGATCGTGCGCGAGCCGCGATGGCCGGTCGCGGCCATGTGCTGGATGGCGGTGGAATGCCGGGTACCGGGCTCGAGGGACGGTGGCGAATCGAAGGATTTGGAGAGCTGAGCGCCCCGGCAATTACGTAGATCCCCTGATTACGCCTGGGATGCCCGGGCCAATACTCATTCGGCGCGCACCGACGCGCGCGAACGCAACTTCTCCAACGTCTCTCCCCCACTGGCAAGGAGCCATCGTGAACACGAAGTCGACCGTCGCACTCGTCGCTGCTGCCGCCACTCTTTTCGCCTGCAAGAGTTCGCACGAGCACGCGCACTCGGCGCCGCCCGCTCCCCCGGCCAATGTCGAGGAGCAGATCGCGCTCGGGGCGAAGGCCTTCGGCGCGAATTGCGCGCGCTGTCACGGGGACGCGGGCCAGGGCTCGCGCAAGGCGCCGCCGCTCGTCGGACCGAACGCCCTGCCGCTCAGTCCGCGACCGGACCAGAAGGTACGCAAGGTCCAGTTCCACACCGCGCTCGACGTCGCGCAGTTCGCCGTGCAGAACATGCCGCCCGACGCCGACGATCGCGCGGAGATCAGTCAGACCGAGTACTGGGCGATCATCGCGTTCGATTTGAACGCGAATGGCATCAAGCCCACGTCGATCGTCTCGCCGGAAACGGCGGGAAGCTACGTGCTGCACTAGAAATCCCGCCGCCTTCGGCCGTCACCGGCGTGTGCAGGAACAGCCGCGCTTTGCTCGATTTCTCAGCTGCACTGGCCCAGGTGCGCGCGTTCGTCGAGCTGCAGGCCCTCCCCGGCCGCGGTGAGTCGGCCGCTTGGAATCGGCTCGTGCCCACAGAGCACATACTTTGAGCGCCGCATGGGGCGCAGGAACTGCCGCGCTCTGATGGAACGGGTCGGTTCCTGCAATCCGCTCGAGACGCGCATTTCACCGCGGCAAGAGTCTCCACAGGCGTCCCGCCGCGTCCAGAAATCCCGGGCGCCCAAGAGCTTCTTCGCCCCGCGGACGCGTCCAGCATTGTGAGATCTGGGTTAGCCTCGTACAGTTGAAGGCCCCCGCCTTTTCGGCCGCAATCCCCTCCCCAGGAGACGACGATGTCAGCGTTTTCACCCCGGATTCGCCTCACTCTTGCAGCGCTCATTGGAACCGTCGGAATCGCACTCGCGCACGATGGCGATCCCTCCGACGCCGACCGGCAGGCGCCCTACGTAGGCCCCGGGTTCAAGCTCTCCAACCTCGCGAACGGCATGGGCGGTTGGCTCCCTGGCGGCGCAGGCAACAGCGCCCAGGACGGTCCCGGCGGAGGAATGTTCGCTTCGCAGGGCGTGAGCCTGCTCGCGTGGTTGCCGCTCGCGCAACTCGGCGGCGGAACTTCAGCGAACACCTGCTGGGGGTACACGTCAGCCTCCGGACGCGAATACGCGATCATCGGCGTGAGCAACGGCACAGCCTTCGTCGAGGTCACCAACCCGGGCGCGCCGGTGCTCGTGCAACTGATCGGGGGCCCGAACTCCTCGTGGCGCGACATCAAGGTCTGGCAGGACCGCGCCTACCTCGTCAGCGAAGGCGGCAGCAGCATCCAGGTCGTCAGCTTGACGTCGATCGATTCCGGCAGCGTGACGCTGGTCGGCACGACGACAGGCAGCGGCACCGCCTCGACGCACACCGTCGGCATGGACACGACGACCGGCACGCTCTTCCGCTGCGGCGGCGGCAGCAACGGCCTGCGCATGTTCGACGTCAATGCGAACAAGAACGCTCCGCCCGAAGTCGGCATCTGGAGCCCGATGTACGTGCACGAGATGTTCGGCTACACGTACACCACGGGGCCGGCGGCCGGCAAGCAGA
>Ga0193706_1001544_pt1 | contig 10114 bp, 11 predicted proteins | sample U3c1metaG_FD_160130 | JGI IMG/M metagenome (GOLD analysis project Ga0193706, IMG submission 160130) | Soil microbial communities from a riparian zone of the East river system, Colorado, United States - U3c1 | ecosystem: Environmental > Terrestrial > Soil > Riparian zone | place: USA: East River... | reverse complement strand
TGACCTGCCCCGTGTTCTTCGGCCCATCGGAGTCATGAGAAGATGCCTCTCCGGCACCCCTGGAGAGCCCGATGAGGAAGAGCAGATTCACCGACGAACAGATGGTCAGTATCCTTCGCGAAGCGGATAGGTCGCCGATCGCGGAGGTCGCGAAGAATCACGGCGTCAGCGAGCAAACAATCTACGCGTGGCGCAAGCGCTTCGGCGCGATGGAGGCGACCGACGCGAAGAAGTTGAAGGCGCTCGAGGCGGAGAACAACCGCTTGAAGAAGCTCGTCGCCGAGCGCGATCTCGAGATCGAAGTGATGAAAGAGATCGCTGCAAAAAAATGGTGAGCGCGCATCAGCGTCGAGAGCAAGTGGAGTACGCCCGTCGTCGCGGGCTCTCTTGCCGACGTTCATGCGCGCTTCTGCAAACTGCGCGCTCGTCGCTTCGGTACGAGTCGAAGATGGCTAAGAAGGACGCTCCAGTGCGTGAACGCATGCGCGCTCTCGCCGCGCAGTACCCGCGCTATGGGTATCGACGCGTGCGTATCTTTCTCGAACGCGAAGGTCACTCGATGAGCACCGATCGCGCGCACCGCCTTTGGCGCGCTGAACGCCTGCAATTGCCGCGTCGACGGCCTCGCCGACGTGTTGCCGCTAGTCGCCCGCGTCCGGTTCCCGCGACGGGACCGAACCAGGTCTGGGCATACGACTTCGTGTTCGATGCCTGCGCCAATGGGCAGAAGTTGAAATGCTTGACCATCATCGACGAGTGGACACGCGAATCGCTCGCCATCGACGTCGCCGGCAGGCTTCGCTCGCGACGCGTCATCGAGGTGCTCGCGAAACTCGTCAGTGTCCGCGGCGCGCCCCGCTACATGCGATCGGACAACGGCTCCGAGTTCGTCGCCACGGCGGTGCTGCGATGGCTGACCAAAGAAGGCATCGAGACGGCGCACATCGCGCCGGGAAAGCCATGGCAAAACGGCACCGACGAAAGCTTCAATGGTCGATTTCGTGACGAGTGCCTCAACCTCGAGTACTTCCGCAGTCGCGCGGAAGCTGTCGCGATGATCGAAACCTGGCGCCGTCACTACAACGAGGTTCGGCCGCACTCGAGCCTCGGCTACCGAACCCCGTCCGAATTCATGAAGCAGTGCATGTCGATTTCAACACCCAACACGGAGGCTCTTCTCCAATAACTCGTGGGCCCACGAATGCCGGCAGGTCAACCTGATAAGCGGCTCACACAACAGCCACATTGCGACACTGGTTGAGCGGCAATCGCGTTTCTTGCCTACCTCGATAGTGGTCGTAGATGTTTCGAACCCGGCAGCCGCAGCCCGAGCAGCGAGGCAGAGTTCATTCGACGAAGGGGCTCCCTCACAAAGTCACGCTCATCCGTGAAAATCTCGTGCTCCGATACCGATCCCCGCCCCTACCGGCCCCTCCTCGCACGTGTCCACCCCAGTGACACGAACTTGCTTCATGCCGATAATCAACCGAAGTATCTTCGTCGCGCGCATGGGTGGGGCCGCCTTCAAGGTGTCGAAACCCCGACGGTAGCCCCACTCTCGTTCACGCACCCACTTTCACGTGAGGATAGCCCGTTTTGGCGGCGGCTAATGGCCTATCCTTGGCAATCGCCCAAATATGGGCGTCCCCCTCCTTCCGAGTAGTCCAGGTTAGTGCTCAGCTGGTTTATCATGAGAATCTGGCCGCCAAGTCTGGCGACTTGATTCATGTCAACGACATGGCAGTAACCGCCCGGTATTGTTCGATAAACCAGGTTCGTATCTTTTGCTTTGTACAGCCGAAAGCCGTCCTCGGGAAAGTGACAAGCGCCCGCGTCGCTGCGATCATAGTTGAAGTTGTCCCAGGCTCGGAACAAGGACACGCCGTCATATTGACCGTCGGGGCGATTTTGAAGAGCGGCCAGCATGCCCATGTCGCGTACCCAACAGAATGCGGCGTCGACGTGCCGCGTCCCGTAGAGCCTGTAGATCTGTGGCCCGGTTCCGATTTTGTAGTACTCGTTCTCAAGATATATTGATTCTGCCTTTTGCGTCACGCTGCCGATGTCGTCGGTCGTTGCGTTCTCGCCGGCATCCGGTGCACCGCCACATCCGACGGCTCCAACGCAAATGGCGCCTATAACAATTTTCTTCAACATGATCATATTCGCTCCTTTGTAGATTGTCTGCTTGGATACTGTTTCACTCGGCTTAAGTGAGGCCTCTCGAGTTGTCTGCTACTGGCATGCGGTCATTCTGACGAATGCTAAGAAGCTGTTGAGATCTTGCTAACGAAGGCCCGCCGGTGATTGCCACATTGGCGTCTCCGTCGACGGCAATGATCGTTCAACACTGCAGAACGCGATATTGAACGAAACCGCGCTTTCACGCCCTGGAGCCAGATGATGAATTCGTCTTCTCGAACAAATCAGCGGTCGGCTGGGGAATCACGCCAATTTCAGTTGGATGCCTCTAATGAACAACACGCGAGTTCCCATTTTGGGCAAAAGATTATTTGTCCGGTTCCGCGGCTACCTGCCGGCGACAGCTCGGTAGTTCTGACCATCTCGTTGCAGTACGAAGAAATCGCTTGCGCCGACCGCAACGTAGAAACAGCGGGTGGCTAGCGCAAACGACGCGTGACTGCTCACAGTGTGGAAACGTCTTGCTCCATTGGAGTCGGACCGATCGGACGTCGTTACGAACGCGCAACGTCAACGAGCAGGAGCCGTTCCCCGAATCGCCACGACACTCGCCGCGAGTTGTGTTCGAGGTGACCCAAGAATCGACGGTCGCTTGCCGAGAGCGGACTTGCGATCGAGCCTTTTCGGTCGCGGCAAGGACGCGCTTGCCTCGCGTTCGGGGCGCGGATAAGGAGCGACATGGTCAAACCTGCAGCAAGGCGCGCGTGGTGGTTCGCGTTAGGCGAAGCGGTTCTATCGTACTCTTGCGGGGAAGCACCGCCCGTCCTCGATGCGGTCGTAGTCGATCCGCCCGCCGACGCGCCGTGCTCCGATCTGACACGTACCGTGGCGAGCTGGCAGGGGCGCGAGATCGCGGTATGCGGGCCCGAGACGACGCGATTTCGGACGCTGACGCCGCTCGGGAAGGGATCCCTTTTCATGTGGACGCCAGGGACAGGCACCAGCGAGCTGTGGCAACTCGCGGCCGACGACACGCTAGGGACAGGACCGGTGGCGGCTTTCCACTCTGCCTCGAACCGGAACAATCTCGTGCTCGTCGTGCTTGGCGATCACATGCTTGCGTACAACCAAAAGACCGCTCAGGCGGATCTAACGCAGATCGACGCGGACATCCGTGGCCTCGGCGGTATTATGCGGCGGACCGTCAACACGCAGACTTGGTTTCGCCCGGGAGGAGGCCGCGAGCTCGTAGCACTCGACGCGACCAATATTCTCGATTGGCAGCCGTCGACGGGCACCTACAGCCTCGTTCGATTCCGTCCCACGGACGAGAACTCTCCCTTCGATCGCTCCGAGCCTTTGGGCAAGAAGGACGAATTTCGACGAGGTCACCGGCTCGTCCCTCTCGGCACCGATCGTGTCCTCGAATGGGTTCCACGAACACACGACTATCGAACCTGGCACTACGCTCTCGAGCGTGCGCCGGCTGACATCTTTGACGCCCAACCATTGTCGAGTGGCACGTGGACTGACGTAGGAGAACATGACGAAATTCTGGTGTTGGCGAGCAACAAGATCGGCATCTGGCACCGTGATCCCGGGACGCTCGAGACGCGCACTTTCGATCCGCTGGCGGTCGATCCACTCGCGGGTCCGTTGTTGGCCATTTCGCAGGACGATCGACTTCGCTCTCTACCGCCCGCTTGGGAACGCGAAACCAAATCGCGCATTCGACGCTTGGTACTCGTGTTTCAGCAAGGTCGATCATTCGATAGCTATTTCGGCCGGTATTGCCAGGCGCAACCCGGAAGCGCAGCCATTTGCGAGGAAGGACCATCCTGCTGCGAAGGGATGCCGTCGGAAATTGCAGGTGCCGCTCGGTGTAGGCCGTTGAGTCCTGCAGACGATACCTATGTGCCTAACGGGTCGGGCTCCTGTCTGCGCGAGAAAATCAATGGGGGCGCGATGGATCGATTTGCGACGTCGTCTCTCGCCGGGTGCGGCGATCCTCGTGACTTCGCTTGCGCGGAGTCCGCAAGTGCGGGCAACCCGATCGGCGCTTATCACGAACTGGCGAAACGCGGAGCGTTGGCGGATCGCTACTTTGCTTCGATAGCGGACTCGGCCGAGCTCAATTTCATCTACTTCGTGCTAACTGGCTTCTGGCCGCAAATTGCGGGAGCTTCGTTCGAGAGTGTTGACGCATTGACGGCATATGCCCAGATTCCTGGCGCGCTTTACCTCGGCGATCCTACGAGCACCCAGGGACAGGCGGAGCCATACTATTACGACGGTCATTGGGCCTATTTTCGCTATTTGGATGAATTGACTTACGATATTTCGTCCGAGCAGCTACCAGCAATCTCGATCGTCATCGCCGGTCCGGATGGCAACGAATCTCCGGGGCACCCGTCGTCGCTTACCGATGGGATCGCCTTCGCTACGGGAATCGCGAAGCAGGTCGCCGAGTCTCCCCGCTATGCCGACGAAACGCTGGTCATCATCACCCATCTGACGAGCGGAGGGTTCTACGATCACGTGAGCCCGCCCCCACCTCCTCCGGCGGAGGTTGATCCCGCCGAGGTTCCTTACGGTCCGCGCGTCCCGTTTCTCGCACTCGGAGCTGGCGTTCGCCCAGGCCACGTATCTCACGTGCAGCTCGAACATTCCTCGCTTACGCGCTTCATCGAATGGAATTGGTTCGACGGTAAGACTGGACAGCTGGGTTTCCGGGACCGATTCGTCAACAATTTGGGGAGCCTCCTCGATCCCGCCGCGACAGGCACCGCGGTTCCGTAATTCGACGACGACGAGAGCTAAGGGCGAGGAGTCGGATGTGATTGGAGGCAGGAACGCAGGTTGGGAAATGCAATGGACGGCGCGACCAACTCGATCGTCGCGGTGGGGGGCGAGACCTCGTCGATGATTGGCGAGACAGCAGGTGATTGTTCATTCTCCAAACAGCGAATCCAGCCGACGTGGTATCCCTTACTCGCCGCAAACATGAGTTCCGGCATCACGAGTTGGTTCGGTGGGACCGTTTCTGCCACGTAGAGCAGCACTCGGGTGCTCGGCATTCCGCGATACATGTCGGGCGCGACCATGGGCGAACCTGCCGCCAGCGGACCCACAGCGAAGGTCCCATCGGCGTTGCGATCTTCGTAGAGGATGATCTCGCCCCACGCGAACGTAAATGTTGGTCCCCCTTGCGTGGAGAACCTTAGCGCTCGCAGCGCGTCGCGAGGAGGGGGACCAACGAGCCCAAGCGTGTATGTCCCATCGGGTTCGATTCGGGCGCTCACGAGCTCCGAGCCGGAAACGTAGTTGCCCTTGCCCTCCTGCGCCGGATCTATCCAAAGAAGCCCGAGCCGGAGCGGGGCTTCGTCGGGCAACTGCGCGAGCACGCCATTGATCGAGAACTCCAGCTTGTCCAAGGCCGACCCGGGTACGAGCGTATCGCCGCACGAGATTGCGGCGAGCCCGCAGAGTGCCAGCATGTAGGTACACCGCGATGACGACGATGCATCGGCTCGCGGTTGAAGTTGCGGCCAAGAGTTATCTACACTCATCTCAGAAATAACCTCCTACGCCGAGACCCCCGCGCGCTGCCGCTTGCCATGCGACTCGCTCTCCGGTGTCCGTTCGGATGGATAGAACATAGTTGGGCAGCGAGATGTCGCCTCTTAGGCACAAATATGCAGCCAAGGGCAGCTCGACAATGGCAGTGGGACCGAACACCGGCGCTTGGACGACCCGATCGGAGAGATCGCCAATCTGTTGCCGAAATACCGACCATCCTCCCTCGATTCCACCGGCCACGGTGAACGCGCCAAGGTCCCATGCCCGTAGCGCCGCGAGCGTGACCATCAGGTCGGAGGTCTGGGAGGGAACGAGCGTCGAAGCGAGCGTCTGCGCGACGGCGCCTCGCAACTCCAACGAACCAACTGCCCAATCGATCCTTGCCGTTGCCGCCACGCCCGCGGCCGCACCGAGGGACGCGAGAGAGCCACGAACCAGCCCGGCAGCAGAGAAGGCGTAGGCTTGCGAACGAGTTCCGTCTCCCTTACGGACGACTCTGCCAAATGCAACTCTATTCATCGACAGGGTGCTCGCCAGGATACGCGCGCCCGCGGCCACCTCGAACTCAGCAACCTCGAGATGGTTGCGTTCGCGACGGCTGAGCTCATACGAACCTCGTTCGAGCGTCATTTGCTCGCCGCCCCGACTCATCGTTTCCGCGAAGATGGCACCAGGTCGTCGGCGGAGGAAGTACCATCCGGGCCGGTCGAAGGTCAGCCATCCATGTCGCGTGCCCGGCGTTCCCGGATGGGTCAGCACGAGATCGGCCTGGCCCGACAGATCATACCGAAACGTCGGATGCTGTGGTCCACCCCACGTCGCAACGGTAGCGTCGAGCGTCCGCTCGGACGCATAGTCGAATGACTCGCCGAGCGTGACGTGCCCATTGTGATCGCGGTCAGCCATGCCTAGCAGCCCCGCAAGCAGGTGATGGGTGAAGAACGAACCGTGAAGCTCGTCCGACTCCTGGGCGAGTTCAGAACCACGGCCCGACGCAAGTATGGCCATTCCACGTGGTGGCTGCTCTGCGGGTCCGGTCTCGAAAGGCGGCGCGATCTGACCGCCTTTGACACGGGTCAGAACCCCAGACTGACAAGCATCTACGATCATAATCCGAACAGCCGCTGGCAGCTCGAGGGCTCTTTCCTTGAGCTCGGCGAACGAAAGCGTTCCTGTTCCGAGGTGCAGAGCCTGTCCATCTCCGTGTCCCGAGTAGTAGAAGAAGAACAGATGGTCACCGGGCACACCGCGCAATCGCGCCGCGATGGTGGCGAACGCCCGTCGTACGTCGTCGGCAGTCTGGGCGTTGAGCAGAAGCGTGTCTTCCCCAGCGAAACCACCTAGTTGCACCAATAGATTCGACATGCGCTCGGCATCGTTCTCTGCATAGCGCAGCGGATCGTCATTCGCATCGCCCAGATTGTTGCCCACGACCAGCGCCGCGCGCACGGGCCGCGCCTCAGCCCCTCCGACGCCGGCCCGGAGGATGAGGGACAGCGTCATCATCACGGCGATGAACCTGGCGCCAAACCTCATGGGCGTTCTCTCTTGTCGATGATGAACGAAGTTTCGCTGCACGGGGTTCCCAGTTCTGTGACACGCAGCGGATTGCCTCCGGCTTGGGACAGGGCGCGGCGAGCGGCCTCTTGCAGTTCATCCAAAGTAGAAGGCTTAGCGCAGTGAACGGCGACGATACGTTCGGGACCGAGAGTACCGTCAGCCACGACGCTACCCGGGAGAACCGTCGGCGCGCCGGCCTCGAGATGGATCGTCGACTCGGAAGTGGGCGCGTATACCGTGACCGCCCCGGCCGCATCGAGTCCGAGAACGGTGACAAAACCGGCGCGAGCTGCGGTGACTTCGAATCGAAGAGCATCTCCTCGGAACACCGCCCCACCCTGTGCCGGTCGAGTGACTTCTCCCGAAGAGCCCCGCCGCACGAGGTCAAGGCTGAGAACTCCCTTCGATCTTGTCACCGCTGGGACCTCAGCGTTGCGCTTCTCCCGGACGCCTAACACCAACGCCGCAGCAGCGGCGAGCACCACAGCGGGTATGGCCAATCGCGTCGCGTTACGGGGAGGCTTTCTCTCGAGCGACTGCGCGAAGAGGTCTTCAAACGTAGGCGCCTCGATCGCCTCGAACTCAGCCAATCGATTCCGGCATCTGTCGCAGGACGCGAGATGTGCTCGAACGTCTGCCGCGGCGGAGTTTGCGGCCAAATCGCCGGCCATTAATTGATCGAAGAGGAGGTCCGATAGACACCCGGCACGCCTCCTCGACGCGTTCAAGGCGGTCATGAGGTGGCCTCTTGCATCAGGAGCTCACTGGCCACCGAATGAAACGCGGCGAGGCGGTTGCCAATAGTTCTTCGAGAAACTCCCAACATGCCGGCGATCTCGTCATGTGACAGATCGTCCACATAATAATAGACCGCAACGTCCTGCAATTCCTCTGGGACCCGCTCGAGGATGCGTCGTACCAGGATTTGGGTATCGGCATCCCGATCTTGTGCCTCCTCGAGAGGGCACCGCGACAAGATTTCAGTACGCCGTCTGGCGTCTCGGAGCTTGTTCAGACAAAGATTCGTCGTCACACGGTACAACCATCCCATCGGGTTTGCGTCGAAAGCGTCCCTCGCGTCGACCGCTACGGCGCGTAGAAAGACCTCCTGAGTGACGTCCTTGGCATCGTCATCGTCTGCCAGCATCCTCCTTGCGCGCCTCCACACCGAACGGCTGTAACGGGAGTAGAGCGCCTCAAGCGAGTCGATCACCCGCGGTCCGTACACCCGCGCAACGGGTGGCGCAAGGTATCGTCGAAGGCTCAGATTCTGAAAGAGGCCGCGCCGCTGGCGCCCGTTGGACCGAAGAGAGATTCAAACAACGGTTTGCCCAAAATGTTCGCTGGGGGGTTGATCGTAGGAAGGCTCGAACCCTGATAGAGCTTGCATGCCCTCATGTGCCCGCTGTTTTCGCCACGAGGGGTCCTCGTCGTGCAGCACTGAGGCAGATTGGCCCCACATGGTGGACTGTTTCTTGAGCGATATTTTCTACACACATGCCGGAACGCGCATCAGGAAAAGGTAATGGTTTGATCACTGTATCATCAAGATTCTCGCCGGGTTGCCTACTACGAAAGGGGTTGATGTGGTGCATCAGATCGGAAGCAACTGCTGCGCTCAACACCAACGGCCGAACGGTGATCGTGCTCGCGTGGAGCGGGCTGCAATCAGAAAGGAAACCGCCAATGTCAATTCTAATCCAAAAAGTGGTCTTTTCGGGTGTCTGTGTCGCGGCATTCGCGCTTATGTCGAGTGGGTGCTCGTCGGTATCGTCAGACGGCAAGGAGTGGGTACCGTCCGCTTCGGAAGGAGAACCTGCGGTGCAAAAGCATGCACTTACGAATACGCACAAGATGTGCAGTGCAATATCGCCCGGGTTATTCCGCGATACGATCATAGTTGACGACAATTGGGGGGGGTTCCGGTGCCAGGGCTGGGCCGCGTCGATCGGCGCCTCGCAATATCAGTTGGGTTGCATGTCCGATTTTGGCTACACCTGGGCGCCTTGCGTAAACGGATGCTTTCCCTCTCCCAACTGCGGATGGGTCCCGTGACTTCGAACGAAGTGCTTGGGTGAGGCGTCGCGGCTCTGCGATGCCTCACCCAAGCACCGGCCAGTCCGTAATGTGGGAGCGACGGCGGTGCCTGAGGATAGTTGCGCGCGCAATCCGGCCTTTAGATCTAGTGCTCCGTCCCAAAAGTCGCAATCCATGTAGTCAGGCAGCAAGGACCTTGCCGGTATAGGTCCACTCGAACGGTTTGGCCATGCGGGAATTCCAATGCGCAACGAAGGCATAGATGGCATCGGAGAGTTCGGCCGCGCTCGGGAACGAGCGAGTGCGCAAGCACTTGCTGGTGAGAATGCCGAACCAGATCTCCACTTGGTTGAGCCAACTGCCGTGGTAGGGCGTGAAGACGAAGGACACCCGTGGATGGCGTTGAAGCCATCGACGGGCAGGTTCGCCGCGGCGGGTGTGAATGTTGTCGGTGATCAGAAGAAGCGGACCGCGCCGATAGGTCCGCAGTATGGCGTCGAGGAAATCGAGAACCCTCGGCGTGGCTCGGTCTTCGGTCATGTGAACCAGCACGTGTCCCGTGACGACGTTGAACGCGGCAAACACGTTTCGCGTGCCGTGCCTTCGATACTCGAAACTCGAGTCTGGCGATCTTGCCCGCCCGCATCGGTCGAGTCGCAAAGCGTCGCGACAGCGCCTGAATTCCCGGCTTTTCGTCGATGCAAAGGACGGTCGTTCTCGCCGGCGGCGCCACGTAGATCTTGCAGATTCGAGCGGCTTTCTGATCGAAGTCCGGGTCTTTGGGATTGAGCCAGTA
>Ga0193706_1001543_pt1 | contig 10142 bp, 5 predicted proteins | sample U3c1metaG_FD_160130 | JGI IMG/M metagenome (GOLD analysis project Ga0193706, IMG submission 160130) | Soil microbial communities from a riparian zone of the East river system, Colorado, United States - U3c1 | ecosystem: Environmental > Terrestrial > Soil > Riparian zone | place: USA: East River... | reverse complement strand
TAGATCGCCGTGCGCAGGCTCGGCCTGAAGCGCGCGATCTCGTCGGCCCAGTTGTAGACCACGCTCTTCGGACACACGACGAGTGCGCGACCGCGCAGCGCGCAGATGGTCTGCAAAGTCTTACCGAGACCCATGTCGTCCGCCAGAACCGCGCCGAGCTCGGTTTCGCGCAGGAAGATCAACCAGGAGACACCCTGCTGCTGATACGGCCGCAGCTCGGCATGTACTCCCGCGGGCAACTCGGCGTGAGGAATGCCCTGAAAATCGCCGAGCAACGGCGCTAGCTTGTCGAGACCCGCAGGCACCGGCGCGTTCAGGTCTCGGCACAGCTCGCCGAGCTCGGGCAGAGCGCTCTTGGCGAGCTTCTTTTGCGCGTCGCGTGCAGCGAGCAGATCGGCGACGCGCTGGCCATGCTCGCGCAACCAGTCCGCGGGCAGCGGGGCCCATCCACCGTCACTGAGCGGCACCAAATCGAGACCATCACGCCAGGCGCGCATCACCGTGGCCGCTTCGGCGCGCGCCTTGCTCGGTCCGCCATCGGCGGAGTCGCGCTCGAAAATCACGTCGAACTGGCCGTCGTCCCAGGCGACACGCGCGGTGAGCGACTGCGCCTCGAATCCGGCCGCCTGACTCGCCTCGCCTTTTTGACGCTGCCACGCACGCAGCCTGCTGGCGAAACGCAGCGCCTCTTGACCGTCGAGATCGACACGCCGTCCGGGCACGAGGTTCAGTGAGCCCCGCAGATCCTGAAGCAGCTTGCGCTCGGCATCGAGATCGCGAATCGGCACGTCCTTTCCGAACGCGGTGACCGAGTTGCCGTCCACTCGTGCAATCGGCGGGTCGCCGTAGACGAGCAGAGGGAGCACGGACAGCGTGTGGCCTTGATGCGAGAGATCGAGCGCGATGCGCGGCGCCACGTGCTTCTTCTTGCGCGGCAGCTTTCGCGTCGTGACGTGCAGCGGGTATTTTTTCTCTAGCTCGGGCAGCACGCGCGTCACGAGCTCGGTCTCTTCGGCGCGAGAAAACGCGCGCACGAGCGGCAGCCGTTCCAGGAAATGCCCGGTCATCGCGCCGTCCGCGATCGGCCGCAGCACGCCGGCCACGCGCACCACACCCATCGCGACGATCTCGGCGATGGCAGGCTCCTGTTCGAGGCGCAGGACGAACCCGCCGCCCGGCGCGTCCTCCACCACGGCCCGCGGGGTCACCGCTTCGCCCGAGACCTGCGCAGGCTCGCCCAAAAACGTCACATCCCCGCCCTTCGACAAAGCCTCGAACAATTCGCGCGTTCGGCCGAGCGGGACGACGTCGCGCTGCGCAGAGCCGAGAATGCGATCGACGAGCAGATCTTCGTGCGTCGGGTTCAGGCCGCGAGCGAGCCGTCCGCGCGCGCTATCCAGCGCCAGATTGCCCGTAAAGCGTGCGGGGGCGCCCTCGGCGCGCACCACGAAGCGCTCGAGGGTCAGCAGGCGATCTTTCTTGCCGAACGCGTAGCGGAGCCGCGCCGGCGTGGCGGGCTCGTCGTTTTCCGGCGTGGCCGGCGCAGATCCGTCCAGGCCCTGCGAGCTGGCTATCGCCGCCGCGGCGACGTGGGCGCACGGGTCGAGCTTGCCGCCACAGTCGCACGTCCACTCCAGCTCTTGCAGATAGAGCGTGACGGTCGGCGCGACCAGGTGGCCGCTGGCGCGGACGCGCAGCGTGAGCTCCGTCTGGGAGGTGCCGGCGCGGCTGACGGCGCTCGCGCGAGCAAGCTTCACACCTTGCGACCAGATCGCGGGCAGACTTGCCTTTCGAACAGCCTCCAGTAGCTCTTGCATGCGAGATCGACGGCGTCCGCGAGAGAACGCGTTACTTCGAGATCCCTTCTTTACTTACGACGCGGCTCTTCGAGTGAGCCGTGTTTCTCGAGGAAGTCTTCGTAGCTACCCGTCCAGTCGACCAATCCGGCCGATGTGAACGCAAACAGCCGCGTCGCGAAGCTGGCGATCAAGTCGCGATCGTGCGTGACCACGAAGGCCGTGCCTTCGTACTTCGAGAGCGCGTCGCCCAGCGCCAAGATCGACTCGAGGTCCAGGTGATTGGTCGGCTCGTCCAGCACGAGCACGTTGTCCTTGGTCAGCATCAACTTGCAGAACATCAGCCGTACCGCCTCGCCGCCGGACAGCGCCGCCGTGGGTTTCAGGCCTTCTTCACCCTTGAACAGCATCTTGCCGAGCAAGCCGCGGATGTCCTGAGCGCTCGCGTTCGGATCGAACGAGTAGAGCCAGTCGTAAGCCGTGGTGCCCGTCTGGATGCTCTCACGATTGTCTTGCGCGAGATAGCCTATGCTGGCCGCCTGACTCCACGAGATGCTGCCCGAGTCGGGAGCGACCTCGTTCATCAACATGCGGCACAGGGTGGTCTTGCCGACGCCGCTGCGGCCGATGATGGCCACCTTCTCGCCCTTGGTGACGAGCGCGTTGAAACCATCGCAGATCGTGACGCCCGGCCAGCGCTTGCTCAACATCTCGATGGTCAAGGTCTGCTTACCCGAGGGCTTCTTGACACCGAACTGGATGAACGGCCGCTCGATGTTCGACTTCTTCAGATCGGCGAGCTGCAGGCGATCGATCTGCTTTTTGCGGCTCTGCACCTGTGAGGCGCGCGTACCGGCGGAGAAGCGCGCCACGAAATCCTGGAGCTGATCGATCTTCTTCTTACGCTCCGCGTTCTCCTGCTCGACCTTGCCGCGAACCTGACCCTTGGCACGCACCATGTCGTTGTAGCCGCCCGAATACGTGATGATGGTCTCGTAGTCGATGTCCGCGATGTGCGTGCAAATCTCGTTCAGGAAGTGACGATCGTGAGAGATGGTGATCAGCACGCCCTGGTATTTGCACAAGAAGTTCTCGAGCCAGCGAATGCTGTCGATGTCCAGGTTGTTCGTGGGCTCGTCGAGCAGCAGCGCTTCCGGGTTGCCGAACAAGGCCTGGGCCAGGAGCACGCGCAGCTTGTAGCCACCGGGCAGCTCCTTCATGGGCCTGTCGTGCAACTCCTCGCCGATACCGAGGCCCGAGAGCAGCTCGGCGGCGTCGGATTCCGCGCTGTAGCCGTCCTCCTCTGCGATGACGCACTCCAGCTCTCCGAGGCGGGTGCCCTCTTCGTCCGAAATATTTTCGTGGCCGAGCAGCGCGTTTTTTTCAGCCATCGCCTCCCAGAGGCGCGCGTTGCCCATCAAGACGACCGAGAGCGGCGGGAACTGCTCGAACGCAAACTGGTCCTGCTTCAGCACCGAGGTCTTCTTCGGCCGTGAGACGTAGCCGCTGTCGGGCTCGAGGTCCCCGGCCAAAATCTTCAGAAACGTGGACTTTCCGGCGCCGTTCGGACCGGTCAAGCCGTAGCGCCGGCCCTCGCTGAAGCTGACAGCAACTTCCTGGAACAGGCGCTTGGTGCCGTACGCCTTGCTGACGTCTTGAACCTGAATGGACGACATGGGACGCGCTTCCTAGCAGCTTTTGGCAAATGTGCCGCTAGCTCACGCGACAAGGCCAGGATTTCAGCGGGTTTTTTGGCCGACTCCCGCGCTGCCCCGGCCCTCGCGCGCGTAGCGTCCGCCCCCCAGCGCGCGATAGTCGAACGCCCGCACCAGCGCCGGCAGGTGCTCGCGCGCGCAGTCCAATTTGTTCGCGAGTACCGCCGGCGGCCGGAACGGACCCCGCCGAGCACAACGTTCGAGCAAGGCTTCGACGCGTTCCACGACGTCGGCCCGCAGGGCCAGCGGTCCAAACACCGGATATCCCATGGCTGCGTAGGCTTCGTTCGAGCTTCGTGCCGGCACGGCCAACGAAGGCGCTCCGTTCGGCAGCGCTAGCAGCTGACCGGTATGAGCGAGCCACAACGCCAAACGCCAGCGGATACGCTGCGTCTCGAGCATGGCAGGCACGTACACGACTCGCCGAGCGAGACACACTCCGCCCTCGTCGAGCGCCGCTCGGTCAGCGGCTGTCAGCGCCGCGAGTTGCTCCGCTGCCTGAACGGCTCGCAGCGTGCCCATGCCGTGTTCCAGCTGATAGACGAGACCCCGGCCCGCGGGCGAAAGCTCCGAGAGCGCCTGTGCGCGCAGCGCTGCACAGAGCTCGCTGACCACGTCGCGGGCGTAAGCCAAGAGCCTGCGCTGCACGCGCGAGCGAGCTCCAGCGCCGAGGTCATCGAGCAGCAGCGTGACCTCGGGTCGCAGGAGATCCGTGCCGCGAGTAAGCCGCGCAAGCACCTCGCCGTCTGCGTGGATGCGCGCCTTTTCGTCGAGGGTGAAGGACTCGTGCGGCGCAGCGATCAGGGCTTCGAGCCAATCCGCTGCTCCGGCTGCGGGCGCCGTGGCCGGGTGCTTGCGCAAGAGCTCGTCGCGCAGGGACAGCAGCTGCGCAAAGGGGTGCTCGAGATCGGTGGCGCTTTCGTCCTCCGCGGGCGATGCCCGTGAACGCGCGCGCGCACGGAGGGTTTTGGCGGTGGCCACGCGATCGACGAAACGCGCGACCAGGCGCTCGTGCAGGGCGTCGCTCAGTCGGTCCTCTATGCTGCGTGTCTGCTCACACCACGCGGCGCGGTCCTCGATCCAGTCGGGCTGATTGCTGATGTACGTCCAGGTGCGGATGAACGCCAGCCGCGCGAGCAAGCTGTCGACGTCGCCCTCGGTGTCGTTCAGCTTGCGGATGCGTGGTGCCGCCCAATCAGAGGGAATTCGGCCCGCCTTTCCCGAAAGCTGTAGGAACAGCTCGCCCAGCATGCTCGCGTGGTAATCGAGCAAGAGCCCGCGATAGTCCGGAATCCGGCAGACTTCCCACAACAACTGCACGTGCTCGCGGCCCTGCACGCGGCTTCTAATCTCGTCTTTCTTGGCGAGCTCACGCAGCGCGGCGAAGTCCTCCGCTCCCTCGCTCACGCGCAGCCGCAACGACGGCGAGCGCACGCAGAGCGACGCCATCAGCGCCTCGATGCTGGAAAAATCGAGATCCGCATTGCGCCACCAGAGCGTGCGTTGCGCGGGGAAATGATGATTCTCGATGGCTCGTTCGATGGGTACGGGCAGGCGTGCGACCGGCGCCAGGGTGCCGAAGCTGCCGTCGTTCAAGTAACGCCCGGCGCGGCCGGCAATTTGCGCGAGCTCCGCGGCTTCGAGCGGTCGCGCTTCTCGGCCGTCGAACTTTCTGACGTCAGCGAAGGCGACGTGCAGGATGTCCAGGTTGAGTCCCATGCCGATCGCGTCCGTGGCGACCAGGTGGTTGACCTCACCGGCCTGGTAGAGAGACACCTGAGCGTTCCGCGCGCGCGGGCTCAACGCGCCCAGCACCACGGCGGCGCCGCCGTGTTTCCGTCGAATGCGTTCCGCGAGCTCGTATACGCGCGCTGCCGAGAATGCCACCACGGCGCTGCGCGCCGGAAGTGCGGCGAGTGTCGTCTCGCCGCTGGAGCGCAGCCGTGAAAATCGGGGGTGGCTTTGAATACGCGCCGTGGGGACGACCTCACGCAGCACGTCCCCCATGCTGTGCGATCCCAAAAACCAGGTCTCCAGCGTGCCACGTGCCCGCAGCAAGCGTTCGGTGAAGACGTGCCCGCGCTCGCGGTGCGCCGCGAGTTGAACCTCGTCGACCGCCAGGAACGCGACCTCACGTTCGACGGGCATGGCTTCGACCGTGCAAATCCAGTAGCGCGCCCGCTCCGGAATCCGCTTCTCCTCGCCCGTTACGAGCGCAACCTCACGTTCACCCAGACGTGCGGTAACGCGATCGTAGACCTCGCGCGCCAAGAGGCGCAGCGGCAGCCCGATCATACCGCTCGGATGCTCCAGCATGCGTTCGATCGCTCGGTGCGTCTTACCCGTGTTGGTTGGCCCCAGTAGGGCAGTGACCGAAGCGACCGCGGCGGTACCGGAACTCGCCATCGCCGCTACCCTAGATCATGAGGCATCTTTAGCCACTCTCCTGAATGCGGGAGCGCCGAACCCCACCAACAGCCGCAGATATGTGGTGCCGGCGCTCGACATGCGCCTCGCGTCCTGACGGAGAAACAGAGCACGTGCGCGCTCATTTCTCCGACCGACCGCCTGACCTTGGCGAAGCAGAGGGTTTGCGGCATATGCCATCTCTCATGCCTTCGATGCCTCACTTGGGCGCCTCGGCGCCCTCCGCGCTCCGAGACTCGATCACCATGAGCTACCTGAAGCGCATCCTCACGGCGCGGGTGTACGACGTCGCCATCGAGTCTCCGCTCGAGCTGGCGCCGAGCCTGTCGCAGCGCGTGAACAACTCGGTCTACCTGAAGCGCGAGGACGAGCAACCCGTGTTCAGCTTCAAGCTGCGCGGGGCCTACAACAAGATGGTGCAGATGACTCCCGCGGAGCGGCAGCGCGGCGTGATCGCCGCCTCAGCCGGGAATCACGCCCAGGGGGTTGCGCTGGCCGCCAGGCGGCTGGGGTGCCGGGCGACGATCGTGATGCCGGTGACGACTCCTGAGCTCAAGATCGAGGCGGTGCGTGCGCTGGGAGCCGAAGTCGTCCTGGTCGGCAACAGCTATTCCGACGCTCACGAGCACGCCCGTGAGCTCGAGGCCGCACGGGGCGCCGTCTTCGTCCACCCATTCGACGACCCGGAGGTGATAGCCGGACAGGGCACCGTGGGCATGGAGATCCTGCGTCAACATCAGGGCCCGCTCCACGCCGTGTTCGTCGCTATCGGCGGCGGCGGGCTGATCTCGGGAGTGGCCGCGTACATCAAGGCGGTGCGCCCGGAGGTGCGCGTGATCGGCGTGCAGACCACCGACTCCGACGCCATGGTGCGTTCGGTGCGCGCGGGGCGCCGCGTACTGCTTCAGGACGTGGGACTCTTCTCTGACGGCACGGCCGTCCGCGAAGTGGGTGAAGAGACGTTCCGCATCACCCAGGCTTTGGTCGACGATTTCATTTTGGTGGACACCGACGCCGCATGCGCTGCGATCAAGGACGTCTTTCAAGATACGCGCAGCATCCTCGAGCCAGCGGGTGCGCTCGGCGTGGCAGCCATCAAGCAGTACGTCGCCGAGCGCGGGATCGAGGGCCAGTCCCTGGTTGCCATCACTTCCGGCGCCAACATGAACTTCGACAGGCTGCGCTTCGTAGCCGAGCGTGCCGAGCTCGGTGAGCAGCGGGAGGCGCTGTTCGCGGTCAGCATCCCGGAGGAGCGCGGCAGCTTCCGACGCTTCTGCGAGCTGCTGGGGCAGCGCTCCGTCACCGAGTTCAACTATCGGATTTCGGACGCCAGCCTCGCACACGTGTTCGTGGGGCTGAGCATTGCATCGCGCGACGAAGCCGCGACGCTCGCGAGCACCTTCGAGCAGCAAGGCTTCGCCACGTTCAATCTTTCGGACGACGATCTCGCAAAGGAGCATTTGCGCCACTTGGTAGGCGGGCGCTCGCATCTCGCCGAAGGAGAACGGCTCTTTCGCTTCGTGTTCCCCGAACGGCCGGGCGCCTTGATGCGCTTTTTGGGCGCGATGCACCCGCAGTGGAACATCAGCCTGTTCCACTACCGGAATCAGGGATCGGATTATGGCCGCATTCTGGTTGGCATTCAGGTACCGAGCTCGGACGTGCACGCGTTCCAAGAATTTTTGCAGACGCTCGCGTACCCCTGCGTCGAGGAGACCGACAATCCCGTGTATCGGCTGTTCTTGCGCTGAACGAGACCCCGGCTGACAGAACTTCGCTTTTTTGCGTAAACCATTCGATGCTTTGGCGTTAGTTTCCAGCGTGAAACGCGCCCGCTCCGGCGCCGATCGCACACACTTCTGCTGAGCCGGGCCGGTAGCGATGTGTGGCTTCGGGACGCACGTTGGCATACACTTGCAGCCTTCATGGAAAAGCTCGTCAAGGGCATACACTCCTTTCGTAACGGCTACTTCGCAAGCCATCGCCAGCTCTTCGAGCAACTGGCAACGAGTGGGCAGAACCCGGAAACGCTGTTCATCACCTGCTCCGATTCGCGCGTCGTCCCGAATCTCATCACCAATGCCGCGCCTGGAGAGCTGTTCATCATCCGCAACGTCGGCAACGTCGTACCGCGGACGGATCTGCCCGGAGGCACGGCCGCGGCCATTCAGTACGCCATCGAGGTGCTGAAGGTAGAGAACGTGATCATCTGCGGCCACACGCAGCCATGCAAGCGATCTTGAATCCGGAACGCATGGAGAATCTCGCCTATGTGAAGCGCTGGCTCGGACAGACGGTTCGGGTGCGCCAGGTCATCGAGGAGCGCTACGCGCACCTGGGCGCGGAAGCCCGCGTGGCCGCGGCGGTGCAGGAAAACGTCCTCATACAACTCGAAAATCTGCGCGAATACCCGTTCATCGCCGAGCGCCTCGAGTCGAGCAGCTTGCGCATCAGCGGCTGGGTCTTCGATCTCGCTTCGGGCAACGTGTTCGACTACGACCCCGGCGTCGGCGAATTTTTGCCGTTCAAGTAGCGCCGCGCTCGAAACGTCACATCTGTTCGGGCGCTTCGATACCGAGCAGGGCCAGGCCACGGGCCAGTGTCCGAGCCGACAGATCACACAGGATCAGGCGTGATGCGCGCGTTTCTGGCGGAGCGTTCAAGACCGGGCACTGCTCGTAGAACGAGCTGAAGCGCGTTGCGAGCGTGTACAGATACGTGCACAGCCGGTGCGGCTGCAGCGTGTCGGCCACGCTGTGCACGGCAACGCCGAAACCGAGCAACTCGAGAGCGAGCGCGCGTTCGGCTGGCTCGGTGAGCGTGATCTGCGCGTCTGGTTCGCTGTTCGTCTCTGCGGCCTCGGAGCGGCGGAAGATCGAGCGGATGCGCGCGTGGGCGTACTGGAGATACGGAGCCGTGTTGCCCTCGAACGCCAACATGCGTTGCCAATCGAAGACATAGTCTTTGCTGCGATCGCTCGACAGCTCGGCGTATTTCACCGCTCCTATGCCGACCTGACGCGCGACGTCGGCACGTGCCTCCGGAGCGAGATTCGGATTTTTCTCGGCCACGACGGCCGCGGCGCGCTGCACGGCCTCGTCGAGCAAGCTCATCAATTTGATGCTCTCGCCGCTGCGCGTCTTGAACATCTTCTTGTCCGCGCCGAGCACGGAGCCGAACGCCACGTGTTCCGCGCGCGCCGGGGGACGGAGCCAACCGGCGTCGCGCGCGACCGCAAACACCATCGCCAGGTGCTGCTGTTGCGGCGCGCCGACCACGTACAGAACCAACGAAGCACCGAGCACACTCGTGCGGTAGCGGAGCGCCGCCAGGTCCGTCGCGGCGTAACCATAGCCGCCATCTTGTTTGCGTACGATCAGTGGCAGCGGCTCGTTCGCCTTGTTGGTGAAGCCGGACGGAAACACGCACAGGGCGCCGTCGTTCGACACGAGCAGACCTTTTTCGTCCAGATCCCGCACGACCTGGTCGAGCATCGGGTTGTAGAAGCTTTCTCCGCGAATGTCGGCGTCGCCCAAGCTCACGCCCAGGCGCGCGTACACGGCGCTCAAGTAACGCTTGGATTCATTGACGAGCTCCGCCCAGAGCGCGAGCGTGTGTTCGTCCCCGCTCTGCAGGAGCACGACGCGGCGTCGCGAGCGGTCCGCGAACGCCGGGTCTGCGTCGAACTTGGCGCGGGCCTGCTTGTAAAAACTCTCGAGATCGGCGGCCGTGAGCTCCGCGGCTACGTCGCCTCCGGCGTCGATCAGATGTTCGATCAACATCCCGAACGGCGTTCCCCAATCGCCGAGGTGATTCTGCCGGATCACGCTCCGGCCCAAAAACTCCATGACTCGCGCGAGCGCATCGCCGATGATCGTGGTGCGTAGATGGCCGACGTGCATCTCTTTCGCGACGTTCGGGGACGAGTAGTCGACGACCACGGTCTCGGGGCGCTCCGCGGGAGCGACGCCGAGCTTCACGTCCGTACGCAGGGCAGCGGTTTGCTGCGCGAGCCACTCGCCTCGCAAGGTCAGATTGATGAAGCCTGGGCCGGCCATCTCGGCGCCGCTGCAGATCGCGCTCACGTCGAGCTGCTGGAGCAGCGCGGCGGCCACGTCCCGGGGTGGACGGCCGAGCTTTTTGGCGAGGCCGAGCGCGACGTCGGCCTGGCAGTCTGCGCGATCCGAACGCCGGATCACGGGGG
>Ga0193706_1001542_pt1 | contig 10144 bp, 6 predicted proteins | sample U3c1metaG_FD_160130 | JGI IMG/M metagenome (GOLD analysis project Ga0193706, IMG submission 160130) | Soil microbial communities from a riparian zone of the East river system, Colorado, United States - U3c1 | ecosystem: Environmental > Terrestrial > Soil > Riparian zone | place: USA: East River... | reverse complement strand
GTCGAGGAAGCGCTCGCCAAACGGCATGGCGTCGAGGGGATGGCGCAGCGTCCAGGTGTGCAGCTCGCCGTAGTCCCACTCGAGCACTTCGCGGCCGAAGCGCTTGGAGCCTTCGCGCCACGCGCGAGTCAACGAGCCTTGCAGGGCGTCGACCAGAGTCTCCACGCGCCCGTTGGTGGACAGATCGTCGAACCAGACCGGCGGCAGGCTGCCGTCGAGGGCCGCGAGCAGGGATTCGCCGCGCGAAAAACCCGGCAGGGCGGTGAGCTTGAACTGGGCCAGCTCGTCGCCGTAGACGGCAGTGAAGAACTCGCGCTCGAAGAGCACGAACAGGGCCGCGGCTCCGCGCACTTCCATGGTTCCGTCCCAGGCAACCAGGGCGCGCCGTGCGAAGGCGGCTTCGCCCTCGACGGTTTCCGGGAGCAGCGCGACCACGCGGCGGGCGTAGAGCGAAGTCACGTCGGCCTGGACCTCGGCCACGTCCGCGGGCCACCAGGCCTTGCCGGCGACAATGCGCTCGCGGATCCGTTGCACGCGGAAGTCCATGTCGAATTCGGCGGGCAAATCGAGCGCGAAACCCGGCGGCCGCACGTCGTTGTTGGCGGTGGCCAGGAAATCTTCGACCGGAGCATTGATGCGCGGGTTGTCGCTCGCGGGGCGCAGTCCGCGCCAGCGGCGAGCGGGATTCCAGGCGGGCAGTGGCAGGCGGCCGTCGCCCGCGGCGCGATCGGGCACGCGGCCGAGCAGGGTGAAGGCCAGGCCGCCGCGGCGATCGGCGAAAACGATGTTCTGCACGGGGCAGACGAAGCTCGCGCACACGGCGGGGACGTCGGCGACCGATTGCGCTCGCGCCAGGCCGTAGAAGGCATCCAGCGGATCGAACACTTCGTAGGAAGTCCAGGCCAGGGAGCGCGGCGGCAATCCGTGGGCGCGGTCGGCGGGGAAGAACGGGCCGATGTCGCTGCGAAACAGGTCGATGGAAAGAGGGCTCTTGCCGCGCACCGGGATGCTCGCCTTCTCGCGCGTCAACGGGACGAATTGCTCGCCGCGGCGCACGCTCGCTCCGTCGCTCGAGAGCTCCTCGACGAACAGGTCGTTGGTGTCGAGCTCGGTATTCGTGAAGGACCAGGCGAGGTTCGCGTTCTGGCCAATGATCACGAAGGGCATGCCGGGCACGGTCATGCCCATCGCTTCGTATTCGGGCGAGCGCAGCAGCGCCTGGTACCACAGGCTCGGAACGCCGAGGCTCAGGTGCGGATCGTTGGCGACCAGCGGGGCTTCGTTCTTCGTGCGCGAGGAGCCGAGCGCCCAGCTGTTGCTGCCGTTCTTGACCGGCTCGGTCGAGGTCGGGGACTCCGGCTTGTCCTGGGCGTGGGCCTGCACGTAGGCCGCGATTTCCGGATCGACGTCGATCGCCGTTCCGCCGCTGACGTCGCGCAGGCGCTCGGCGCCGGCGCGCGCGAGCCATTGCCAGCGCAGCTCCTCGAAGTGCATCGGATACGACAGGTCGCGCGAGAGCAGCAGCATGAAGGCGAGGCTGTCCGCCACGCGCCACGGCTTGGGCTTGACGCGCAGCACGGCGAGCTCGGGCGGGAGGCCGCTCTTGTTGCGGTCGAGCCAGGAGTTGACGCCGAGCGCGTAGGCTTCGAGCAGGCCGCGGTGCTCGACGCTCAAGCTGTCGACCAGGCGCTCGGCGGTCTCGCCCAGGCGCAGCTCGAGGGCTTCGCGGTCCAGGGCGATCGTGTCGCCGCCCAGGATTTCCGAGAGGCGGCCGAAGGCGGAGCGGCGGCCGAGCTCCATCTGCACCATGCGCTCGCTCGCGTGCAGCCAGCCCATCGCCATCGCGAGATCGCGCACGTTCTGGGCCTCGACGTGGGGCACGGCCCAGCTGTCGAAGCGCACGGTCACCGGGCCGGCGAGCTCGAACAGGGCGACCGAGCCGCTGCGAGCTGGACGGCCGGTGCGAAACAGCCAGCCGAATCCCAGGCCGACGGCAAGGACGGCGAGCAGGACGAGGACCAGCCCGATTCGAACGAGCTTGCGAGCTTTCACGAGTTCACGGGATCGTAGCGAAGCCCTCCGCGGGAAGCCCGCGCTTCCATCGATCTCAACTCGGGCGCGCCAGAGTCCCGGCCCAGGCGCCGATGCCGCCGTTCAGGTTGTGCAAGCCGGAGTAGCCGGAGTGAGAGAGGAATTCGCAGGCCGCGGCCGAGCGGCCGCCGGCGGCGCAGTACACGACCCAGCCGCGCTCGTCCTTGGGCAGCTCGCGAACGCGCTCTTCCAGCGCGTCGATCGGGATGATCAGCGCGCCGGGGATGATTCCCGATGCGGTTTCGGAGCTCGAGCGCACGTCGAGCACACGCGCTCCGGCCTCGACCAGCGCCTTGGCCCGCGCTCCGTCGACGTCGTGCCACAAGCGGCCTTCGAGGATCATCTCGCGCGTCAATTTCGCGCCGGATGCGATCTGGGCCAGGAGCTCGCGCTGCGTCGCGAGGGCCGCCTCCAGCTCCTCGGAAGAATTCTTGCCGCGCCGCCTCGCGTCGATCTCGACCTCCTCGATGCGTTTCGCGAAGGACGAGGCCTTGGACATGGCGACGAAGGCGATCACCAGCGCCACCAGGGCTGCGATCAGGGCGCCGATTTCCATCTCAGGCCCTGCGCACCTGGAACACCGCCAGCGAGGCGGTGAACCCGTGCAGGAAATTGCGCCTCCCGACGGGGCCGAACTCGCCGTTGGCGAAGAATCCGGCGATCGGGATGTCGTTCGAGAGGCCCGAGCGCACGGCGCTGATGTCGTGGTCGGGCACGCTGAACATGTTCGTGCCGCGGCCGTTGCAGGAGAAGAGCAGGGCGCCGCTGGCGTGATCGTGGGCACCCTGGCGCAGGGTCTGGGAGGTGTGGGAGCGCATCATCGCCGCGAGGTCCTCGCTCGCCGACTCCGCGTCGCGCACCAGGAACTGCACGGTCTGGCCGCGCCGCAGCGTGTCGCCGACGGTGAAGGATTTGGTCTTCGGCTCGATCCCGACGATCCCGCGCACGAGGAAGTCGCCGCGCTCGAAGCTGCTCTTCGCCGCGTCGATGGCCAGCCCGATGAAAGGCTGGCGCTGGAACAGGGCGCGATCGGCCTTGGAGAGTGTGGCCATGGTCTCGAACAGGACCTCGGCCGCCGGCCGCGAGGCCAGGGTGCGCAGGACGTTCTGCTCGCAGGCGGTCACGACCCAGGGCTTGCCCACCGGCCGACAACCCTGGCTGACCACCGATTGGACTTCGACCTCGCCTTCGAGCACCACGCCGACGGCTCCCGCGGCCACCAGACCGCGCTCGGTGATCAGGAGATTCTGCCCCGGGCCCTGGCCGCCGCTGGACATGCCGCCGACCACCGGAACTCCCGGGAAGCGCTGGTCGAGCATGGAGAGGTATTCGTCCGCCGCGAAGGAATAGGGATCGGCGAAGAGCAGCACGCTCGCGCGTTCGTTGTCGCGGATCTCCGGCGCGCCGTTGAAGTGTCCCGTGCCGTCCGGCTGCATCTCGAGCGTCGCTTCGAAGGGGCGCACCTCGGTGCCCGGCAGGTGCGCGGCCCACACCGAGAGGGCCGGGCCCTCCTCGACCTCGCGCACGCCGCCGATGATCGTCTCGCCGCTGGAGCCGATCAGGACCTTGGCGCCCAAGGCCTTCGCCAGCCGCGGGCCGAGGTCCTCGAGCGCGACTCCGTAGTGGTGTGACACGAAGACGCAGGCGAGGTCGACGCTGACCCCGGTCATGTCGGAGCGCAGGCTGTCCTGGATCTTCTCCAACGCGAGATCGCACTCCGTGTCGGTCGACATCGCCGCGGCGAAACGCGGGGCGGCGCTGCGCTCGGAGGAAATGGATTCAGCGCGTTTCACGGTGGCTCAGGGCTTGGGGATGTCGCGCAGGAGGCGGATGCGCTTGATGTCGAGGACGTCGACCTCCAGATCGCGCGACTTGACGTCGACGCCGTACAGCGCGGTTTCCCGGATGTAGGGCTCGGGATCGGTCCCCGGCTTCACCTCGTGCACGTCGACGTCGTGCAGGAGCGCCGTGAAGCCGCTTGTCGAGTCGAAGCGACCGATGTAGACGCGCGCGCTGTTGGTTTCGATGACAACATTGAGACCATGGGGCACGTCGTGGATCTTCATGAGCGGCAGTGTAACTCAGGACCTGCCAATCGCGGCTCGCGGGGCATGGCAGTGGGAACCTGGAGGGTACACTCAGTGGTGTCGCGCGCACGGAACGGGGCGCGCGGTCCTTGCCGCTTGGAATCGTTCAGATCTCGATGACGAACCTTCCCAACCCCACGGATGCCGCGCGCAGCCATTCCGTGAACAGCGCGCAGTTGCTCGCTGCCATCCAGCAGATCCAGGAGTCCTTCCTGGCGAGCGCCGACCCGCGCGCTCTGCACGCCGATTGGCTCGCCAAGATCCTGGCGCTGGCGAATTGCGAGTGCGGCTATTGCGCGGAGGTCCTGTTCGATTCGCACGGTCAGCCGAGCCTGCGGGTCTTCGCCATCTCGAACCTGGCCTGCAGCAGCGATCCGCGCGGCTTGCCCGCCCTCGTCGATGCGGAAGGCCGCGAGTTCCGCGACCTCGGCGATCTGTTCGACTCCGTCATGAAGTGCGGCGCGGCGGTGATCGCCAACGCGCCGGGCGAGGAGAGCTTCGGCGCGCAGCGGCTGCTGGGAGGGATCCAGGTGAAGTCCTTCCTCGGATTGCCGATCCAGCGCGCGGGAGTCGTGCTCGGAATCGTCGGGATCGCCAATCGTCCCGGCGGATTCGATCCGAAGCTCGCGACTTCGCTACAGCCGCTCTTGACGACCTGCGCCAGCTTGATCGAAGCCCAGCGCGCGGCGCGCGTGCGCACCACGCAGCATCGCGCGACGCAGCAGCTCGCCCACGAACGCGGCGTGCTCGAGCGCCTGGCGCGCATGGATCCGCTCGAGACCGTGCTCGAAGCCCTGATCCTCGGGCACGAAGCCCTTTTCCCGGGGACGCTGGGCTCGGTGCTCCTGCTGCACTCGGACGGCCGCCACCTCGTGCAAGGAGCGAGCCCGAGCCTGCCCGAGGCCTACATGCAGGCCGTCGACGGTGTCGAGATCGGTCCCGACGTCGGCTCGTGCGGAACCGCGGCCTTCCTGCGCGAGTCGGTGATCGTCACCGACATCGAGAGCGATCCTCGCTGGGCCAAGTACAAGGATCTCGCCCTGCGTTTTTCGCTGCGCGCCTGCTGGTCGGTGCCGATCCTCAACGGCCAGGGCGAGGTGCTCGGCACCTTCGCCTTCTACTACCACGAGCCGCGCGCGCCCGGGCAGAACGAGCTGGCCGCGATCGAGAGCAGCGTGCGGATCGCCAGGCTCGCGATCGAGCGCAAGCGCGGCGAGACGGAGCTGCGCATCTTCGCCGAGCGGCTCGCCCTGGCCACGAAGTCGGCGCAGATGGGCATCTTCGATTACGACATCGTCAGCGGCCGCTTGGACTGGGACGATCAGATGCTCGCGATCTACGGCGTGTCCCGCGAGGAGTTCAAGGGGACCTATGAATCGTGGCGCGAGCGCGTGCACCCCGACGACCTGAAGATAGCGGAGGACGGCGTCAACGACTCGATCGAGAGCCAGCGCCCCTTCGAGGCAGCTTTTCGCGTGATCCGCCCCGACGGCAAGCTGCGCTTCATCGAAGCCGCGACGACGATGCAGCGCGACCCCAGCGGCCGCGCGACGCGCATGATCGGCGTCAACATCGACGTCACCACGAAGAACGAGCTGGAAGCGCAGCTTTTGCGCTCGCAGAGACTGCAGAGCGTCGGCCGTCTCGCGGGCGGGCTCGCGCACGACCTGAACAACCTGCTCGCGCCGATGCTGATCGGCCCCGCGATGCTGCGCCCGCTGGTGAGCGATCGCGAAGCCAGGAGCCTCCTCGACACGATCGAATCGAGCGCGCAACGAGCCGCGAGGATCATCCGCCAGCTCCTGACCTTCAGCCGCGGCTCCGAAGGCCAGCGCACGCCGGTCGATTGCAGCGCGGTCATCGACGACATGCTGCAGATCATCCGCGAGACCTTCCCGCGCAACATCAAGGCGCGGCGCTCCGGGCTCGACGCTTCGTGGACCGTGATCGGCGACGCGACGCAGCTGCACCAGGTCTTGATGAACCTGTGCGTCAACGCGCGCGACGAGATGCAGGGCGGCGGGACGCTCGATCTGCGCCTGGAGAACATGGAAGTCGACGCGCTGCTCGCGCGCATGCATCCAGGCACGCGACCCGGCCGCTTCGTGGTCGTCAGCGTCACCGACGACGGGCGAGGAATCGATCCCGAGCACATGGACAAGCTGTTCGAGCCCTTCTTCACGACGAAAGGCGTCGGGCAGGGGACCGGCCTCGGCCTCGCGACCGCGCTGGGGATCGTCAAGACCCACGGCGGCTTCATCCAGGTGCAGAGTCAGCTGGGCCGCGGCAGCGAGTTCAAGATCTTCCTGCCCGCCTCGTCGGTCGAGCAACGCCCCGAGACCAAGCAGAAGCTCGAGCCCTTTCCGCGCGGCCACGGCGAGCTGGTCCTGGTCGTCGACGACGAAGCTTCGATCCGGCGCGTGACGCGCGCCATGCTCGAGAGCAACGGCTACCGCGTGCTGCTCGCCACTTCGGGCGAGGAAGCCCTTGCGATCCACCGCGAGAAGCAGGGGCAGCTGCAGCTGATCCTCAGCGACTTGATGATGCCGGGAATGGACGGCGAGGCGCTGGTCAAGGCGATCCGCGCCGGCGATCCGAACGTCAAGCTGATCGTGATGAGCGGGGACGCGGGCGCCAATGGACAGCACCTGTCGATCCTGCCCTTGATCCAAGGTCTGCTCGAGAAGCCCTTCACCATGGCGGCGATCCTGCGCAGTCTCAGCGAGGCTCTGGCCGCGGGCTGAGCGGCTCGCTCAGGCGACTCCACGAGTCTGATGTAAGCTGGTCCCGACGCGAGGCGCGACGACAACCACCCCTGACCTCGGACAAGGACGGACCCATGAAACTCCTCACCGCGCTGGTCCTGGCAGTCCTGCCGCAAGGCTTCGCCCAGCCTCTGCCGCGCTACCGGATCGAGCGGGCCTACCCGGAGAGGTTCCTCATCCTCACGGCCTTGCCTTGGCTGCACGTGTTCACGCAGTCGAGCATGATCATCTCCATGCCGACGGGCGCGCCTCCGCCGACGATCGTGCGCTTCTCGAACCACGCCAATCTGCAGCTGGAGCTGCCGATCAGCTACTGCCAGCCGCTCGGCAACAACCGCTACGAGATCAAGACGCCGATCGTGATCGTTCCGAATCTGACGACCGGACCCGTGGGGATCCAGGTCGTCAATCCGCACCTCGGGGTCCAGTCGCCGCGGAAATTCGGTTTCATCCAGTGATGCGCGGAGTCACTGCGTCGTAACGGAGCCAGGTTCGATTTCGACACCCCATCCCGCGCGCGACGCGCGCGGGATGGGGTGTCGGAATCGAACCTGGCTCCGTTACGACAAGACTTCGCGCTTCACGGACAGATCACGAATTCCAATCCGCCGGTGAGCGTCGAATTGTTCGGCGGCGCGAAGCCCTGATCGCGGCCCCACCACTGCGCATCGACCTGAGTTCCTGGCACGAGCAGGTAGGAAGCGGGCAGTCCACCGAGCGATCCGGTCGCGAAGGTGTTCATGTCGAGCGTGTAGGCGCCCGAGCAATCGTTGATCGGGCCGGGATTTCCGTACGAGAAGACCGCGATCGAGCGCTTGATCGGCACGTTGACGCAGCGCACCCCGCCCTGGAACGGCGCGGAGGCCTGGCCTGCATTGCTGTAGATCAACAGACCGGGCTTCTCGTTGCGCACGTTCGAGCCGATCAGCATGAAATTGAAGCCGAGGCTGGCGCTCGGCGAGCCCGTGGAGCTGATGACCGGCAGGCAGCCGAGCGAGTTCACCTTGGCCGTGCAGTAGGTGAACGGCGCCGGGCAGGTAAACAATTCCACGCGCCGGCTCAAGCTGACCGCGAGGTTCCCGGAGTGGTCGGTGAACACGTATTCGTAGGCGAGCTCGACGCCCGCGCCGCCGGCCGTGTCCGGGATCGCGCAACGGAAGATCTGACCGCCCGAGTGGGTGCAGGGCGTCGTCGTCACCGCGCCCGTGATCGTGATCGAGGCGGAGAGCCCGGTGCTGCTCATGTAGTTGTAGACGCCGGGGTTGACGAAGGTGTATTCGAAGCCGCCGTTCGCGGGGATCGGGCCGGAGTTGTAGGTGTAAGGCGGAGTGGTGCTCTGCACGCTCTGCGTCACGCCCGAGAAATTGCCCCAGAAGACCCGCGTGCCGACGGGATAGCTGGGCGCTGCGGGGAAGATGCTCGAGGCTGTGATCATGATCTGCGCGCCTTGCTGCGCGGTCGAGACCACCGAGCGCACCGAGCCGCTCAAGTAGTCCACGCCGTCGTCGAGCAGCTGGTCGCGGACCTTGGTGCGCGCGACGAATGGACCAGCCGGGCTAGGGGGCGGATCCTTGAAGGCGACGAAGCTCGGCGCCAGCGTGTCCTGAGGGCCCGCGACGTTCCGATAGAACTGGTTCGTCCTGGGGAAGGATTCGCCCTGCGCGGTGACGATGTCGTTGCGGCCGTCGTTGTCGAAATCTCCGACGGTGCAGTTGAGCGTCGGGTCGTTGATCGCCTGGATGCGCGTGCTGTCGTCGACGAAGACCATGTTGCCGTCGTTGCGGTAGAGCTTTTCGCGCGCCCCGAGCGATCCGACCAGCACGTCGTAATCGCCGTCCATGTCGTAGTCGATGAACGAGGCCTCGTTGTCGTCCGCGCTGCCGAAGGGCGTGCCGTTGGTGAAACCCAGCGTTCCGCTCGGAACCAGGTTGTTCTTGATCACCCCTTCGGAGAGCCCGCTCAGGCTGATCACGAAGTCGTCGATGTCCGTGTCGCCGTCGAGGTCGCCCAGCTCGGATTCGTAGCAATTGGCCGAGGTCACCGTGATCAGCGCGGACGAGTTGGAGAACACCGCGCTGCCGTTGTTGAGCAGCACGTACTGCGAGCCGCCCGCCGAGTTGCCCTTGTTCGCGCCGTAGAAATCGAGGTCGAAGTCGTTGTCGAGGTCGACCAGCGAAACGTCCATCTGCGACACCTTGATCGGCGCGTTCAAGTCGACGGCGTGCTCGGTGAAGTGGCCCGTGCCGTCGTTGACGTAGAGCCGCGGCTTGCCTCCGGCTCCGCCCTGGTAGCTCGCGCCAGAATCCGAGACGATCAGGTCCAGGTCGCCGTCGTTGTCGAGGTCGCCGAACTGCGAGCCGCGGCCGTTGAGCGGCGTGGTCAATCCGCGGGTCGAGCTCTCGAGGGTGAACACCCCGGGATTCGCCGGGCCCTGGTTGATGTAGAGCGACGGCGGGTCGGTGTTGAAGGCGTTCGCGAACAGGACGTCCGGCCAGCCGTCGCCAGTGACGTCGCCGGTGCAGACGGACTTCGCGTAGGAGATGTGCACGCCCAGGCGCGTCGTGCTCTCGTCGGCGAAGGAGAGCGTACCGGTCTCGATCTTCTTGTTGATCAGCAGGATGTTCTGGTGCTTGATCCCCGGCGAGCTGAACCCGTCGCCGTCCGCGACGAACAGGTCGAGGTCCCCGTCCTTGTCGACGTCGCAGGCCTCGACACCTTCCGAGTACTGGTCCGGTCCGGGCAGCATCCCGGGCTGCTGGGTGAAGTACTGCTGCGCCGACGCGCTGGCAGGCAGGAGAGCGAGCAGGGCGAGCGGAAGTCCGAGGTTGAGCGTCGAGTTGGTGCGCATCGCAGATGGGTGAAGAACGATGGAAACGAGCCCGCCCTGGGTCGAGCAGTCGATCCTCCCAAGCCTACCCGGCCGATGCGGTACCCGGTAAAGCACCGCCATCCTGAACCTGGCCCGTACCCGTCCGATCCCTCACTCATCGCGGGCGACCTGGCAGGTATGGGCCAGGTTCAGGATGGCGGTGCTTTACCGGGTACCCGGCCAGATCACGGCGCGGGCGGCGGTGATGCGCAGGCCGATGCGGTCGCCGACCTGGGCGGGGTGGGAGCGGTCGACGAGGGCGTGGACGCGTTGGCCGGCCCAGTGGGTGACCAGGATCTGGTGGGGGCCGGCGTTTTCGACCAGCTCGACGG
>Ga0193706_1001541_pt1 | contig 10145 bp, 7 predicted proteins | sample U3c1metaG_FD_160130 | JGI IMG/M metagenome (GOLD analysis project Ga0193706, IMG submission 160130) | Soil microbial communities from a riparian zone of the East river system, Colorado, United States - U3c1 | ecosystem: Environmental > Terrestrial > Soil > Riparian zone | place: USA: East River... | reverse complement strand
GCAGGGGGAACCGACCCTGCGCGAGGATCCCCAAGCTAACGCCGCTTTGGGCGCAGCGGGGCTAGCCGGCAATCTCAGAGGAAAAGGAGCCGATCTCCAGGTAGCGGAGCCGCCTCGTGCTACTCCGATGCCGTGAGACCGCCATGCGGGGATTGGAACGGCTCCGCGAAACGTAACGGCATCGCTGGATTCGGTCTCGTTGACGTGCTGGCCGCCGGCGCCGCCCGCGCGTAGGGACACTGACTTCTCGCTGACAAGACACTTCGATGCTGGGGATCGAGAGGGCAGGGAGCTCACCTTCGGCATCGACGCGCATCCAGGCTTCGTGGCGAATGCCGAACAGCTGCCCGAGCGCCTCTCGGGGCCTTTCCCGCCGTCCCAAACGGAAAGTTGTGAGCGGACCGCGCGAGCGACCCGAAAACACGAAGGAAGAGATCGTCGAAGAGCGGGGCTATCGCAACGTAGTGCTCGAAGCGGAGCACGTGGCGGAGATCGACTACTGGCCAGTCAAGCCCGACGCGGATAGTCAGTGTGCCTGCCGCGCACGCAGGCAAGTCTGGAGCTGTGGCGCATGGAATTTCATCGCTTCCTGAACGTGCTGATGCTGATTCCCTGTCAGGTCGTGAAGACTGCACGACGGGTGTGGCTGCGTGTGCTGACGTACAAACCGTGGGTGCGCGTCCCGATCGAGGGCATGGAGTGGGCGCGGCGCCGAAAGTTCGCCTGACCGCCCGTGTTTTCTGACGCTCGATCAGGCTTCACGAATGGAGTCTGTCTACAGGACTCGGTCGATCCTGTCTCGAGGCAATTCACACGCCGTCGCCACGACAGAATCGAGCCGCGAAGGCGCAAAGTACCGCCATCGCGCTCGCGGATAAGAAACTCCGGGCGTCGAACGGCCTCAAAGGCGCTCGACGATGTGCAGCAACCAGGCAACGACGGGGTTACGCTTGTCTTAGGACCAGAAGCGTGACCCCAGCTCCCAATGCCGCTCCAAACAGCGCAGCCCCTGCACTGGTCGCGGAGAACGGATCTGCCGGTAGGGACTCGAGATCTCGCAGGCTGAACATGCGCAGTCTCACTAACTAGAGCGGGATGTTCCCGTGTTTGCGCACGGGGCGTTCCTCGTGCTTCGTCTTGAGGAGCTCCAGGGCGCGGATCAGCAGCGGTCTCGTGCGCGAGGCCTCGACCACGTCGTCGATGAAGCCGCGCGCGGCGGCCTTGTAGGGGTTGTTGAAGGTCGCTTCGTATTCGGCGGCCTTCTGAGCTTCCATCGCCTTGGGATCGCTGGCCTTGTCGATTTCGCGGCGGTGGATGATCTTCGCGGCGCCGGCGGCTCCCATGACGGCGATCATCGCGCCGGGCCAGGCGAGGTTGACGTCGGCGCGGACGTGCTTCGAGCCCATCACGTCGTAAGCGCCGCCGTAAGCCTTGCGCGTGATCACGGTCAGCTTGGGCACCGTGGCTTCCGCGTAGGCATAGAGCAGCTTCGCTCCATGCCGAATGATCCCGCCGTATTCCTGGGCCGTTCCCGGCAGGAAACCGGGCACATCCTCGAACGTGACGATCGGGATGTTGAACGCGTCGCAGAAGCGGATGAAGCGCGCGGCCTTGATCGACGCGTCGATGTCGAGGCAACCCGCTAGCACCGCCGGTTGATTGGCGACCACGCCCACGACGCGACCACCGAGTCGCGCGAAGCCGATCAACATGTTGCGCGCCCAGTCGGCCTGGACCTCGAGCCACGAGCCCGCGTCGATCACGCGCTGGATCACCAGGTTCATGTCGTAGGGCTTCATCGGATCGTCGGGCACGATCGTCTCGAGCTCGATGTCGCAGCGATCGTGCGGATCGTCGGCCGGAATGAACGGCGCGTCCTCGGCGTTGTTCAGCGGCAGATAGCTGAACAGCTTGCGCAGGAGCGCCATGCAGCTCTTTCCGTCATTGCTGCGGAAGTGTGCGCAGCCCGAGCGCGCCGCATGAACTTCGCTGCCACCGAGCTCCTCGCTGGTGACTTCCTCGTGGGTCACCGTCTTGACCACGTCGGGCCCGGTGATGTGCATGTACGAGGTGTGATCGACCATGCACACGAAGTCCGTGATCGCCGGCGAGTACACCGCGCCGCCCGCGCATGGCCCCATGATCGCGCTGATCTGCGGGATCACACCCGACGCACGCGTGTTGCGCCAGAAGATCTCCGCGTAGCCGCCGAGCGAGCTCACACCCTCCTGGATGCGCGCGCCGCCGGAGTCGTTGAGCCCGATCACGGGCACGCCGACCTTCAGCGCTTGGTCCATGATCTTGCAGATCTTCTCGGCCTGCGTTTCGGAAAGTGAGCCGCCGAACACGGTGAAGTCCTGGCTGTAGACGTAGACCGGCCGGCCCTCGATCAATCCATGCCCGGTGACGACGCCGTCGCCGAGGATCAATTGATTCTGCATGTCGAAATCGGTGCAGCGGTGGGTGACGAAACGATCGAGCTCGATGAAGGAGCCCTCGTCGAGCAGGAGATCGATTCGCTCGCGCGCCGTGAGCTTGCCCTTCTTGTGCTGCTGAGCGATACGCTCCGGCCCGCCGCCGAGCAACGTCATTTCGCGCATGCGCCGCAGGCGCTCGAGAGGTGTTTCTTGAGTCATCGTGATTGCATTCGTGGAACGAAGGGGTCGGAGCTTTCAGCGCACCTGCTTACCGTGGTGCATGACGAAGGATATTTTCTCGAGGAGCTTGACGTCCTCGAGTGGATTGCCGGGAACCGCGACGATGTCGGCGAGCATGCCGGGTGCGAGCTCGCCGCGATCTTTCACGCCGCACAAGTCGGCCGCGTTGATCGTCGCGGTGCGGATCGCGTCGAGAGGGCTCATGCCGCATTCGACGTACACGGCGAACTCGCGCGCGTTGACGCCGTGCGGGATCACGGCGGCGTCCGTGCCGAAGGCGATCTTGACGCCGGCGGCCATCGCGGCGGTCAGGTTCTTGCGCGCGAGGGGCAGGATGCTCTCGGCCTTCGAGCGCAGCTTCGGCGGCAGATTCTCGAGGTCGATGCCGGTAGCGAGGTAGCTGGTCGGCACGAGGTAGGTTCCTCGCTTCTTCATCTCGGCGATGCAGGCTTCGTCGATCATCGAGCCGTGCTCGATCGAGGCCACGCCGGCCTTGACCGCGGCGAGGATGCCCTTGGCGCCGTGGGCGTGGGCGCAGACTTTCACGCCGTGACGCGTGGCTTCGTCGACGACCGCGGCGAGCTCCTCGTCGGAAAGCTGCTGCGCGCCGACGGAGTCCTCGAAGGAGAGGACTCCGGCGGTCGCGATGCACTTGATCACTTTCGCGCCGTATTTCAATTGCGCGCGCACGGCCTTCCGGCATTCGTCTGGGCCGTCGGCGATGCCTTGCTCGGGTCCGCGCAGCAGAAGTCCAGGCCGGAACCCGGTCTCGTCCGCGTGACCGCCGGTGATGCCGATCGAATAGCCCGCGGGAATGATCCACGGCCCTTCGATCTCACCGCGCTCGACAGCGTTCATCAAGGCCACGTCGACGTAATCGCTGCAACCGACGTTGCGCACGGTCGTGAAGCCGGCGTCGAGAGTCTTCTTCGCGTTCGCGACTGTGTGCATCGCGTCGTCGACCGCGCTCTCGTGCACAACGCGATTGACGAAGTCGCCTTCGAGCGAACCGGAGAGGTGCACGTGACAGTCGATCAAGCCCGGGAGAAGCGTCGAGTCGCCGAGTTCGATGACGCGAATGTCGCCGGGGATTTCGTGCTCGATCGACGTGATCTTGCCGTCCTCGACCAGGATCCATGGATCGTCGACCATGACTCCGGACCGCACGTCGAGCATGCGCATCGCATGGATGGCCTGTTTGCTTCGGTTCGCGCGCGAGCGTTCGCCGACAGCTCTCCACGCCTCGACATCGATTTCGCCTGGACCGCACGCGAACATTGCGTTCGCCTCCTTCTCTTGAATGGAAGGAGCGGCCGAGCAGGCCGCGAGCATCATCAATGCGATCGATCGGATCATGCCTGTCTCAATGAGCCTTCGGCTCTTCCACGAGTTCGCTGAGCACGCCACCGGTCGCCGAGGGATGCACGAAGGCGATGCGGCAATGGTGCGCGCCTGGGCGCGGCGCTTCGTCGATCATGCGCAGCCCCGCGGCTTTGCATGCGGCGATCGCGCGCTCGATGTTCTCGACCTTGTACGCGAGATGGTGCAGACCGGGGCCACGCTTCTTCAGGAAGCCCATGACCGGGGAATCCTCGCTCGCCGGCTCGACCAGCTCGAGGCGCTGCGCGCCGGCGTGGACGACGAGCACGCGCACTTTCTGATCGGGCACGAACTCGACTTCTCCGCCGCGCATCCCCAGCGCGCCTTCGTAGACCGCCCGCGTCTTCTCGATCGACTCGACCACGATCGCAACATGGTGCAGACCGCTGACGATGCCTTGCAGCGCGGAACTCACAAGACCTCCGGCGGTTTGTACGACCCGAAACGCTTTTCCAGCACGCTGCAGACTTCACCGATCGTCGCGTAGCACTCGACGGCGGCCAGAATCGGCGTGCAAAGATTCGCCGAGCCGCGCGCCGCCTCGTCGACAGCCGCCAGCGCAGCCTCGACCCGCCGGCCATCGCGTTCGCGCCGCACGCGCTCGAGATCCCCGAGCACCTCCCCGCGCGCGAGCGGATCAGGACGGAAGATCTTCGCCGGCGGCTCGGGCGTCACGTACTCGTTGACCCCGACGATCACGCGTTGCTTCTTCTCGACGTCGCGCTGCCACTGCATCGCCGAGCGGTGGATCTCGCGCTGGACGAAGCCGCTCTCGATGGCCTCGACCGCGCCGCCGTGCTCGTCGACCCGCGCCATCAACGCGATAGCCTGGGCCTCGAGCTCGTCGGTCAAGGCCTCGACATACGGCGAGCCTCCGAGCGGATCGATCACGTCCGCGACGCCAGACTCCTGGGCCAGGATCTGCTGCGTCCGCAGCGCAATTCGCGCCGAAGCCTCGCTCGGAAGACCGAGCGCCTCGTCGCGCGAATTCGTGTGCAGCGACTGGGTCCCGCCGAGCACCGCCGCCATGGCCTGGACCGCGACGCGCACCACGTTGTTGTCCGCCTGCTGACTGGTCAGCATCGAGCCCGCGGTCTGCGTGTGGAAACGCAGCATCCAGCTCTCCGGATCCTTCGCGCCGAATTCGTCGCGCATGATCCGCGCCCACATCCGGCGCGCCGCGCGGAACTTCGCGACTTCCTCGAACAAGTGGTTGTGCGCGTTGAAGAAAAACGAAAGCCGCGGCGCGAATTCATCGACGGCGAGGCCGGCCTCGAGCGCCGCGCGCACGTAGGCTCGGCCGTTGCCCAGCGTGAACGCGAGCTCCTGCACGGCCGTCGAGCCCGCCTCGCGCATGTGGTAGCCCGAGATCGAGATCGTGTTCCAGCTCGGGCAGGCCTGCTTGCAGAAGGCCATCAGATCGGTCGTCAGGCGCATCGAAGGCACGACCGGAAATCGGTAATTCCCGCGCGCCGCGTACTCCTTGAGGATGTCGTTCTGGACCGTGCCGCGGATCTTCTCCGGCGCGACTCCCTGGCGGCGGCACAGGGCGACGTACATCGCGAGCAGCACGCAGGCCGTCGCGTTGATCGTCATCGACGTGGTGACTTCGCCGAGCGGGATCTTGTCGAACAGGCGCTCGAGATCCGCGAGCGAATTGACCGGGACGCCGACCAGGCCGACTTCCGGCGCCGCGAGCGGGTGATCGGAGTCGTATCCGATCTGGGTCGGCAGGTCGAAGGCCGTGGACAAGCCCGTCTGGCCTCCGGCGAGCAGCATGCGGAAGCGCTCGTTGGTCGCGCGCGCGCTCGAGAAGCCCGCGTACTGGCGCATGGTCCACAGGCGGCCGCGGTACATCGTCGGGCGGATGCCGCGCGTGGAGGGGAAGCGCCCGGGGTAGCCGCCGTCGCGCGCTCCGCCGTAGAGCGGCTCCTGCACCAGGCCCGACGGGGTCGCGAACTCCGGCCGCCGTTCCGGATTCTTCGAACGCGCCCTGGCCCAGACCCCGCTGCGCCAACCCGCGAGGTCGGCGTTCTGGTTGGGAGTGGGATCGGCGCGGGTTTCGTCCATGGCTTCCCCCCTGCGCTACCGCCGGGCGGATCGCGCGGTGCCAGGGGCAAGCCCGGGCCATGGGGGGGCCGAGCATTCTATTAATGGAGGGGCGGGCCGCGCAATGCGGGTGCGGGGGCTGGGATCGCGCTCTGGCCTGCTGTCGAACGCGGTGGTCAGCGCGCGAGCGAATCCCGGAGTCGTGGGAATCCGCGCTGATTCCCATTGCCGCGCAAGGACTTCTGAATCAGCGCGGCTCGGCGTCGTAGCATGCCGCTGCCGGGCTCTGCCCAGCTCGCCCCATGAAGAAAATCGTCCTGTGCTTGCTCATCGCCGTGCTCGCGGCGGTCGCGCTCTACTTCAGCCTCTCGACACAGATCCAGGATCCGCAAGGGCCCGTCTCCGCGGACACCGCGGCAGCGGCGAAACCCACGGGGTCCGAGGTTGCGAAACCCGCGGACCCGATCGACCCGGCGACCGCGGACCAGGCCGCGCCCCTCGAAGTCGCGACGACATTCCAGCGCGAAGCGCGGGCGCGGGAGCTCAAGGCCGTCCTGCCGCCTGAAAAAATCTGCACTCTCACGGTGCACGCCACCCTGCCCACCGGCACGCCGCGCGAGAACAACACCGAGATCCTCGTCATCGGCAAGCTGCCCGACGACACGGATATCGACGTCGAGCTGGCCAAGCTCGCCCCCGACGATCCCCTGCCCAAGTGGCTGCTGGCGCGCGAAGCGTTCAACCCCGAGGGCGCGACCGAGATCGTGCTCGAAAAGCGATCGGGTCCGGTCGGAGTCGGTCTGCGCGGGCGATACAGCTACGCGGAGCCGCTGCTCGACGTCGACATCTCCGGCGAGCGCGGCGACGCGACGCTGCACGTATTCCTCGGAGCCTGGGTGCGCGGCCGCCTCGTTCCTCCCGGCGACGCGAGCGAGCGCGAGCGCGACCTGCGCGGCTCCAAGGTTCACATCAACTCGGACCCGCTCAACTCCATCGGATTGAGGACCGGCACCGACACGTCCCAAGCGGTCGATCGCGACAGCGCCGCGCGGGCCGACGGCAGCTTCGAGTTCCTGGGCGTCAATCCCTCGAAAGTCCTGACGCTCAGCGGCACGCCGAATCACCTCGCCGCCTTCAAGACGGCGATCGACGAGCTGCGCGCGGGTCAGATGTTCGAGATCTCGGTGCCGCTCGCGCGCGGCGCGACGCTCACCGGCCGCGTGGTCGACGAGACCGGCGGCGGCGTCGGCGGCGCGAAGCTCAAGGTCCGCACCGACTCCGTCATGTGGGGTTTCGGCGGACGTCTCTTGCGCGAGGGCGAGTCGGACGCGCAGGGCGCCTTCCGGCTCGAAGCCGTGGCAGCGGGCAAGCTGATGATCGACGCGAACAAGGAAGGCCACCTCGACTCCGCGACCGACATCGAGGTCGCCGAGGGCGCGCACATCGACGATCTCGTGCTGCACCTGAGCGGCGGGGCGATGATCTCCGGCCACGTGCGCTGGAAGGACGGCTCGAGCTGCGCCGCGGCGAAGGTCGAGATCTCTTTCGATGAAGCGAGCCTGGCTGGCATGGGAGCCGTGAACGCGCGCTTCGGCGCCAAGGGCAGCGGCGTCAGCGACGAACAGGGCGCGTTCAAGATCGGCGGTCTCGGCAAGGGACCGTTCACCGTCAAGGCGTCGGCGACGCCCCCGGACGTCGCTCCCGTGGGCGACGCAGAAGAGGGCCTGGAGTCGAGCGAGTGGTACGCGCAGGTGAGCCCGGTCAAGCCGGGCGCGCAGGACGTCGAGCTCACCCTGCAGCCGCCCGGCGACGTCACCGGCCTGGTCGTCGACGACCTCGGCGCGCCAGTGACGGAATGCAGCGTCGCGGTCGTGGGCAAATCGCGCAGCCCCTTCATTCCCTCCGGCGCGCGACGCGAAGTGAAGGTTCGCGATCCCGAGGGACACTTCAGCGTCAAGGGGTTGAAGGCGGGCTCGTACACGGTCCAGGCCCTGCTCGAGTCCGGCGCAGCTTCGATCGCGAAACCCATCGAAGTGCCGCTCGCGGCGGACATCGGGGCGATCACCCTGCTCCTTTCCCGGCCCGCTACGGTCAGCGGTCGCGTGCTCCTGCCCGACGGCTCTCCTGCAGTGAGAGCGCGCGTCCAGAAGCAGGTCTCGATGATCGAGGTGATGGCCGGACAGACCCCGGGCAGCGGCCCGGCCTGCGAAACCGACGAAAACGGCGCGTTCAAGATCGAGTCGCTGCCGATGGGATCGGTCTTGCTCCAGGCGCTCAAGGAAGGATACGCCGTCAGCGAAGGCGTCAGCGTCAAGGTCGTGCCGGCAGCACAGATCGCGGACGTCACGCTCACCCTGCGCATCGGCGGAACGATCACAGGCGAGGTCTACGACGAGCACGGCGTCGCGAAGTCGGGGACGCGGATCCTGAGCCAGATGCCCGACCTGCGCTATGGACAGCTGTGGGCCAGCTCGGATTCCGCGGGCAAGTTCGAGTTCCTGCACGTCCCGCCCGGCCAGTGGCAGGTCATGTCCTTCGGCGACGCGCTCAGCCCCTCCAACCGCGGCTCGAGCGACGAGAGCGAAGTGAGCACCGACTTCATGAAGCAGATGAAGATCGCGGTGGCCGCGGTCAAGGAAGGCGAGGTCGCTCACGTCGTGCTCGGCGCCCCGCCGAAGAGCCCGGTGCACGTCCGCCTGCGCGTCACCAGCGCGAAAACGCCGGCCAGCGGCGTGATGGCTTCGTTCATTCCGTCGCAGGAAGGCAAGTCCACCGCCGGTCTCGCCAGCTTCAAAATGGGCCCCTGCGACAAGGACGGCCGTCTCGAGATCGATCTCGACCACTCTGGCAAGTACCTGGTGACCGTGCAGAAGATCACGAGCCGCGGCGGCCAGCAGTCGATCGAATTCTCGCGCGACATCCCCGAGGCGCCCGACTACTCGATGGAGCTCGAGCTGCCGCTCGGCTCGATCGCCGGGCGCGTGCTCAACTCGCAGGGCGACCCGGTATCCGGCGAGCGCATCTCGCTCAATCCGGACGGCGCGGTGCGCGCGGGCACTTTGACCGGCGGCCGCTTCAGCGAGCTGGCAACCGACGAGCACGGCGAGTACCTGCTCGACTGGCTCACACCCGGGCGCTATTCCGTCGCGGCGGGCGGCATTCCCTTGGGAGCCCAGGGGTCGGAGCAGGCTCCGCTCGGCCGCCAGGTGCGCGACGGCATCGAGATCTCGGAAGGCCAGCGCGTCACTGGCATCGACTTCAAGCTGCACACGGCCTGCCAGCTCGAGGGCAAGGTGCTCGACGCCGGCGGCAAGCCAGTCAGCGAGGCGAGCATCTTCGTGCGCGACGAGGAAGGTCGGCCGATCGATCGGCTGGTGATGACCAGCACGAACGCCAGCGGCGAGTTCACGCAGAAGGGACTCGCGGCGGGGCGCTACACGGTCTTCGCGCGCTCCGCGGAGCTGGTCACGGCCGAGGAAGTCAGCGTGGAGCTGAAGGAGGACGAGCCGGCGAGCGTCGAATTGCGCGTCGGCGAGGGCACGATCCTGATCGTCACGCTGACCGGAGCCGAGGGCCAGGAAATCGACGCCTCGTTCAGCGTGATCGACCAGAAGGGGCGCCAGGTCAACGGCATGGTCTCGCTCTCGGACCTGATGAAAATCATGAGCGAGGGCGGCTTCGACACCAAGCACCAGCGCATCGGACCCCTGCCGCCGGGCAAGTACACGATCGACGCGAGCACGAGCGAAGGTGCCAAGACGACCAAGTCCGTGAACCTGATCGGGCAGAGCGAGAAGCGCATCACGCTCAAGCTCGGAGACTGATCGGCGCGCGGGGCGCGGCGCCTGGTACTTTGGTGGCGAGCCGCCCTCGCCCACCATGCCCAATCCCTGGATCCTTGCCTCCAGCGCCGCGCTGCTTCTGGCCTTCGCTGCGGCGCAGGAACCAACACCAGCGCCGAGTCCTCGCGCCGCGATCGATTTCGATCGCGATGTCCTGCCGGTCCTGGGAGCGAAGTGCCTGGGCTGCCACTCCGGTCCCCATCCCAAGGCGCGGCTG
>Ga0193706_1001540_pt1 | contig 10145 bp, 9 predicted proteins | sample U3c1metaG_FD_160130 | JGI IMG/M metagenome (GOLD analysis project Ga0193706, IMG submission 160130) | Soil microbial communities from a riparian zone of the East river system, Colorado, United States - U3c1 | ecosystem: Environmental > Terrestrial > Soil > Riparian zone | place: USA: East River... | reverse complement strand
TTGCGATCCGCAGGGCGGCGGCGGGGTCTCCCGCCCCGCATTGGGGGGCATACATAAGGTGGAGGATCGACCAGTCAAGCAGGCCGCCGGTGGCACCCCGCCGCGCGGATGCTCCCCCTGGACCGTTCCCACCATCGCTGTAACCTATTGATCGGCAATGATTTAGAAATGCTGCCCCAGTCCGGCTCCGCGCGGGCGCGCGCGTGCGCGAGGGCTGTGGCCTAATGCCGGACAGGACAAAGAGTTAGGGAGTCCCCCGCCGAGCAGCCTGATTATTCCAAGCGCGCGGGGCGCCCGGACCCCTTCACCGCCCGACGATGCGCCCTCCCCCCACTCCGGCCGACCTGCCCCCCCAGCTCCCCTGGGAGCGTGGCGCCGACCTGGACCTGGCCTTCGCGCAGCTGTGGATCAGCGGTCCGGATCCCAGTGTCGACGGCATGGTTCGGATCGAGGCGCTGCGGCGCAACGCCCAGGGCGAATTCGAGCGATTCGAGCGCTGGTCGAACCCCTTTCCGTCGCGCGCCGAGCCCGCCGCGAGCGCTCGGATGGTGCGCGAATTCGGAGTCGAAAGCGGCGATCTGGAGCGCGCTGCCAGCGGCGCCGAAGTCTGGGCGGACTTCGCGGCCTTCGTCGGCAACCGGGCTCTGGTCGTGCTCGACGCGGAGATGTTCGGCGCGTGGGCGGCCCACTTCGAAGGTCGCGCGCAGAAGGAACGCTGCGTGCTGGGTCTGTCGGAGTTCAGCGCGCAGTGGATGCCCGGACGGCAGGGAGTTTCGCGCGAGAACCTGGTGCGGCAACTGCTCGGGTCCACTCGCGCGCGCACACCGCCGGGAGCGATCAGCGCCAGTGATCTGCAATCGGCGCTGGCCGAGCTGGTAGCGCGCGTGCTCGAGCTGGAGCCTGCTGCCCTGCGCCTGGCCGCCGCGGTGTGCATCTGCACCGCACAGCGACTGCGCGAGGCCGACGTGCACGCGGCGCGCCGATTCGAGTTTTCGTTGAGCTTGATCGAGCGACCCTCGCGCTTCCTTTCCGGTGCGACGCACTTATTCGATGCCCAGCGCGCGCCGCGCGACGGCGGCTTCGGCCTGGGGCTCGAGCCTGAGGAGATGGGCGATCCCGCCGAGGCTGCGCGCCTGTGGATCGACGGGCTGGAACCTGCCTGGAGCCTGGGCGGCGATGCGCGCGACGCGACCGTGCCGATCACCACCGACGACGAGAAGCCCTTCGAGGCGCGCGACCTCGAGCTCGTCGACGACATCTTCCAGGTGCACCTGCCCGCGATCTCGGCCGAGGACGGCGAAGCCTTGCGCTATCGCGTCGGCCAGCACGAAGTCGCGCGGCAGACGGCCCAGACGCTCGGCGCCAACGAATTGTTGCTCGTGCACGCGCCGACCGGCACGGGCAAGACCCTCGCCTACCTCGTGCCCGCGATGATCTGGGCCGTGCGCCACGGCGTGCGCGTCGGCGTGACCACGTACACGCGCGCCTTGCAGGAGCAGGCGATGGACCGCGAAGTGCCCAGGGCGCTGCGCGCGATCGACCGCGCGACGGCTCTCGGGCCCAATCGACTTCCCTGCGTGCCGCGCGTGGCCCTGCTCAAGGGCCGCGCCAATTACCTGTGCTGGCGCGCCTTGAAGCTGCACCTGCCGACGGCCGAGGACGGGCACGAAGCCTGGCTCGCCTGGCTCACGCTGTTCCTGTTCAGCCTGCGCGACGACTCGGGCGACCTGGACCGACTTGCGATGCGCGCGGCTTTCGGCGTCGGCTCGCGCGAGCGCGAGAGCCGCGAGCTCGAGAGCCTGGTGCGCCAGACGCGCGGTCAGGTCGGCTGCTGCCAGCAGCGCGACGACCGGCGGACTTGCGGCGCCGAAGTCGCGCGGGCGCGCTCCGAGCAAGCCCACGTGGTGATCGCGAACCACGCCTTCGTGCTGATCAAGCAGGCTTCGTTCAAGCACGTCATCTTCGATGAGTGCGAGCACCTCCACGACCAGGCCCACGGGGTCTGGAGCCACGCCCTCTCGATCGAGGAGATGCGCCAGTTGTTCGCGCGCGTCCGACAGGACGGCAAGCCGAGCTCGCGGGCGCCCCTCGATCGCCTGGAGCGCGCTGCTTTCCCCGGGACCCAGGCCGCGACGGCACTCGAAGGCGCGGCGAACGCCTGCCGCGCTTCGCTCGCGGCTCTCGACGAGCTCGAGCGCGAGGTCGCCGCCTTCGTCGCCTGGCGCACGGCGAAGGAACGCACGCGCGACGCGCGCGACCAGCACGCCCTCTTGCGCGAATTCGTGCTGCACGGCGAATCGAAGGGGCTGATCGCGGCGCGAACCCAGCTTGGCGAAGCGATCCAGGCCCTGTCGAGCGCGATCGCGCAGCTGCTCGAGTGCATGGACATGCTCCCGATCCGCGGCTTGCCCAGGCTGCGGCGGCAGATCGAGCTCCTGCGCGTGGAGATCGACACGCTGGACGGCGACCTCGCCGCCTGGATGCCGCTGCAGGACGGCGCGGTGGTCTACAACGAGCACGCCTTCTACGACATCGAGCTCGACGCGCGCGGCCGGCGCGTTCTCGCGGCGCGCGTGCTGCTGCCCAATGAATATCTGGGCCGGCACTATTACCCCGAGCTGAAAAACGCCGTGCTGCTCTCGGCGACGACCTGGCTGCGCGGCGGATTCGAGAGCGCCAAGGGCTACCTCGGCCTCGACCGCGCCGAATCGCCGGCGGCCGACGAGACGCGCACGGCGAGCGTCGTGCGCTGCGTGCGCGCGCCGGATCCCTTCGATTACGCGCGCGTGCAGGTCGGCCTGCCCAACGACGCGCCGCCCTACTCCGAGCGCCGCGAAGCCTGGCACGAGTACGTGCGAAAGTTCATCGCGCACCTCGGCGAGCGCACGCGCGGCCGCATGCTCGTCCTGTTCACCAACCAGGAAGAGCTGCGGCGTTTCGGCGAGGAGCTCTCGGGCTTCTTCAGCGCGCGCCGCATCCCCTTCTGGTACCAAGGCATGCGCGGCGTGGCCAAGGAAGAGCTCGCGAACCGCTTCCGCGCGCGGACGGATGCGATCCTGATGGGCGTCGACACCTTCTGGTACGGCGCCGACTTCCCGGGCAAGACGCTCGAGTACCTGGTGATCGTCAAGCTGCCCTACGGCGTGCCCGATCGCTACCACCATGCCCAGTGCGCGGCCCTCGGCTCCGGCGCCCAGCGCCGCCGCATCTACCTGCCGCGCGCTCTGGCCAAATTCCGCCAGGGCTTCGGACGATTGATGCGGCGCGAGAGCGACCGCGGCTGCGTGTTCCTGCTCGATACGCGCGTCCAGCAAGCTCAGCACCGGCTGTTCCTCGAGGAATTGCCGCTCGCCGGCAACCTCGACGGCGAGGTCGAGGGCGCCTGGAAACCCGAGGGCGCGCGCGTCGTGCGCGGCTCGACCGACGAATGCATCCACGCGGCCCTCGCCCACATGGACATGCAGGCTGAGGTGCGCCGGCGCGGATTCGATGCTTCGTTCTCCGATGCGTCCGTGCAGGACGATCCCGTAGCCACGGTCGATCCCGACGAAGTCCCCTTCTGATGAGCAACGGCCCCGCGCTCGGCATAGAATCCGCGCCGATCGTGCGCAGCGTCCGATGCATTCCCAGGTGAACGGCTGACCGTGCGCATCCTGTTCCTGTCCCAGCGGGTTCCCTACCCGCCCAATCGCGGCGACAAGATCACGACCTGGCGCTTGATCGAGCGCATGCGCCGTTCGCACGAAGTGCGCGTGATCGCCTTCGCCCACGACGACGCCGATCGCGCAGCGGCGCGGCATCTTTCGTCGATCGGATTGCAGACCTTGGCCGTCGACCACGATGCGCGCTCGGCGAAATTGCGCTCCCTGCCCCTGCTCTTGACCTCGCGGCCCTTGACGCTCGGCGTCTACGGCTCGCGGCTGCTCCAGGAAGCTGTCGACCGCGAAGCGGCCTGGGCCGATCTCGCCTACGCCTACAGCTCGTCGATGGGCGCTTTCCTCGAGCCCCATCCGCGCCTTCGTCGCGTGATGCACTTCGCCGAGCTCGATTCAGACAAGTGGCGCCAGTACGCCGAGCGCAGCGCCCCACCGATGAAATGGATCTACGCGCGCGAGCAGCGCTGCCTGCTCGCTTTCGAGACGCGCGTCGCCCGCGCTTTTTCGGAGAACGTGTTCTGCACGCCCCTCGAGCAGCAGGTCTTCCAGGCCCAGATTCCGGGCGCGAGCTCGATCGTGCTGCGCAACGGAGTCGACACGGCCTTTTTCCAACCGAGGCCGGCGGAGGCACAGCCGCGCCACCTGGTGTTCACCGGCGTGATGGATTACCTGCCCAACGTCGACGGCTGCGAATTCTTCGTGCGCGAAGTCCTGCCTTCGTTGCGGGCGCGCTATCCCGACGTGCGCTTCACGATTGTCGGCTCGAAGCCGACCGCGGCGGTGCAAGCCCTCGCTCGGGAACCCGGCGTGACGGTCACCGGCTTCGTCGAAGACACGCGCAGTTGGCTGGCGAAGGCCGCGATCTCGGTCGCGCCTCTGCGCATCGCGCGCGGAATCCAGAACAAGGTGCTCGAAGCCCTCGCGATGGGCTTGCCCGTGGTGGGCACGAGCAGCGCGACCCAGGGCATCGAAGGCGTCGACGGGCGCGATTTCATCGTCGCCAATTCCGCGCAGGAACAGGTCGCGGCCATCGCGCGGCTTTTCGACGCACCCGAGGAGGCTCGCGCCCTCGGAGCGCGCGGCCGCGCCTTCGCCCTCGGTCGCTACGATTGGGAGCAAGTCCTCGAACCGCTCGACCGGCTGCTCGAGCGCCTGTCACCGACATGAGTCACGAAATCCTCGGCCGCACCTTCGATCAATGGGCCTGCGACGGCCGCGACGCCGGCATGGAATTGGAGCACGGCAACGTCGCCGCTCAAGTTATCGCGCAGCTCGACATCCGCCCTGGCGAGCAGATCCTCGAGCTGGGCTGCGGGAACGGCTGGGCCACGCGCATGCTCGCGAAATCCGCCGCGGGCGCGACCGCAGTCGGTGTCGACGTCTCGCCGAAAATGATCGAGCGCGCCGAAGCACTGCACAGCTTGACGATCCGCGCGCGCTATGAGATCGCGACCTTCGAGAGCCTGGGTTTCAAGGACTCCAAGTTCGATCGCTTGTTCTCGATGGAAGCCCTGTACTACGCCGTCGATCTCGAGCGCGCCTTGAGCGAAGGCCTGCGCGTGCTCAAACCCGGCGGCCGCGCCGACGTCGTCGTCGATTTCTACCAGGAGAGTCCTTCGACTGCGGTCTGGCCGTCGAAGGTGGGGCTCGCGATGCACTATCTGTCGATCGCGCAGTGGCAAGCGGCCTTCGAGCGCAGCGGATTCGTCGACGTCCAGACTCGGCGCGTCCACGAGTCGCAATCCGCGCGTCCAGTCGATGCGTCCCACGCCGAGAGCAAGGCCGCCGGCAGCCTGTGGCTCAGCGCCCGCAAGCCCGGCTAGTCCCCGCTATTTGCGCAACAGGTCCAAGGCGGATCCCGCCCACTGCTCGATCGGCCAGGGCCAGAAGCCGAGTGCAAAAGTCGCGAGGGCCGAGCCGACCGCGAGGGTCATGACAACGCGCGAGCGGACGGCGGAACGCTCGGAATGGGAGTGCCGGAAAAGCACGCTCAGCAATCGCAAGCATGCCTGAGCGCCTAGCCATGTGTTGACCGCAGCGACGAGCACCAACCAGCCCATGCCGAGATTCCAGGCCTCCACGCAGACGCGGTAGCGAGCGTAGAACCCGAGTGTCGGCGGCAAGCCCGCGAGGCTAGCAAAGAGCAGGATCGCCGCGGCGCCGAGCAGCGGGTGTTTCCAGCCCAGACCGCGCAGGTCCTTGAGTCGGTTGGAACCGGCGAGGCTTTCGAGGCGCATCAGGACGGCGAAGGCTCCCGCGCTCATCAGCGCGAGGCTCGCGAGGTACAAGAGCGCCGAAGCAAAACCCGTCTCGTTCAGGCAGGCGATCCCGATGCTCGCGAAACCGGCTTGCGCGACCATCGTCCAGGCGAGGAGGCGCTTCACTCCGGCCTGGCGCAAGGCCGCGAGGCTGCCGATCGTCATGGTCGCGGCAGCCAGGAGCGCGAGCAGGGCCCCGAACTTTCCCGCGTAGTGCTGCAGCAGGCGCGAGGCCTCGTCCTGCACGAACAGCGCGGAAAGGAAGCGCATCAAGGCTCCGAAGCCCGCGACTCGGACCACCACGGCCAGGAAGGCCGCGACCGGCGACGCCGATCCCGCGGCGACGTCGGGAGCGCTGAAGTGCAATGGCGCAAGCGAGATCTTGCACGCGAATCCGGCGCTGACCAGGAGCAGCGCGAGTGCCACCGGGATTGGGTCGCTCGCGAGCTGCCGGGCAAGCCCTTGCGCGTCTACGGTAGCGGCCCCCATGCGCGCGAAGTCGAGTGTTCCCGTGAGTCCGTACAGGAGGCTCAGGCCGTAGACCGTCAAGGCCGTCGCGAAGCCGCTGAAGACGAAGACCTTCATCGCCGCCTCGGCGCTCGCGGGTCGGTGCTTGTCGCAAGCGACGAGCGCGCAGCTCGAAAGCGACACGATCTCGAGTCCGAGCACCAGGAGCAGCGCGTGGTTCGTGCCGACCATCAGGAAGCCGCCCAGGCAGGCGCACAGGAGCAGGAACGCGAGCTGCGGCTCCAGCGGACGGCGCTCGCGGCCCGAATGCATCCACGCCAGCACGACGACGGCGCAACCCGCGCTCATCAACAAACGGAAGAAGGTCGAGAAGCCGTCGACCTCGACGAGGGCGACCACGCGCATCGGCTCGTGCCCCCAGCGCGCGATCAGCAGCGCCGCCGCGCTCGCGAGCCCGGCGAGGCTGATCCAAGCCGCGGCTTGCGGCCTGCGTTTTCCGAACAGCGAGTGCGCGAACAGCGCGCAGAAGGCCGCGGTGACCAGCGCGATCTCGGGCGCCACGGCCTGCACGCTGTCGATCCAATACTCCCTGGTGTTCATGGACCGCGCAGGAGCATGACGAGCTGGGCCGCGCTCGGGCCGAGCGGCTCGAGCAGCAGGGAGGGGACCAGGCCGAGCGCGGCGCACGCCGCGACCAGGAACAAGGCGCAGACCATCTCGCGCGACGTGGGCTCGGCCGCCCTCGCGCCCGGGAGCTTGCGCATCTCGAGGAACAGCCGCAGGAATCTCCACACCAGGCTCAGCGCGAGGAAAAGGCCGATGATGGCCCCGGCTGCGCCGATCCAAGCCAGGATCTTGAAGCGCGGGTCGGATGATTGGTAAGCGCCGGCGAGCGCGGAGTTCTCGGAGACGAAGCTCGCGAAACCCGGTGCGCCGAATGCGGCGCACAGACCGAGGATCGCGAGGATCACTTGCACCAGCGAAATCTTCCTCGCCGCGCTGCCGCCTTGCGCGGTGCGATGCATGCGCTCGAACAGGGCCCCGCCGGTGAGCAGCAGGGCCGCCGCGGACAAGCCATGCGAGAACAATTGCAACGTCGCGCCTTTCACGCCCGCTTCGGTCATCGCAGAGATACCCAGCAGCACGAATCCCATCTGACTGACCGTCCACGAGGCGACGAGCCGTCGGAAATCGGTCTGGCCCAGGCTCACCAGCGCGCCGTAGAGGATGGCGGCCGCGCCGACCGCGCCCAGCGCAAAGGAGAGCTCGCGGAACGAGTCGGGCAGGATCGGAAAGCAGACTCGCAGGAGACCGAAGGCGCCGAGCTTGGTCAGGATTCCCGCAAGGCAGATCGACACGGGCGCCGGCGCTTCGGCCGTCGCATCGCCTAGCCAGGAGTGCAGCGGCACCAGCGGGATCTGGATCGCGAAGCCGAGGAAGAGACACCAGAAGCACCAGCTCGAAAAATTCATTCCGAGCAGGACTCCGCCGCCCGCGAGGTTCGCGCCCGTGAGCTTCCCGTTGCGCGCCAGCTCGATCAGCGTCGGGGCCGAGAAGGTGCCGCTGTCGAGGCGCAGCGCAATCACCGCGGCCAGCACCAGGAGCAGACCCGCGAGCGTGAAGCCGTGGAACTTCATCGCCGCCTGCTCGCGCCCCGCGCCGCCCCACACGCCGATCAGGAAGAACATCGCCACCAGCGCCAGCCCCCAGAAAGCGCAGAGCAGGAAGAGATCGAGCGAGACGAACACGCCCTGGACTCCGACCTCGAGCAGCAGGAGCAGCGAGAAGTACGCCTTGCTCGCGCGCGCCGCGTAGGAGCTCGCGACCGCCGCGACGAAGAACGACAAGGACATCAGCGCCACGAGGGCGAGCGAGAGGCCGTCCACGCCGACGTGGTACTGCGCTCGGATCGATCGGATCCAATCGATGCGCTCGGCGTGCTGGAATTCCGCGCTGGCCCAGGAAAATGTTCCGCAGCACGCGAGGCAGGCCAGGACGAGCGGCGCGAGGGTCGCGGCGAGGCTCAGTCCCTTGATCCACGCCTGGAAGCGCTTCGGCGAGGAGATCACGGCCGCCGCGCCGATCAAAGGCGCGAACACGATCCAGGAAAGCAGGTGGGACGGCATGGGCTAGCCGAGGATCAGCAAGGCCGCGGCCGCGATCAGACCGAGGAGCGCGAAGGCCAGGTACTGCTGCACGCGGCCCGTGTTCGTCAAGCGCACGAGGGAGCCGGTCATCACGGTCGCAGCGCCCATCGCGCGCACCGCTGCATCGATCGCGCGATCGAGGCCCGCGAACAGCCTTCCGAGCCAGCGCACGAAGCCGATCAGGACAGCCTCCGATGAATCGTGGCGGCGACGCCGCTCGCCTGGTTGAAATCGAAAGTCTGCATCACTCGCGCAACCGGTCGATCGCACTGGGTTTCTGCGTGCGGAACGTGCGGACCACCTGCTGGATGATCGCGATCCCCACCGCGGCTTCGGCGACGGCGATGACGATCACGAAGACAGCGAACACGCGGCCGTCGATCCCGTCGCCTCCATCCGGTGTGAAGCGTGCGAAGGCGACGAGATTGAGGATCGCGGCGTTCAGGATCAGCTCGATGCCGATCAAGACGTGGATCAAATTCCGCCGCGCGATCATGCAGCAGAGGCCGATCGCAAACAGCGCCACGGAGACGCACAGATAGGCCTGGAGCGCCATCAGCTCGCGTCCTCTCGCCGTTGCGAGATCGAATGGGCGGCGACGAGGGCCACGACGAGCAGCAGACCGGCAACCTCGAAGGCGACCGCGTATCGATTGGGATCGACCAGCGCGACGCCGATCCGGCCGGCGTCTCTCCTGGGCCGCGATGGAGAGTAGGCGATGGCAATTCCTGGTTGGCTGGAAGCCTTCGCCGCAACCATCGGCCTCCTGAAAGCGCTGACACCTCCGCAGCGCCATGCCACCAATCCGCACAGCGGCGCGAGCAGGAGCAACGCGACCAGGATGCGGGCGAGACTGCGCTCCGTTGGATCGGGCGGCGCGAGCATCGCCCCGAACAGGAGCAGGGCGAGCACTCCGCCGGCGCCGACCAGGACCTGCATCAGAGCCAGGAAGTCCGAGTCGAGCAGCAGGAACAGACCGGCGCTCGAAAGCAGCGTCACGAGCAACGCGAAGCAGCTGCGCACCAGCGACCGCTCGAAGAGACAGACCAGTGCGCCGCCGACCGAGAGCCATGCGAACATCCCGAACGCGGCTCCCTGCTCTCCCGCGAAGCGAGCTCCAACCCAGCACGCGCCTGCGAGCAGGATCGCAAGCAGCGCGGCTGCAATCCTGGATCGCGCCTTGCTCATGCGGAACTCCACAGGGCCGCGCGCGCCCATTCCCAAAGGGCCGCGCCGATCAAGAGCACGGGTCCCAGCGGAACCAGGACTCTCCTGCTGATCTCCATCGCCCTGTGAAGACGCGCATCCGGTCTCGCCTGCAACCACAGCAACACGAAAACCCCGACCATCGTCTTCCCAATCAAAGTGGCCGCGCAGGCGAGCTGGAACATCAACCCGCCGATCGCGATGCGCGTCTGCGTCGAGCCATCCGCCAGCTGCGCATGGTTGAAGAACCCCGGATCCTCCCCGAGCGATCGTCGCAGGCTCCAGGTCAGCGGGCTCTCGAAGCCGCCGAAGAAGAACGTGGCCGCCAGACCGGAGAGGAGGAACATCCCGCTGTACCTCTCGATCGGCGACATCGATTCGCGTCGGGCCCATCCGAGAGCAGAGACCAG
>Ga0193706_1001539_pt1 | contig 10151 bp, 6 predicted proteins | sample U3c1metaG_FD_160130 | JGI IMG/M metagenome (GOLD analysis project Ga0193706, IMG submission 160130) | Soil microbial communities from a riparian zone of the East river system, Colorado, United States - U3c1 | ecosystem: Environmental > Terrestrial > Soil > Riparian zone | place: USA: East River... | reverse complement strand
TGTAATCGTCCCAACCGTATTCCGGAGCGACCACGCCGTAGCCGACAAAGATGATCTCAGAGTTGGCCAGTTCGATCTTCTCCTGGAGGCGCGCGGAGGTGGCGACGTAATCATCCGGAAACTTCAGATTCAGCCTTTTCCCGCCCGCCATGAATGAGGCCTTCGGTTCGGTGACGATGCCCGCGAGCGGAACCTCCTGGGTGTAGCTGCCGTTCGGATTACCCGGTTTCAAGCCAAGCATTTTAAATTGCTCGGAGATATATTTTACCGACAACTCTTCTCCCTTTGAACCGGGGGCGCGACCCTCGTACTCATCCGATGCCAGCACTTTGATGTGCTTCAGGAGGTCGCTCGAATCGACCGCCTTGAGAGCGGCCTGCGGCGGAGATGCCGCATCATTCGCGGCCAAGAGAGAAGTCCCGGCACCCAGAAGAGCGCCGAAAAAAAGCGAAAGAGATAAATTCATAAGTTGGACGGATGATGGACCGAAGCCATGCCTGGTGCGAGCCGGAATACGCGAGGAGGGGGCTCCGCAGGTCGCACGGGGCCAGCAGTGTCCTAAATAATTCGTTCCTCGCGTGGCCAACTTCAATAGTGAGAGCGACTTTGAAGCCGAAGATATTCGGCGTCTGTCGGCGATTGGCTAAACGCGCTCAGTCGAATTTGCAGCCACGTGTCGTGCGAATGCGAGCGGACACTGTCTGCTCGCTCAGTTTTGAGGTCGTCCCGGGCTGAGGGCAAAATACGTCGGACGACGCGGAACAAACCGCTAGACGAACGCAGTGGATGTCGCAAAGCTTCGCAGGTTGTGACGAGTCAACTTCCCCAAACCGATCGGTGGCGCCGTTTCTGGCGCGATGACGGGGTTTTTCTTCTCCTAATGCTCGCGCTTTTTGGGCTGCGGGTTTGGCCCGTCTTCAAGGACGGTGCGCTCTACGGTCCATTCTGGGATAACGTCTGGGTTTACGGCCCGGTGTTTTCGCGGGCCTCTCAGATCGCTCTCCAGGGAAGCTTTCCCTATTGGCTCGACACAGTTTTGGGAGGTTTCCCGCTTTACCAGACACCGCATTTTTCAGCCACCTACCCCTTCTACTTCTTCGGGCTGATCGATTATGGGTCGGCCATCCAATCGCTTTACACTCTTACGACGCTCACATTTTTTCACCTCTTCATACTTTATGTAAATCTGTACGTAATGCTGCGCGTTGCAGGTGCTCGGGGCCTGGCGTCACTCTGCGGCGCCACCATCGGCCTGGCTTCGGGCAACACCGAAGTTTATGCCCATTGGATCACGATCTCTGCCGCATATACCTGGTTTCCCCTTCTCGTCGCCGGTATGATCCGACTGGCGCGCGCTCCGCTCTCCTTTTGGAGTATTGCACTCCTTTCTCTCAGCGCCGGATTGATCGGGACAGCCAGCCCCTCGCAGGCCGTCATTCATGCCGCGTTCGTCGGCGCCGTCTTTTTTATTGGAACGGGTGTTTGGTTGTGGCGCAAAAATGGTCCGGGCGCCTGCGGGCGATTGCTGGTGGGCCTGATCGTTAGCGGAATTGTTGCCTTTGGATTAGTCGGAGTCGCCTTCCTTCCGATGACGCTCGCGACCAGCGGCATGATCCGACACATCGGAGGCGCTTCTGTCATTGGTCACGCGCCCATTCCATGGGCGAACTTCAATCATCTCCAGCTTGCACCGGCCGCTCTGACCCATCTCCTCATCGATCCGAGGAATTTGAAGGTCGTGGGTGGATTGTATATCGGACCCCTGGCCTTTTTGGGACTCTTTCTATTGCCGCTCGCCTATCGTCGAGGCGACGCCTTTACGCGCTTTCTCATCGTTATCTGCGGCCTGCTCGCGCTCTACTTTCTTGCGGCCGGCTTCGGTACTCACTTCGGCATTTCGTATCTGCACTTCTATCTCCCCCTTCTTAATCGTATCCGCGAAGCGGGCCGGCATCTCGTCGTCTTTACTATCATGGCCACGCTTTTGGCTGGTCTGGGGCTGAACGTTCTTCCCGATTTGCTGGCGGGGAGAGAGCGATTGAGCGGTCGTTGGCGACGCTTTTTTTGGATCGCGGCCGTTGCTGGGATTGTGGCGTTCATCCCCGCTCTGATTTTTGATCATCCCAAGATCTTCGTTGGCTGGTTGACTCTACTTTGCCTGCCGCTCGCCTTTTTTATCCTCCGGCGGACATCGTTCGGCGAATGGGCGCTCGCAAGTGGATTGGTAGGTCTCGCCGCGGTCGCTTCCTTTCTTTCACCCCCCAGCACCCAGCCCTTCTTCGTTTCCGATTACCTGCGCCCGGAGAACCTACGCTCACACCGGGTGTTGCGTCGCCTCGCTGAGATTCCGGACATTCGCAGTTATCGAGTCACGGTGCAGGATTCCAGTGTTCTTCCACCCATTTGGGGCTCTAATGCCAGCTACTACGGCATCCGGACATTTTACCTTTGGATGACGCCGCAGCCATACGATCAGTTCCGGGAAATGTTTCTCGATCGAAAGCCGAATCTGCGGGAGCTTCGCGGTGCGAAGTATTTTGTTTGTGGTCAGGAGGTTAAACCGCTCAATCCCAAGGCTCGCCTTCTTTTCGTCGAAAGTGGCTACCGCATTTACGAAGTACCGGACGCGATGGAGCCTTACACGCTGGTTCACGCGGCCAAATCGTTCAAGGACGAAGAGTCCTTCCGGCGGGCTCTCTCGCAGGGATTCGAGTATGGCGAAATTGCAGCATATCCGGAGGACGCGGGCAAGAAATGGGCGAAGCGGTTGTCTGACCTAAATTCCGCGCCCGTTGCGTCGCCCCCGGCCGGAGACCTCCTCCAACCCATTTCGAATACACCGAACCTATTTGCAGTGGAGGCAAATGCCTCCCGACCGGGCGTCCTCATTTTTAACCAGCGTTGGAGCAAGGACTGGCATGCCCGCGTCAATTCCGCCCCGGAGGAGGTAATGCGGGTCGATTTCACACATGTTGGGGTTTTCCTTCCCGCGGGACGGAACTATGTCGAATTCGAATACAAACCGATTCTCTTCTGGCGACTCTTGCTCTTGCAACGTGCCACCTTCATTGCCGTGCTTCTGGTTGCCGGCTGGAAAATGGCGCGGTCACGTCGCTTGCTGCCAGTCGGTATTGGCAAACCAGCCTGCGGTGGTTGAGCGACTTTAGAAGTGTGGCTTCCGCCGCCAGGCCAGTCGGGTTTCTCAGATCTACGAAATTGAACGAAGTGACTCGACGACGAATTAATTGCTCTGTCAATCGACGATCTCCGGTGCCGCGCGGTTCGGGGAAGGTTCTGGCCACTTAACAAAACTCATCACCATTCTGAGTCGTGCCGTTTGACGAAGAGATTACAGTAACCGAGGGGATCGCTGCAGGCGGTCTCTGGATTGTCGCAGAGCGACAAGGAATCATCGCGTAGCCGGTAGGTTGCAAATCCCAAGCTGCGTAGAAATGACAGGAGTTCTTCGGGCGAAGATCCCGCTTGGCGAAGCCCATATGGCCAAAATTCGATAAGCAACTGTATGCGGTCATTGTCAGTTAGAACTCGTTTCGCTCCCTTGAGGGCGTGGAGTTCGTATCCCTGAATGTCCATCTTAATAAAATCGACCGCGCCGCCCGGCTCGAAGTAGTCATCAAGAGTAGTCGCGCGAATAAGAATCGTGCCTCTTGACTCGCCGGCGGTTTGATAAACGCGATGATCGACGTTCAAATCATCGGCTACATGCAGTTGAATGTCTCCCGTTTTGTCGCCTACAGCGAGTGAGTTGATTCGGACGTTGGGCAATTTGCTGGTTGTACTTTGCAATCGAGCGAAATTTTCCGGGGATGGCTCGAAACCGTGGACCAAACCCGTTGGCCCAACGCATTGGGCGAGAAAACGTGAGTAAATACCGATATTGGCTCCAGCGTCGACCACGGCCGAACCGGGGCGAAGAATCCGCGCCAAAGTTCTGCGCTCGGCGCGATCAGAGTAGGCCTTAAAGGCACCGTAGAGTGGGCGATAGACGGGAAACGCAACCTTGTAAAGTTGGTTTCCGAAGCGATGAGCCAGACGAATCGAAGAAAGCACTATTTGCGAGTCAGGGTAATAGTGAAGAATGACGCGAAGACCTTTGGGAGTGCTCGGCTGGCTGCTAGGTCGATATCGAATAAAATGCGATAGATTATAGAAGGGATGGGAAGGCATCGAGATATTCCTCCCGTAGCCATATACGAAATGAAGCTAAAGGGTTGATAACTTTTGGTATCAAACTCAAATGTCTCTCGCAACTGATCACGCCATTTGGAGCGCTTGAAGAAAATCAACCATGGCAAAGCAATGTTTGCTGAACGCAGCGGCCCCAGGACTTCGGAGAGTTCAGGCTCCCCGATGGAAAAATCGACGGGTTCATGATGTAAGTAGTTAAAGATCGGGCTCGACAGAAGCGAAAAAAAGGGTTCCGTCGCGATGACCCTGCCGCCAGGTTTGAGCTTGGCCGCGGCACGTTTCAGAAAGATGATCGGTTGCTTCAAATGATGGAGCACGTTGGTCAAAGTAAGCACATCCAGGCTTGCGTCTGGGATCGCCTTGAACTGGTCAATGTCGTGGCAATCAAAGGAATAATCCAGATAATCGAGGGGGAGGACGTCGCTCGTCCTGACATTCGGGTAAAACTGAAAGAGCGGCGAAGTGCCGCTGCCGATTTCCAAAATTGAGAGCTGCTCGGGCGGCGCAGGAAGATCGGCAAACTGATCGCGATAAAGCCGGCGATACCAATACAACAGGTTATGATTCGCGCTCAAGCGTTCACGGTTGCGCAAAGTCTCGGCACGGTCTCGCGCATAAGAGTCGTCCAGGAGGAAAGCTGACTCTTTCATTTGACCGCGCGAATGAAAAGTGAACCGGCGATTTCAGAAAGAACCGGAGTACGTTCGACGATACGTTCGAGTGCCTGGGCCGCTGGAATCAAGCGAGGTGGAAGCTTCGGGTGAAGAAAATCGAAGGGTTTTACTTTGATCTGTCGGAAGCCGATCCGACCAAGACGCCTTTGCAAGGACCAGCGAAAGAACGCGGTTTCGTCTGGTGAATCGCCCAGACGCCGCTTCACTGCTGGTATATTTTTTTGGATCGCTATCTGTGGATTGAGCATGTTCGGTTCCGTGAAACGAAAATGGCCCCCTGGCCGAAGGACGCGATAAGCTTCGGTTAGCGCCTGGTCGAGTTCGAGATGATGCAAGACAGAACTACCTAGAACGGAATCGAAGGACGCATCCGCGTAATCGAGGGCGTAGGCGTTCTGGATTACAAACCTTACATTGGCACTTTGACATTGAAGCCGCGCCACTTCTAAAAGTTCTGGGGAGATGTCGACCGCTGTAATTCGTGCACCCGTTTTAGCCAATTCCGCGGTAAACAAACCCGTGCCGCAGCCGAGTTCTAGGACATCCATTTCCGGTTGGAGATGACTGCGAAGCATTTGGACGCGTCGCTGCCAGCGAAGATGGCCCGCCGCACCCTCCCAGTTCCATATCTCGCCAGCGCCATGAGCAATTAAATATCGCCCATGTGCGATTTCGTGCTCGAGGCGGGCGTTCATGACTTCAGTCTTACGGGCGATTGGCGGCAGTTCAGTAATTCAGTTTCAGTTTGAGAAAGCCATGCCAGCACATCTTGAGCATGATCAGCCCGTTCTTGAACACCTTCGTCATCTTTGTCGTGCCGTACATTCGTTCCTGATAGTGAACGGGTAGATCGATAATGCGCAGGTTCAACTTGGCGGCTCCGAAGAGGAGTTCATAGTCTCCCCATCGATCTTCGATTCCCCAACTCCCCCGAAGGATTCGGATTCGCTTCCAATCGCTTCGCCAGAGGACTTTAGTTCCGCACAGCGTGTCTTTCACGCGTTGATTGAACAAATAGGAAAAGGCCAGCCCGAAGAACTTATTGCCGATCATATTGGCCGCTTTCATAGCCCCCTTCGGCACCGGATAGACTAGGCGCGAACCGTTAATGAACTCCGCCGCTCCAGAAGCGATCGCATCCACAAAGTATGGTAACTCTTCGGGCATGGTGGTAAGATCTGCATCCAAAATGACAAGAACGTCGCCCGAGGCTGCTTCGAATCCGGTCCAGACATTCTCGGCCTTACAGATGCCTGGGCCATTTTCCAAACGAATGTTTCGCTCGGGATGAAGCCGCTGCATTCGTTTGACCTCGTCGGCGGTTCCATCGGTCGACTTATCATCGCAAAAAATGATCTCGGTGGTGCCTCCCAAGGGAGGTAAACGGCGGACCGCGTCTGCCACGTTTCCGCGTTCGTCTTTGCACGGAATAATGACGGAAACGCTAACCTCATTCCTTTCTCTCGGTGGAGGAATCATTCGGGCGACGTGCACTTCAGTCATGCAAAGCCGGTTTATTCCGGGTAAGCGCGCGAAAAAATCGTTTAAGAAAGAAGAGAGAAGCGGAATATACTTGGGGCACAACACCACCCGTCGGGTTTGGAGAAGCTCATAGCCCGAGAGAGTAAGGAGATTTGCGACATCGGCCGACGAGAACCAATTTTGCTCGATCCGCGGAACCTTCATCCCAATGGCTTCAGCCATGGTGACCAGCGGCTCCCAGAGGTGATTATAGGTCGTTATTAAAATCCGCGTATGCCGGGCGCAAAGCGGTCTTAGGTTGAGCAGGGCCTGCTGCACGTCCACGGTATCATCGATATCGTTGAAAGAGATGTAATCAAAAGGCTCTTCATTCTCCGAGAAGCAGCTCAGAAAGTCTTTCGTATCTGGGAAGGCAACCTCAAACGAAAACTCGGAATATTGCTCTCTCGCTATGTCCGCCATGGCCTCACAGATCTCGATTCCTTTGCCTATTCCAGGGCGGGTCGCCGCCAGCAATACGCCATTGCTGCAACGAAGCGACAGTACGCGCTTGCCGGGTTCGACTAAAAACTGAAGTAAACGGGTGAGAAGCTGGTAATAATAGCGATTGTTCTCGATCCAACTCTGGCGCTTCTCAGCTAGCTGAGCCAGATGTGTGGCGGTTCGTTCGCGCCGCGCCTGCAGCGCCGCAGGACCCCACGAATCCTGGGGAGCGCCCTCGCATGGCAGCGACGCGATACGGCCTTCGGTTGGTTTACTCGTCGCGGAGTTCTGATCAGTCGCACCGTTCATTACCCTGCTTTCAATAGGAGCGGCGGAGAACTAAGAGTGAAAGGGCTGAGGACCATCGGGACAGAAAGACGAAAGCTAACGTTTCTTCTCCATGAGAGAAGAAAATTTGATTCCTTCGTCCAGCCCTCTCTGCCAACGGGCAGCGTCATCTCGGCCCTCTTCAGCGCCGGTTTGGCGCACAGGAAAGTCCGCCATGACGTTCGCGAGTGCGAGGCAGATGTCAAACGGCGCCACCTGACGAGATTCTTCTTGGGCCAGTTTATCGCAGAAGCTGCTTAGAATCCCAACTGGAGCGCCGGCTCTGATTAGGCCGCTTAAGCCGTCCGAGTAAATTGTCCCCATGCAGATGTTCTCCAAGCCTACCGCCCGTGGCCGATCATTCTTGGTCAGAATAAAGTTTTCAGCTCGGAGGTCTCCGTGGCATACGGCGTCAAAGTCTTTTGCGTTTCTCCCACTCAGATCATGAAAGCCTTTCTCCACGCCAGCGGGTAAGGTCGAGGATTGGCTCATGTAAATTCTCCAATTCGTCTCCACCGCACTCGCGCTAAAATCGATGAGCATTCCTTGAGCATATAACCTTTCGAGAAGGTTTGCGCTCAGATCGCGGAGATCGCGCCGCACGTCGAGGAGAAGGTCAACCAAATGTTCAAAAGAAAAATTGTTATCTCTCCTCGAGGTGCCCAACGGCAAAGGACCGATGAAGGGAAATACCATCCAGGAGCGATCATCGTCGCCTTGGAGAAGGTAGTGTTCGTCGTACTTTATAGGAGCAACAAGTGTCTTGGGCTTACGGCTGCTGATCGCGTCGAACATCTCGTTGCGAAGCTCCGTCGGCAGTCGAGTAAGTGGGCGATGTGGGCCGAGAGATTTCGCGACCAGCGGTCCTCGTGAGCTGCTCAGGAGATAGGCATTTCGCTGCGGAAGAGACAAATTCCAATCGAGACTATAAACGCCGGGCAATTGAGCCAGAAGGCCAGCCTCGGGTCGCTTTGAGCGAGCCTCGACCAGCACCCTTTGAGAGCCGGATTCAAATCCGAAGTAGCGCATAAAACGCACGACGCGGACCTGCTGGAAATGGCGCATTAATTCATCGAGCACGGCGTCGGCCGAGTAGGTGTCCGCCGTAAGTTTGGTTTGGTTCTGAATTGACGGTTCGGAAACGGACCACGGAAACTCTAAATAAAGGAGTTTCCCGGTAAGATTCGAGAGTCGAGAGATCACGTCGCGAAGATCCATGCCCTGCGCTACCGCCCAATGTAGAACTTCCATAAACAGGACGACATCAACCTTTGGTGTACTCGGAGTCAGTTGATCGAAGGCTATCCGATTAACTGTAACGGGCAGGCCTTTGGCGGCGACTATGGCCGCGACAAAATCGAGAAATGGTTGCTGGACATCGCAGGCTTCGACGCTGCGCGCACCCAGCTGGAGCGCATGCATCGTGAGAAGGCCAGAGTTGCAGCCAATATCCAGGACGGTCTGATCTTGAAAATCCTTGCTCGACCAGCCGAGTTCCTGCAGTCGTACATAGGTCTCTTCATTCAAAGGCAACAAAGTCGCCGGGTCGTAACGCTCGTAGGCGCAGGTACTGGGTGGAAGAGTTTGATCATTTTCGGAACTCATAGTGGGAAGGATTAGAGCGACGATTGCGAGGCCGGCCCCTTGACTTCAAGGAGGCCATTAGGAGATGCCTCATGCGCTCCCTTTGAGGCCATATACGGCAGTCTCGCGGATGCTAGCGTTTGCGCGAAGGAGTCGCGATGCGCTTGGCTAAAAAGATGAGATAATCGTTCTTTGGCGGCAGTCTCCGAATAAAGCGCCCTAGTTTTGGCGAGCGCGTTATCAGAGATGCGCTGCCAGAGCGTCTCTGTCTTATAAAGTCCGATCAAGGCGGCGGCGAAAGTCTCGGGGTCATCGGCGATCAAGACCTCTTCGCCCGCTGTTAGTGACATGCCCTCCACCGCGAGCGATGTAGCGACAACCGGAACGCCCAAGCCCATACTTTGATTGATTTTACCTTTGACGCCAGCGCCGAAGCGAAGCGGAGCAATGGATAACCTCACGCTATCGAAATAAGTTTGTACATCGGGCTGGAACCCCGCCACGATGATATTTTCGTTACCGAGTGCTATGATGGCGGGCGGCGCTTTAGGGCCTATAATATAAAACTTAGCGGAAGGTAGTCGGGCGGCGATAATTGGATAGATCTCCGCCGTGAAAAAGAGGACGGCGTCGACATTGGGCGCATGCTGAAAACTGCCAATGAAGAGATAATCATGCCGGAGCGAAAAGGGGGTGGTCGATCCTGGCGCGTCCACAATCATGGACATAACCTCTATCGATGAGTGGGGAAGCTCCGACCGGAGCAGAGCTTGTTCGAAGTCGCTAACGACCCAAGTCTCGTCGGATTGTTCAATGACTTCGAATTCGTCGCACTTTTTCTCCTCTGCCTTTTGTTTGAGAACGGGATCTTGGGCAAGAGCGGCCTCGCGTTCCTGGCGCAGGAAGTGGAGATCGACCGTATCAAAGATAACCCGGGCCTGGGGCGCGTGGTGTCGGACATTCGACAGGTGCTTCCGCGCGAAATCGCACCGAGTTAAAATAACGGTGTCAAACTTGGTGCCATGTTTTTCAAGATAACCGCGGATGCTTTTAATGTGTGGGTGATAAACAACTTGGACGCCACGCTTTTGCAGGTTATCGCCATACGGTGGGATGTTCGCCAGATTATCTGGAAGGAAAGTGACTTGGTGACCAAGACGCTGGAGGAGATCGAGAATGTTAAACATTCGCAGCGATCCCGCGTCACGATCAGGCAAAGGCAAATGGTGGTCAATCACGAGGATATGCTGCTTTCCCTTCGGCAGCGCTTCCCATGCGACGACATCGCCGTTCGCTGGTAAATCGGCCAGAACTTCGGCCCATTCGGCGACAAAGGTGGCCCGGTTCAATTGCTGGTATTTCTTGGCGCCAGCGTTAAGGTCAGTTCCTCCC
>Ga0193706_1001538_pt1 | contig 10160 bp, 8 predicted proteins | sample U3c1metaG_FD_160130 | JGI IMG/M metagenome (GOLD analysis project Ga0193706, IMG submission 160130) | Soil microbial communities from a riparian zone of the East river system, Colorado, United States - U3c1 | ecosystem: Environmental > Terrestrial > Soil > Riparian zone | place: USA: East River... | reverse complement strand
GGCGTCGAGGGCACGACGACCTTGATCCCGGCGCCGTGCATCATCATCGCGTGCGGCGCCTCGGAGTGCTGGGCGGCGGCCGAGGAGGACGGACCGAGCTGCGCCATGTAGACGATCGGCAGCTCCGCCCTGCCGCCCGACATGTAGCGCCAGCGCGCCGCCTGGTTGAGCACCTGATCCATCGCCAGGTACAAAAACGAGCCGTACATCAGGTCGACGACGGGCCGCAGGCCGGTCATCGCCGCGCCGACCGCGGCGCCCGCCATCGTCGCCTCGGAGATCGGCGTGTTGCGCAGGCGCGCGGCGCCGAACTCCTCGATCAGGCCGCGCGTCGCGCCGGACACGGAGCGGTCGACGTCCTCGCCCATCACGATCACGCGCTCGTCGGCGCGCATGACGTCGCGCAGCGCCTCGTTGAGCGCACGCGTGAAGTACTGCATGCGCGGCTTCTGACGCGTCACGCGACCCCCTCGACCAGCACGCCCAGCTCCGCCTCGTCGGGATCGGGCAGCGGGCTCGCCTGCGCCCAGGCGAGCGCGGAGTCGAGCTCGGCCTCGACCTCCGCGCGCAGCTCGCCGAGCGTCGCGTCGCCCATCTGACCCGCGGCGACGAGCTGCGCCGCGAACAGCGCGATCGGGTCGCGCTCGCGCCAGGCGGCGACCTCGTCGTCGGTGCGGTAGGGGCTGGTGAACGCCTCCTCGCCGATCAGGTGGCCGTGCGTGCGGTAGGTGACCGCCTCGACGAGGCTCGGGCCGTCGCCGCCGCGCGCGCGCTCGCAGGCGCCGCCGACGACGTCCTGGACCGCGCGCAGGTCGTTGCCGTCGACGCGCGTGCTCGGCACGCCGAACGGCGTGCCGCGGTCGACGATGCGCCCGGCGGTCAGCTCGTCGGTCGCGCTCCACTCCGCGAAGCCGTTGTTCTCGCACACGAAGACGACCGGCAGGCGCCAGATCGCCGCCATGTTGAGCGACTCCGACAGCACGCCCTCGTTCGCGGCGCCGTCGCCGAAGAAGGCGATCGTGACTCCGCCGTCGCCCATGACGGCGCTCGTCAGCGCCGAGCCGACGGCGATCGGGATGCCACCGCCGACGATGCCGTTGGTGCCGAGCACGCCGTGCTCCAGCGACAGCAGGTGCATCGAGCCCCCGCGGCCGCGGCAGTAGCCGCCCTCGCGGCCCATCAGCTCCGCGAACATCGGCCCCGGCTCGCAGCCCTTGGCGAGCGCGTGGCCGTGGCCGCGGTGCGTGGAGGTGATGCGGTCGCTCGCCGCGAGCGAGCCGCAGGCGCCGACGGCGACCGCCTCCTGGCCGATGCTGAGATGCACGAAGCCCGGCAGCAGCTGCTGCTTGGACAGCTCAGCCAGCCGCTCCTCGAAGGCGCGCACGAGCAGCATCCGGCGCAGCGCGGCGAGATCGTCGGTGGGGGCTCGGTTGAGGTCCATGTTGGATCCCGGCGCGGTGCCGGAGGCTGCGACGATAGCTGCGCGGGAGGCCGCCTCTCCATGGCCCGTTCGCCCCATCGCTCCCGCGGCGTGTTGGCCGAAACGGACATGGAGCGGACCGCCGCCGGACACTAGATGCCGCCATGAGCATCGCAGGCAGCAGCGACGCCGAGCGCGCGGCAGCCGAGTCCCTGCGTCGGCTCACGGAGCGGACCGCCAGGTCCGGCGAGCTGCACCGCTCGAGCGCCGAGCTGCTGCCGATGGTGGCGACCGGCACGCTCAAGGTCCCGTATCCGATCTACGTCGCCTCGGCGCGGGGCGCGCGCGTCGTCGACGTCGACGGCAACGAGTTCATCGACCTCACGATGGGCTTCGGCCCGCACATCCTCGGGCACGCGTCGCCACTCGTGACCGACGCCGTGCGCGAAGCCGTCGGGCGTGGCCTCCAGTTCGCGCTGCACAGCCCGTACCAGGAGCCGCTGGCGCGCCTCGTCTGCGACGCCCATCCGGCCAACGAGATGGTGCTGTTCTGCAACTCGGGCACCGAGGCGACGATGCACGCGATCCGGCTCGCGCGCGCGTTCAGCGGGCGCACGACGATCGCGATGTTCGAGGGCAGCTACCACGGTGCCCACGACTACGCGATGGTGACGGCCGACCCGGCCAGCCCGGCGGACGCGCCGCTGCCGCTCGGCCGCGGCGCGGGCGTGACGGCGGAGGCGGTCTCGACCGTCGCGATGCTGCCGTACTGGAGCGACGCCGCGTTCGACGCGATCCGTGCGCGCAAGGACGAGCTGGCCGCCGTGCTCGTGGAGCCCGTCCAGGGCTCCAACCCGCAGACCGAGCACGCCGACTGGTTGCGCGAGCTGCGCGCCGTCTGCAGCGAGGCTGGCGTGCTGCTGCTCGTCGACGAGGTGCTGTCCGGCTTCCGCCTCGGCTACGGCGGCGCACAGGGCACGTTCGACGTCGCCGGGGACCTCGTCACCTACGGCAAGGTGATCGGCGGCGGACTGCCGATCGGCGCCATCGCCGGCCGCCGCGACGTGATGGAGCTGTTCGCGCCCGAGGCCGGCGCGCGCCAGGTCTTCTCGACCGGGACCTTCAGCGGCAACCCGATGAGCATGGCCGCCGGCGCGGCCGTGCTCGGGCGCCTGCTCGCGCATCCCGAGGACTACAAGCACCTGGAGCGCCAGAGCCGGCGGCTGGTGGACGCGTTCGACGCGTTCTGCGCCGAGCACGGCCTGCCCGCGCACGTCCAGCGCGCCGGCTCGATCATGTTCCTGCGGCTGCAGCGCGCGGCGACGCCGCTGCGCACGGCGCGCGACGTGGCGGCCGCCACCGCTGCGCCCGCGGTGCACGACGCCTTCCAGCTCAAGCTGCTCGAACGCGGGGTGATCCTGCCCGGCATCCATCAGTTCCACCTCTCCACCGCTCACACGGCGCAGGACGTCGACAGCGTGATCGCGGCTTGCGAGGAGGCGCTGCTCGAGCTGGCGCACGAGGGCTGGCCCGATGCGCCCGACGCGTAGGCACCACGCCCGCCCGGGCACGGTCCGGGGAGACAGTCGCCCGCAGCGTAAGTGGGCTGCAAAGGACAATGACGCGGCACCGACCGCGAGTTACGGTCACCGGGCTGGCTCGGTTAATCCTGGGAAGGAGAGAGCGAAATTGGAACCCCTGACTCCGCGTCCCGGTGACGATCGCCCGGACGCCATGCCCTCGCTCACGCGACGGCGACTGCTGGTCGTGGGAGCGCAAGGCGCTGCGCTCGTCGCCGGCGGCGGGCTGCTCGCGGCATGCGGCGACGACTCGACCGAGTCAGCCGGCACGACCGCCACGGCGGCAGCACGCAGAGGTGGCACGATGACGGTCGGCATGCTCGGCAACGGCAGCTCCGAGACGTTGAATCCGGTGCTGACGTTGACGTCGGTCGACTTCATGCGTACGACCGCGCTGTTCGACCTGCTGTGGGCGACCGGTCCCGACGTCGCGAGCGTCGTCCCCAAGCTCGCGGCGTCGGCCGACCCCTCGCCCGACGCGAAGAAGTGGACGATCCACCTGCGCGAGGACGTGCTGTGGCACGACGGCTCGCCGCTGACCGCCGACGACCTCGTGTGGACGCTGAAGGCGTGGGGCGACCCCAGAAGCACCGCCAACGGCTCGGTGGCGCCGGTGATCGACTTCAGCGGCGTGCGCAAGCGCGGGCCGCTGAGCGTCGAGGTGCCGCTCAAGCTCAGCGTCGGCGAGTTCCCCACGCTCGTCAGCGTCTTCGGCTTCGGCATCATCAAGAACGGCTCGACGCCCGCCCAGCTGGCGACGAGACCGATCGGCACCGGCCCCTACAAGTTCAAGTCGTTCACCGCCGGGCGCCAGAGCGTCTTCGTGGCCAACGACGACTACTGGGACGGGCGGCCGCCGATCGACACGCTGATCGTCGACTCGACCTTCACCGACGACACGGCGCGCGTCAACGCGCTGCTCGCGGGGAACGTCCAGGTCGCGCCGCGGACGCCGTACCTGCTCGCCAGACAGAATGCATCGTCCTCGCAGGCGAGAGTGATGAAAGCAACCGCGCCGAACGCGTACATGTTCAGCCTGCGCGTCGACCAGCCGCCGTTCGACGACGTGCGCGTGCGCAAGGCGATCAAGCTGATCGCCGACCGCCCGGCGCTGATCGACGGCGCGCTCGCCGGCTACGGCGTGCCCGGCAACGACCTGCTCGGTCAGGACGCGAAGTACTTCGCCAGCGACCTGTCGCGCGAGCAGGACATCGAGCAGGCGAGAAGCCTGCTGAAGGCCGCCGGGCGCGAGGGCATGAGCGTGACGTTGCAGACCTCGAACGCGGCCGCGGGCCTGCTGGAGGCGGGCACGCTGTTCGCCCAGCAGGCGAAGGCGGCGGGCGTGAACGTCAAGGTGCAGAAGCTGGAGTCGTCGGTGTACTACACCGACGCGGGGGGTTGGATGACGCGCACGTTTGGGGAGAACCTCAACGGCATGGCCTATCCCTCCCTCACCAGCGCCTACCTGTCGCAGTTGTGGACCGACGCCCCCTACAACGACGGACACTGGGGCTCGCGCCCGGGCCAGGGCGACAGACCGCTGTTCGACGCGATCGGCGCGCTCGAGGAGGCGCGCGCCCAGGAGCTGTGGAACGAGGTGCAGCAGAAGCAGTTCGAGGAAGGGCCGTACCTGATCTGGGGCAACGCCGACTTCGTCGACATGGTCGCGCCCGACGTCACCGGACTCAGACCCTCGGCGGCCGGACCGCTCAACAACTACGACTTCAGTAAAGCCGGATTGTCGGCTTAACTGAAAACGGGCAGCGCGGCGCTCGGCAGAACAACCCCGATGTCCTCCGTGGCCGCGCCCCCCGAAGCGACCGTCGCAGGAAGCGAACCGCCGGCCCGCGCCGCGTCCCCTGGCCGGCCGGTGGCGCGCTTCCTGCGGCGTCGTTTGGCAGCCGGCCTGGGACGCTGCTGGTCGCCTCGGTGCTGATCTTCCTCGCGACCAACGCACTGCCAGGCGACGTCGCCCAGGTCGTGCTGGGCAAGAGCGCGACGCCGGCGTCCGTCAGCCAGCTCCGCACGGACCTCGGGCTCGACGAGCCACTCGTCGAGCGCTATGGCACGTGGCTCGCGGGCGCCGTGCAAGGCGACCTCGGGCAGTCGGCCGTGCGGCGCGCGCAGGGCGTCCCGGACGCGCCCATCTCGGAGATCATCGGGACGCCGCTGCGCAACAGCTTCGTGCTGGCGCTCATCACGATGGCGCTGCTGGTGCCGCTGTCGCTGCTGCTCGGCACGCTCGCGGCCGTGCGCGCGGGCCGCGCGACGGACTACGGCGTCTCCTACGGCGCGCTCGTGCTCGGAGCGCTGCCGGAGTTCGTGCTGGGGACGTTCCTGATCCTGATCTTCTTCTCCCAGCTCGACCTGCTGCCGCCGGTCGCGCTCGTGCCCCCCGGCGCCAGCCCGCTCGCGAATCCCGACGCGCTCGTGCTGCCGGTGCTGACGCTGCTCGGCGTCTCGCTCGCGTTCTGCGCGCGGCAGGTGCGCGCGGGCGTGATCCAGGCGCTGCGCCAGGACTACGTGATGATGGCGCGACTCGGCGGCCTGCGCGAGCGGCGCGTGCTGTGGCGCTACGCGCTGCGCAACGCGCTCGGCCCGACGGTGCAGACGTTCGCGCTCTCGATCCTCTACCTGTTCGGCGGCATCATCGTCGTCGAGTCGCTGTTCGCCTATCCCGGCATCGGGCAGCTGCTCGTGCAGGCCGTCTCCACGCGCGACGTGACGCTCGTGCAGGGCATCACGCTGGTGCTGGCGGCGATCTACATCGCGGTCAACATCGTCGCCGACCTGATCGTCGTGCTGCTCGTGCCGAAGCTGCGGACAGGGCTGCGATGAGCGCCGTCGGCTCGACCCGCGGCCTGCTGACGCCGACTGCCCCGACGCCCGCCAAGCGCCGCCGGCGCTTCCTGGCCAGCGGCGAGGGGATCGCCGGCCTGGCGATCCTGCTGTTCGTCGTGGCGGTCGCGCTGATCGGGCCGCTCGTCGCGCCGCACGCGCTCGACGCGCCGATCGGGCCGCCGGGCGCGCCGCCGGGCGACGGCGCGCCGCTGGGCACCGACGTGCTCGGGCGCGACGTGCTGAGTCGCGTGCTGTACGGCGGCCTGTCGGTGCTGCGCCTGTCGGTCGCGACGATCGCGCTGACGTACCTGATCGGCGGAACGATCGGCATGCTCGCGGGGCTGTCGCGCTCGCACCTCGACCCGCTGCTGATGCGGACCGTCGACATCTTCCTGTCGCTGCCGTCGCTGCTGCTGATCCTGCTGCTGATCGCCGGCGCCGGCCAGAGCGAGGTCGTCCTGATCGTGGCGATCGTGCTGGTGCTGTTCCCGGGCGCGGCGCGCATCGTGCGCACCGCGACGCTGGAGATCTCGACCGCCGGCTACATCGAGGCAGCCGTCGGCCGCGGCGAGCGGACCGTCGCGATCATGCGCCGCGAGGTGCTGCCGAACATCGCGCCGGCGATCCTCGCCGACCTCGGCGTGCGCTTCTCCAGCGCGATCGTGCTCGCCGCGAGCGTCAACTTCCTCGGGCTCGGCGCCAGCCCGCCGGCCGCCAACTGGGGCCTGATGATCGCCGAGAACCGCCCGATCATCACCACCAACCTGTGGTCGGTGCTCGTGCCCGCCGCCTTCCTGGCGCTGCTGACGATCTCCGTGAACATGATCGGCGACGCCTACGTGCGCAGCCTCGGACGATCGGACCGGCGATGAGCGCCCCGCTGCGGCCCGCGCCGACGCGGAACGAGACGGCGCTCTCGCTCGCGGGGCTCGACGTGCGCCTGCTCGACGGCGACCCGATCGTCGAGCAGGTCGACGTCACGCTGGCGGCCGGCGAGATCCTCGGGCTCGTCGGCGAGTCGGGCTCGGGCAAGACGACGACGGCGCTGTCGCTGCTGGGCTACAGCCCCGACGGCGTCGAGATCAACGGCGGCTCGCTCGCGGTCGCGGGCGTGGAGCTGCGGATGGACGACTCGATGCGCGCCTCGCGCGGCTCGGTGATCTCCTACGTGCCGCAGGACCCGAGCCGCGCGCTGAACCCCTCGCTGCGCATCGCCGAGGCGATCGAGGACATCTTCGCGGCCCACGGCGACGCGCACGCGACCGGCGAACGGCGCGCGATTGGCGTCGCCGCGCGCATGCTCGACACGGTCGGCCTGCCGGCGACGCCGGCCTTCGCCCGGCGCTTCCCGCACCAGCTCTCCGGCGGCCAGCAGCAGCGCGTCTCGATCGCGGTCGCGCTCGCGTGCGACCCGGCCGTCGTCGTGCTCGACGAGCCGACGACCGGCCTCGACGTCGTCACGCAGGCGCGGATCCTGTCCGAGCTGCTGCGGCTGCGCGACGAGCAGCGCATCTCGATGGTCTACGTGACGCACGACCTGGCGGTCGTCGCGCGGATCGCCGACCGCATCGCCGTGATGTACGCGGGCCGGATCGTCGAGCAGGGACGCGCCGAGACGGTGCTGCGCCATCCGCGTCACCCCTATACGCGCGGCCTGCTGGCGTCGATCCCGGACCACGTCCGCCCGCGCGCGCTGGAGCCGATGCCGGGGATCGCGGTCGGCGTCGGCGAGCGGCCCACCGGCTGCGCCTTCGCGCCCCGCTGCCCGCAGCGCACGGAGCGCTGCGAGCAGGAGCTGCCGCCGCTGGACGCGATCGGCGAGCGCCACGAGGTGCGCTGCTTCCACTGGCAGCAGACGCCCCCGGTCAAGGCGATCCCGCTGGCCGCGCTGCGGCGCCGCCGGCGGCCGCAGGAGCCGCTGCTGCGCGTCGAGCGCCTGCACGCCGAGCACCGCTCGCGCAGCGAGACCTTCGTCGCCGCGCACGACGTCAGCTTCGCCGTCGCCCGGGGAGCGTGCGTCGCGCTGGTCGGCGAGTCGGGCTCGGGGAAGACGACGATCGCACGTGCGATCGCCGGCCTGCACCCCGTCGCAGGCGGTCGGATCCTGCTCGACGAGCAGGAGCTGCCGAGCCTGATTCGCCGGCGCAGCACTGATCAGCGCCGCCGCGTGCAGCTCGTCTCGCAGAACCCCGCCGACGCGCTGAACCCGCGCCACACGGTGCGCGACACGATCGGGCGCCCGGCGCGCGTGCTGCGCGGCTTGGACGGGCGCGCGCTGCCGGCCGAGGTCGACCGACTGCTGGAGTGCGTGCGCCTGCCGGCGCGGCTCGCGAGCCGCTACCCGCGCGAGCTGTCGGGCGGCGAGCGCCAGCGCGTTGCGATCGCACGGGCGCTGGCCGCCGACCCGGAGCTGATGCTGTGCGACGAGATCACCTCCGCGCTCGACGTCTCCGTGCAGGCGGCCGTGCTCAAGCTGCTCAACGACCTGCGCGACGACCTCGGCCTGAGCCTGCTGTTCATCACGCACGACCTCGGCGTCGTGGCGTCGGTCGCCGACGAGCTGCTCGTGCTGGAGAACGGCGCCGTCTGCGAGCGCGGGCCGACCGCGACGGTGCTGTCGGCGCCCGAGCACCCCTACACGCAGCGGCTGCTGCAGGCGGCGCCGAGCGTGGCCGAGGCGATCGACGCGTGGGATGCGCGCGAGGCGGTCGCCGCGACGCGCGAGACGCCGGCCAGGTAGCGATGCCCGCTCGCAGCTCCAAGACGCTGACGGCGTCCGCCGCTGCCGCGCTCGTCGCCCGCGGGACGACGGTGATGGTCGGCGGCTTCGGCCTCGTCGGCAAGCCGCTGACGCTCGTCGACGCGCTGTTGGGCAACGACGACGCGCACGAGCTGACCGTCATCTCGAACAACCTCGGCGAGCCCGGTCGCGGCCTCGGCGCGCTGCTGTGCGAGGGCCGCATCCGCAAGGCGGTCGGCTCCTTCTTCACGAGCAACCCCGACGCGGTCGCCGCCCACGCCGCGGGCGAGCTGGAGGTCGAGCTGCTGCCGCAGGGGACGCTCGCGGAGGCGATCCGCGCGGGCGGCGCCGGCATCGGAGCCTTCTACGTGCGCACGGCGGTCGGCACGCGGCTCGCAGACGGCCGCGAGCTGCGCGAGATCGACGGCGTGCCGCACCTGCTCCAGCACGCGCTGCGCGCCGACGTGGCGCTCGTGCGCGCGGCGCGCGCCGACGCGCTCGGCAATCTCGTCTACGACAAGACCGCGCGCAACTTCAACCCCGACATGGCGAGCGCCGCACGCACGGTGATCGCGGAGGTGGACGAGATCGTCGAGGTCGGCGCGCTGGCGCCCGGCGAGGTCGTCACGCCGCACCTGTTCGTCGACCACCTCGTGCTCGCGGGGGTGGCCGCGTGAGCGTCGCCGAGACGATCGCGCGGCGGGTCGCGCCGCAGCTCGCCGACGGCGAGGTCGCGAACCTCGGCATCGGCATCCCGACGCTCGTCGCCGACCACCTCCCGCCCGGGCGCGCGGTCGTCCTGCAGACGGAGAACGGCATGCTCGGCGTCGGGCCGACGCCGACGGGCGCCGCCGTCGATCCGAACCTCGTCAACGCGGGCAAGCTGCCCGTCTCCGAGCTGGCGGGCGCGTCCTACTTCTCCAGCTCGGCGTCGTTCGCGATGATCCGCGGCGGCCACGTCGACGTGGCGGTGCTGGGCGCGCTGCAGGTCGACGAGCGGGGGCGGATCGCCAACTGGTCGGTCCCCGGGCGGCCGATCCTCGGCGTCGGCGGCGCGATGGACCTGCTCGTCGGCGCACGCCGCGTGATCGTCGCGACGACGCACCTGACGAAGGCGGGCGAGCCGAAGCTCGTGCGCGCGTGCAGCTTCCCGCTGAGCGCCGAGCGGCGGGTCGACCTCGTCGTGACCGAGCACGCCACGTTCGCGGTCGATGACGTCGACGGGCTGACGCTCATCGAGCTGGCCGACGGCACCTCGTTCGAGTGGCTGTGCGAGCACACCGCGGCGGACTTCGCGGTCGCGCGCGCGCTGCGGAGGGCCGGCGCGTGAGCGGCGAGGCGTGGATCGTCGGCGCGGTCCGCACGCCGATCGGCCGGCTCGGCGGCGCCTTGAGCGCCGTGCGGCCGGACGACCTCGCGGCGCTCGTGATCGGCGCCGTGGTCGAGCGAGCCGGCGCCGACGGAGCCGACGTGGAGGACGTGGTGCTCGGCTGCTCCAACCAGGCCGGCGAGGACAACCGCGACGTGGCTCGGATGGCGCTGCTCCTCGCCGGGTTGCCGGTCGAGGTCGGCGGGTTGA
>Ga0193706_1001537_pt1 | contig 10169 bp, 7 predicted proteins | sample U3c1metaG_FD_160130 | JGI IMG/M metagenome (GOLD analysis project Ga0193706, IMG submission 160130) | Soil microbial communities from a riparian zone of the East river system, Colorado, United States - U3c1 | ecosystem: Environmental > Terrestrial > Soil > Riparian zone | place: USA: East River... | reverse complement strand
TCGCGCGGACCTTGCTTGTCCCGCGCGGCTACGATCCCTCGAACCTCGACACGGTCTACGCGGTCGCTGACTGGCGCAGTCCGGCGCCGCAAGTCCTGACACGTGCGCCTGCTGTCGTTCACGCGCTGCTGCAACTTGGCGGGGCATGGGCCATCATGGCGCGAGGCGCAGCGCTGCTTCCGACAACACTCGCCAATCGGTTGTACGATCTCGTTGCGAGAAGGCGCTACCGAACGTTCGGCCGCCTGGCTGCGTGTCCCATTCCTCCGCCAGAATGGCGCGACCGGTTTATCGAGTAAGGCACAGATTGAGCACGTGAGCCCTCGATGTTCGACTACGACATCCTGAAAATCACCGCGCACCGCCCGTGGCCCATGCCGGCGGCGCCGTGGGTCATGACGCAGACGTGGCACGACCTGCTGTTCGCGCACTGGCCGGTTGACGGTGCCGCGCTCCGCGAGAGGATTCCCGCCGGCTTCGAGCTCGATGAATTCAAGGGGCAGGCGTGGATCGGGATCGTCCCGTTTCGCATGGCCAACGTGACGCCGCGCGGCGTTCCGGCGCTGCCGTGGGTCTCCGCGTTTCCGGAGCTGAACGTGCGCACCTACGTGCGCGTTGGCGGAGTGCCGGGCGTGTATTTCTTCAGCCTCGACGCGACCAACCCGGTTGCCGTCGTGGTGGCGCGGACGTTTGCGCATCTGCCGTACTACTGGGCCGCGATGAGCCTCACCAACCAGAATGGATGGATTCAGTATGACAGCCGGCGCACGTCATCGTCTGGTCCGGCACGGTTCGTTGGACGCTATCGCCCGATCGGCGCCGCCAACCCGCCCATCGAAGGAACTCTCGAGTATTTCCTGACAGAACGTTACTGCCTGTTCACCCTCGATTCGGGGTTCCACGCGTGCAGGCTGGATATTCATCACCCGCCGTGGCCGCTGCAGGACGCGGAAGCCCAGATCGACGTCAACACGATGGCCGAGGCGTCCGGGATTCGCCTGCCAGGCAGTCCGCCGCTTCTGCACTTTTCCAGGCGCCAGGACATGGTGGCGTGGATGCCGAGGCGGCTATGAATGCGGGTTCCGGGTTCCGGGTTCCGGTTCTGACAGCTACTTGATCCTCACCGCTGTTTCGAACCTCCGGAAATTCGTGTAGGTCGCGTGTCCTTCGATGCGCGTCCGGCCAGTGAGGTACAACTCGTTCATGTCGTCGGGCAGCAGCATGTCGAAGCGGGTGTTGTGCGAGTAACTGACCAGGATGATCGAATGCAGGGGACGGCCGGGGATTTGGCCCGTGCGCAGCTCGCTACGCAGGACGGCGCCCGTGGCGGGATCGATCCAGAACGCGCCGCTCGACTTGATGTCGCGTCCTTCCGGGGTCCTGATGATCGTCGGTCGATCGCGTTCCTCGAACGCCACAATCCACGCCGATGTGCCACGGAACACCGTCGTGCCCGTGTGCTTGAAGCGGAACCGCGGTTGGCGATCGGGCAGCAGGAACTCGAGCGCGAGCGTTGGCACATTGATCGTGCGATAGAGATCCCCGAGGTTGTACTGCGCCTGCAGGTCCGCCAGCGCGCGCACCCGAGAGGCCAACGGACGCGTCGTGTCGCCCAGCAGCGACTGCAGACGCGTGCGATCCGCGTTCACGGGCTCGCCGTCCACTTCGAACACGTCACGGACACCCAGCCAGGAATTCGCGCCGGCGAAATCGCGGACGATGACGTAGTCGGACCGGAGCACCCGCTCCCGTTCGATCGCCAGTCCGGGACCGGATCGGGAGAGCTGGGCCGGCCCCGTGCGCTGGACGTAGCGTTCCTCGGCCACCAGCGCCGTAAAGCGCTCGTGATAGTCGGCGACATACCCACCAGCCCGGCCAAGGACCGTTTTCAGGCTGGGCTCGGCCGTGGACGTCACGAGGGCGAGACAGAGCCCGGCAATCAGCAATCAGTCATCTCAATCAACAATCCACAATCACCCAAATCGGCAATCCGCCATCAGCAATCCGCTATCCGGAGGGGGACTTGACCGCAAGCGGCCCGACGTGCGAATGTGCCCTTCGCTGTATAGTGATCGAAAGGGGATAATCATGACAGACATCTCGCGGCGGAAGTTCGTCACCACCGTCGCCGCCACAGGCGCGGGATTGACAATCGTGCCGCGGCACGTGCTCGGCCGCGGGTTTCAGGCCCCGAGCGATACCATGAACATCGCCACCGTCGGCATCGGTGGCATGGGCGGCTCCAACACCTCCGCTCTCATGAGCCAGAACATCGTGGCGGTCTGCGACGTGGACTGGGGTTACGCCGAGAACAGGTTCACCCAGTATCAGACGCAGCTGAGCCGGATGCAGGCCGCGACGGCTCCCCCGGCGCAGCGGCCGCGGCCGAACCTCTCCAAGCCCCAGATGGACGCCGACGCCAGGCGCCCGGCCCAAAACAGTGCGGCCAATCTGAAACGGTTCGTCGAAGAACAGTTGCCGAAGGTCCAGCGGTACACGGACTACCGCGAGATGCTCGACAAGCAGAAGGACATCGACGGGATCGTCGTGGCCACGCCGGACCACATGCACGCCGCGATTGCATCGGCGGCGATGGACATCGGCAAGCACGTCTATGTGCAGAAGCCGCTGTGCTGGTCGGTCCAGGAAGCGCGCCATCTCGCCCAGAAAGCCAAGACGTCGAAAGTCGTCACCCAGATGGGTAACCAGGGGCACTCTCAGGACGGCGCCCGCACAGGATACGAGTACATCACGGGGGGCGCCATCGGCGACATCCGCGAGGTTCACGTGTGGACGAACCGGCCGCTCGGCTACTGGCCGCAGGGCATCCCCCGGCCTGCCCCGCTGCCACCTGCCAACTCCGATCGTCCGCTGGCGTGGAACGGTGAAGGCGTCAACGCGCGGATCGCCGCCGCCCTCACTGGTAACTATCCCGTGCCGGACAAGCTGTCGTGGGGCCTCTTCCTCGGCGTGGCACCCCCCGTCGACTACCACCCCATCTATCATCCGTTCAACTGGCGCGGCTGGGTCGACTGGGGCCAGGGCGCGCTCGGCGACATGGGCGCGCACTTGATCGATCATCCGTTCTGGTCGCTCAACCTCGGGATGCCTACATCGATCGAAACGATTTCGACGCCGTTCAACGGCGCGACGTACCCAAGCGCCACGACGACGTACTACGAGTTCGCGGCGCGCGGAAACATGCCCGCGGTCAAGCTGACGTGGTACGACGGCGGCTTCAATCCGCCCAAGCCGGAGGAAATCGGCGACGAGCGGCTGAACGGCGAAGGGGGCATCCTCTATATAGGCAGCAAGGGCAAGATGCTCCAGGACACGTATGGGGCAAATCCCCGGTTGCTTGGCAAGGGAGTGCAGGAGGCGTACGGCACGCCCAAGCCCAAACTCGTGCGCGTGGCGCACCAGGAGCACGAGATGAACTGGGTGGAAGCGATCAAGGGCAAGGCGGAAATCTCGAGCCCGTTCGAGTTCGCCGCGCGCCTGACCGAGGTCATGCTGCTCGGAATCGTCGCGCTTCGCTCGGGCGGGAAGATCTACTATGACGGCGCGAAAGGCCAGGTCACGAATACCGTGAAGATTGGCAACCGGACCGTCAATCCGAACGACTTCCTGACGCGCAACTACCGCGAAGGATTCAAGCTTACCTAGGGGCTCAAGGCTCAGGGCTCAAGGCTCCGGAAGAGCCTTGGGCCCGATGAGCCTCTCGAGTCTCTGAATCCCTAAACCCCCTGAGCCCTGAGCCCTGAGTCCTGAGCCCTTCCCCTATGAACAAAGCCATTCGCTTCAAGCTGATCCTGATGATGGTGCTGGAGTTCTTCATCTGGGGCGCGTGGTTTCCTCTGATTTTCGGTTACCTGCCAAGCTTGGGGTTCAGCGCGGCGGAACAGAGCTGGATCCTGAATGCGTTTCCGATTGCCGCGATCGTCGGCATGTTCTTCAGCAACCAGTTCGCCGACCGGAACTTCGCGGCGGAAAAGTTTCTCTCGGTCAGCCACCTGATCGGCGGCATCGCGATGCTGTCGCTCGCCTGGACCCGATCGTTCTGGCCGTTCTTCGGCGCGATGCTCGTGCACTGCCTCCTCTACGTGCCGACGATTTCCATCACGAACTCGATTGCGTTCGCGCACATGAAGGATCCGCAGAAGGAATTCGGCATCGTGCGCATGGGCGGCACGATCGGCTGGATTCTCGCGGCCTGGCCCTTCACCTTTATTCTCGTGGACTGGGCGAAGGTCGACGCCGCGGCTCCCGAGGGAGTCGTGAGCTGGCTCGGCACGGTGCTGGCCTCTGGGCTCACGGGACCGGCGCTGGAAGCCGGCACCACGTGGACCTTCATCGTGGCCGGCGCGGCATCGCTTGCCCTCGCGGCCTTCAGCCTGACGCTTCCGCACACCCCGCCGAAGCCTGTGGTCGCGGGCGCCAACCGGTTCGCCTGGCTCGAGGCCGTCCGGCTACTCCGGCACCCGTTCATCATGATCCTGTGGATCGTGACGTTCGTCGACGCGACGGTCCATAACCTGTTCTTCAACTGGGCCGGACGTTTTCTCGGCACCGACATAGCCGGCGGCGGGGTTGGCATTCCGGGCAACTGGATCATGCCCGTTATGAGCATCGGGCAAATCGCGGAAATCCTCACGATGCTGGTGCTGGGGCTCGCGCTCAAGCGGCTCGGCTGGCGGACGACGATGATCGTCGGGATCCTGGGGCATGCGGCACGCTTCGCGGTGTTTGCGTTCCTGCCCGAGTACCCGGCGGTGGTCATCGCCGTCAACGTCCTGCACGGCATCGCCTATGCGTTCTTCTTCGCGACCGTCTACATTTTCGTGGACGAGTTCTTCCCGAAGGACGCCCGCGCGAGCGCCCAGGGCCTGTTCAACCTGATGATTCTCGGCTTCGGCCCGCTCGTCGCCAATACGATCGGCCCGGTTCTCATCAGCGAGACCTTCAACCAAGGCGGCATCGTGGACTTCAGAGGGTTGTTCCTGGTTCCGCTGATCTCCGCGATCGGAGCCGCGGTGGCGCTGGCGCTCTTCTTCCATCCACCGGACAAGAAGGTCGTGCCCGTAGGCTTCGCCGCTACGACGCACTGAATCGCGGTTCGCGGTTCGCGGTTCGTAGGGCCGGGTCTTAAGACCCGGCCGTTTCCTTCCCTCGCGCGAATACCGCCCCGATATAGCAAATCGCGATCACGAACAGCAGCGCGCGAAAGCCGGTGACGAGGGAGAGGTACTCCCCGACGCCCCCGACCATGGCGCCCAGCAGGTTCGTGCCGTAATCGCGGGTCAGGGCCGTCGATCGCGCGATGGCGGATCCGAAGAGCAGCCCGGCACAGAGGATCGGGCTGAAGACGAGCGCGGCGTAGAACACGGATTCAGCGACGCGGCTGTCGAACGCGACGCGGCCGATCGGGATGAGGTAATTCAGGGCGAGCAGCCCCACGAGCACGCCGCCCACGACCCACGGGCGGGTCACGGTCTTGCGCGCCACGATGGCATTCGCAATCAGCGCCATCGTCAACACCGACGCAATCGCCAGCGACGCCACCACCCACGTCGATCCCCAGAGGAGCGCGAACTGGATGATCGATTTCGTCTCGAGCAGCATGAAGCCGGCACCGAGCAGGAAGAACTGCCACGACCAGCGGCGCGCGCCCGCCCGGGAGGTCCCGAGGGCGCCCAGCGTGAGGAGCACCGACACGACCGAGATCACGAGCACGACGGCCAGCGCGACGATGTAGTGCTGCGGCACGTGCCGATCGCGCAGATAGAGGAACGGCCAGTCGTCGGTCGCCGGCTCGATCGCGGGATCCCGCTCGTGAATTCGCGCGGGACTTGGGGCGTGGGACTGGTTGAAGGCCGTGACCTGGTCGGGGACGCGCGGTGGAGCGGTCAATTGCGCGAGCCGCGGGCCGGCCATCAGCACGCCGAGAAACGCCCGCGCCTCGTGCACGTGCACGCGTGGCTCGGCGCCAAACGCCACCGCCGCCGTGTTCGCGAGGCGATCGACGAGCCAGCGCTCGCGGAAGTAGTTGTACACAATCAGGACGCCGTCCGGCTTCAGCCGGTCGCGCACCGCGCGGAATGACTCCTCCGTGAACATGTAGCTTTCGAGGCGCACCCCCGAGAAGCTCGATTGCATGGTCAACGAGTCAATCAGCGCGAATACGACCAGGTCGTAGCGCTTGCGCGTCGTACGCAGGAAATGTCGCGCGTCGTCGTTGATCACGGTGACGCGCGGATCGGAGTACGGATGGTCCGGGTGATGCGCGCGCCCGAGGCGGATAATCGCGGGGTCGATCTCGACGGCGTCCACGTGAGCGACGCCGTGACGCAGCGCCGCCGCGACGTCCGTCCCCGAGCCGGAGCCGAGGATCAGGACCTCCTGGAACGTGTCCCCGAACACGCTGTACGGCCACTGGTAGAAATATTCCTTCTGCTCCACCGGCGCCATGGACTGGTGAAAGATGTTGTTCACCTCGACGACGGTGTCCGGGCCTTCCTGGCTGACCGTGATTTTGTAGTACGGGGACCAGATGGCGCCGCGTGCCAGCACGTGGACCAGGACCAGCGACGCACCGAGCAACAGGAGGTTCACGGCCATCGCAGCCGTCGACGCCTTGCGAGACGGGACCAGGGCACCTGTGCTGTCAACGGGCGCGTCCTGGGTCAACAACAACGGCGCCGCGGCGGCAAAGGCGATGCCGAACCAGACGGTCGGTGACAGCTCGAGCCATGAAATGACACCGAGGGCGACGACACCCGCCAGGCTGCCGGCAAGGTTGATCGTATAGGCCCTGAGCGGGGGCAGTTGCGCCATCTCGCGGCCCATGCGCTGCGCGAGCGTGGTGAAGAGGGCGGCGACGATCACGAACAGCACCGGCAGCAGCATCGTGCTCTCGACGACCACCGTTTTCGCGGCGGTACCGCTCGAAAAATAGATGCTGCCCGATGTGGGAATAGCGACTTCCAGCCGGAAGAAATACACCGCCGCGATGACGACGGCCTGGACCAGCGGAAACCATTTGAACAGGCGCGAACGCGCCGGCGCGAGCAGGCACCCGAGGCCGATGCCGAGAAAACTGGCCAGGAGGATGAAGTTTGAGAAGTACGACAGCAGCCGGATGTAGGCCGGCATCCATCGAATCAGCGCAATCTCGAGAAAAAGGACCAGGAACGACGCGAGGAATGTCCGCGCCGCGCGCTTGCTGTCGTCGCTCATGCGGCGGTGGGCGGAGACACGGTGTTCAGGATCACTGCGAGGTCACGTGGGTACATGTGGCGACAGATTGTACCACCCTCGCTTGAAACGGTGCCACGGGACGTAATACTGTGTGCTTCGGCGAAAGCTCCAGAGGTTCCAGCTCCCGGCTTCCAGCTGGGAATCAGGAAGCTCGGAATCAACAAGAAGGATCCAGTCCATGACCAATCGTTTTGTGATTGCCGCAATTGCTCTTGCGTGCGCCGTGGCCGGCACAAGCGCGCAGCAGAATCCCTACCTTGGCCGGTGGAACCTGACCGGCACGGGCGAGAACTCCGCCAATGTCTACTGGCTTGAAATCAAGCAGGAGGGCGGGCAGCTGACCGGGATGTTCCTGAACCGGGGCGGACACCCTCTGAAGCTGGCGAGCGTGAAGGTTGAGAACGGCGAATTGATCTTTCAGCAGGATGCTCCCGCGCGAGGAGGGACCGCGCCGGAATTTCACGCGCGGCTCCAGGGCGACAAGCTGGCCGGCAGCGTGAAACAAGGCGACCGCACGATCGAGTTCGTGGGCGTCCACCCGCCGAAGTGGGGCCCAGCCAATGCGAACGGATCGCACAAGTTTGGCAAGCCCGTCGAATTGTTCGACGGGAAGTCGATGGACGCGTGGGATGTACAGAACAAGGCCCGCCCGATGAACTGGACCATCGAGGACGGCGCGATGACGAACACGCCGCCGGCCAACAACCTCGTGTCCAAACAGAAGTTCCAGGACTTCAAGATCCAGGCGGAATACAAGCTCGACAAGCCCCACGCAGGACGGAACGGCCAGATGAGCAAGGCGAACAGCGGCATCTACATACGCGGACGCTACGAGCTGCAGGTGCTCGACGACTTCGGAGAGAAAACATTCGAGCGCGGCCACATGTCGGTATATGGCTGGCACACGCCAACCGTCAACGCCAGCAAGCCCGCCGGCGAATGGCAAGCGATGGAGGCGACCGTTGTCGGCAACAAGGTCACGGTAATCCTGAACGGACAAAAGGTTCAGGACAACGTGACACTCGAGGCGATCACGGGCGGGGCGCTGGATGCCAACGAAAGCGAGCCCGGCCCGATCATGCTGCAGGGAGATCACGAGAAGGTGTGGTACCGCAAGGTCACGGTCACCCCGATTACCAAGTAGGGGCGGTTCGGATCGTGTAGGGGCGGTTCGCGAACCGCCCCTACCGTGCCGGCGCGGCCAACGCCGGATTCGAGAGGAACTCGTTGTCGGTCAGGCTGTTGAGAAAGGCGACGAGATCGGCCACCTCTGCCGTCGTGATGTCGAATCCCTTCAGGCGCGGACTCTTGAACGGGCTCTTGATCCCGCCTGACGCGTAATGCCCGATGACCTCACCGAGCGTCGGGATGCTGCCGTCATGCATGTACGGCGCGGTGACGGCGATGTTGCGCAGCGTCGGCGCGCGAAAGCGGCCCATGTCGCGAGCCACGTGGGTTGCGTCGACCAGACCGCGATCGATAGCGGGATACGCGCCGCGGCCGTCGACGTTGTACAGGCCGGTGTTGTGAAATGTCGGCGTGACGGCCGCGCTGCCGTCGTGCACCGTCGGTCCCGACAGGTTGAAGCCGCTATGGCAGCGGGCGCAGGCCAGTCGGTCCGAGAAGAACAGTGCCATCCCGCGCTGTGCCTGCGGCGTCAGCGCGGTACGCTCGTCGCGGTAAAGATATCGGTCGAGCGGTGAATTCGCCGAGACGATCGTCCGCTCGAACGAGGCGATCGCCTTGATGATCGCGTCGAGTGTCACGGATTGACCGGCCTCGCGAAACATCGCCGCGGCCACCGGATCGGCGGCGATGCGCGCGACAATCGCCGCTTCGTTTCCCTTCAGTCCCATCTCGATCGGATGCTCGTTGAACATCGGCACGGCCATCTGCGCCTCGAGCGTCCGCACCCGGCCGTCCGCCCACCCGTACGACGCATTGAAAGCCACATTCGCGAGCGATATGGCGCTGCGTGGATGCGCCTGCCCCGTCGAGCCCAGCGCATGCGCGAGTCCGTCGGTAAAGGCGCGCGCCTGCTGATGGCATGACGCGCACGAGAACGTGCCGTTGCCCGAGAGCCGCGTGTCGTAGAACAGCCGCCGCCCGAGGCGGACTTTCGCCTCGGACATCGGGTTGTTAGCAGAGACTCTGGGGCGGGGAACGCCTGGCGGGAGGTGCCAGACGAACGGGATCGGTTCCGAGTTCCGGGTTCCGGGTTCCAGGTTCTGGGTTTCAGGTTCAGAGCCCGGAACTGCGAACCCGGAACGTGGAACCCCGAACCCGAACCCGGAACCCGGAACCTGGAACCCGGAACCCCAGACGCCGAGTATTAGCAGACCCGCGAAGAATCGGGCGTGCACCTACTACCATCCGCTGTGGCGACTGGAGACGGCCATCAGTTGCGTCTGCTTGGCCAGTCCGTCGCGTTCGCCAATCCATTTTTCGAAGTCAGAGACGGCGTCCGGAGCAACACCGGCGGCGTCCGTGCGACGGGCGGCCACCCAGTTCTTCATCGCCGCCATCAGGATATCGGCCTGCTTCCGATCCGCGGCAAACAGATCCAGATACGCCTGCCGCGCATCGTCGATCCGGTTGAGACCGAGATAGGCCTCGGCCCGGTACTCGACAGCTTCGGGGAAGAATCCCGGCGCCATCTTGATCGCCTGGTCGTACATCTCGAGGGCCTTCACGTAGTCGCCGGTCTTTCGATAGGCGTAGCCCATGCCGTTGTACGCCTGGAACAACTTGGGATTCAGCTTCGCGGCGTTCGTGAAATCCTTCAACGCCTTCTCGAACTCGCTGCGGGCCTTGCCGGCCGCCTTGTCCGCGTCGCTGCCTTTCTTGGCCGCGGCCTCTTCCTCGAGCTTCCTGCCCTTCACGCGGTGGTTATCCCCGTTTCTGTACGCTTC
>Ga0193706_1001536_pt1 | contig 10171 bp, 6 predicted proteins | sample U3c1metaG_FD_160130 | JGI IMG/M metagenome (GOLD analysis project Ga0193706, IMG submission 160130) | Soil microbial communities from a riparian zone of the East river system, Colorado, United States - U3c1 | ecosystem: Environmental > Terrestrial > Soil > Riparian zone | place: USA: East River... | reverse complement strand
CGTGACGAGCGCCCAGGTGATCTGCGGGCGGTCGGAATCGTCGGCCTCGAGCAGCGCCTTTTGCAACGCGTCTTTGCCGGGGTCGGCGTCGGGCGTGCCGAAGTAGGCGAGCACCTGCGCGGCAACGCCGCGGATGCGATGATCGACCTGCGTGAGGGCCTTTGCAGCGATGGGAATGGCCGTCTTGTCGCCTTCCCACCCGAGCTGCATGAGCGCCTCTTGCTGCAGCTCGTACTCCGCCGTCTGTTGGGCGAGCTCGCGCCACTTGGTGACGCGGTCGGCCTTGGGGAGCACGTAGACGTTTTTCTTGATGGTGGCGACTTGATCGAGCGTCATCTTCGCCGATTCGCTCTTCATCGCCATGACCGCCATCACCACGCCGCCTATGGCGAGGAGCACGGCAAGGAGGACGAGCTTGGGACTGAACCGCCCTTTTTTGAAGTCCGAGTCGTAGGGCCCAATCGGTCCCCCGCCGAAACCACCACCACCGAGCGGTTGCGCGGGAATGCCACCGCCGCCCGGGAGATCGTCATCGGGTGGAAACTTGGCGAAATCGACATGCTCCGTTCGGTCGCCTGGGAGGCGGACCGGGTCACCGGTCGGCGGCCCAAAGGGGGGAAGCTGGGGCGAATGCGGCTGATGTTCCGACGGCGACTGCTGGTGCATGGTCCCTCCGAGGCCCCGATGGGGGCACGGGTGACGGTCAAAATCTCGACACGAGGCGTGGCGGCGCGTCGGACGATAGCACTTTTCATCCACCCCCCGGCAAGACCGGAAAACGAGCGAAATTCGGCTCCGTTCGGGCACGATACGGCCTATCGGCAAAAATCGAGGCTGGGTGGACTTGCTCCGTCTCGAAACTGGCCCGACGGGCGAATCGAATGCTACGCCCCGAGCAGCATGCCGATCGAAGCCAGGGACGCGGGCGATGTGGCGCCCGTGCCAGCGCGGCCGAGCCGAGCTCACCCCCTCGCGATTGCGGCAGGCGTCACCGTGGCCGTGACCGTCGCTTCGTATGCGGCGCCGGCCGACTACGCCGCGACGGCGGTGGGCGCGGTGTTCCTTGGCGTGGTCACGGCGCTCGTCCTCCGTTACGACGCGACCACGATACGGCATTTCGGCCTCTCGCTTGGAGGGCTGCTCGAACCCAGATCCATCGATTGGCGGCGAGTCACGCGCGAAGCGGGCCACGCAGCGGCGTGGGCAGCAGGGCTCGCCGCGGTCGTGACGGTGCCGTTTGCGATCGGGTTTCGCATCTACTGGCACGCACGCGCGCCTTTCGTCTTTCGTCCGCCGACGTCGATCCTCGACGAAGTATTCGGCCAGGCGCTGGTCATCGCGCTCCCCGAGGAGGGATTTTACCGCGGGTACCTGCTCACTGCGCTCGACGATACCTGGGGAACGCCTTGGACCTTGTTCAAAGCCAAGCTCGGGTGGGGGTGGCTCGTCTCCAGCGCCATCTTCGCGGTCGGGCATTTCTTTACCGAGCCGAACCCGCAGCGTTTGGCCGTCTTCTTTCCGGCGCTCGTCTTCGGATGGCTACGCGCCCGAACCGGCGGCGTGGGTGCGCCCGCGCTTTTCCACGTGCTCTGCAACCTGCTCGCGTCGACCCTCAGCCGTGGCTACGGCTTTGGCATGAGCTAAGGTGGCGCCGTGCTCTCCCCCGCCCTTCTCGATCCGATCATCGATCGCGCCCTCGCCGAAGATCTGGCGGGAGGTGACCTCACTTCCGAATTGACGGTCGACGCCGACACGCGCGCGCGGGCAGTGGCCGTAGCGCGAACGAACTTGATCGTGTGCGGCGGTTCCGTCTTTGCGCGCGTCTTCGAACGCGTCGATCCATCGGTGAGCGTAACGCTGCACGAACCGGAGGGAACGCGGGTCGAAAGCGGGCGCGAGCTGTGGTCAGTGCAAGGGCCGGCGCGCTCGCTCTTGTCCGCCGAGCGCACGGCGCTCAACTTCGTTCAGCGGATGAGCGGGATCGCGACCCATGCGCGCACCTACGTCGAAGCGCTTCCGCCGGGCAGCTCGACCATCATTACCGACACGCGCAAAACGACGCCGGGCCTGCGCGTGCTCGAACGTTACGCGGTGCGCATCGGGGGCGCCCACAGCCATCGCGACAACCTCGGCAGCGCCGTCCTCATCAAGGACAATCACGTCGTCGCCGCGGGAGGCATTCGCCAAGCGGTGGAACGGGCGCGCAAAGGTGCGCCGCACACGAGCCGCATCGAAGTCGAAGTCCAAAACTCGGACGAGCTCGAGATCGCGCTCGAAGCCAAGGCCGACATCATCTTGCTCGACAACTTCCCCCTCGACGCGCTAGCGGCCGCCGTCCGCCGCGCATCCGGTCGCGCCATCCTCGAAGCTTCCGGCGGCATCACCCTCCAGTCGATCGGCAAAGTCGCGTCGACGGGCGTCGACGTGATCAGCGTGGGCGCGCTGACGCATTCTGCGCCTGCGGCGGACATCGCGCTCGACCTCGACCTCATCTCCTAGGAATCGGACATGTCGTCCCCCCGCGACCCGGGCGGCCCCGAGGCGGCCGATGGCGACGACGACGCGGCCCTTGCCGCCGATCTCGACCCGGTGCGCATCGAGAACGAGCTCGCGCGCTCCGCAGCTTCTTGGGGGCGACCGCTCGTCGTCGCGCCGCTCACGGCGTCCACCAACGATGACGCCAAACGAGCGGCGCGCGCCGGCGCTCCCGAGGGAGCAGCGTTCGTCGCCGACGCGCAAAGCGGGGGACGGGGGCGACTCGGTCGGACTTGGTTCTCGCCTTCGGGCGAGAACCTCTACGCGTCCTTCGTGCTTCGTCCGGCGTTCGACCCCAAACGGATCCCGCTCGTCACGCTGACCGCCGGGCTCGCGGTCGTCGACGTGGTCGCGCCGCTCGTCCCCAACCGGCACGTGGGTCTCAAATGGCCCAACGACGTATTCATCGACGGCCGCAAAGTGGCGGGCATTCTCTCGGAAGCGCAGGTGCTCGAGGGAATTGCCGCGTGGGTCGTGATCGGCATCGGCATCAACGTGCGCACCACCGCTTTTCCTCCCGAGATCGAGGCAGGCGCAACCTCGCTCGCTCTTGCGGGCGCGAGCTCACTCGACCGTGGAGCGCTCTTCGTCGACCTCGCCGGCGCACTCTTTCGTCGCATCGAGATGCTGCGCGAAGGCAAGGTGCGTGATCTCGTCGCCGCCTTCGCGGCGCGTGACGAGCTCGCGGGCCAATCGATCACGGTCGACGGCGCGCCGGCAACGGCGCTCGGCATCGCCGACGACGGCGCGCTCGTCATTCGCCGCACGAGCGGTGGCGACGAGAAATGTGTCGCGGGTGACGTTCAGCTGTCGCTTGCTCGGCGCGTCGTCGATCCCTGAGAAGAAAGTGGCCGCATGTCACGCTCTAGTCACTTACGCTCGGTGCATCGAGCTTCGCCCCTCGCTTAGTGGAGATCAGCACCATGAACGAGCTTTTCCATCCTTTTTCTGTTCGTACGATCTTGCCCGCTTGTGCCTCGCTCCTCTTGGGGGCGTTCGGTTGCAGCGCAGAGAGCACTGACTCGAAAACCACGGGAGCCGGCGGCGATCGCACGGGAACTTCCGGCGGCGCAGGTGGAACAGGCGGCACGGGTGGCGCAGCGGGTGTGGGCGCAGCTACCGGTACGACCGGTGGGAGCAGCGGCGCAACCGGGAGCGGTGGTGGAGCGGGTGCAACCGGTGGGAGCGGCGGCGCCGCGGGCAGCGGCGCTGGCACCGGAGGCGGCGCTGGCACCGGAGGCGGCGCTGGCACCGGAGGCGGCGCGGTGAACGATGCGTCGGCCCCCGACGGCAGCATCCGCGATGCCAACGTCGGCATGGACAGCCGAGGTGTCGACGCCGCTCCCGGCGACGCTGCTTCCGGCGATCGATTCAGCTTTTTCGTCACGAGCCTCGTCGCTTGGCGCGCGCTGTCCGGCAGTCCCAATGGATTTGGCGGAGACCTGCGGTTCGGACAGCCCACCGGTCTCGAGGGAGCCGACGAAATCTGCCGACAGATCGCGGAAAGGTCGATGGCTGGAAATGGAAAGACGTGGCGCGCGTTTCTCAGCGCCGCCGTGGGCCCCGGCGGAACGCCGGTCAATGCGATCGACCGCATCGGTCCCGGCCCGTGGTACGACCGCCGCGGGAGACTTCTCGCCCAGACCAAAGCCGATCTGGCGTCGGGCGCGATAAGGCCGACGGGCGCCGATCCTGCCATCGTCAATGATCTTCCCAACGAGGACGGTGTTCCCAATCACAATCCCGACGGCACGGTGGTCGACAACCACCATTTCATGACGGGGAGCACGGCCACGGGAACACTCCACACCACGGGCGCGACCGCCACGTGCCAGGACTGGACGAGCCTCGTCGGCACGGCGGGAAAGCCGCGCTGCGGATTTGCATGGCCGAGAAGCGTCGGCTCGACGCAGGCCAACGGAGCTCACTGGCTCTCCGGCATCGACGAAGCCGGCTGTGCGGCGGCGATTTTCATCACGGGATCGGGAGGCGCGCCGCCCGGCGCGAACGGCGTCGGATCGGGCGGCGGGTACGGCGGCATTTACTGCTTCGCGCTGACGCCCTAGCGCGCGCTGCGCTAGGGCGCGCGAAGATAGTCGATGATCGCGCGGCGCTCCGCGTCTGGCGCATCCTAACCATACGAATGCCCCTGGCGCAGCCAGGTCATGAGCGGTTTGGGAAGACCGATCGTGCCGAACCCTTCGTAGAAGAACATCGACTTTCCGCCAAGAAGCTTGCGCGGCGGTTCGTCGGGTCGCTTTGCCACGCAGCACACGCGTTCTTCAGCGCGCCATGCTCGAGCAGTGCGTCGAGATCGGCGAGACATTGGTCAGGCCTTCCGATGTGTCCATTTGCGGAGCAAATGGCGGGAGCGGGTGGACATCGTCTTTCGTCACTGAACCCTGATCGCCGCAAGACAGCGCGAAGGCCGCCGCAAGAAGCCATCGATGCGCTCGCGGACAGAATGAATCACGATTCATTATTTCTGTTTAGTACAGCTAGCGACGAAAAGACAAGCGCGCTTTCCTGATGGGAAGAACCGAGAACGCGAGGAGACGGCGGCGGCGGTCAGCACGGCCGCCAACGTGCACCGCGCCGCACCTGCAGCGTCGAACCGACGCGTCATCCGGGCCCCTTGCCCGGTGCGTGTTTCCGAGCGCCCTGCCACCGCTCGTGTAGAGTGTCGCGGCGACCATGCGCCCTCAGCCCGGCGATCTCATCAACGGTAAATATCGCCTCATTCGCCTGATCGGTGACGGTGGAATGGGAAGCGTGTTCGAAGCGCGTCACGAGTACCTCGGGACGGCGGTCGCGCTGAAGTTCTTGCACAGCGAGCTTGCATCGCGGCCCGGCCTCGTGGCGCGGTTCCTCCGCGAGGCGCGGCTTTCGGCGAGCATCAAAAGCGATCACATCGCGCGCGTCACCGACGTCGATCAGGCTAGCGACGGCGCGGCCTATCTCGTGATGGAGCTGCTCGAAGGGCAAAGCCTGCGCGCGCTGCTCGATCGCGAAAGGCGTCTCGCGCCGAAGGTCGCGCTCGACTACACGCTCCAAATGTTGGACGGCCTCGAAGCGGCCCACGCCATCGGCGTCGTGCACCGCGATCTCAAACCGGACAACGTGTTCATCGTCAATACGGCGAAGGGGCCGCTCATCAAGCTGCTCGATTTCGGCATTGCCAAACTGAGAAGCTCCAAAGAATTCCAAAGTGCACTCACGCGACCCGGCGTGATGATGGGAACGCCGGAATACATGGCGCCCGAGCAGGCCTACGCAGCCGACAGCGTCGACGTGCGCGCGGACGTGTACTCGGTGGGAGCGATTCTCTACGAGATGTTGGCCGGGACGCGGCCCGCCGAAGGCGACGATCCGCTCGAGATCGCCGCTTTCATCATGGCCCAGAAAGTCCCCCGCTTGAGTCAGGTGGACCGCACCATTCCCGAAAGGTTGTCCGAGGTCGTGCATCGCGCCATGGCGCCCATGCCCGCCGATCGCTTCACCACGGTATCCGAGCTCCGCGCCGCGCTCACGCCACTGAGCGGTTCTCTTGCGACGACGGGATCGACGCCGGCCACTTCGCAAGACCGAGGAGTGCCGGCCACGCTTCCGCCCGAAACCCGCGAACCGGCGCAGCGAACGCGCGGCACCGCCGCGCAGGGGGCGTCGCGCGCGACGACGCAAGCGGGCGCCGACGGACCGCGCATCGCGCAAGCGGCCACGCCGAACTACACGCCGCCCGCGTACGCGCTGCCGCCGCCACCCGGAGGTCAGGCGTACCTCCCCGGTATCCCCGCGCCCGCAGGCTACGCGAACTTGCCGCAAATACCCGGCGCACGTTCCAAGAGTCCGCGTCGACTCTCGGTGTGGCTTCTCATCGGAATGAGCGTCATCGCGATCGGAATCGTCGCTGGCGCGGTCGCGATGGGCGAGCTCGACGGCCCGGCGACGCGCCCGACCGCAACGACGTCGCCTCCGGCGGCGCCGTCCACGCCCGTCGCACAACCTACCGCGCCGCCGACAGGTGCCGCGCCGACGGCGCTTCCCCCCATCGGGACGCCCGTGCAGCCTCCTATGACGACAACGCCCACGCCCGCCAAAACGCCGCCCAAGCCGCGGCCAACTGCGGATGGATCGACCGCACCGGAGGATGCCGCGCCGCCGCCTGCATTTCCGACGTTCCCGGGCCTTCCTTTTCCGATACCGTCCACACTGCCGATACCGTCCATTCCGATAACCCTACCGTCGGGATTTCCCCCCTTCCCGTTCCCGGGTTTTCCCGGTGCGCCGGCACCCGCACCGACGTCGTCCCATTAAAGACGACAGCGCGAGCCGCGAGCAGGCTTCGCCGTTGGGCTAGCCAGCTGCGCGAAACGTTGATAACAAATGATAACGACATGAGCGATCCCTCCGGAGGGAACTTTCCACCGGGTGGAGGTGGAAAGGGATCGAACGTACCGAGCGGTGCATCGGGTGGCGTGACGCCCACCGTCGTCGATCCAGCTGCGCCGACTGAGTCGCTGCCGGATGACGATGGATGGGGCTCAGCGAGTGACCCGCCCATTCCCGACGCTCCGGTAAAGACCGCCGCGGCGTACGCGCCGACGGAGATGCTGCCCGTGCATACGCCTGTCGCGGCGCCGCAAGCGGCGCCCATCCCCGAACCCGCGGAGCCGGCCCCACCCGTCGCGCCCCAAGCGGGAACGGGAACGGCACCCTTTGCCGCGCCTGCTCAACCTTACGTGGCGCCGGGTCAAGGCAGTCCCGTCCACGGAGCGGCGCCGCCGGGGGCGCATCCCCCGTACGGCAACTACGGTCCACCGGGCGGTGCTCAACCGGTCCCCGCGGCGCCGCGCCCTGCCGCGCCCGCTGGTTCTCAATTGATCATGCTCGCAGGTGTGATGGGCGGCTTGTTCTTGCTCCTCGGCATCGTCGTAGGAATCGTTGCGCTCACACGCTCGAAGCCCGCCGATGAGTCAGCGACGACCGCAGTTGCTTCGACGGCTCCTGTCGCGGAGCCTGCACCGGCGCCGATACCCGATCCCACGCCCATTCCGCCCCCCGCCACCGTCGCGCCGGCCGCTGTGCACCCTGCCGCTCCGAAAGCGAAGAAGGACGCCGGTGCCGGGCCAGCTGCAAGCGCGAGCGCCAAACCGGCGGCGAGCACGACCCCATCACCTTCGACCTCCGGTAGTGCGACGCCTGGCGGCTCGACCGGCTCAGATGCGGGTCGCAAGGGCCGCAAGGTCGCTCATTGATCGCTCATTGATCGATCTGCGACGCAGAACCTCACCAGTACTGTGAGTTGCACCGGATCCGACCGTATCGTAGCCTAGGGACGCCCCATGGTCGGGCATCCCATTCAACACGCAAGGGAGCACCGAAAGTGCCATGAGCGCGTCAGAATCCAGCACGGAGCGAGAGAGCCCCGACTCTTCGCCCACTGAAGGCAATCGTCCATCGCTCGCCGACTTTTTGGCACCGCCGCGGGCGCGCATCTCCGCCCCCCCTCCGGTGAGAGAAGCCGCGGCGCCCGACGCCCCCGCAGACAGCGAGATGACCGCGGCGCCCGACGCACCTCCTGCTCAGGTCGACGCGGCGACGTCCCTCGAAGCCGCACTCCTCGAGGCCACCGAGGCATCCGCTTCCTCAGCCGAAGCGACGACGCCGACCGAGCCGACCGCCGTCAGCGATGCGCCGCCGGCCGTCAGCGACGCGCCGGCCCCCGCAGCGCCAGTGGCGGCCGTTGGCGCCGCCGCGCCCGTTGAGTCCATAGCCCCGCCGCCCATCAGCGACGCGGCGGCACGTTCGCTCATTCCGGTCGCCACCAGCGATTCCGACACGCCGCAAGACGAGGCCGACGATTTCGATCTGCCCGGCGCCGGGTCCCCATGGAGCGGCGCCGCCGTAAGGCGCGTGACATTCGTCGCGCTCCTCGCCGCGGCGGCCGCGGTGCCGGCGTGGGTCGTGTTTCGCGCGCGAAGCGTCGAGATACCGCGAATTGACGCGGCGAAGGTAACCGCGGCCAGCGCAGGTCCGAGCACGTTGCCGGCGCGCGAGATCGAAGCCGACGAAAACGAGACGGCTCCCGCCGAGCCCGTCGTCGCAGCCGTACCCGTCGATCCCGTCAAAGCGCTCGAATCGCGACGCGAAGCGCGGCGGCTGCTCGAGGCGGGCCAAATCGAACCAGGCGTGGCCGCGGCCCGCAACGCGATTGCGCTGAACCCGGCGGATCCCGAGAGCTATGTTCTGCTCGCGGCGGGACTGCAAGACATGGGGCGCTGGGCTGAATCGCGCGAAGTTTTCTCGCGCTGCATTCACAAGTCCAAGGACGGCATCAACGCGGAGTGTGCGTACTTCGCGAGCAGCGGAACGCTCACCAACCGATAGCGGAGGCCCGGCGTGCGGGAAGGCGGCCTGGCTTTCCGAGCGTTGCAGTTCGTTCCCCCCAGCTGGCAAAACAGGCGATTTTTGGCGATTGCCGGAGCCGGCATCGTCGTGTTGCTCGGCGCCTGCTTCGGCTTTGGACCGCTCGTCCGCTGGCGCGCGGAGAAGACGGCAGAAAAGCGGGGGATTCACGTCGAGATCGGCACGGTGTGGCCCGCCTTCGGCGGCGTCAGTTTGAGAGACGTGCGCTTTCGCGCGACGGAATCGGAATGGCTCAGCGGCGAGATCACGCGCGTCGACGTGGGCGTGGGGCTCGGGCTCGGCCTGCGCTCGCTGCGCGTTGTGGGGGGCCGCATCGGTATCACCGGCTCGGTCGACGAAGTGAGCGAGCACGCGCGTGCGATGAACAAGAGCTCCGGCGGTGAACGCCCTTCGGAGGGGAGTGCCAGCGGACCCGAGGTGCTCGTCGAGGGACTGCGCCTCGGCTGGACCGGCGCCATGGGCTCGTCGAGTGCGCTCGCGATCGAGGGCGTGCGCATCGAGCGCGCGGCGGCGGACGGCGGCGTTGCGCGGGGCGCGGTGAGCATCGACGACGTACGGGTCGATCGCGAGAATCTTCACGGCAAGGCGCACGCCTTCGTTGCGCGCTTCGTGCGCGACAAGGTCATGACGCGCTGGACCGAGGTTCGCCTCGAGCGCGCGGAGATCGAAGTTCCGCTCGAACGGAGCGCACCCGAACCACCGATCGCCAAAGCAGCCCCGGTCGCGCCGCCCGCACCCCCGCCCGCGCCGCCGCCGCGCAAAGGGGGCCGTAGCGCGAGGAAAACTGCGGCCGCGCCTCTCCCCCCGGCCATTCCGCCGCCTGCTGCTCCCGCCCTTCCGGCGCGGATAGGCAGTCGAAACGGCTATGCCGAGCAGGCCGTCGCCCTGCGCGATCGGCTGGCGCGCTGGGCAGCCTGGAGCGCGGAGCACATCGCGCCCGACGCCCCGGTGGAACTGCAGGGCCTCACCATCGTCCTCACGCAGGCGAGCCAGCGGCTCAACTTGGGCCCGGGCGCGCTGCGCGTTCGCCACGACGCGCGCGGACTCGAGCTCGATTTTTCCCCGGGGCAAAGCGATCCCAACGCCCAAGGGGGCCCGTCACGCCTCATTTCCTACGCGCGCATACCGGCGGCAGAGGGCGAAATCGCGCTGCACGTCGAAGGCGGGCCGGTGACGCTCGCGTCGCTCGGGGTTCGCGAGCAGGACTTCG
>Ga0193706_1001535_pt1 | contig 10174 bp, 8 predicted proteins | sample U3c1metaG_FD_160130 | JGI IMG/M metagenome (GOLD analysis project Ga0193706, IMG submission 160130) | Soil microbial communities from a riparian zone of the East river system, Colorado, United States - U3c1 | ecosystem: Environmental > Terrestrial > Soil > Riparian zone | place: USA: East River... | reverse complement strand
TTGCCGGGTCTTTCCAAAATACAGTTCACCATAGATATCATCTTCTATCAGGGGAATATTATGACGGGTAATAATTTCGACCAGCTTCTTTTTATTTTCATCGGTCATGCAGCTGCCCAGGGGGTTATTAAAGTTTGGAATGAACACACAGGCTTTGATGGAGAATTTTTTAATTGCTTTTTGCAGGTTATCGAGGTCAACGCCTTCAACAGGATCAGTGGATATCTCCACAACTTTTAAACCGAGGCTTTCAATGGCCTGGTAAATTCCAAAATACGTGGGGCTTTCAACGGCGACAGTGTCACCCGGAACTGTTACAGCTTTTAAACAAAGGCTTATTGCTTCCAGGCAACCGGAGGTAACAATGACGTCATCCGGTTTAATATTACCCCCCCAGTTAAAAGCAAGCTTAGTTATTTGTTTGCGCAGCTCAACATTTCCCTGTGTATGTTCATAATCCATGCAATGGTTTTTGGTATTGCGCAAAGCATATACCACCGACTTGTTGAGTTTGGCCGCGGGTAAGATACTGGAATCAGGCACTGCCAATGCAAAATTGGTCACACCCGTAGCGGCAATATCAGTATAAATGGATGCGATCATTTCCTTCACGGTAACCTCGTGCGATGAGGCTTCCGGCTTAACATTATTCGGCAACTCCGGGAATCGGTGATGATTGAAACGTACATAGTAACCCGACTTGGGTCTTGATTCGATCAGGCCCCTTCCTTCAAGGTGGTAATATGCCTGGAATGCGGTGCCCATGCTGATACCATACTCTTCACTTAATACACGCACAGAAGGAAGCTTATCACCAATACGCAACACTTCTTCCGCGATCATTTTTTCAAGGCCATCCGCAACCTGTATGTACAAATGGTCGTATGAATTGAACTTTGTTTTCATGTCTGTAAAATCTGATATAGTCAAAAATACTAAATCTGAATCTGTTTTTTACAAAAAAAAATGACAAATTTTGTCTTGTCAATAAAAATTATGCAACCCATCACAATATTAGAATACCGGACAGAGCACCAACAATGGTTCGAAAAATTCAACCGTTACTGGATAGAAAAGCATTTTGTGATGGAGCCCATTGATGAGTTCGTACTTACTAACCCCGGGGAGGCTTTATTGAAACCCGGCGGTGCGATCTTAATGGCAGCATATGACGGAGAAATGGCCGGTACCGTGGCGTTGCGAAAAATAGATAATAGTATTTACGAATTTACCAAGATGGCGGTGGATGAAAAATTCCGGCGGAAGGGAATTGCAGAAGCATTGAGTCATGCCAGTTTTGAAAAGGCAAGAGAACTGGGAGCGGGTAAAGTAATACTTTATTCCAATAGCATTTTACAACCTGCTATACGCTTATATGAAAAGCTTGGATTCAAACACGTACCGGTTGGTGATGTTGAATACAAGCGATCAGATGTAAAAATGGAAATTTCAGTTTCAGCAACAATACCTGTTAATCTTTAAATCAAAAACTATGGAACTTATTGCAGACATTCCTGTTCGTAAAACCATTCACTCGGGGATCCATGAAGTGGATTTTGATCACCTTGAATTTGGCAAGTATGTTTCCGACCATATGCTGGTATGTGATTATGCTGCCGGGGAATGGAAAGCACCGCATATCGTGCCATATGCAAACCTCTCTTTAAGCCCTTCTTCATTAGCCTTACATTATGGCCAAACCGTTTTTGAAGGCATGAAAGCTTTCAGGATGTCTGATGGCCGCATCAATATTTTCAGGATAGATAAACACTATGAGCGTTTTGTAAGGTCATTGGAAAGGATGTGTATGGCTGTTCCTTCAAAAGAAATTTTTACGGAGGGCCTGCTGCAATTGGTTGACCTGGATAAGGCATGGGTGCCGTCAAAGGCCGGCGATGCATTATACCTGCGACCCTTCATCTTCGCCAGCGAAGCAAGGTTTGGTGTAAAGGTATCTGATGAATACCGCTTTGTGATATTTACAGGACCTGTTCCAACATTATATGCAGATCCCATAAAAGTAAAAGTGGAAACACAATATATAAGAGCGGCAAAAGGCGGAACCGGTTTTGCAAAATGCGGTGGTAATTACGGCGCTTCTTATTACCCTACACAACAGGCCAGGAGAGAAGGGTATGACCAGGTATTATGGACTGACGGAAAAGAAAACAAATACATTGAAGAATCAGGAATGATGAATGTGATGTTCGTGATAAACGATATATTGGTCACACCGCCTTTATCTGATTCTATTCTTGACGGCGTAACAAGGGATTCACTATTGACCCTTGCAAAGGATCTTGGTTATAAAACAGAAGAGAGGCCCGTTGCTGTTACAGAGCTGGAAAAGGCTTTTGCATCCGGGACCATTACTGAAGCCTTTGGCGCGGGTACCGCAGCAGTTGTTGCTCCCATCCAGGTCATCAATATAGCCGGTACAGATTTCAAACTACCTAAGTATGATTCAGGTAAGTTATTGTACAAATTAAAGAACCAGCTGGAAAGGATACGCCTGGGGATAGACAAGGATGTACATGGCTGGAATTTTATCATATGAGCTTATTGCAAATAACGATGTTTAGGTGAATACAGGCTGCAAAGCTCCATGATCGAAATAATGAACAAGGAACAAGGAATACTGAACAAGGAAGTGCTTTACTTCAATATTCATCATTCCTTGTTCCTTGTTCGATATTCCATACTCCTTGTTCGATATTCAAAACTTTTCCCTGGTGCGAAACTTTTAAAACAAAAGCGAAAAAGCCGTACCCTCACCCGCCACACTCTGCACTTTTATATTTCCTTTGTGCAGCATCATGATCTGTTTACAAAGGCTAAGCCCGATACCGCTTCCTGTTTTGCGGGTACTGAAGAAAGGAATGAATATCTTCTCCATAAGGTCTGCAGAAATGCCAATGCCATTGTCAGATACTTTAATAACTATTTTATTATTAGGCGTTATGTATGCGGAAAGCAGTATCCTCGGGTGTTCAATTTCCTTTACTGCATCTGCTGCGTTTAGTATCAGGTTGATCAGTACCTGTTCGATGAGATCCGTATCTGCTTCCAGGATAAGATCAGGATCTTTTAAGATAATTTCAAGTTCAATATTCTTTTGATCAAAGGTTGGCTCCATCAGGCGATGAAGGTTCTCAAACATATCCCTCACATAGATCTTTTTTACATTGGGTGTGGTGATCTTATTCAGGTTACGATAGGTTTCCGCGAATTTTAATAATCCTTCACTTCTTCTTTTGATCGTTTCTATACCCAGCTCCAGGTCATCCAGGGAACCGGAATTATTATTGAGTTCTTTTAAAGATAACTGCAAACGGCTCTTTAATGTATCTGCCAGGGAAGAGATAGGGGCAACCGAGTTCATGATCTCGTGTGTCATTACACTCAATAACTTTTGCCATGCTTTTGATTCTGTTTCGTCTAAAGCTTCGTTGATATTCTGAAAGGCGATCAGCTTATAAACCTTCCCTTCGGTTTGAAATGCCGTAGCAGATAATAAAACCTTCAGGCTGTTCTTATCTGTTGTTATCAGCACCACTTTGCTTTCCCCGGGTTTGAGCGCATTGATCTCCTTGTATAGCGCCTCATCTCTTTTCTCCAGGGAATGAATGGTCTTCAGGTAAGGTATATTCAGCAGGTGCTTTAATGATTCATTCATCCACATCACTTCGCCGTCTTTACTGTCGAACGAAATAATTCCTGTATCAACAAGCTCCAATATCTTTTGCAGGTATTGATATTGTGTTTCCCTTTCTTTACTGATAATCTTAAAAGTACTGTTGATCTCGTTGAAGCCTTTACGCATTGGCTGCACGGCAACGGGCGCATTCTTCTCATCAAAGTGGCGGGAAAAATCCCGGTAGTGAACTGATTGCACAAATTGTTCCAGTTCATCCCTGCTTTTATTGGTAAAATGGTACAGGTCGAAAGCCTGGACGATGCTGATGGCCATTACAACACCCATGATCAGCAATAAACTTTCTGCCAGCAGGAATGCAGCAGCGCCCATTGTTATAAACAGCAGCGCTATACGTATGATCAACCCCCAATCGTATTTTTTAAAGTTCATGCCGGTTAATAGTTCATGGTTAATAGTTCATGGTTAATAGTTCATGGTTGATAGTTCATGGTTGATAGTTCATAGTTCATATTTACTTAGCCGGCGGTATAGAGCGGTTCGGGTGATACCCAGCTCCTTCGCTGCTTTTGAAATATTACCATTGTGTTTTTCAATTACCCGGAGGATGGTATTTTTTTCTACTACACCTAAATTCAGGTCCCTTGTTTCTGCAGCTTCCTGCACTGCCGTTTCAATGGGAGAAAAAATAAGGTCTTCAGCGGAAAGTGCTTCCCCTTCCGACATGATGACCGCACGTTCCATCGTGTATTGCAGTTCCCGTACATTGCCGGGGAAATTATAATGCTTAAGTTTTTCTACAGCCTTTGGATCAAGTTCCGGTACAGGCTTTAAATATTTTGCCGCATATATGCCTGCAAAATGTTTTGCTAATAATACTACATCTGTTCCCCGCTTACGCAATGGTGGAACCAATATCTCGACTGTGTTTATGCGGTATATCAGGTCTTTACGGAAGCGGTTCTCATTTGCCAGTTCTGCAAGGGGAAGGTTTGTGGCACATATGAGCCGTATGTCAATATCCACCGCATCATTGCTGCCTACACGTGATACCTGCCTGTTTTGCAAAACACTCAGCAGCTTCGCCTGCTGGTGCATGGATATATTACCGATCTCGTCCAAAAAAAGTGTTCCGCCGTTGGCTGCTTCAAACCTGCCGGCCCTTTCTTCACCTGCACCGGTAAAAGAACCTTTCTTGTGCCCGAACAGTTCACTTTCAAAAAGTGTTTCCGTCAATGCACCAACGTCCACTTTTACAAATGGTTTATCTGCCCGCAGGGAATGATCGTGAATGGCTTTTGCGATAAGGTCCTTCCCGGTACCATTCTCACCAAGTATAAAGATATTTGCATCTGTAGGTGCTATCTTTTCTATTTTGAAAAAGATATAATTCATTACATCGGATTCGCCGATCATTTCCTTGCCAATGGCTGAAGTATTGATAACCGGTATATCAGAAGCTGTTTTTCCTTTCGTTCTTAATATCTCTTTAATGGCTTCCAGGAGTTTTTCATTATGCCAGGGCTTTACAATAAAATCTGATGCGCCTTCTTTTAAAGAGCGTACCGCAAGGTCTATATCACCATAGGCAGTGATCATGATCACGGAAAGGTTCTCATCGATCTCTTTTATTTTCTTGAGCCAGTAGATACCTTCATTGCCTGTGTTTATACTGCTCTTGAAGTTCATATCGAGCAATACAATATCAAATTTTTTTGAAGAGAGTATGGAATGGATAAGTTCCGGGTTCTTTTCTGTTACCACTTCTTTTGCTTCCGTCTTCAGCAACAGCTTTACAGCGGTAAGTACATCCGTGTCATCATCAATAACCAATATGTTCGCGTTCTTTAAGATCATCAGCAGATTTTCTAATCTTTTACAAGTATACCATATTTAAAAGCATTTATTATCTAAACACTTAAAAAAATTTACAGAAAAAAAATACTGTATCAAAAGCGTATACCTGGTGTATCGAAAGCGTACAGTTTTACTAAAGATGTTTTTTTTAAATATTGGAAAACAAGCTTTTAGATTTTGGCATGGCATTCAATAATAAGAAATGAAAAACAATTTTAAAAGTATAAAACCAAAATCATGAAGATGCAATCATCACGTTTATTAGCACCACTTAGCCAGGAGAGTATATTAAACCTCGCTACAGAAGTAAAAGAAGTTTTGATAACCGGGTATAAAAAAAATAAAGACCGGGTATTAAGCAGCGCCGACCTCTGGAACATACAGCGCCGCCGGAAAGGCAGGATACAGAGAAGGTTCATTTAAGTAGGGTCAGCACAAACTGTATCAAAAGCGAACACCTGCTGTATCAATACCGTACAGGTCCGGTGCCTGTTGGGACTTAAGACTTTGATAATCAATCCTGTGGCTTCTGGCACAGGATTGTATAACTAAAGAGCCGGAAACAAAGCAACTGCATACATATATATATGTATCGATCATAAAAAACTAAACGGAAAATATATCAGTACAATGGACAGAGTCATCGAAAAAAAAGGATGGAGCAAAAAACGGATCATACTTGTTACAGGAATTGTAGCACTGGCGGGCCTGGTCTATGCAAGTTGGTATTTTACCTCGGGTAAATCCAGGTTGAATGTAAATACAGACCGGATTACCATAATGGAAGTGAAGCAGGGGCCTTTCCAGGAATTCATCCCTGTGAACGGGGTAGTACTCCCAATAACCACCATTTACCTCGATGCATTGGAAGGCGGCCGCGTTGAAGAAAAATTTGTAGAGGATGGCGCCATCATGAAAAAAGATCAGCCCATACTTCGCCTTAGTAATACAGACCTGGAATTAAGCCTGGTCAACCAGGAGACTTCTGTATTTAACCTGCTTACACAAATGCAGATCTCAAGGAATGCAGCGCAACAAAATACGATCGGTAAACTGAACCAGCTTACCGACGTTGACAATTCACTGAAGGAAGCTGAACGTATTTATAAATTAAATAAAAAGCTTTATGATCAGAAAGTGATCGGTGGACAGGAATTCAAACAATCAGAGAACAATTATAATTACCAGTTGCAGAAGAAGAAACTGGCTGATGAAGTTTTGAAAAAAGATACGGTTTCCACAAGACAGGAACAGGACCAGGCCAGGCAATCTTTTTCACGTACACAAAATGCATTGCAGGTGATGCGGAAGAAAGTAGGCGATCTTATTGTAAGGGCACCCGTTGATGGTCAATTAACATCGCTTGATGCGGAGATAGGCCAGTCGAAGAATAAAGGAGAACGTCTTGGACAAATAGACGTGATGAGCGGATTTAAAGTAAGGGTGGACATTGATGAACATTATATCTCCAGGATCTTCAACGGGCTGATGGGGGAAGCCACTTTTGCGGGCAAGACCTATAAGCTTTCCATTAAAAAAATATTTACACAGGTCAACAACGGCCGCTTCCAGGTAGATATGGAATTCAATGACTCAGTACCTGCAGGCATACGTCGTGGACAAACCCTGCAGATAAGGCTTGCACTGAGCGATGAAATGCAGGCGCTTCTTTTACCCAAGGGCGGGTTTTACCAGCAAACCGGCGGTAACTGGATCTTTAAAGTAAGTGAAAGCGGTAAGATGGCTTATAAAGTTGACATACAGCTTGGCCTCCAGAGTCCGGATTATTACCAGGTGTTACAGGGCTTGAAAGCGGGTGATAAGGTAGTTACTTCCAGCTATGAGAATTATGGGAACATGCAGGAACTGGTTTTAAAGAAAGAATAAGATCATCATTCATCTATAAAAATGCGGTTATGAAAAAACAATCTATTTTATTGATCGTAATAATCCTTACACAGGTTTGTTTTTCTTACCTGGGTAATAACAATTTGAAAGCCTGCGAAACAACAGCCAAAGCTTCCTGTACCGTAAAGATGAAAAAAATAGTCACCGGGGCCCCGGAGGTTTACGTGGAGGACCTGGATGCTTCATTCAATATGTTCATGAATCCCTTTTCAAAAATATAATTAACAACGTTCTTAAAACTCAAACAATGATAAAGATTTCTGACCTGGAAAAGATCTACCGGACCGAAGAAGTAGAAACTGTTGCACTGAATAAACTTTCTATAGAAGTAAAAGAAGGAGAGTTTGTTGCCATCATGGGCCCTTCGGGTTGTGGCAAATCCACTTTGTTGAATATTCTTGGTTTACTCGATGATCCGGATAAAGGCAGTTTTATTTTTAACGGTACCGAAGTAGCAAAATTCAATGAACGTAAAAGGGCCGACCTGCGCAAGCGTAATATCGGGTTCGTTTTCCAGAGCTTTAACCTTATTGATGAGCTTACCGTTTTTGAGAACGTTGAATTGCCATTGATATATACCGGCATTAAATCGGGCGAACGTAAAAAAAGGGTAGAAGAAGTTCTGGATAAGATGCAGATCATGCACCGCCGTAACCACTATCCCCAGCAGCTTTCCGGTGGCCAGCAACAAAGGGTTGCCGTAGCAAGGGCCGTTGTCAATAATCCCAAGCTCATTTTAGCGGATGAACCGACGGGTAACCTGGATTCATCCAACGGTAATGAAGTGATGCAGTTACTTACCGACCTGAATGAAAAAGGAACAACCGTAATAATGGTAACCCACTCTGAACACGATGCAAGGTACAGCCACCGGATCATTCGGATGCTGGACGGCCAGGCAGTTATTGAGAATATAATGTTGTAAGAACTGGAGGAAAAACAAAGTCGCAGCAATTAACATATTAAAGTATAGCCATGATACGTAATTATTTAAAAATTGCTTTTCGCAACCTGGTAAAGGGTAAGTTCATCTCTTTTATTAATCTTTTCGGATTAACGATCGGGCTTGCCTGTTGCCTGTTGATACTTACTTATATTCTTAACGAATTAAGTTTTGATAAGTACAATAAGAATGCAGATGATATCTACAGGGTAACGAGGTTGTTCCGCAATCCTCAAACCGGTGCGACCAACCTGAACCTTAGTACCATTTCTCCTCCTTTTGGCCCTTTCCTTCAAAATGATTTCAAAGACATCAAAAAGATGACAAGGCTGCTCGACAATAGTCCTGCACCACTTAAGGCCGGTGAAAAGATGTTCAATGAGCAGAATGTTTTCTATGCCGATGAGAACCTCTTTGATGTATTCAACGTGAATGTGTTAAGGGGCGACCCTTCCAAAGCACTGAGCATTCCTTTCTCTGTGATGCTTACCGAAGAGATGGCAAAAAAATATTTTGGCAACGAGGACCCGATGGACAAGACCATCAGGATGTATAACCAGTTCGACCTGAAAGTATCCGGTATCTACAAAGCATTCCCGTCAAACGCACATATCCATCCGGGGATGATGATATCCTTTAATACCCTAAAAGACACGGCTATTTATGGTGAAGAGAACCTGCGGTCCAACTGGGGCAATAATTCTTTCTTCACTTACCTGTTGATGCCCGGCAATTTTCAACCTGAAAAAATGATCGCACAATTTCCTGCCTTTATCGACAGGAATATGCCAACAGCTAACAATTTCAAACAGTCACAGGGTACAGAACTGGGATTACAAAAGCTTACTGATATACACCTCCGCTCACATACCGATTACGAGGCAGAAGAGAACGGTGATATAAAGCGTGTTTACATCTTTTCGGCGATCGCACTTTTTATCCTCCTCATTGCCTGCATAAACTATATGAATCTTTCCACTGCCCGTTCTGCACTGCGTGCGAGGGAAATAGGCATTAGAAAGACAGTGGGTGCACAACGTAAGGAGATCATCTGGCAATTCTTAAGTGAATCTGTATTAACGGCATGGATCGCCATGATATTTGCCATCGGCTTAACATGGTTAATGCTTCCTTTTTTGAATAAACTCTCAGGACAGGAACTTTCCATGAATATTTTATTCAATTGGAAGATACTTACTGCTATATTCATTATTCCATTTGTGGTTGGGTTGATATCAGGGATCTACCCGGCATTATTCATGTCATCTTTCAGGCCTGTAAAAGTTTTAAAGGGTTTATTCAATGCAGGTGGATCCAATATTTCTTTCCGTAAAGCATTAGTGACAGTGCAATTTGCCATTTCAATAATACTGATCATCAGCACCGTGGTTGTTTTTAAACAATTGCGCTATATGCAGGATAAATCTCTTGGCTTTAACAGGGACCGCATTCTTACCATGCCATATAACGGTGAACTGAATGACAAGTATGATGCTTTCAGGAACGAACTTATCGCCAGCAGTGATGTGAAGAATGTAACACGTTCGTCGAGGATACCAACCGGCAGATTGCTGGATGCAATGGGCACATCGGTGAACAATGGCGATTCGCTGGTGCCGGCCAATGTTGATATTAAATATCTCGCTGCCGACCAGGAATTCATTTCCACCTACGGTGTTAAGACCGTGGCAGGCAGGGACTTTTCCAGGGAGTTCAGCACAGATACCAGTGCCTTCCTGATCAATGAAGCTGCTGTTAAAGTGCTTGGGATAAAATCAAACGCAGATGCGGTTGGCAAAGACATAGCTTAC
>Ga0193706_1001534_pt1 | contig 10180 bp, 1 predicted proteins | sample U3c1metaG_FD_160130 | JGI IMG/M metagenome (GOLD analysis project Ga0193706, IMG submission 160130) | Soil microbial communities from a riparian zone of the East river system, Colorado, United States - U3c1 | ecosystem: Environmental > Terrestrial > Soil > Riparian zone | place: USA: East River... | reverse complement strand
GTTTGCATTTCCATTGGTAACACGGCGGTTATCGAGGGCAACGGCGGGTCCACTGATGCTGTGTTCAGCGTGTGGCTTTCCGCGCCTGCAGCCCAGCAGGTGACAACCCGTTACTCCACACGCTTCGGTACGGCAACGAGTGTCAGCGATTTCACCGACGTGTCTGGGCTCCTGAGCTTCCCAATTGGCGTTACGACACAGTTTGTGAGTGTTCCAGTCGCCGCTGACATTCTGGATGAACCGGATGAGATATTCTTCGTGGCACTGACAAACCTGGCAAACGCCAAATCCTGTCAGGCTACCGGGACGTGCGTTATTATTGACGACGACCCGCCCTCCATCAGCATTTCGGGCGTCGCAATGAATGAAGGCGACACCGGTCTGACCCCCTTCGTTTTTACAATCACACTGTCCTCCGCCGGCACGAACACCATCACGGTCAACTACTCGACAAGTGGCAACACTGCTACGTCTGTGAGCGACTATATTCCAACAAACGGATTACTGACTTTTTCACCTGGCATGACAACCACGAACATTACCGTGTGGGTGGTGGGCGAAACGGTACGCGAGCCGGACGAAGTCTTTTTCGTGAGTCTCAATTCCCAGGTGAACGCCACTGTCGGTTCCGGTCAAGCAACCGGCAACATCCTGAACGACGACACCCCTTTAGTGAATATCTCCAGCGTGGTCATCATTGAGGGCGCCTGCACGAACATTCAGGTGACACTTTCTCAGACCAGCAGCCTCCCAGTAATTGTGCCTTTCTGCCTCAGCAACGTGCCTCCCACGCTCTTCCTTGTTTGTAATTCCAGTTGCCTGGTCGTCGTGCCCACTAATGCCTCGGCGGGATGTCAATCCAACTGTTGCACCCTGACAATTCCGCCCGGTGTCGTTTCCACCAACTTCCAGCTTTGCGCGCTTCGAAATGGCATCGATGAAGCCGATGGAAACTTTCGAGGAGGAGGCGACCCAACGGGCGGCACGCGAGGCACCACTGGCGGCATTACTGTTATTGACGTAGATCCTCCGATTATTCTCGGGACAAACGCGGGCGTCGTCGAAGGCAATAGTGGACTGACCAACCTCTGTTTCCAATTGCGGCTGAGCAACCCACATTACACGAATGTCGTCGTGGATTTCATCACGCTGGACGGCGGTGCCCGGGCGGGTCTCGACTTTATCTCATCCAGTGGAACGGTGATTTTTCTTCCCGGCGTGACCACGCAATTCGTATGCGTGCCCGTCATCGGCGAAATCGTTTATGAAACCAACGAGACATTCTTCGTGCTTCTAACGAATGCCATCAATGCCGCCGTAACAAACGCGTTGCTGCGAGGTGTCATTACCAACGATGACGCTCCACCTCTTCTCGCCATCAACGATGTCTCCGTCGTCGAGGGGGACACTGGCACAAATTTCGCCGTCTTCACCGTCACGGTGCTTTCTCCCACGAGCCTGGACATCACCGTCGCGTTCAGCACCATCGACGGCACCGCCCGCAATGGTTTTGACTACATCAGTACCAATGGAAGCCTGTTTTTTCCCGCAGGTACAAACAGTCTTACGATCACTGTGTCGATCATCGGGGACACTTTTGATGAGCCGGATGAAACTTTTCTCGTCCGCTTGAGCAATCCCGTGAACGCAACTCTCGCCGTGTCGAATGCGGTCGGGACAATTATCGACGATGATGCGACCGAAATTCGGATTACGGGCACCAACGTGGTCGAAGGCAACACCGGAACGAATCTGCTTCCCGTCGGCATCAAACTCTCATTGACCAACTCGGCAAGCATCATGGTGGAATTCCTCACCAAAGACGGTTCGGCCCAGGCGGGGCTCGACTACATCGGAACCAACGGGACGCTCACCTTCCTACCCGGGGAAACGAACAAGACCGTCTTTGTTCCCGTCATTGGCGATCTGATCAACGAACTGAACGAAACCCTGTTTCTCTGCCTTACCAACCCGGTCAACGCGCGACTGATCGACGTGCAAGTTCAGGGTACCATCGTTGATGACGATGCTCCGTGCGCCTCGGTGAACAGCGTTATCCTGCAAGAGCCCGTTTCGGGTTCGACCAACGCCGTGGTCCAAGTCAACCTCGACAACCCCAGTTCTCTGACGATCTCCATGAACTACGCCATTTCCAATGGGACCGCGACTGCGGGTGGCGATTTCATCGGCGGGAGTGGCACACTGATATTTGCTCCGGGCGTCACCAACACGAACATCGTTATCGTCGTGAACAGCGATGCTGAGGTGGAAACGAACGAGGACTTTTTCGTGGTTCTCTCCAACCCGTTCAACGTTCAATTCTGCCAGCCCAGATCCACCAACTCCATCATCGACGGCACAATTCCTCCCATCATTACGGTCAGCGATGGCGGAAGCCTGGAAGGAATCACGGGCAGCACCCAAATGTTCTTCACCGCCACGCTCTCCAAGCTTAGTCCGCAGACCGTCATGATGGATTTCAGCACAATCAATGGCTCCGCCCTGGCCGGCGCCGATTACGTAGCCACCAACGGAACGGTTCGTTTCTCTCCGGGTATCACCGTGACGAATTTTTCCGTTCGGATTCTCGGTGACTGCGTGCTGGAATCGAACGAATTCTTCTATGTAAACTTGACCAACGCGCGCCTCGCCGCACTGGGCACCACTCAGATCGTCGCAGTGATCACAAATGACGATGCGCCCCCGACCATTGTCGTTGCCAACGCCGCTGTTCGGGAGCGCGATCTCGACATCACCAATCTGATTTTCACGGTGTTATTGTCCTGCCCCAGCAGTTTCACCGCTGCGGTCAGTTACGCGACGGCGGACGACACTGCGCTGGCAGGAATAGATTATCTCGCCACCACTGGGATTGTCATTTTTCCGCCAGGCGTGACAAGCGCCACTATCAGAGTTCCCGTTCTCGGCGATTTCGAGGACGAAACCAACGAGACGTTTTTCATATACCTTTCCACCCCGGACACCGCCTTGCTTGCCACCAACCGCGCTGTTGGCACAATCCTTGACGACGATGGCATTGTTGTAAGCATCCTGGATGCTTCGCCCGTGAACGAAGGAGGGACCGAACTCTTCACCGTCAACCTATCCAAGCCGCCGACCAGTGAACGCACCGTCAACTATGCCGCGTTGGACGCCAGCGCGAACGCTGCATTCGATTACAGGGCCACCAATGGCGTGCTCCACTTTGCGGCCGGGGTGACAAACCAGACGGTGAGCGTAACAACCCTCAGCGATGCGGATGACGAAACGAACGAGACTTTTTTCGTCGTTCTGAATGCTCCCGTTCACCTCAACCTGGGAAGAGACAAGGCAGTCGGCATCATTATTGACGGCAACCCTCCCTGCATTTTCGTCAATGACATCTCGGTTCGGGATAATGGCACAGGAAACATCCCAGCCGATTTCACCGTCAGTCTGAGTTCCACTTCCAGCCTGCCCATTTCAATGAGATACGTCACCACGAACGGGACAGCGATTGCGGGTCCGGACTACGTGCCCACTTCAGGCGTTCTGATAATTCCCGCCGGCACGACCAATGGAACCATTCATGTTTCGGTGCTGGGGAACACGCAGGACGAAACGAATGAGTATTTTAGCGTCGTCCTGTTCGCGCCGACAAATGCGGCGCTCTGCAAACCGAATGGAATCTGCACCATCTTCAACGGCACTAACGTGAACATTCCCCCGCTTGTGACGCTTACCAACCCGGTGCCCAACCTCTGTCTGACTACACCCACCAACATGCTGCTCGCGGCCTCGGCTTCTGACTCGGACGGCCTCGTTATCCGCGTCGAATTTTATGCCAATGGCACCAACTACCTGGGACGATCGTTCAGTGTGCCGTTCCAGATTCCCTGGATAAACATCCCGGCCGGAATCTACGAACTTACCGCTGTGGCGCTGGACAATGCGGGAAAGGCGGCGACCTCCGCCCCCACCCACCTGGAAGTCAGGCTACCGGCTGTTCTCTCCGTCACGAACGCTAGCATGACCGAAGGCGACACTGGCACCAATCTGATGCTTTTTCCCATCCGCCTGGCTTCACAGAGTTGTCAGACGGTGAAAGTGGATGTTGCCACGTCTGTGGGCACTGCGGTGGCTGGGGTGGATTATTTGCCCGTGCCCCTCACCACCATCACCTTTCTGCCGGGCATCACGGAGCAAATCGTGTCAGTGCCGATTCTGGGCGATACACTGATCGAACCGGACGAATCCTTTTTCGTCCTGTTGGCCAATCCCGTCAATGCCACTATCGGAAGCGGACTCGCTCTCGGCACCATCATCAACGACGATTCGAACTATCCGCCGACCATCACTATCACCAACCCGCTTAACAACGCCGTGTTCTTCACCCCACCGGGACTGATCTCGATCTGCGCCGATGCGCACGATCAGAACGGATTCATTCGCCAGGTGGACTTCTACGCTGGCACCAACTTCATCGGGCGCAGCACCAATTCTCCGTTCTGCATCATCTGGACCAACAATGTGTTGGGTGCATACCTTCTTGCCGCCATCGCCACGGACAATGACGGCGCGCGCGGCATCTCCGCTCCGGTGAATATCACCATCCAGGCGTGCGGCCAGATCTCGGTCGCGCCGCTCGCGAACCAGACCCGCTGCATCTGCGAATCGGCGATTTTCAGCGCCATAGTGACATCCACGATCCCTTATACGGTTCTTTGGCGGGCCAACGGACAGATTGTCCCCGGTGCCACTAGCACCAACCTTGTCCTCTACGGCCTCAGGCCCAGCGATGCCGGCGTGTATTCTGTTCAAGTCAGCACTCCCTGCCAGACCATCGTCCGGAGCAACCAACTCACCATCAATGGTACCGGCCTGCTGAATCCGGCTGTGTACACGAATTCCCAACCGATCGATATACCTGACAACGGAGCAGCCCCGCCGTCCTTCATCGACGTTAGTTGCGTGCCGGGAGTCTTAAGGAAAGTGATCGTGACGGTGGCGGGCTTGTCGCACACGTTTCCGGGAGACGTGGGCATCCTTCTCGTTAGTCCCTCGCAGCAAAGCATTAGGCTGATGTCGGACGTGGTTGAAGATCCAAATCCGATCACAAACCTGACTCTGACCTTCGACGACGAAGCCGATGGACCTTTGCCTGATTTTGGCACTATTGTCGCCGGCACTTATCTGCCTACGGACTACTCTGGTAACACCTTTGTGACGGGAACGACCCTCGTTACTAATTTGGCTGGTTTCGCCGGGCGTAATCCTAACGGATCTTGGGAATTGCGGGTTTACGACGATGCCACGTTAGACACTGGTTCGATCGCAGGAGGCTGGCGCATGGCGCTGCTCTGGGACGATAGTGCGCCGCGCCTCAGTTCACTCCGCCTGACCAACAACATCTTTCAATTCACCCTTACCAGCCAGGCCAACCGCACTCACGTCATAGAAGGCTCATTTGATTTGGTGCACTGGCTGCCGCTCAGCACCAATGTTATCGTTGGCACAAACATGACGTTCATCGTCCCACGCGTGCAGAACCAAGCCCAAAGCTTTTATCGTGTCCTCCGGTGCCCCTAAGCAAACGTATTACTCTTCTCAACTCACGCATCACGGTGCAGTGACAGCTCGAAAGAACCTTGTGGAACGCAGAGTGGAATTGGTTTCAATGTATTGAAAACCGCCTGTGTTTGTCCGGACTGAGACCCAGTCGGTCAAGTTAGTGGAAACTTGAAGTGCGACGTCAAGGATGGCTGGTCCGATGATTTCCAATCGAGCTCGGGTGTGTGTCACATCGAGCACCGTCACGCTGAGGTTTCTCAAAGCGATGAAGGGATTATTGGCAAATAGATTTCCCGGCATCGCCGTTGACGTGGATGAGCCGCCCAGGGTTGTCACCACGATTGTTCGAAGGCCAAAGACCGCATTGGAAACCGCAGTGAGTGTACCGGTGAGAATAGTTCCATCAGCATTTACCACAAAATTGCTGACGCTGAAGCTGGGATCATTAGTGGCATTGAGCAAAAAGCTAATGTTCAAAATGCCGCCGAGGTTCCAGCCGGTGATCTGAAATGGAACTGACATTCCCGGGGACAGGAGGGCGCTTGGCGTAATGGAAAGGACATAAGGCACACCGAGGCGAACGCGGACATTGACGATTTTGGTGACAGCACCGGAACTGATGGTGATCGTGGCGTCACCATTCGTCCCGGCTGTCACGAAGCCGTTTGTCGTCACCGCTGCGATTAATGGGTTGCTGCTCTGAAAAAGCACACCAAGAGCCGTTCCACCAATGTTACGTTCGACTCCATCGCTGAACTGGCCGTAAACCGCCAACTGAGAGCCACTCCCTTGGCTTGTAAAAGAAAGAGTATCGGGGACGACCCGCATAGACTGAATCTGTGCGGAGGTTGTCACCCGAACGTGCCTGACGAGCGGGTCAATCGAGATGCCTTCATTGGTGCCGCGAACGAATACGCTGATTGGCAAGTCACCAATGAAATTCACCGGCAAGCTGAAATTTGTGCTGAATGGCGGACTCTCCAAGACGGCCGAACCAAGAAACCCATTTCCACTGCCAACCAAAATCAACACTGCTCCAATTTCCGTAGCATTGGTCGCATCCGCTGTAATGCTCAACGTCCCGCCTGAAGTGAAAACCGCACCCTCAACTGGATAAGTTATGCTAATTATTGGCGGTGTTGGAGAAGAACTGTCCTTCGTTGGTCCATGACTTTGAAGTGGGATCGTTACTCTCGGGGGACATGTTTCAAATCCAATATCGTAGCCGGTGCGGTCATATATCGTTTGCACTGCTTCCAATTTCAACGCAAATGTGTTAGTAGGTCCTTTCAGGAGAGTGACAACCTTATCTGCGATACCGGAGTCCGCTGGCATCTCGGTATGTTCAAGGTTAGGGAAAAAACTGACAAACGATGAATTGCCTTCCAAACCGCCGAGTTGACTTTCGACAGCGACTACAAAGTCATTGGAGCGCCCGTGAAAAACCGTGGTCTGAAAACTTCCCAATGTTATGCCGTTCAGAGAAGAGCGAAAATCGGGTGGGCTCGCGAATTTGAGGAGATTTAGATACACAAACAACTCTGGATCGCAACTTGATGTGCTGCACTCGTCTGCAACAATGTGCGAAGGAATGAGAGTGTTTCCGATCGCTCGGTTGGCACAACTCCCAACTTCCAAGTCTTCGACCGCGCCATCTCCGAGATTCTTGCCGCGCGCAGCAGCGAGCGACTTTATCACGAGGGACCACGGCAAAGGGCTTGTCGCGAGGACATCGTGAGTAAAATTGGCAAACTCAGTCCCCAAGTGTGGAACGGCCATCGGAATGAATCTTCTAAAATACCCTTCGTAAAAGTTCTCTCCGCTATGAAATCGTGGATCTTGTGCGAACAACCTAACAATATTCCCTCCTTGACTGTGCGCAACGACATCAGCACGCGTGAATGCAACAAGGCTTCCGTGATACTCTTCGCGGAGGTCATTGATGTCTCTCCAGAAAATGTCCCGTTTTGCCGCGTAGTTCTTGGCATTAAGACTTTCCCAGTCCACTGACCGAATCTTAAACTCCGCATTGAGAAGTTTTTGTCGAGTGCCGGTAATGTTGTCGCTCCATGTTCCTGGATCTGACCATGTGCCATGCACCAGAAGGACAGGAGGACGCACCAAGTCAAGGGTCGTTTGTTCGGAGATGGACTGGAGGTTGTTGTCGTCAGGGGTGTAATCCGCCGTAAACGTAACGATGTGCGTGGTTTCATTGGAATCAATACTCTCTGGCACAGTGTACAGAGCAAAGGACACGTGTTTCGAGGGTACAGGCAAATCGGGGAACTGACTTGTGTCGATAGTGGAAACTTCCGTAGGGGGCGATCCAGAGTCGACTCGCGACAGGATGCCACCAGGTAACCCGTTGGCTTCGCTGAAATACACCCGGCCCGGCGCATTGGCTTCAAAGTGAAGTAAGAGCTTTGTTGCGCCGTCGGCAGTTGCTCCAAATCGGATGGCCGAGTTGGTGAGGAGGTTTAATTGATTTGGGGGCGTGTTTATCACCGGATAATTGGTGACGCCGGCAAATTGGCGCGCGGCATCCAAGACTCGGAAGGGCAATTTACTGATGCTACGAACAATTGTTTGAGTCCCGCCGCTTGAAGCCCAGAACGCTACATAATGACTCTTCAAGGAACTCTGCGAATCCGTAATCGTCGCAAGCGGGTCGTAAATGGCCAAATTGTCAACCGGCAGGAATCCTCCCGACAAAAGAGGTTCACCAACCTGAATAACCGGGAAAACCCGATCACGGACGAAGACAAGCTCGTTGCCGCTTCGCTGTAGAAACCCGCGAATGGTCCAAATTCCGCGCGCGGCGGAGAAGTCCAAACGCTGGTCGCCTACCTGAACGTCGGTTGCTGCAAGATTCGGTGCGGCGATGAAACTGACCAGAACCTCGGCATTTTCGGAGTTGGTGCTACGCGGCGCTATTGATTTCACCGCCACACGATTGGTCAAGTCGAAGTTACTGAAGAACAGCGGCGTGTTGATGTCGAGTTGTCCAAGCTCAGACTTGGGGATTGCGTTCTCGCCGGCAATATTAAGTGTGATTCGGTTGCCAGACAAACCGATGAAATTGATGAACAAACCAAACCCATTGCCTCGGTTGCCGACAAACGCAACCACTCCGCCGTCGTCGGTGACTCCTGGGCTTTGGGCCAAATTTGTGAAACCCAAAGCCGAAGTGGCAATGCTTGAAAGGATTACCAAATTCGTTGTGTAGAGCCTAACTGAGGTAGCTGGTGCTGCAGCGGCCGCCCGAACAGTCGTGCGTCCAAGATTGTCCATCACAGGCCTCAAGTCAGAGAACGCGGAGAACGTAGCCGTATAATAACCGCCCGACATGTTCGTGGTCGCAAGCACCAAAGTTGACAGATTTTTAGGTCGGGCGCTGAAGACAACCTGGTGATTGTCGTTAATACTTGGATACTGGAAAACGTCACCAAAAGTGTCTTCGGTTGCGATGCCACCTCTTGCCACAAGTCGTGGTGAAAGAACTGCACGCGTATCCCACACGTGGATCCGGCTGCCAAAGGTTGCGACTCCACTGTATGTGACCGCCTCATGACGATTGTTGATCTGGACGGCGTGTCCGAAGATTGTAGCACCCACTGTGTTGCCAGCAGTTATATTCCTTAAATTGGCCGGACCATTACCGACATAAACCCCCTCCAACCCGTCATTTTTTTTGCCGAAAAAGGCGACAGTACCATCATCTGCAATGGAAGGGTATTCGCCAAGAGACGAAAAAGTTTCGGCGGCACCGGATGGGTAGGATTGGGCGACGATGGTGTACTCGTAATACTGGCTGGCGAGGACGGGAGAACTCCAGAGGAGTAATATGCCGAGCACGGATTTGATTGAAATCCAAAACGGCGACGCGAACACCGGCTTCTGTATGGGATGTGGATTCGGGAATCTGGCGAGATCACCTGCTGATTGGGCAGACTTTCTTCGAAGGAGAACCGTATCGAGGCCGATTCGAGCAGGGTGATTTGATTGCGTGCTTGTGTTCATGACCATCCTTGAGTTGTCCATCGGATCCTTCCCTGAGACTGCGCGGATGCCTCAATGTAATTAATAGCGTAATTGCTTTGTGTGAGCTCCGGAACGCGGGCGCTTCCCCCTGTCAACCAAGTTCGCCAACGGAAAAGGCAATTTTCTTGATACGAAGTACCGTGATGCAGATCCCTATGGGGTGGGAAATTCATGGCTCAACGAGAGTTGTGAAGGTTCGAAGTTGAAATACAAGGAGAATTGCAATGCAAAAATGAACGTTAACGATCTGCCTCAAAAGCCATGCGCCGGCGAATGATCGTGGCCGTGCCCAAGCACCCGCGGCAGCTCACGGATTCTCAACCGTGGTTTTACGAGATTCTGAAGGGTATCTTTACGGATTTGCCCGACATTGTCGTGCGGCCTGCTGATAATCAGGATGGAGCGAATTCTTCAAAGCATCGCATGAACCTCGTGATCAAACGCCCGCACTCGCTTCATCGAATCAGGAATGACGCCCTCGTCGCGTTCGTCGCGCTTCTCGCCAGCGCGTCGACCACTAGCCTCCCCGCCGCATCCTTCAGCGACAACAACTGGACCGGCGTGGGCGGGGGTTATCCCGGGGCGAACG
>Ga0193706_1001533_pt1 | contig 10181 bp, 8 predicted proteins | sample U3c1metaG_FD_160130 | JGI IMG/M metagenome (GOLD analysis project Ga0193706, IMG submission 160130) | Soil microbial communities from a riparian zone of the East river system, Colorado, United States - U3c1 | ecosystem: Environmental > Terrestrial > Soil > Riparian zone | place: USA: East River... | reverse complement strand
CGGTATGCATTATTGTGTATACCCTGGCAGCAGCGGGGGCATCCTCCATCATATGGTATTCAAACAGTTTATCGCTTGCTATATCATTATACAATTCCGGGCCGGAGTTGGCCCAGTAAAAAGCAAGGCTGCGGGATCTGAAATTTTGCTTATAGTTCTTTATGTCCTTCATTTCGGATTCAAAATCAGGTGGTGCTGCAGGCCTGAACTGGTCAGCTGAACGTAATCCTAAGGTTGTAAGTAGTGGAAGGTTTATACCGAGTGGATAAGCACCTGTCCATTTTTTTGGATCCTTGTTCACTTTACCGTCAAAAGCTTTGGCAGATCCGTCGTTCTTTGCTTTTTCTATGACTTGTTTGGCAACCTCCTCACCCAGTTTCCAGCCTGCTTCAGCATCGCTCGGAAATTGTACACCTGCGTCAATGCGTGATTGTGAAGCTTTACGTGCCAGGCCCAGGATGGAATCGCCCTTTGCCGGAAGAAAATAAGCCAGCACATGTGCGGCTGCCGAGGCAGTTACCGTATGTTCACATGGATAGGAATAAGTAAGTGGTGGGTTAATCAGAGCTTTGATCCCTGGTCTCGCTCTTTTATGCTTCAGCTTTTCTTTCCATGCCAATATGGTAGCGTCATAAATAGCAAGATTCATCCATGCCGATGGTGTGCGTAATACCAGGTCAACCTTATCCCAGGTCATGATACTGGCTGAGATCTGGTTCCAGCGGTAGGCAGGTGCACCCGCATCCCAGTACTTTATTTCAGCCAGCTTTTTTTCATCAGGCCTTTCCATTCCTTTTTTTAGTGTTTGTAATTCGGCTTTTGTTTGCACAGCTGATGGCGGTGCGGCGATTGTTATTTGTTGCGGGTTATCCAAAAGCCTGGGTTTCCAGTTGGCTGCTTCATAATTGGCTGTTTGTGCTGTTCCCGCCAATGCGGTAAGTGTTGCCAGCAGTGAAATGATGATGTGTTTCATGTTAGTGTTTTTGATGTTAATATTTGTATTGTAAAAAGATTTATAAGCATAATGATATTTATTTAGATCGTGCAGAAGTAAAGATTCCAAACAGGTCGTATGGTTTTTTACTGAATTGATCGTTAAATAACCAGGCTAAAAGAAAAATGGATGCAATGAATGCAAACAAAATGAACAGCTGGATCCACGATGTTTTTTGAATATCCTGTTTTGATCCTGCATCACAGGTCTCCCCGGGGCAGTATTGTAGTTTTCCTTTATTAAAAATTGAGTAGACTTTACATCCCAGGCAAATACCAAATGCGGATTCAAAGAACAGGAACAGCAGGCAAACCAGGCAGGTAATACCTGTTACGGGGCTATATGAATTAACGACCACCATAAAAATGAACATGGTAGCTGACAGGACTATACCGATCATCCATGCAAACTTTTTTGGCCGGGCCCCCACGTATTCAGGTGACTGGTTGCGAACGATCAAACGACCAATTATTAAAGTGGGAGAAAACCTGGGGCTTACGAAAACGCGTATGATGAGATCGGTAAGGAAAAAAGTTATAACATACTTTACCGGCAAAAAATTATTTTTAAACACGATCAGTACCAGCGAAATAAAAGTCGCTAAAAAAAGTATTCCGGCTGCCGCTCTTATTTCCCTTTCATTTAAAACAGGGATATTATAGCCTTCTACATTTTCGCCAAATTGTATTATTTTATTCATTTTTTTAGTTTTTATTGTAAACACTTAGCGTTCTTATGCAAGGATACCTGATAAAAAGAAGCGGGAGAAGCTACAGTCAACGAACAGCGGGTTGGGGTAAACAAACAGGCTTATTAAGCCAATACCCGGTGAATCGGGAGTAGCTAAGTCTAACTGAAAGTAACAGATCAATGCTATTGTGTAATAGGACACACCTTTCGGGGATACGTCACTCCCGATTCACCATTCACGAACCTGGTTGACGCTACCGTGTGTTTGGTATACCCCAAACCCAATTCCATAGCCGGAAAAATAAAAAGGAAAAGATTTGCCGATATTTACCTGATGAATAGCATAAAGAAGCCGGTTATTAATGCAAGGCTGGTCATATTTTATTTATGGATGGCGCTTGGATTTTTTTCACTCGGGGTGATCCACCTTTTGGATACTTATCCTGATAGGTTTTATGCTATAGTATTTAATAATCTTTGGGCGGCTGCTTATGTTACTGTTCTCAATTTTATTCTTTTTGAATACAGTGTTGCTTTTATTCTTAAAAAAAGAAGATCCATTATTTTTAATATTCTTACCGGCATACTGCTACTCTTTGTTTATTGCATGCTTTATTCTTACGGCTCGTATGCCTGGCGGCTATTGGGGATTCAACTGCATATTTTTACCGAATTAAAAACGTATAAGTCCCTTAATTATTTGCTCGAGAATCAAATGGCATATAGTATGGGATCGGTTTTCCTTTTCGGGATCGTGAGACATATTTATAATTATGCGAAATTAAAACAGGCCACACAGCAGTTAAGGATTGAAAAGCAGGCAGCAGAGTTAAACTATCTCCGTTCGCAAACCAACCCGCACTTTTTATTCAACACCCTCAATAATATTTATTCGCTGGCAAGGGATAAAAATGACCTGGCTCCCGAATCCATCCTGCGCCTGTCGAAAATACTACGGTTCATGCTTTATGAGACCGGCGGGGCCTATATTGCGATAGAGCAGGAACTGAAGATCATGAATGACTATATTGCATTGGAAAAATTGCGATATGATGATTCCCTGCGCATTAATTTTAACCATGACGTTGAAGATATGAAACAGGCCATTCCGCCCTTGTTGGAAAATGCATTCAAGCACGGGGTTTCTGAAACCAGGAACCAACCCTTCGTGGATATTCATCTTTCGGTGAACCAGCGGCAGTTAAAATTCATTGTAAAGAACTCAACAGAATCTGTTCCCGGTGAAACAGGCATTAAAGAAAACATAGGCCTGTCTAACCTGCGCCGTCAACTGGAATTGCTTTACAAGGATCATGAACTGATCGTTAAACAAGAGGGCGATGTATTCAGCTCTGTATTAAAGATCAACCTGGCCAGCCATGTCTAAAATAACCTGTATCATAGTAGAAGATGAGCCGCTTGCTGTAAAAGTTTTATCAGATTATGTTTTAGAGGTACCCTTCCTGGAATTGAAAGCAACATTCAAAGATGCCATTCTTGCAACCGAATGGCTCAGGGATCATACGACCGACCTTATTTTTTTAGACATACACCTGCCCAGGTTAAAAGGCATGGCTTTTTTAAAAACACTTATCAACCCTCCCGCTGTTATCATTACAACTGCCTATCACCAATACGCAGTGGAAGGATTCAACCTGAGCGTTACAGATTACCTGTTGAAGCCAATTGAATTTGAGCGTTTCCTGGTAGCGGTAAATAAGGTAAAGACAGCTCAACCTGCTGTCTCAGCTGTGAAAGACCAATCGCCCGGCCCGGACACAAAAGATTTTATATTCCTGAACGTACAAAAGAAAAAAGTTAAGATACTATTCTCCGAGATCCTGTATATAGAAAGCCAGCGGGAATATATAAGGATCGTTACCACAAAAAAAGAATTCCTCTCAAAAATGAGCACGCATGAAATTGAGGAGATGCTGCCCGCCAGTCTTTTCAAACGCATTCACCGGTCTTTTATAGTTTCCGTGAACAGGATCGAATCGTACACTGCAGAAATGGTTGAGGTGAATGGGGTGTCCATCCCTATTGGAAGGGGTTACAGGGATATTATCGACAAACTTTAACCGACCTGAATGTATCAAATGTTAATTAAAGGTACCGGCTAAACCTTTTCGCAATTGGCGCATCTTACCTAATATTGTATCCATAAATAATTATTATGAAAAGATTCCTTCTTTCCATATTCCTGGTCGCGGTATCAGCGATATTTGTGTTCGCTCAAAAAGGCAATACCTACCCTGTTGTTGTATCTTTTCAAAGCATTTGTTGCGGGGTACCGGATAACAAGCCGGTGATGGATCTTATTAAAAGCTTTAAAAAAAAGAACAGGATAAAGCGCATCGCAGTTGACAATATAGGCCCGATGGGTAAGGAAGGTGAATATTATCTTGCATTCCGTTTAAAAGAAATGAGCAAGGCTCAAAAAGTAAAATTCATTCAGCAGTTGAAAGAGATCGCTCCTGCAATGAAGGACCAGGGCTCAGCAAAAATAATCGAGAATATTACCCTTGATAAGTCATCGCTGTACCCGAGGGCTTCTCTCACTACAATGGTCTTATAATAATATGCGTGGCTCATATTCCACAATACCACAAATTGTGTAACTGCATACCCGGAAAAGGTCCTGTTCATTTTATTGGCGTATAAGCCAACACCTTTTAAATTTTAAATGCGGGCCTAACTAAATAAAACTGAATAAAATAAAGTTCAGGATTTATTGTTAAGTAACGCCTGTCTTATCGTTGACCGTGCCAAGCGGTTATATTTCCTATGGCATGACATTTGGGCTTTCTTCAGTTCAACACTATTGATCATTTAAAATTCGTATTATGAAAAGGATACTTTTTGGGCTCCTGCTGATCTTTATGGTTAGCGCCAGGTTATCAGCACAGGAGACCGTTACAACCACCAATGTGAAATATTGGTATTACCCATCACATAATATTTATTATAGTGATGTCACAGGCTCTTATTGGTACTATGATCAACCAACTGTAAAATGGATGGAAGTAAAAGCACTGCCACCCCTTTATAAGCTGAATGATAGGGATCCCAGGTATGAAGTAGTTTATACCGGGCCGGACGTATGGAGAGCAAATAAAGACCACAGGATAAAGTATAAGGTCAAAAAGGATGGTACCATTAAGCAAAAAATAAAGAATGATGATGGTACTACCACTAAATCAAAAACGAAAAATGGTTAACGTACCGCAAATTGATAAAGGCCCTTCATCGGAAGGGCCTTTTTTTATGCAAAATAATTAATAATTAAGAATTGAGCAGTATGCTGTTGAAAAAGAAAATAAAGACTTCATCCCTGAAAAATATTTAATTTTTAATTCTTAATTTCAATCTCTGTATTTTAAAACTTTCATCCCTTCATGTATCTCTAAATATTTCTGATCATCCGGCCCAAGGTCCCACATTGTTATCTTAGCCTTTACATCTCCATTTGCCAATAGTTCAAACTTTACCTTATTAAAGCTCATGCCCCCTTCAAAGGAATTGTCTCCCTTGTAAGTCAACCCTTCCATGATCTGTCCATTCATTTTTATAATGAGCAGGTCATCTTCTTTTGTGAACTCAGCCATCCCGTTCTTCAACTGGTAAAGCCCGGTAATTTTCTTATATCCTGCATCATTCAGCTTAAAGGATTTCCCCATTACAACATCAAAATTCACAAAGCTTTCATTGGAAGAATTCTTCTTTATTTGCAAAATGCGATTGACAGATTGCCTGGATTTGGCCGATGCATCCCCTTCAATATGCTTGTCCCCTTTAAAATATAATTGTGTGATAAGGTCCTGGTGATCGCTGCTGGAGATCCTCATGTGAATATGTGCCGGCCTCCATGCATCGCCATCTTTGTAAGGTACCGGCACGATGGTTTTAAAAGCATACTTACCATCCTTACCTGTTTTTACGGCACCCCTGAGCAGGTACTCATCAGAAACATTATCATAATGTTCGTGTTCATCACATTGCCAGCATTCGATAAGCACAGCAGGCAGCGGCGTTTTGCCATCTTTCTTAAAAACAGTTCCACTTAAATGCATTATCCCCGCTTTTGATCCGGGAGGTATTAAGTTACCCCGCATGGGTGATCCAGGGCGATAATACGGACCCAGGATATCACTGGTGGTTTCATTGTCCCCTTCAAATCTTCTTCCGTTCCAGTTGATGCCGCCAAAGGCCGCAATTCCAAAAGCCGTTAACGTGGAGTTCTTTACGAATGTTCTGCGCTTCATAATTTTTTAATGTTATTGGTGAGCAAGGGAACACTTGCGGAATAGTTCGTGTGACACGAACCAAATTCAGTTTGATCAATTCAGCCACTCTTTCGTATCAGGCATGGTAAATGGCTTATTGAAAAAATCATTCATGATCTGCATGAACTGGTCCTTCTTTTCCCAGGCGCCACCATGTGTTGAACCCGGCAAAATACATAACTGTGAATTGGGAATATGCTGAAACATCTTTACCAGGTGTTCCAATCTTATTACATCCCTGTCACCCCCCATAATAAGGCATGGCGCTTTAATTGTATTGAGTTTTGAATAAGGGATATTCGGATAGTCCCTCATCATCGTAAATAATTTCACTTCCTTTTTATCGGTTGATGTTTTGATCGTATTATTCACCCATGTTACCGCCCACCCGTGTACGGCAGAACTATCGGGTTGTACATTGGGTGCATAGGCCACTACCCTTTTTACTTTTTTGGGATAGTCGATTGCCAGTTGCAGGCAAAGTATGGCACCATCGCTTTGTCCCCAGATAAAAGCAGAATCAATATGCAACTGGTCAAGTAAGGCATTTACATCAGAAGCCATCTGGTCATAAGTAAGTGGTTGATCGGTATCACCTGAACGTCCCTGCGCACGGCTGTCAATGGCAATGACCTTATATTTTTTAACGAGATCAGGATAATGTGTTGCAGCACTGCTGATCGATCCGCCGTTACCATGCAATACCACCAGGGGCTGCCCATCGCCGTATATTTCGTAATAAAGCTTTATGCCGTTAACGTCAGCAAACCTGCCGGCCTTTTTGTTAAACCCATAGCTGGTAACATTTTTTCCTTCTACCAGTAATACCTTGCTTTTTGATAAGGCATCAGTTTGTATGGAAGCGTTGAACATGGGACTTTTACCACCTTCGTATCCCGGCATGTTAATGCCTTTCTCCCAGCCCTGGATGCCCCTTTCAAAATCCGTGCTGTAGATGGTTTCCCATTTGCCCGGCATTTTTTCCAGTTCTATTTTCAAATTGTCGTAATAGAATTTACCATTCAATGTGGTGAGCACACCAAATGTGAGATTTGTTGCGCCACTGTCAATTTTGCCTTCAATATTATATGTCTTCCATTCATTATTACGTACGGGCCTCTTTGCCATGTTGTCGAAAAATCCGGTACCCTTTTGTTTGTCAACCCTCGCCCATAACATTGCTGATGCACTGTCATCCTCTCCAACAGTTCTGACCTGTGCCTGCATTTTGAAGCGATGGCCTTCCCAGGCACTTACGGGTATGGACCGTGCCCAGGAAGCCCAGCTTTCCTGTGCATTAACATCCTGGATCATTGCCGTGCCAACAATGATGATTACAACAAGTAATACCAATTGATTTTTTTTCATAAGTTTTTTTTTAATGTACCTCCCCGCAATTGTGTTATATCGGAAAATCAAAATCAAAAACAAATCGCTCTGCCTTTGGCAAAGGCTTGCGGGGCAGCATTTCATTTCGCATGGCCGTGTTGTAAACAAATGCGGCAATGATAATGGCAGCCTGCTTAAGGTCTTCGATGGAAAGATGGTCGTAGGTATCCATGTTGCTGTGGTGGGTTCGGGTCTCGTACTCCAGCGGGTCCTGTATGAACTGGAAGCCGGGTATGCCTACGGCATCAAATGATATGTGATCGGTGCTGCCGGTATTGCTGAGGGTAACACCGCCGCTGGCGCCCATATCGCTGAAGGGAGCAAGCCATGATTTAAAGATATCACGAAGCGCTTCATTGCCCTGTGTATAGATACCGCGTATCTTACCGGAGCCATTGTCTAAATTATAATAAGCGGATACTTTAGCATGTTCAGGTTTTAATTTCATATCGATAGGATCGGCAAAATGGTTTTTTACATAACCAAAGGATCCGTAAAGACCCTGCTCTTCCCCACCCCATAATGCAATGCGTATCGTGCGTTTTGGCTGGATGTTCAGTGCTTTTAAAATGCGTATGGCTTCCAGTGTTGCGATACAACCCGCGGCATTGTCGGTTGCGCCCGTACCGCCGGCCCAGCTGTCGAGGTGGCCGCCCAGCATTACCACTTCACTTTTTAATGTAGGATCGGTGCCGGGTATTTCGGCTATAAAATTGTAGCCTGTGAGGTCCTTATCATAAAAAGTATTCTGCAGGTTCATCTCCATTTCCACTTTTTTGTTGTCCTTCAGCAGGCGGGCCAGTTTTAAATAGTCTTCCCTGCCCGTTTTCATTTCGGCCAGGGTTGCGGCATAGCCCTTCGCATAGCCGGAGCCGCCGTCAACGAATACGGTGCCGTCTATGGACGTTCTGCCGCTGCGGAGTAACCCAACAGCGCCTTTTTTCTCCAGGTATAGTTTTGTATAGTACTCGCTTTTTATAAAGGGTAAGTAAGTTTCCATTTCCTTCCGGGTCACCATATATTTTTCAGCAATATTATCCAGGCTGGTATCACCATACCTTGTTGCGTAAGCTTTAAAAGCATCGGGTATGGTTGTGCCGCCGGGTTTTATCATTACGATCTTCCCTTTTATTGCAGCGCCCAGTTTATCAATACTGGCAGAATCGAAATTGTCGATCATCACAACTTCGGCCCTGGTGGCTTTGCCGGTACCTTTACTCCATGGCACGGGATAAGCAATGATGTCCTGGTAATAAGGAAGCTTCAATGCAAGCGTGCCCGTTTCATTGCTCCATCCTTTTCCAAATTCACCCCATGCCTCACGGCCGGCATTTTGCAATCCCCATTTTTTGCATAGCTCTGTTAGCCAGTCCAGCGAACGGTTGTAGCCAGGTGAATTGGTGAGCCTCGGGCCAATAACATCCGTGAGGTTATAAGCGATCATGGTTACCTGTGAATTATTTTTTTCTTCATCTTTTATTCTCTGCATCATCTCCATATCCACTGCTTCCTGGGCGTATGTAAAACTGGTGACGAATAAAACGATAAGTGCTGAAAGGAGTTTGCGCATGTGTGGGGATTTAGATGTACAAAATAGGATAATGCGGCGGGAATAGCAAAACGCGAATTAAATGTCGGACAAGCCCGCCCGGCTGAACGCCGTTCGGACGGGGAACAAGGAATAACGAACAAGGAACAAGGAACAAGGAATGTCGCACAAGGAATGTAAAAGCAATTATGATCTGTTAATTCCGGTGCGGCCCCAAAGACAAAGGCAGGAAGGTGCACGAAGACTTTATGCAACTTCGGGACTTTGTGGCAAAAAAAATATTTAGTCTTTCCGTACAAATTCTTCCATCCACCTCATAACCTCTGCGCCTTCTTCCCCGGTGCATGGATTTTCTGCGTTGTTTAAAAAGTATTGCACAATCTTTTCTATCATGGGTTGCTGAACGTGTTGCAGCGTATCAAAATTCAAATTTTTTGTTTTATTGTTGATCACAAGTTCGATCCCCGGTGTTCCAAAAAAACTAAAACTCATTTTGCCTGCGCTGCCAATTATTTCACAATAGTCAACAGGTTTTGCAGCGCTGAAACACCAGGTTCCGCTAAAAGCAATACCGTTATTAAATAAAATATTCCCGGCAACCATATCATCCGTAGCGTAATTGGCGCCCTGGCCGGATGCAATGCCGTTTATTTTTTGTGCTGCTCCAAAAAGATGGTACATGATATCAAGCTGGTGCGGTGCAAGGTCGTGGAAGAGTCCCCCACCCGATACCGCAGGATCTACCCGCCATGCATTTTTTTCAACAGCAAGGTCCGCTTCCGTTAATGCAGGCTTGTAAAATTCCAACCGGGCAAGACGTATATCGCCAATGACTTTTTTCTCCAGCAATTCTTTTATTTTTTTGAACAGCGGCCACTCGCGGCGGTAATGCGCAACTACCAGCTTTACATTTTTCTCTGCCGATGCTTTGGTCATTCTTTGTGCAGCGGCATAGTTAAGTGCCATGGGCTTTTCAACATACACAGGTTTGCCGGCATTGATGGCTGCAATGGTATATGCTTCGTGCGAGGATGGCGGCGTGGCAATATAAACAGCATTTACTTCAGGATCATTTATGAGTGCATGCGCATCATTGTACCAGCGGGGAACATTATGCCTTTGTGCATAGTCTTTGGCTTTTTCTCCATCTCTTCTCATTACCGCAACCAATGTTGAATTGGACACCTTGTTAAAAGCAGGACCGCTTTTGAGCTCAGTTACATCGCCGCAGCCGATAATGCCCCAGTTTATTTTTTGCATAGCCAGTTTATAA
>Ga0193706_1001532_pt1 | contig 10189 bp, 18 predicted proteins | sample U3c1metaG_FD_160130 | JGI IMG/M metagenome (GOLD analysis project Ga0193706, IMG submission 160130) | Soil microbial communities from a riparian zone of the East river system, Colorado, United States - U3c1 | ecosystem: Environmental > Terrestrial > Soil > Riparian zone | place: USA: East River... | reverse complement strand
AGCCCACGAGCAGTTTTCGATCGGCGCCCGAGAGCACGGGCACCTCGACACGCTCGACCTTCGGCGCCTTGACGATGGTGGTGGCGGGCGCAACCTTCGCCTTCACCTCCCGCTCGAGCTCGGCGATTCGGCCGCGTAGCGCCTTGGGATCGTCGGCCTTCTGCCGCTCGATCGCGGCGGACATCTTCGACTTGAGCTCATCGAGATCGGGCTTCGCGAGCCGCTTCGGTTCCTTACGCCGCTGCCCGACCTTCGGTGTCGCGGAGGAATCGAACGTCTCTCGACGCCGCACCGGATACACGCCGAAGATCTTGAGATCGGGATGTCCGCTCGCGAAAACGGCGGTACCGGTGGGCAATCCCGACAGCTGCCCCATCACTTCGTCGCGTTGCACCTTCGTCGTGTTGGCGTCGAGCCAATCTTTGACGCGGTCCTGATCGAGCGGTCCCGGCGTGCGGAACGCGACCAGCATGTCGCAAAGTTCGCTCACTTCCTTGTTCAGGCCCGATCCCCGCTGCGTCAGGAGAACTGGCCCGACGCCATGTTTGCGGCCGAGCTTCACGATATCTTCGACGGCGCCGAGACACTTGGCAGTGTCCGGATCGATCATCCGGCCTTGGGGTGCATACCGCTGTGCCTCGTCCAGAATGAGCAGCAATGGATCGCGGTTGCGGTCGTAGAGCGCTTCAAAGAACGCCGCGAGAAACCTGACCTGCTTGCCCTTCGAGAAGTGCTCTAGGTCGAGCACGCAGCTTTGCCCTAGCCCGGCAACCGTCTCGCCGACGAACGCGCCAGCGCCGTCTTCGAGCGGTACGTCTTGATGCTCACCGCCGAAGATGACGACAGGGATGCCGTCGCCCTTCCCGTCGGCGGTGCTCTTCAGGCCGTAGAGGTCTCCCTTGAGATCGATGGCACAGAAGCGCTGGCCCGCCTTCGAGACTTCCTCGGCGAAGACGGCGGCGAGAGAAGTCTTCCCCGAACCGCGCGAGCCGTAGATGACGGTCGCGAGCGTCATCCAGTCCACGGGGAGAAAAAGACGTTCGGAGATTCTTAGCCTCATGCCGCGGCCTCACTCGTCTCGAACTTTGTCGAGGTCTTCGATCTCATCGCGCGAGGAGGCAATTGCCGAAGCCCTCGCCATCGGCGTCGAGCCTGTCCCAGTGCTTGCAGTCGCAACAATTACCCATCGTCGCGTTCTACCTCGGGCTCGAAGGGCTTACCCGTTTTGGGGTCGATGAGCTTGCCGCCCGTGCCATTGCACACGCGACACGCGACGATGCCGTGGATCTTACCCTCATCGTCTTCGATGGTGGTCCGGCCGGTTCCACTACATGTCACGCAACGAAGATCAGGCTCGATGAGCGCGAGTTCGAGTTTGACCGCGATGCGCTCGAGCACCCCAGCGATGCGCTCGAGCACGTTCGCGATTCGTTGGATGGCTTCCTCTTCGTCGCTCATTGCTCGACCTTCCCATCGACGATCTTTGGCTCCGGCCCCCCCGCCTTGAATTCACGGAACCGCGTGCCGATAGCGACAAGCGCCGGTTTGACCCGCTCTCGAAAACACGGCCCACAAAAGTCCGCGATGGCCACTTCGCGCACGTCGCCATCGTCCTCCGGATAAACGTCGCCGACGCGCGCCTCGATCGTAACTTCGTTGCGTTCGTAGGGTGCGCTGTTCGTCTTCTTTCCGCACACGTCGCACATCGTATAAAGCTCTTGCGAGTACTCCTCGACGTGCCTCGGGACGCGTTTGAAAACTCTCACCGCTCACCGCCGTGGCGCGTTTCAGCTCTGACGGCAACCATCGGCATGCCGCATTTGGTGCACATGGGATGATCTCCGGGCGCAACCTCACCCGCCTTGATCTCTCGCGTGCTCTTGCATCCGATGCAGCGAGCCTCTACGGCCACTTTTTGCGCACGAAACGCATTGAGCTCAGCTTGGTACGATCGCCCACTCTGTGCTGCGCGTTCTCGAATCATTCGCTTGAAGTCCTTGTTTTTTGTCATCGTTCCTCTGGTCCGAAGTAGCCAACCGGCCATTGCGGTTGATTGGCCGCCTCCGCCTTGATCTCTCGTGTTGCTTTGCACTGCACACAACGCACTTTGACCGAGATCATCATCATTGCTTTCTCCAGACTCTCAACACGCGAGGGCGCACCCGGTACGATGACGCCCGTGATGCTGGTTTCCGCACTTGCAGCCGGTCGCCTTGCGCGCTTGCGCGGTTTCATTTCGTAGCCGCTCGAGCCGCACATAGTAGGACGGCGGGCGCGCCCCCGGCTCGCGCGGCGTCCTCGGCGTTGCAAGCCTCGGAGCGCGCGCCTTTTTCTCGGCGAGCGGCGGTGACTCGGGAGGCGGGAGGACGAGCCACAGGTTCACGCCGGCCGCGTCGCGTTCGTGCGCATCGCTGTCAGCCCCACCCGAGCGCCCTCGCCACGGTGTGGTCTCCGGAGGCCACCCCCTGATCCTCGATGCCACGGCCTCGGGGATGAGCTCGGCCCCGGCGCCGCCGCGCTTACGTCGACCCGCCACGCGCGCACGCCACGTCGATGCGCTCACGCGGTGGACTTCGATGCCCGCCGCTTCCGCGCGCTCTCCTATGAGAATGTCGAGCCACGCTGTTCGGATGAGGCTCGTGGCGATCGAGCTCGCCGCGCCCGGGTTCTTCGCCTCTATGTGAACCGCTTCCACGTGCTCGATCGCGAGTCTCGTCACCCGATACTCGAGCAGTCGCGACACGATCTTGTCCGCGAGCGCCTTCGCCATCGGCGCGGTGAGCGAGTGCCGCGTGGTCAAGGTGATCGTCTCTTCGCCGCGCTTGATCTTGCGGGGGCGCTTGAGCGCGACCCTTTCCCCCACCGGCAAGGTCACCTTGTGGATGAGCTGCACGGGCACCGTCGTGCCCTCGGTGATCACGAGGCCGAGGTAGCCCGCTCCGGGATCGATGCCGGCGGTCCTCGGAAGTAGCACCACCGGCGCCGCGGGTTTCTTCTTCTGCCCCCTACGCTTGAGCGAGGTTTCCCCCGGCGTTACCGGCGCCGCCTCGAGTTTTGTCTCGAGGTTCGGGACATGGCTCTCCTCCTTCAGGATCGTCGGAAACTGTGCAGGTCTGTCCGGCGCGATCGATTCTAGCAGCATGACGCCGCAGTCTCGCGACACGTTGAAGGTGTCCGAAGGCCATCCCTGATAGCCCTCGAGAATGCGACGCGACACCCACGCTCGGTGCTCCGTCGTGTTCCACAGACGCCAGCGCTTAGCGTAGGAGCACGCGATGTCGTTGGTGAAGCAAGCTTGCTTGATGGCTTGGGCGAGCGCGTGAGCCTTCGACGTCTTCGAAGTGGCCCATTCGATCACCACCGATTCGGCCCGAAGTTCGATGAAGCGTTGCATCGCACGGCGGACCGCAAGATCCACATCCGCTTCGTTCCACTCGCGGCGTTTCGCCCCGAGCTCGTCATCCACGAGTCGACCCACCTCGAAGGACTCGGCCAAGATGGGGCGAAGCGTCGGCGCGTCGCTATCGTCGGCGACAACGATAGCGGTCCAACCTCCGGGGATGATGGCGGCACGGCGAGACATCGGACTCTCTAGTTTGCGGCGTGGTAGAGCTTGCAGGCCGGTACGTGGCGACTCTTGCACGTGCAGCCGGCCGCAAGGCGGACCGCGGCCCGTTTCTCTGCCCTGGCGCGACTCCGCGGGTGCAGGGTCTCTGCCTCGGACGTCTTCGACGCTCGTACCTTGCGCGCCACCTTCCCGTTGCGTGCCACCTTCCCGTTGATCGGCTTCGGTGTCGTTCCGAGCTTGATGCCCTCACGGATCGCCAGCGCCTCGATGCCCGCATCGATCACCGCCCGAATCACCATCGAGCGCGGTGGTGGGCCGACGGGGTGCGGCGGCAAGTTCGCGATAAGCGCGTCGAGCAGCTCCGTCGTTTTCTGAGGAAGCCGAATCGAGATGAGGGGGGAGTTACCTTCGCCGTTGTCCAATCGTTTCATGATTACCAATGGTAACCATTGGCGGTCGTTGCTGCAACTGTTTTCGGTGGTTACAGTTGCGGCGTTTTTGGACTTACTATTCTTCCGGCCACTTGGGCAGCAAACGGCCGCTCATGGTCATGACTCCCGTGCTCGACGGGGGCTGCGCGGCCGGCAAAGCTCTTGCCACGCCGTGACGGTTGCGTGCTACTCGGGAAACGCCAAAATGAGTGAACGACGCAGTACCGCTGAGATCATCGGCGACGGGCTGAGAGAAGCCGGCGTGCTCGTCGCTGTCTTCGGCATGCTTGACAAATTCGTCCACGGGGAGGGGCCCTCGACCGCTTGGACGACTGTCGTTCTCACCGTCAGCTTGTTCTTGTTTGGTGTCGGGGCCATAATCGAAGCACGGAGACGCTGATGGGCGAATACACCTACCTCGTGGGCCTGGTTATCTGGGGCGTGATCCTTGGGACGATCGGCCTTGTCGCCGCATCTCGAGAACGCCGCTCGCACGGTAACCGGCCGACCGCCTGAATGCGCGACTACACCGTACCTTCTCGGGCTGGTGAAGGTTCACGGAGCCGAATTGTTTGAAGGGGAGGGGCGATGATGGTTGCTGTCATCCTGATTTGCGTCGCTTTGATTTTGGTTGGTGCTATCGAACCGAAACCCTACGGATGGGTCGTTTTGGTGCTTGCTGTTCTTGCGCTGCTTTTGACGGTGGTTGGGCCGCACGTCTTTCGATAGGACCGTAGGCCACTCCTCTCGGCGCGCGTCATCGGGTGGGATCTTCTTCGTCGAGCGTGATGTCGAGGCCCGTCCCATAGGCTTGCAGGCGCGATGCCCGGATGACGATGGTGACTTTTTCCTGCGCGATCGCAACTCTCCTCGATGTTGAACGTCTCCCACTTGCCCTCTCGGAACTCGCGAGCGAGGCGTTCGAGCACCATCAGCGCAAGGAATTCCTCGCGCGTAGGCACGGCCGGCATCAAAGCACCAACCGAAGCGAGATGGCCTGCACGGCGGGCGACGGCGCTCGGTGCGTCTGCAATTGCCGCTCGAACTCCTCGTGGTGTTTCTGCTGCTCTTCGACCGCCACCCGCGTGACATAGACATGGATCGGGATCCCGCTCTCCGTCGCCCCTTCCCAGATCCTCGCGGGTACCCCGTTCACTTCGACGACCTTGGTCGTGCTCTCTAGCGTGATGCGCATCGGTTTCTTCCTTTCACGGTGATGGACGCCACTTCGGCGTTCATGCGATCGAGACGAGCGCGCGCGGTTACCACGGCGATCTCGCTCGAGTCGAACCCGATCGCTTGGCGCCCAAGGCGAGCCGCCACGGCAATCGTCGTTCCCGATCCGCACATCGGATCGAGCACGCCGTTGCCTTCGTTCGTCAACGCCAAGACGAGGCGTTCCAAGAGCTTCTCTGGCTTTTGCGTCGGGTAACCCGTTCGTTCCTTGCTCGCCGCGGCCGGGATCGGAATCTCCCACACGTCGGACATCGCCGCGCCAGGGCTCGCTTCCTCACCGACGCTCGAGCGAGCTCGACGCGCGTGGGAGTCGCGCGGGTTCTCCCGAAGGATCGCCCGCTGGCGCTTGTGCCCCCACGTTTCGATCGTCGACTGCGAAAGAGGCTCGTAGAGCTGGCGGAAGATGGGAGGCGCGCCGGGCTTCACGTAGCGTAAAAGCACATCGTGCATCCGCTGGAAAGCCCGCTGGGGTGTCGGCCATCTGCGGTACCGCCAGATGATCTCGTTCGCAAAGTTCTTGCGGTCGAGCGCGGCGTCGAGCGCCACCTTGACGTGATGGCTCGTCGTCGGATCGAGGTGCACCACGAGCGAGCCGCCGGGGACGAGCTTCGCAAAACAGAGCACCGCTCGGCTCACCACGTAATCGAGGAAGTCGTGCATCGAGTTCCACCGATCCTCAAAGGCAACCTCTCCCGATCGGAGCTTGAACGTCTCGCCCTTGAAGAACGGTGGATCCATGTAGACCAGATGGAGCGGCGACTCGATGGCGTTGACGAGCAACGCGCAATCGCCGAACTCGATGCACCACGAACCTCCCACGGTCTACCTTCGATGCTTGGGCGAGCTTCGAGTTTCGGCGTGTGGCTCAGATGCCCCCGAGCTCGCCCCACTCTCGACCTCCCCGGGGGTGATGGGTGAATGCGTGCGTTGCTGAGGCGAAAGCGCGGGTGACGGTGCGCGCGTGACGCCCAGTCCGCTTCTGTCGATCTCCCCGGCCGCGCCGATGGGTGAATGCGGTGCGCCCCCGATGCCCACCCCGGTCTCGACCTCCCCTGCGGAGGCGGCCTGCCCTGCGGTGACCGAACCCACCGACGGCGTGATCGACGGCGCGGCCAGCGATGCGTGCGATGCGGTCGACGGCGCGGATGCGGCGGCGGCCTGCGCTGCGAGCGGCAATGCGACATCAGGAGGACGCACCTTGACTCCGACCCACGACGCCCCGCCGTCTTCGGACTTGGCGATGATGAGCCCTTGCGTGTGGGCGTCATGTCGTGCGGCGTAATCGCGAAGTGCGGCTTGCTCGTCGTCGTTGCACTCGAAGACAATTTGCGGCGGAGTTAGCGCGGGGTTCAGAATTCTGTAGACGGTGTTGCTCATGGGTGTCTGCCTTTCTTGGCGCTCTCGGGCGCATCCCATGTTTCTACCACCTCACCCCTTCTTTTCGATGAGCCTCAAGAGCAGCTCTGCCGCCGCCCTTCTCGCTTCGGGCGTTGCATCGTGCGAGACCGCCTCGATAACTTACAAAGCACGTCGTCGAAGGCGTTCGCGAGCTGATAGCCCTCGTCAGCGACTCGCTCGAACTCTTCGAGGCGCGAGATGTCGCCGCCATCTATGGCTACTCGAAGCGCTTCGAGCTTGTTCGACATGTCAACCAGACGGTCGGTGAACGGTAGCGCTCTCGGCTCGCACACATCACATAGTCTCTTCACTTTTCAACCGCTCTCCCTCCGGAGTGACATCCGGAACGTCGAACATCTCGTGCGCGTCGGGGATCTCGAACCATCGTTGAAGACCACGGCACGGTGTGAATGGGAGCCGCCGCACGTTGCGCAGCACGAACCCATATTGCTCTGGCATGTGCCAGCGCAGCTCTGCGGTTGTTGCCTTGATGATCAGGGGCCACTGCTTGGTCGTCGGAGGAACGACGTCGACAATCTCGGCGTAACCGCAGATACCGCCGCGGTCGAGGTTGTCATAGCCGCGCCAACGTGAGTCGTACTGCCAATCGATACCGGTCATCGTGCGGATCTGCCGGACGGCATCGCCGCACTCGACGACCGTGCACCCCTTCGCGGCGTGCAGAAGGATCGGGCCGCGGTACTTCGTGTTCCACCTGCGATTCTCGATCGTCTTGCCGAGCTCGAGCACCGCCCATAGCCACGGCTGTCGAAGAGAGAGAGCTTTCATCCGGGTCGGGGCCTCACGTTCGCTTGACGGATCTTGTTTTCTGCGGCGGCAAGATGGCGCGCCGAGTCTGCCAAGACATCGCTCCACGGTCGGCGCTCGGCTTTCGTAGGCCACTCCTGCCAGAAGAGATCGACGATGCGTGGCCGAACGCGTTCGAAGAGATCAGGATCGGTCACGAAGAGCCGAAAGAGCTCGGCGAACCATTCGTTGTCGTTCGGGCAATAGGAGGTGAGCGGCGCCGCGTCGAGCGGGCGCCAAAGATGGGAGAGCACCCCGCCCGCGGGGCCGTGCTGGCGATCCACATGGTGGCCGAGCTCGTGAGCAAGAACGCCGTAGGGCGTCCGATCCACCACGTAGCCTGGATAGGACCATTGTCGGCCGACGCGCCCGATCGCCGCGCAGCTCTGCACCCAGATCTCGATCTCGCCGTCGCGGTAGTAGGCGCACACGCCAAAGTCCGGGGAACCGCGGCGCGGGTTCACGCGTGGCATCTCCACGGCGTTCAGCTCACACCATCTCGCGATGTGCGCTTTGCCCATCTCGAAGAGATCGGACTTGCTCGATCCAATGCAAGGCGGCACGCGCGATTGCCCCCTTTCTCGGCCTCCCAGCGGCTTCCTAGAAGTCGAGGCCCAGTTCGGGGTCAGAATCGGTCCTCTTCGGCTCGGTGGTCGCTTGGGCGGGTTCCTGTAGCGAACCAACCGCGGTTTTGGCGAGCTGCGCCAACGCAAAGTGGACCAATGCCGAAAGGCTCGTGATGCCCGTGCTCGCCAAGAGGTTCGAGGCGATCTCGAGCTGGCTCTGCGTGAAACGCACCGGGTACCGATAGACCATGGCCTGTTTTCGTTTTCGGTCGGTGTGAGCCATGCGCGTGCGGGGGATGGCCTATCAGGCGCGGAATCCGGCGTCAATTAGACGCCTTCTAGGCACCGCCTAAATTCGAGGGTGCCTAAAAGGCGTCTAATTGGCACCGCTTTTTTGGAGGGCGTCCAGCCGGTTTGAAGCGGTGTAGACCTCATAAGTAGCGAGTATGACGGTTGTTTAGGCGCTTTTCGTAGGCCACGGACCTCCGGTGGGAGACCTCCAAAAGTGCTGGGCATGCTGGGCTTTGCTGGGGATGTTGTACTCCAGACGCTAGCTCGACAACTGGGGTCGGAATTGGAATTTGACAGTGTGGGTGCGTAAAAGGCATGTGCTCTGGCCGTGTGATCGAGTGGGGAATGCCCAGCAAAGCCCAGCATGCCCAGCAGTCGCGGAACCGCCGATCCCCGCTGCGGCGGTTCACGAGCGCAACTCTGCATGCTAAAGTGTATGCATGAGTCTAAACATTCGGATTGATGAGACAACTCACGCAACGCTGCGTGAACTCGCCGAGAAGGACGATACGAGCTTGCAAGAGGAGGCGCGTCGCGCGGTTGAGGCGTATCGGCGCCAGCGATTCTTCGAAGAGATGGCCGCTGCGCATGCGTCGCTCACGCCCGAGCAGCTGGCCGAGGATGCGGCAGAGCTCGCCATTTGGGACCGGGCTGAGAGCGAAGACCTGGACAAGGACTGGACAGAATGAAGCGCGGCGAAGTTTGGGACGTGCGCTATGAGCCCGTGGGAAGCACCGTCGGTCGCGAGCAGGCGGGCACCAGGCCGGCGCTCGTCGTCTCGACAAACGACTTTCTGCTTTCGGGGCGCGAGCTCGTGCACGTCTGCCCCATCACTTCGACCCTCGCCCCTTACCCCTCGCGCATCCTTGTGCGGCCGCCGGAAGGTGGCATCGTCAAACCGAGCGCGATCATCGCCGAGCAGGTGCGCACGTTCTCCGTCGAACGTTTCACCCGTCGGCGCGGCGCGGTTTCACCCGAGACCATGAGCAAAGTCGAGGACGTCCTTCGCATGCTGCTTGGTCTCTAATTGCTTTGTCCCTACAGACCTACAGACCTACAGACCTATAGACCCACAGACCTACAGACCTACAGACCTAGCCAGACGCGCAGCGCTTCGGTGGCAGCGTCGCTCACACTTCTCCGCTCCGCCGCACACTTCATCCGGAGTGCTTTCGCGAGCTCCTCGGGCACATACACGGCGACCCGTTCGCCGAGCTCGGCGCGACGTAGCTTCGACTCCGGTTTTGCTGGCGGAGTGTCGCGCTTCGCAGGTCGAGAGAATCCCTTAGCTAGGGCGCTTTTGGACTTTGCCATCTTTCTTTCCCAGTGCCGCTAGGACCGCGGCGGTTAGTTCCCTGACCTCAGTTGCCGACTGACTAGCCGGTGCGTAGTCCACGACCGTCTGGCCGGCCAACATCGCCTCCCCGATGGCCACTCGTGCTCCAAGAACGGCGGGCAGCACCGATGCCAGTTCTGTAATTGCCTCGCGAGTCAGTCCGGTCAGCGTCGTTCGATCGGCCCGGTTCAGAATCACGGCTGCGCGGAGCTTAGGGCGGTCGTTCCTGACCTCCTCAAGCGCTTCCAAGGTTTCAGCTAGGGCCCACGTGTCGGCCGCTCCAGGCGTCACAGGAAGCAGGACTAGGTTCGCAACCCTCATGGCGTCCCGAGTCTCACCGGCGAGGCGTGGCGGGCAGTCGATGACAACGACATCGAAGCTCGACGTAACGCGCGCCAAGTCGCGGCGTAGTGACTTTGCATCCAGCCCGATGACTGGAGGCCCATCGTGTTGGAGTTCGGACGCCTTGGCGGCCCACATACGTAAGGTCCCCTGCCCCACGTCGGTGTCCACGATGACGACCTTTCGCCCGTCACGGTGCAGACAGCCGGCCCGG
>Ga0193706_1001531_pt1 | contig 10206 bp, 6 predicted proteins | sample U3c1metaG_FD_160130 | JGI IMG/M metagenome (GOLD analysis project Ga0193706, IMG submission 160130) | Soil microbial communities from a riparian zone of the East river system, Colorado, United States - U3c1 | ecosystem: Environmental > Terrestrial > Soil > Riparian zone | place: USA: East River... | reverse complement strand
CGCCGCGTTCACCGCCCAGCGCGACCATCGCCGCCGCCTGTTCGCACTCGCCGGCCCGCGCGGCGTCGAGCTGGGCGCGACCGGCACGCACCCGTGGGCGGACTACCGCGAGCAGCGCATCATCGACACCGAGCACTACCGGCGCGTCGAGGACGGCCTGAAGTACGTCGCGTGGCGCAACAACACCTTCTCGCTGCACGTCCATGTCGGCGTGCGCGGGCTCGACCGGGCCGTGCAGGTGTGCGACCGCCTGCGCCCGGTGCTGCCGCTGCTGCTGGCGATCTCGGCCAACTCGCCGTTCGTCGACGGGCGCGACTCGGGCCTGCACACGGCCCGCACGCAGACGTTCACGAAGTCCTTTCCGCGCTGCGGCGTGCCGGACGCGTTCGGCGGCTGGGCGGCGTTCCGCGACTACCTGGAGCTGCTCGTCAAGACGCGCTCGATCGTCGAGTACACGCAGGTCTGGTGGTCGGTGCGCCCGCACCTGACCTTCGGCACGGTCGAGGTGCGCATCTGCGACGCGCAGAGCACCGCGCAGGAGTCGGAGGCGCTCGCCGGGCTGATCGTCGGCGCCGTGTTGCAGGCCGCGCGCGACGTCGACGAGGGCGTGCCGTTCGTCGACCCGGCGCCGCGCCTGATCGAGGAGAACGTCTGGCGCGCGATCCGGCATGGGCTCGACGGCAAGCTGATCGACCTCGAGCGCGCCGAGGAGCAACCGGCGCGCGAGGCCGTCGAGCGACTGCTCGCCTGGACCGCGCCCGTGCGTGGCGAGCTCGGAATCGACGTCGCGCTGCCCGACCTGAACGGCGCGCAGCGCCAGCGCCGCATGATCGAGGCGGGGGCGTCGATCGAGGAGATCTACGCCGCGTCTGTCCGCGAAACGCGCGAGACGTACGCGCAGGAGGTGATCGCATGACCGCAGGGGAGCCCCCGCACTCGGACCCGACCGGCCGTGAGCCGACGGAGGAGGAGATGCGGGCCGCGCTGGAGGAGGAGCTCAAGCGCGTGCGCGTCGAGCAGGTCGTGACGGAGGCGACCGTCTCGATCCTCAACGTCGCCGTGCTGCGCGCCGGGCTCGTGCCCGGCAGCGAGGGCGAGCAGGACCTGGCGCAGACGCGGCTCGGGATCGAGGCGGTGCGGGCCTTGCTGCCGTTGGTGGAGCAGGTGCTCGGCGCCGAGCAGACGAGACCGATCCGGGACGCTTTGGCGCAGTTGCAGATGGCGTACGTGCGGGCCGTGGGCGAGGCCGAGTCCGGCGCCGACGCGGCCGAGGCGCCGCCTGCCGCTGAGCAGCAGCCAGGAGAGCAGCCGGCTGAGGGCGCCGGCCCCGCGCAGAGATCCGGGCGGTTGTGGGTGCCGGGTCAGTAGCCAGTCATCGGCCGGCGTCGGCGCGCAATGCCTCGTACTGCTCGACGCACTCGGCGACGTGCTGGCGGAAGCCGCCCTCGGTGGGGAAGTCGGTGAGGTCCGGGACCTGCTCGGCGGGGGCCTCGAGGCCTTTGCTGTCGAGCACGCGCTGGTAGAACGGGTCCTGCGCGCCGGAGACGGAGCTGAGGCCGGTGGCCGCGGAGGACTCCCAGGCCAGCAGCTCGGGCGTGAACGCAAGCCCCAGGCGCTCCAGCAGCCTCGGGACCGCCGTCTCCGGTGCACTTCGCAGGTCGCTCGAGTCGATCACGACGTGCGGGATCCGCTCGCGCCGCACGTGGCCGAGCTGGCGCGCGAGATCCTCCCAGCCGGACTCGCGCCGCGGAAAGACCTCCGGGCGGCCGGAGCGGCGCAGGACCTTCATGCGCGAGGCGATCGCCAGGCGCGGGTCGCGGATCACGAAGACGATCGGGCGCGTCGCGAGCCCTGCCAGCAGCGGGAAGGCGTCGCCGACCTGAAACGTCATCTCCTTGACGATCAGCTGCCGTCCGCCGCCGCGTCCGCCGAGCTCCGCGACGGGCACGGGCACGGCCAGCAGCTCCGCCGCCCGCTCCAGCGGCGCGTGCTGGTACCACGTCGCCTCGAACGGCTCGTGGCTGTAGAAGCCGACCTGCTCGTGGTTCCACAGGATGCGGGCGAGGGCGGTCGACGCCGTGCGCGGCGGCGCGACGATCACGTAGACCTCGCCGTGGCGCTCGCGCACGCCGTCGAGCGCCGGGGCTACCCCAGCGTGAGCCACGTGCCCGCTCCCTGCGCGCGGGCGCTGCGGTACACGGCCGCGGCGCACGCGACGTCCTCGATCGCCATGCCCATCGGGTTGAGCAGGATGCGCTCGTCCGGGTCGGTTCGGCCGGGGCGCTGACCTCGCACGACGTCGCCGAGCTCGGCGTGCAGGTCCTCGCGTCTCAGGCGACCCGAGAGGACGAGCTGGTTGATCGTCTTTCTCTCGCGGTTCGCCTGCTCCCAGTCGTCGACGAGCAGCTTGTCGACGCCGAGGTAGACGTCGGGCTTCACGTCCATGATCGAGATGTTGCTCACGAACGCGCCCGGCATCAGCCAGTCGAGCTCGATGTACGGCTTCGCCGTCACGGTGCACGGCACGACGAGCTCGCCGCGGCACACCGCCTCCTCGGCGGTGTCGCACACCGTCACCGTGAGCCCGTTGCGCGCGATCTCCCCGGCGAGCTGCTCGGCGGCCTCGCGCTGGTGGTCGTACAGCAGCACGCGCTGGATCGCGGGGAACGACTCGAGCAGCCCGAGCGCGTGGAGGCGGCCGATGAACCCGCAGCCGACGAGCGCCACCGACTCGAAGCCGGCCCGCGCGAGGTACTCCGCCGCCAGGATCGTGATGCCGGCGGTCCGCATGCCGCTGATCTCGCCGCCCTCCATGACCGCGATCGGGAAGTGCGTCTCGGGGTCGTTGAGCACGATCACCGCGCTTGCACGCGGGATCCCGCGGGCTGTCGGGTTGTCGTGCTTGGAGCCGATCCACTTGATCCCGGCCATCGCCTGCTCGCCGCCGACGTAGCCCGGCATCGCGATGATGCGGTCCGCGATGTGCCCTCTCTCGCGCCAGCGCAGGTAGGGCTTGAGCGGCTGCGCCGTGCGACCCTCGGCGTGCAGCGCGAGCGCCGTGCGCAGCGCATCGACGTAGCCGCGGATCGAGGAGCCCATCGCGGCTCGCACGTCGCGGCGGTTGAGGTAGAGGATGTCTCCGGCCGTCGGCTCGCCCGGCGGCTGCCCCGCGGGCGTCGCCGCGGGTCCGGTCTGGGTCGAAGTCATGGCGACCTCTCAGGGTGTCGGAGTTAGCGCGACGATGGGGGGCGTCGTCCGCACCGGCGCGGGAGCAGGCTCCGGGACGGCCGGACGATGCGCCTCGACCCACTCGTCGTCGTAGACGAGGTCCATGTAGCGCTCGCCGCGGTCGGGCAGGACCGTGACGACGCGCGCGCCGCGCGGCAGGTCCGCCACGATGCGCTGTACGGCCGCGATCACGGCGCCCGACGAGCCGCCGGCGAGGATGCCCTCACCCCGCAGCAGCTCGCGGCAGGCGCGCGCGGAGTCGAAGTCGTCGACGTAGAGCACCTCGTCGACCTCCTCCTCGCACAGCAGCTCCGGCGTGCGACTGGAGCCGATGCCGGGAAGGGAGCGTCTGCTGGCGGGGCCGCCGAAGATGACCGAGCCCTGCGCGTCGACCGCCACGATGCGGATCGACGGCCACGCCTCGCGCAGGCGCCGGGCGGCGCCCATCAGCGTCGCCGACGTGCTGACGGCGGCGACGAACACGTCGACCGGCTCCTCCGACAGCGCCTCGACGATCTCCGTGCCGATGCCGTCGTAGTGGCAGCGGGCGTTCTGCTCGTTGGCGTACTGGTCGATCCAGTAGGCGTCCGGTATCTCGGCGAGCAGCTCCTGCACGCGCTCGAGGCGCGTGTGGAGGTAGCCGCCGTACGGGTCGGGCCGTTGCACCATCTCCACGCGTGCGCCGAGCTGCTTGAGGATGCGCAAGTTCAGCGGCGCGATTCTGGGGTCGACGACGCAGACGAAGTCGAGCTCGTAGATGCGCGCGGCCATCGCGAGCGCGATGCCGAAGTTGCCGGACGAGCTCTCGACGATCGTGGCGCCGGGGGCGATCGTCCCGTCGCGCAGGCCGCGTTCGATGATGTAGCGGGCCGGGCGGTCCTTGACCGAGCCGCCCGGATTGAGCAGCTCGAGCTTCGCGTATACCTGCGGTCCGTCTTTGAACAGCCGTCGCAGGCGCACCAGCGGCGTGCCGCCGATGCACTCGATGATCGACGCCGAGACCATCCCGTCCCGTCCCCCTTTGCGTTTGCGGCCGTCCGTCCCCGCGGGCGACCGTGGGGGACAGCTTAGCGGCCGAGGTCTACTTGACAAGCCGCGAACAGCGTGCCTATGGTTGGCCGCGAAAGACCGCATGCGCCCGTAGCTCAAACGGTCAAAGGAAATAATCGGGGGATCCGCACGCGCTTCGCGCGTCAGACATCAAGCCGGGGGAGCTTGTCTTTTTCCGGTGTCTGGCTGCCTTCGGGCAACGTGATTGCGTGCGTCCCAGACCGCAAATTTCCTGGAGAGTACTGGCCTTTCAAGCCAGAGATACGGGTTCGAGTCCCGTCGGGCGTACTGATTTTCGATCTTCGGATCTGTGTGTAATTGGGGGAGAGCCGTGCCGCCGGCAGACGAGGCCGATCTCAACGATGCTCCCGGCGGCTACGTTGCCGCCATCCTCGACGAGCGCTGGCAGGCGGCCTGGCGCGAGCAGAGGACCTTCGCCACCCCCGATCCCTACGCGGAAACCGATCCCGCCCGCCCCATCCGCTACGTGTTCCCGTCGTGCCCGTTCACGTCGGGCAATGCCCACCTCGGCCACGCGCGCATCTACTCGGTCTCGGACGCGTTCGTGCGCTTCCGGCGTGCGCAGGGCGACGCGATCCTCTTCTCGACGGGCTTCGACGCGTTCGGGCTGCCGTCCGAGCTGGAGGCGATCCGCCGCGGGATCACGCCGGCGGAGTGGGTCGAGCAGTGCTGCGAGAACTTCCGCCGCGACTTCTCGGCGCTCGGCGTCTCGTTCGACTGGGAGCGCTCCTTCGTCACGTGCGAGGAGCAGCACTACCAGTGGACGCAGTACCTGTTCCTGCTGCTCTACGAGCACGACCTGATCTTCCGCCAGACCCGCCATGTCGACTGGTGCGACTCATGCCAGACGGTGCTCGCGCGCACCCAGGCCGAGGGCGGCGTCTGCTGGCGCTGCGACGGCCCGACGCGCTTCGTGCCGCTCGAGCAGTGGTTCTTCCGCGCCACCCGCTACGCCGCCGAGAACGACCGCAACCTCGAGACGCTGACCGGCTGGGACCCGAACGCGCTGAACGCGCAGCGCTCGCTGATCGGCCGCGTGGCGGGCGTCGAGCTCGACGCGGTCACGCCGTCGGGTGCGCCCGCGGCGGTCTTCGCCGCCGCGCCGGACGCGCTCGCGGCGGCCGCCTTCGTCGCCGTCTCGCCGAACCATCCGCAGCTCGACGCGTGGGTCGGCGAGCTGGGGGACAGCGAGGCGCTGCGGGCGATGAGATCGATGGGCTGGCGCACCGGCGACAGCGCCGGGACCGTCGAGGTGTTCGACACCGGCCTGACCGCGCGCGTCCCGGGCATCGAGTGCGAGCTGCCCGTGCTCGTCTCGCCGATCGTCGACGCACGCCACGGCGCGACCGCCTCGCTCGGAATCCCGGCCGCGGACGCGACCGACGCGACGATCGCCGAGAAGGCCGGCATCGCGGTGCCGGCGGAGGACGCGCGCGCGGTGGACGTCGTGACCCGCCCGGCGACGCGCTACGCGATCAGCGACTTCTCGATCTCGCGCCAGCGCAGCTGGGGAGCGCCGATCCCGATCGTGTATTGCCCCGACTGCGGGATCGTGCCGGTGCCGAGAGAGCAGCTGCCGGTCGTGCTGCCCAAGGACCTCAGAATCGACGGGACCGGGCGGCCGCTGGCCGAATGCGAGGAGTTCGTGAACACGAGCTGCCCGTCGTGCGGGGGCGCGGCCAGACGTGAGACCGACACGCTCGACTGCCACGTCGACGCGTTCTGGACCTGGCTGTCGATCAGCGTTCCCTACGGCGACCGCTCGCGGCGGATGTTCGACCATCCCGAGACGGCCAGATGGCTGCCCGTCACGAACGTCATCCGCGGCACCGACGGCGCCGGCTTCGTGTTCGACCAGCGCTCCTTCACGAAGATGCTGCGCGACGTCGGTCTGCTGACGCACATCGAGGACGGCGAGCCGTTCACGAACCAGCGCATGATCGGACTCGTGCGCTTCGACGGGCGCAAGATGAGCAAGCACCTGCGCAACACGGTCGAGCTGAAGGAGATGCTCGAGCAGGTCGGTGCCGACACGCTGCGCGTCGCGATGCTGTTCTCGGCCGCGCCGAAGAACGACTTCCACTGGACCGACGAGCCGATCAGACGCTGCGCCGTGTTCCTCGAGGAGCTGTGGGCGTACGCCGAGCCGCGCCTGCGGCGCTGGCCGGAGCTGGACGCTTCGCTGCGCGAGTGCATCGACGGCTCGGACAGATTGCGGCGCAAGGTCGTGACGTGGTGCGACGCGGCGCGCGCGAACGTGACGCGGGCGCTCGATGCACTCGAGATGAAGCATGCCGTCGACGGCGTCATGGGGCTGTTCGACAAGCTGCGCGAGTTCGAGCGCCGCGCCCGCGCTGCTCGCGGTGGCGAGCTGGAGGCGGCCGACGAGGCGGCGCTGGTGATTGCGCTGCGGCACCTGGTGCGGCTGCTCGCCCCGATGGCGCCGCACCTGGCCGAGGAGCTGTGGTCGCTGTGCGGCGAGCAGGAGCTGCTGGCCACGCTTCCATGGCCCGAGCCGGTGCCGCGCACGAGCGCGCCGGGGCGGGCGGGGACCGGGTCCCGCCCGCCGGGCCAAGCCGCTCCGGCCCGCTGACTTCGCTCATCCGCCGGCCACGATAGACTCGCGCGGTTCTTATGGGGCCCAGGGATCGGCGTGTGCCGGTTCAGGGGCCCCGAAGCATGCCGGAGCGCTTCACGGCGCGCCGGCTGCGTTCAACGGTAACCCCCGGAGGATCCAGTCTTGTCCAGCTTCCTGAGTGACCACGGCGTCGTCGTCGCGCTCGTGTGCGCGGCCTGCGCGCTGGTCTACGGCGCGCTGACGGTCCGCTCGCTGCTGGCGCTCTCACCCGGCAACGAGAAGATGGTCTCGATCTCGGCGGCGGTGCAGGAGGGCGCGCGCGCGTACCTCAACCGCCAGTACTCGACGATCGCGGCCGTTGGCGTCCTGCTGTTCGTTGCGCTCATCTTCGTCCAGGACATCTACGTCGCGATCGGCTTCGCGATCGGCGGCCTGTCCTCCGCCGCGGCCGGCTACATCGGCATGAACGTGTCGGTGCGCGCCAACTCGCGCGTCGCCGAGGCCGCGCGCGACGGCGTGCCAAAGGCGCTCAGCGTCGCGTTCCGCGGTGGCGCGGTGACGGGCATGCTCGTCGTCGGCCTCGCGCTGATCGGCGTCGCGGCGTACTACGGAATCCTCACCTCGTGGGTCGACCAGACGCCGAAGGAGGCGGTCGACGCGCTGATCGGCCTCGGCTTCGGCGGCTCGCTGATCTCCGTCTTCGCGCGACTCGGCGGCGGCATCTTCACGAAGGGCGCCGACGTCGGTGCCGACCTCGTCGGCAAGATCGAGGCCGGCATCCCCGAGGACGACCCGCGCAACCCGGCCGTGATCGCCGACAACGTCGGCGACAACGTCGGCGACTGCGCCGGCATGGCGGCCGACCTGTTCGAGACCTATGCGGTAACAGCAGTCGCCGTGATGCTGCTCGGCGTCCTGACGTTCTCGCTCGCCGACGCGACCAACGTCGCGCTCTACCCGCTGATCCTCGGCGGCGTCTCGATCATCGCCTCGATCATCGGCACGTTCTTCGTGCGCTCGGCCGCCGGCAACGTCGAGTGGGCGCTCTACAAGGGCCTGATCGTCTCCGGCGTGCTCGCCGCGGCGGCCTTCTACCCGATCACCGAGTGGCTGATGGACGGCGTCCGCGCGAGAGGCGCGATCGCCCCGGGCGCGACGCCCGGCGTCAGCGACTTCTACATCTGCTCGCTGATCGGCCTCGGCGTCACGGCGCTGCTGTTCGTGATCACCGACTACTACACGTCGACGCGCTTCGGCCCGGTCAGAAAGACCGCGAAGGCGTCGGAGACCGGCCACGCGACGAACATCATCCAGGGCCTCGCGCAGGGCTTCCAGGCGACGGCCGCGCCGGCGCTCGTGATCGCGCTCGGCATCCTGTGGGCTAACGACCTCGCCGGGGTCTACGGCATCGGCGTCGCCGTGATGGCGCAGCTGTCGCTGACCGGCCTGATCGTCGCGCTCGACGCGTTCGGTCCGATCACCGACAACGCCGGCGGCATCGCCGAGATGGCGGACCTGCCCGAGGAGGTCCGCGCCGTGACCGACCCGCTCGACGCGGTCGGCAACACGACGAAGGCTGTCACGAAGGGGTACGCGATCGGCTCTGCCGCGCTCGCCGCGCTCGTGCTGTTCGCGGCCTTCAGACTCGAGGTCAACGCTGCCCTCGTGGAGGCGGGCGAGGCCAGAATCAGATTCCTGCTCGACGACGCGGCGGTGCTCATCGGCCTGCTGATCGGCGGCATGATGGTCTACCTGTTCGCGGCCCTCTCGATGGAGGCCGTCGGCCGCGCCGGAGGCGCCGTCGTCGAGGAGGTGCGTCGCCAGTTCCGCGAGAAGCCGGGGATCATGGACGGCACCGAGCAGCCCGAGTACGGCACCTGCGTCGACATCGTCACGAGATCCGCGCAGCGCGAGATGATCATCCCGTCGCTGATCCCGATCGTCGTCACGCTGATTGTCGGCCTGATCTCGACGGAGGCGCTCGGCGGCCTGTTGATCGGCGTGATCGTCGTCGGCCTCTTCATGGCCATCTCGATGACCGCCGGCGGCGGCGCGTGGGACAACGCCAAGAAGCTGATCGAGGACGGCGCGTTCGGCGGCAAGGGCTCCGTCGCCCACGCTGCGTCGATCACCGGCGACACGGTCGGCGACCCCTACAAGGACACCGCCGGCCCGGCGATCAACCCGATGATCAAGGTCGCGAACATCGTCGCGCTCCTGATCATTCCGCTGATCACCTGATCTCGCATCGCATCTGAGCAGTGCTGCGGCGGGCGGTCCCTTGGGGCCGCCCGCCGTGCGTTCCGGGTCGGGGCCGTGTCGGCGGGCGGGTCCTGTCGGCTCCGGGCGGGCGCACACCGGCCTACGGCCGGCGTACGTCCGTCCTCGCCGCCACCCACCCGATCGGCGTCTTCTGGTGTCGCCCGTGCCGTCGTGTGCGTTGCTCGGTGGCCAGCGCGATCGTCTGTGGGCCCGGCCTGTGGCGGCTTTCGCTGGGCTGGAGGGCGCCGCTCGTAGTGGCACCGCCGGGCTGTTGGGCCGGGGACGGCGCGGTGGCGATCCGTTGCTGGTTCGCGGCGGCTTGTGGAAATCGTGCGCAGGGGGAGTGCCAATGGTCGCTTCCCAGCCCTGGAGGGTGGTTTGGCGCGCTTACGCTGGCGCGGTGGTCGCGGTCGCACCGCCTCCAGAACTGCCGCGGACGACAGTCCGGGGCCGGGACCTTCGGTCCCGAGAAAGGAGGTGAGAGCCATAGAGCTCATCGCAGCCATGATGCTGCTTCTGCTGATCCTGTGGATCACGCGGTAACGGCATCGCCCGGCGTCCTGTGCAGGGCGCCGGGCCTTAACGAGGAGAGCCCGGAGTTGTGCACCTCCGGGCTCTCAGAAGATGAGCCTGAGCTCATCGCAACCGCTGCACATCGTAGCGCGCTGGCGCATGACATCGTCGGCCATCAACGAGGAGAGCCCGGAGTTGTGCGCCTCCGGGCTCTCAGGATGTGAGCGAGCTCACCGCAATCGTTGGCGATGGTATGGCGTCCCTCGACCGGCGTCTACCGAATGTGTGTGTGGCGGCATCGAACGCTCCTGGGAAGATGGGCGCATGCGCGCGCGGACCTGGGTGGTGACCGTCGCAGCCGGCCTCGTGCTGGCGGACGCGTCGATCGTGACCTTGGCGCTGCCGGAGCTGCTGGGGGAGCTGGACACGACGGTCGAGGGCGTGGCGGCCGTGATCGCCGTGTACACGCTCGTGCTGGCGGCGGCGCTGCTGCCGGCCGAGCGGCTCGTGCGGCGGTACGGGGCGGCGGGGGGGGGGGCGTGGGGCTTAGTGCC